>Ga0209749_1000092_pt1 | contig 155400 bp, 136 predicted proteins | sample EPASupsiteSAE347_FD_187267 | JGI IMG/M metagenome (GOLD analysis project Ga0209749, IMG submission 187267) | Bioremediated contaminated groundwater from EPA Superfund site, New Mexico - Sample SAE3-47 (SPAdes) (version 2) | ecosystem: Environmental > Aquatic > Deep subsurface > Groundwater >... | reverse complement strand
TGAGGAAGCTGCTCAAGCTCCTCTTATTTTGGCTTGTAAAAGAACGGGCTATTTTCGGGTGGGGAAGGCAACTCCCCCTACAATTAAATGCGGTCTGAGGAAAAAGACGACTTTTTCAGGGACGACTAATCACAGCAATCCAGGGGCTTAAAAGAGGGGTATTTGAACAGAAACTTGAAACATGCCGATCTGACAGAACAAATTATCCTCTGTGCATACGAAGTACACAACATTCTTGGCGCAGGATTTCTTGAGAAAGTATATGAAAACGCACTCGTTGAGGAGTTAACGCGTAGAGGTTTGCTGGCAGAACCTCAAAAAGGAATTGTTGTCAGGTACAAAGGAACTGTTGTTGGAGAGTATGTCGCAGATATTATTGTTGAGAACGTGATTGTTATCGAATTAAAGGCACTTGAGAGGCTCCATGACATTCATGAAATCCAGCTCAAAAACTATCTCAAGGCAACCGGAATTGAAATTGGCTTACTCCTTAATTTTGGTAAGAGTGTCGAGGTAAAGAGAAAATTTGTCCAAGATACAGGTTTTTGATACGCCATCTTGGCATTCTTTCCGGCCCAAAGGCTTAAAAGGTTTCGCTTCAGGATTACTCAGGATTACACGGATTAAAGCTGTTGGTTTTGTATTAGAATCTGAAAAAACGTAGTAATCCAGAGGCTTAAAAGGTTTAGCTTCAAGATTACTCAGGATTACACGGATTAAAGCTGTTGGTTTTGTATGAAATCTGAAAAATTTTAGTAATCCAGAGGCTTAAAACGATTTAGCTTCTGGAATTCCGGATAGGTGTGCTTAAGCTGGTGAAAGAAAAGGAATGATGGTCATACTCTTTTGGATAAGCGCCCTGTTGATAGCCTACACCTACCTGGGGTATCCGCTTTGGCTGTTTACGCAAAAGAAGATCTCTCTTCAGCCGGTCACTAAAGGGCTCTATGAACCAACGGTCTCAGTAGTCATTGCAGCCCGTAATGAAGAACAGGCCATTCTACGCAGGCTTGAAAACCTGCTGGGGCAGACCTATCCACCTGAAAAACTCCAGATTATCGTAGTGTCTGACGGCTCAACAGACCGGACCGTTGAAGCGGTGCGGCAACTGTCTGAAAACAGGGTGATGGTCATTCCGCTTGAAACAAACCAGGGCAAAGCGGTTGCCCTCAACACAGGAATTAACGCTGCGCAGGGAGAAATTATTGTTTTTACCGATGCACGGCAACAGTTTGAGCCGGATGTACTGCAGCAGCTCGTTGCCAACTTTGCTGATGAAAAGGTTGGGTGTGTCAGCGGAGAACTCCTGTTTTTGAAAGATGTTAACAGCACAATACAGGCTGAAATCGGAGCCTACTGGAAATATGAAAAATGGATCAGAAAAGCGGAAAGCGCCACCGGCTCCGTAGTCGGTGCTACCGGCGCCATCTATGCCATACGTCGAAACCTGTATCAGGCCCTGCCCCAGGGCACTCTGCTTGATGACGTACTGACACCTATGCGAATAGTTATACAAGGATACCGCACCATATTTGATGAAACAGCCATTGCCTACGATGTCGTTTCAAAAAACACCAGCCAGGAATGGAAGCGAAAAGTGAGAACCCTTGCCGGTAACTGGCAACTGCTCAGCCTGCAACCGGCGCTGTTGATTCCTGTCATCAACCCCAACTGCTTTCGATTTATCTCGCACAAACTAATGCGGCTTATCGTTCCTGCTGCGCTCGTAACACTGCTGCTCAGCTCCTTTTTCCTGACAGGCCCCTTCTATCTGGGAATACTGTTGCTTCAACTGCTTTGTTACAGTGCCGCACTTATCGGCTGTAGTCTGCCCACTGCACGGCGTTTTCGCCTGATCAACCTCAGCTACTTTTTTCTGGTAATGAATGCAGCCGCAACAGCCGGGTTTTGGCGTTGGATAACCGGGCGGGCAACAACAGCCTGGCAGCCTGCCTATTCAAGGGCCACATCCGCATGAAAGGCATACCTGTCCTGATGTATCATGCTTTGGAAGATGCCGGCCACCCGGCCGGAGCCAAAGATGCAGGTGAACAGCTCTACATACTGCAGACAGAGCAGTTTAGAGAGCAGATGGCGTATCTGAAGCAGAACGGCTACAGGACCTGCCTGCTGGATGAACTGACAGCCATGGAAACCTGGCCGGAAAAGACAGTTGTGCTCACCTTTGATGACGGGCACGAGTCAAACTACACCCTGGCCTTGCCTATTCTGCAGCAGTACGGCTTTAAGGCGCATTTCTTCATTACCACCGGCTGGATAGGCACCCCGTATTTTCTGACGCCGGAGCAGATCAAGGCACTGCATGAGGCAGGCATGGGAATCGGAAGCCATGGGGTCACACACAGTTTTCTGTCTGACCTGCCGGATAATGAGGCTGTTTCTGAATTAACTGAATCACGGGAAAGATTGTCTGCAATTGTTGGATCATCCGTTACTTCGTTTTCAGCACCGGGGGGCAGGATAACGTCCTCACTTGCCAGCTCGGCTAGTAAGCTTGGGTATTCTGTTATATGCAATTCCGAACCTTTAATGTTGAATCAAAAACACCTTCACAGCTTATTGCCCCGTATTGCTGTTCGACATTCGATCTCTATTAAGGAGTTTACGGAAATTCTTGTAAAGGGAATCCCGTCAACAAACTATATTCGCTACCATTTGCTCAGAACTGCCAAAACATGGCTTGGTAATAAGCGATATGAGTATGTCCGAAGCCTGTTGGTCCACCATAAGGAGATGTCAAAATAGTGTCTGGTGTTTCAAGTGACTGATAGAAAAAAGTTTTTTCAGGCTTCATTTGTATATGCCCTTGCGCAGATATTGGGGCTTGTAGCATCGCTGGTGTCGTTTCCAATTCTGACAAGAGTTCTTGATATTTCAGAGTATGGAGTGCTGGGACTCTGCAACACAATTTTGCTTTTTGGAACAGCAACATCAAAGCTTGGCTTACAGAACTCGATAGTCAGATTTTTCCCTGAATACAGGCAAAAACAGGAACTTCGCAGTTTTTATTCAACATTCTGGCTTGGCGGTGGGGCAGCTGCCGCTGTAATTACGCTTATAGCACTACCCGCCATCCTGTATTTTGCTCCACCTGGGTATCATGGGGCATTCCTGGCAGTGGCGCTTATGATATTTGGCAATTCTGTGTTCAGTATTGTAAGCAACTTTTTGAGAAGTGAAGAAAAAAACGTGGTGAATGCCACACTGAATGTTGTGTTCAAGTATGTCGGAACGTTTGGTGGTGTAGGGCTGATTTACTGGCTGCATACAGGAATCGCCGGTATATTCTGGGCTCAACTGTTAGTTATCACTGCCATAGCTGGCTGGTACCTGCTCAAGAACTTTGCAGAACACAGCATTTCTTTCAAATATGTCTCAAGAGAGCTTTTCAGTAATTCGTTAAAATATGGCCTGCCGCTCATCGCATTTGAGTTTTCAAGTATTGCTTTGGCCTTCTCAGACAGATTTCTCATTACGCATTACCTGGGAGCAGCCCAGCTTGGTCTTTACATAGCCGGATATACGATTTGTTTTTATATCGCCGATATTATCAGACAGCCACTCCAGCAGGCGGTAATGCCTATCTACCTGAGAATTTATACGGAGCAAGGCGTTGAAAAAACATCAGAATTTTTGTCTGAGATTACCGGCTACGTTTTTCTGGTTATTCTGCCCGTATTTGCCGGTGTTGTGGCAATACGAACAGAGCTGGTCATATTTTTGTCCTCTCAAAAATATCTCAGCTCAGCGGTTGTCATCCCCTGGGTACTTGCAGGGACATTGTTGTATGCGTGTCAGCCGCTGGTTGCTGCCGGTTTTTACGTAAAGAAGCAAACAGGGGTTTTTTCAATTATTCTGGTGGTCAGTGCTGCAATAAACATTGTTCTTAACATTATTCTGATACCGCGGTACGGAATGCTGGCAGCTGCTTGGTCAACAGCAATATCGTACATTCTGGCCTTGGTCGTAATGATGTTCATCAGCAACAGGTCGCTTCCACTACAGCTACCGTTTTTGCGCATTATGGTATACGGACTTTCCTCTTTCATTATGTATGCAGTACTGCAGCAGACAGGGGGCAGTTTGTTGGTAGTCAGGATATTGTTAGGAGCGGCGGTATATGCTGTTCTTATTTTGTTGCTGGACAGGAAAACGGCAAGGGAGGTTTTCTTCTTTGCCAGTAGCAGGTACAGACGATGGAGATTAGTCGGGTGAACGATTATATTGCTGAAGGTCATACGGTATCGCAAGAGTCAGAACGATTGAACTGGCCGTTATTGCTATTAATCTTTCTTTTGCCGCTTCAAAATATATACCTCGGTAAAATACCATCACTTGGTTCCGGTTTTAACATACTTAATATCCTGTTTATCTTTGCTTTCATACGCGCGCTTAGGTTTCGCAGCACTGCATTCAGCAACAGTATCAACAAGTTTATTGTCCTGATGATGCTGAACTATATTCTTTCCCTGTTTGTTGCGACTTCAGTGCTGGGCTGGGATCCAATCCGCCCCTATATTTTAAAAGATATCTTTTTTGCCTACCTGATGTTTTTTGTCACGTACAAAAGCATAACCGGTTTGAAATCCCTCTATGCCTGTATCTGGGCATCGGTGCTTCCATTGCCTTACATGTTCAAGGTTTTTTATACCAACCTGTCCTGGATGGGCTTCTCTACATACAAAGATAAACTGCGGTTTAACAGCGGTACTTTTATGGAGCTTGGCTCTAATGAAATTGCTGCATTCTATGCTACCTACACCTTTGTTCTGTTGGGGTTTGCATTGGTGCAGGAAGATAAAAAAAAGAAGTGGTTTCTATATCTCTGTATTGCCTTCAATGTGTATAGTCTGGTGTATGCTTTTTCCCGTGGCGCCTATCTGGCAATACTGCTGGGGTTGGTGGTCTTCTGCTATTTCAGCAAAAATATGAAAAAGCTGCTGGCTGTCCTTACTGTTGTTCTGCTCCTCTTTGTCTTTGGTGCCGATATTTTCCCCAAAGCTGTAACTGAAAGATTTGACAGCACCTTTGCAGAACAGGAAGAACGGGATGAAAGTGCCGAGTCACGGTTTGTGCTCTGGAATATAGCAATGGATAAGTTTCAGGGCAGCCCCATAGTTGGCGTCGGGTTCAATAACTTCAAAAAGATGAATGAGTACGGCAAAGATACGCACAACTATTATGTGAAAATGCTTGCAGAATGCGGTCTGGTAGGCTTCTGTATTGTGGTGGCGTTTCTGGTTGCCGCATACAGAAAGGGGCTGTTGTTATTACGTTTAAGCAGGGACAATCCTCTGTATAGGATGCTGGCAACAGGGTTTCTGGCGTGTACGTTTGCAGTTATTGTCGGCAATATGTTTGGTGACCGTTTTACCCACTATCCGCTAATTGCCTATTTCTTTGTCTATCTGGCAATAGTAGTAAAAGCGGTGGATTGGAATTACGATGCAATGCAACAATATGAAAACACTACTACTCTTAATCAGTAGTGCTGATTTTTTGGGTGCAGAGCGTGTCGCCTGTGAGTTGGCCCGTGAAGCATCTCAGCAACCTGACTTAGATGTTCATTTAGGACTGATTGGTACTGCAGAAGAGGTCGTCACTGCATTTCAACAGGCTTTGCAAGGCTGCCGAGTCGAGTTCCATTGTTTTTCTGTAAAGGGCAAACTTGATTTTAATACGTTACGGGAAATCCGTAACTATTTCGTTACTCAACATGTAAGCCTGGTGCATTCTCATGGCTACAAGTCTGATATCTATGCCTATTTTGCTTCAAAATTTCTTACTGCAAAGATAGCTCTTGTTGCAACGAATCATACCTGGAAGCTACGTACCCTGGCTGAGAAAATATATAAACATATTGATATGTTTGTCCTTGGAAAATTTAATAAAATTATCGGGGTATCTGATGAAGTAGTAGGTGAAATGAGCAATGCCGGGATATCTGGTGATAAACTGCAGATGATATTTAACGGGATATCTGTTCCGCCGCAACGAAATGTTGATCAGTCGATCATGCGGTCAGCACTGGGGATAGGCAAACAAGATATTGTTATCGGGTGTGTGGCAAGTCTTACTCCTGAAAAGGCTCATAAAGATTTGATACAGGCCTTTGCAGCACTGTCGGCGGTGGTGCCGCACTGCATCTTGCTTCTGATTGGCGATGGACCGTTGCGCCAGGAACTGGAACAGCAGTGTGCAGAGCTGCAACTGAAAAATGTGCTCTTTGCCGGACGTCGCACTGATGTCCGCGAACTTTATTATGCCATGGACCTGTTTGCCCTGGTTTCCTACAAAGAAGGGCTGCCAATGGCGTTGCTTGAGGCAATGTCAGCCGGTTTACCGGTTGTTGTCACGCCTGTCGGCGCCATTCCCCAGGTGATAACTGACGGCAAAGAGGGGGTTCTGACACCACCTGCCCAGCCAGAAGTACTGGTCGGCGTATTGCAACAGCTTGTGGAAAACCCTGATCAGCGCCGGGAAATGGGGCAGGCGGCATATACAAGGGTTTTGGCGCACTACTCAAGCAAACGGATGGCAGAAGACTATATAGCCTTGTATCGTCATATTCTGGAGGGGCCGTGAATATTCTGTATATAACCACTAAAAGCCCCTTGCCAACCAATGACGGGCATTCCCTGCGCACCTACAATCTGTTGTGTCGTGTTGCAGCGCGGCACTCAATATCCCTGCTCAGTTTTGTCAAATTTCCGGTTGAATATGATTACCAACAGCAACTTGCAGATATCTGTGAAGATGTTGCACTGTTTCCTCTGGCGGAAAACAGTTCAAAGGGACGCCTGATGGTCTCTGCTGCCTGCAATCTCTTCAGTTCAGAGCCGTTTGTTGTCCGCAAATACAGAGATCAGGCAATGCTCAAAGCCATTAACAGCAAACTGCAACAGCAGAGAATTGATCTTGTGCATCTTGATATGCTGCCGCTAGGCGTCTATCTGGAAAACATCAACGTACCGGTATTGCTGAATGCACACAATGTGGAGTCTGCACTGCTTGCAAGGAAGGCTGAGTCGCTGCCTTCAGGCCCGGCTAAATGGTATTTTGCAGAACAGGCCAGACGTCTTGCACACTTTGAACGTTCTGTTGTTGCACGTGTTAACCATGTTGTGGCCTGCTCGGATGAAGATAAAGAACTTTTACACACTATGGTTCCGCCTGCTTCGGTCAGTGTGGTACCGAATGGTGTTGATACAGAATATTACCTTCCGGGTGACAGTAGCCTGGCAGAGCCTGCACGTATTGCTTTTGTTGGTGGTATGAACTGGTTTCCCAACAAGGACGCCGTACAGTGGTTTGACGAGGAGATTATTGTCAGAACGTCTGAACTGATGCCATCTACGGTATTGGATGTCATAGGCCGCCATGATGGAGATATGAAGCTGAGGCATCCTGACCAGATTATCATGCACGGCTTTGTTAAAGATTTACGAGAGTACCTGATACGTGCCGCAGTAGTTATTGTGCCGATACGGGTTGGGGGGGGGACCCGCCTGAAGGTGCTGGAGGCCATGAGCATGGGTAAGGCCATGGTTTCTACAACAGTGGGGGTTGAAGGTATCAGGGCAGAACATGACAAACATCTGCTGATAGCAGATACGCCAGAGCAGTTTGCGCAGGCGGTTTTCAGGCTTCAGACAGACGGAGCGTTAAGGGACCGCCTGGGTAGGGCAGCCCGTAGTCTGGTAACGGAACACTACCAATGGGATGTTATCGGGCAAAAACTGCTTGATGCCTATGACGCTATGCCCGGGGTGGTGAAGCATGCATAAACGTACCTCATTGGGACATATACTGTACCTGATAGATGAGTTGAAAGTAAAAGGCGGCACAGAAAAGCACCTGTTTGAGCTGGCTACCGGTATGGCTGAAGCAGGCTTTCAGGTTTCAGTCGGTGCATTAACTGATGGACCCTATGCAGAAGAGTTTAAAAAAGATTCGCGCCTCAACTATTTTTGCCTTGAAAGTCCCCGTATTTATGACCTGCGCGGGCTCAGGGCATTTGCCCGTATCGTGCGGTATATTAACAGCCAGAACGTTACGGTTGTGCAGAGCTTTCATACTGCCGCAGACCTGATTACCCCGCTAGCAGCCCGCCTGTCTTTCAGAAGCCCCAAAATATTCTCCAGTAGGCGGGATCTTGGCTATACCAAGTCAAAACGCCACCTTCAAATGCAGCGCATTGTCAATCACCTGATAGACGGCGTGCTGGCAAATTCGCAGGCGGTTAAACAGGCGGTCTGTGATCAGGAAGGATATGCACCTGAAAAGATTACTGTTATTCATAACGGTATTAATCTGGAACCGTTTGAAAGAGACGATAAAAAACGTCAGCAGCAACGAGCTTTGCTGGGCGTAGATAATAAAACAATTCTAATCGGCAGTGTGGGGAATATCCGTCCGGTCAAGGGATATGATCTGCTGGTTGAGGCTGCCGGTATTGTCTGCAGTCAGTTGCCTGACGTTCGCTTTGTACATGCGGGCGAGGGAGAGCAGCTTGCTGATCTGCAGCAGCGTTGTGAAGAACTGGGGTTACAAGGGCGTTTTACGTTTAAGGGGTCTGTAAAGGATATACCTGCATTCTTGTCCGGTCTGGATATCTATGTGCAACCATCCAGGTCAGAGGGGTTTTCGAATGCCATACTTGAAGCAATGGCAGCTGAAATCAGCGTCATTGTAACTGCTGTTGGTGGAAATCCTGAAGTTGTTAAAGACAATGAAACCGGTTTGCTAATACCACCTGATAATTCTGAAAAACTTGCAGCGTCAATTGCGCATCTTGTTGTTAATAAAGAGGCAAGAGTCAGGATGAGTGTCCAGGCAAAAAACAAGATTGAGTCTGAGTTTAAGCTGCTTAACATGTTTCAAAAATACATTGCTACGTATTCGAATACCTGAAAATGAATAAGACTGCATACGAAAAATTAAAAATGGATATTCAGGCATACTGTCACGATAATGCCTTGCAAGGCAGATTTGCGGCCTATAAATTGCTTGTAGTGGTTGATTTCTGGCCTGTGTTTTACTACAGGCTGCTTGAATTCTGTCGTGAGCAAGATACTGCTTTTAGGTTGATATTGAAACGTCTGCTGGTTGTATTCAAACCCTTAGTTAATGGGCTGTCAGGTGCAAGAATTTCACCGGATGCAATTATTGGCGGAGGATTTCTATTGCATCAATCTGTGGGGGTTGTGATTGCAGCTGGTTCAGTAATTGGTGAAAATTGCACATTTTTTTCAGGTTCTTGCGTTGTATATAAAGCAAATCGCCAAGGTAATGCATCTCCTGTGATTGGTGATAACGTAAGTTTAATGCTTGGTAGCAAGGTCCTTGGGAGTGTGAAGATAGGTGATAATGTAATTATAGGTGCAAATGCCGTTGTACTGAAAGATGTTCCTGAAAACAGTATGGCTGTAGGTGTGCCTGCTAGAGTTATAGATATTTAATATACAGGTAAAAAATGAAACCAATAATCAGTATAATTATCCCTTGCTATAATTCTGATAAATTTATAGCTCATACAATTGAGTCAGTCTTAGCTAATACATCAGATCTGTTTGATATTGAAGTAATTGCAATTAACGACGGCTCTACTGATTTAACATTGCAAATACTACAAAAGTACTCAGATAAAATAGTAATAATTGATAAATGTAACGGCGGTGCCTGTAGGGCTAGAAATGCAGGGATTAGGGCTTCGAACGGTAATTTTATTGCTTTTTGCGACCATGATGATCTTTGGGAGCCTAATAAACTAGAATTGCAACTGGCGCAATTTAATAATTCTATGGTTGGACTAGTTTGTAGTGATGCAGATACTTTTAATGACGATGGTGTTTTGATTCGTAGCATGGCCAAGATGAGACCTTTAAAAAACGGTATGGTATTTTATGATTTATTGTTTTCTAATTTTATAGTTCAGTCATCAGTAATTGTTAAAAGAGAGGTGTTTGAAGACGTTGGATTGTTTGATGATGAAATTTTTCCTGCTGAAGATTTAGAATTGTGGTTACGTATTACATATAAATGGCATATTAACTATGTAGATAAGGTGCTTGTACATTATAGAATATCTAATACTATGTACTCAAAAGATAAATACAGAATGCAAAATGCGCGTATACCAATTATTAAAAAATATTCTATGTTAGTACCTGATGAGAGTAAACAGAATAAAATTATGTCAAATGCAATTTATGCATATGCGTTAGACTGCTGGTACAATCGAGATTTTGAATTGGCAAGGGGTAAATTTAGAGAATCATTTGCACTTGATAGAACTCACATAATATCAGCTGTTTATTGTTTTTTATGTTTCTTGCCTGCTTCATTTTTGCACGTTTTATTAGCGGTAAAAAAAGTCTGTGCTCCAAAATGAGGTCTGGGCTAAATGTATAAATATTATAGATCTGTTTATTTAATGTTACTATTTATTATATTGTTAATAATTGTTTTAACATCATTAGCAATGGCCGATGATATGGTAGTTGATGTTGAATATGATCGTAAGCAATATCAGGTTTTTTATGTTAGGCAGGATGGCGGAACAATTTTACAGTGCAATGGATTATATGACGTTCCATATCATCATTCTATAGATAATGGCAAATGTGCCGTAAATCATCCGTTTTGGTTGTTGCCACCCTCTGGGAAACAAGACAACAACAGACGCCCCATTTTACAGGGCGGGGATACCATGATTATAGGCCCTGGTCATTATATGATCGGCTACGGGGCTCCTAATACAATAAATGAAACTCCTGTTTGCAAGTCTTCATGGGCATATGATTGCTCTATGCCTGCACTGCCTTCTGGTCCAGATAAAGCGCACCCTACAAGAATACTAGGTGCTAATTGGGAAAGCAAGGTCACTCAAAGGCCCCAGTTGTATGGTGTTGAGCGTGTTCCTCAAATTATTAATCTTAATGGCAGTAGCAATATTGAAATTAGATATCTTGATTTAACAGATCATAACTCCTGTATTCACAACAGCCCAGATGACGCTAAAAGATGTAATAGAAGCACATTTCCAAGAGGTGAACATGCCGACTATGGGATTAGGGCGTCAGACAGCAGAAATGTAATGTTGAATGATTTGATTATTCATGGTTTGTCGGTTGGAGGAATAAAAGCCGGTAGATTACATGACTGGACTTTAAAAAATGTAGTGATACGGGGTAATGGTTTTGTTGGTTGGGACGGCGATATTGGGGCCGGAAAATCGTCGAATAGCGGGATTATTAAGTTTATTGACAGTAAGATTGAGTTCAGCGGCTGTGGTGAAAGATATCCAAGCGGTGAAATATATGGATGTTATAGTCAGTCTCAGGGGGGGTATGGTGATGGTTTAGGTACCCATAAGACCGGAGGAACCTGGATTTTTGAAAACGTTGAAATATCCCACAATACTTCGGATGGACTTGATCTGCTTTATCACGACGGAAATGGAAAGATTATTATCAAAAGGTCTCGTTTTGAGGGGAATGCCGGCAATGCTGTAAAGGTTGCCACGGATGCGCAGGTTGAAAATTCTGTAATCATAAGCAATTGCGATTATTTTTGGGGGAATCCCCAGGCAGAGCAAGGCGGTGTGCAGGAAGGCTATCGAAATTCTCGCAGTTTTGACAGCTGCAGGGCAGGGGGGACTGCTTTGATGACAGCCGGATGGAAACCGGGACGTGCTGTTACCGTTGCAAACTCTCTAATAACGGGTACCAGTACCATTTTGATTGAAGCCAAGGGTGATGGCTGCGATGGGTCGGAAAGGTTTGTTTCGCGTAACAATATTTTTGTGGGTATGGAGGGGTGGTTTAAAAAGACGCATGGAGAGCCTCGTTTATCTTCAGTTTTGTTCTACCTTGACGGTGATGACGGTAACGGCAGAGGCACCTGCGGTACTGGCCCTGCAAGAATACAGTTTGGTAATCAGGATTCCATTGTATTTAATATGCGTAATTATGTGTGTGACAGACGAAAGAATGTCCTTTGCCTGGATCCAAAGCTGACCGGTTTGCCACCTTTAATGAATGCCAAACCTATTTACCAGTATGGTGAAGCATGGGATATCAGACCATCAAAGCGAAGTCCGGTGTATGGACGCAGATCGACATTGCCGGGCCACCCTTTGCTGGATGGTGTAACCGTTCCGGAGGTTGATATCTTGGGGATTCCGCGCTCCAAAGATTCTGTCATCTGGGGGCCGTATCAATTTCCAGGTTCTGAGTGAACTGACATGAAGGTGTTTGCCCTGATCTGTCTGTGAAGAAATCTTTGTTTCTAAATATCCGTATCGGTTTGACTGTCCGCGTTTTTGTCCTTTTGGCACTTATGAGTATGGCAGCTTTTAGCAACAAGTGGTGGCCAGCGTATAGCCAATGTTTGGGACAGGGGATTGATACAATTGTTGTGCTTGCCGGTAATTATGAAGAGCGTATCCCTGCGGCGGCGTTGCTGTTTAAACAGCACGATTCCGCCAGAATTGTTCTGACAAATGATGGTGTCAGGCGCGGCTGGTCTCCTGAGCATCAGCGTAATCTGTATGCCATTGAGCGAAGTGAAATAGTGCTGTTGCAGGCCGGTGTACCTGCCGCCTGTATTGATAAGCTTCCGTATTCTGCAAGTGGTACGGTGTATGATGCCCGCGCTGTCCGTTCGTATCTTCAGTCTCATCCGGCCCAAAGCCTGCTGCTGGTAACGTCTGACTACCATGCGAGGCGAACTCTCTGGATATTCAGACGGGCTTTGAAAGGGATGCCGGTTGCTATTGCGGTTACACCTGTTTCGTCAGGATGGTCATCTGTGGTGCCGATCATGCTGGAACCGGTAAAGATGATGTATTATTGGGTACGCTTTGGATTGTTGGGGGAAGAGTAGTGAAGACGCCGCAGAGGTCGCCTGGAATACTGCTTGGCAGAGTGCTGGATGGTGCCGTGTGGGGTTGTCTTCTGCTGGTTCTGCTGGCTTGGCAGGTTATGCAATGGACCGGCGATCTTTGGTGGGGTGGCACATTTTTGCTGTTTAGCCCCCGTATTTTGCTGATTATCCCGTTTTGCGTGCTATTGCCTTTTGTGTTGTGGAAGAGGCGCTGGCTGTTGCTGCTGCCGCTTGCAGCTGGGATGGTGGTGGTCTGTATCCCTTTTATGGGATTTACCTATGCCCTTAAGTCCCATAATCTTTCTTTGAACAATAAGCCTATCAGAGTTGTGACCTGTAATATTCATTCTGGTGATTTTGATCAAATGAAGCTGGCACTGCTGATTCGCCATACTGCTGCTGATATTGTCATGCTGCAGGAGTGTCCTGCCAAGGCGGTTTATACTGCACCCTTGAACTGGTCGATTGTCAGTTCAAAGGATTTTGCAATTTTGTCCCGTTATCCGCTTGAGGGCTTACATGTGGTGAGTACTTCTCCTCCCGGGGAAAGCTGGAAGATTGTGCAGTTGTTGCAGTCGGTTGCTAAAACGCCTTATGGCGATGTCGCTGTCTGTTCAGTACAGTTGCCGACACCGCGCTACGGTTTGCAGGAAATGTTTGACCGCAAGACGATTGTGCGTCTGTCCCGCAAGGGGCGGCTTGATAAGGAGTTGCGCTATCGCAAGGAGGCAGCTGAAAAAGTTCGTGACTATGTTGAAGGTTTGACGGTGCCGGTTATTATTGGTGGAGATTTTAATACGCCGGAAGAGAGCCGGTTGTTTAAGGCGGTGTGGGGAGATTACTGCAATGCCTTTTCTGAAACCGGTCGTGGATACGGCTGGACCCAAAGGGTGCGCTTCTCTGGTATTCGCTTTAGGGCACGCATAGATCATATCCTGACTAAAGGCGCTATTGTGCCTTTAACAAGCGCTGTAGGGGTTGATGTTGATTCCGATCACCTGCCGCTTATTGCTGATGTGGTTGTGACTAAGGAGGGTAGCGCAGGTAAGCGGTAAATGCTGCTACAGCCTCCAGTGTCTGATTCCAGCTGCGTCAAGCGTTGAACGATCAAACAGCCCTTTGACGTCGATCAGTACCGGAGCGGTCCCCATCAGGCTGCACAGGTCACTTGGGGTTAAAGAGCGGTACGGCTGGTGGGCAACAGCCGCAACAACAGCAGCTGCCGGTTGCAGGCGGTCATAGGGGCACAGTTCTACACCGTATTCATGTCTGGCTTCTTCCGGGTCAGCGTAGGCATCGGTAACCTGAACGTCACAACCATAGTCGGTAAGTTCATGTATGATGTCGATCACTTTTGAGTTGCGCAGATCCGGGCAATCTTCCTTGAAGGTAAGCCCCAGAACGGTGACTTTGGTGCCCAGCACACTGTGACCGGCACGGATGATCTCTTTAACGGTACGTTGGGCAATGAAACGGCCCATGCCGTCGTTAATGCGGCGGCCTGCCAGGATAACCTGGGGGATGTAGCCGATCTTTTCAGCTTTGTGGGTGAGGTAGTAGGGGTCTACACCGATGCAGTGGCCACCGACCAGACCGGGCTTGAATTTAAGGAAGTTCCATTTGGTGCCGGCAGCCTCCAGTACCTCATTGGTGTCAATGTTCATACGGTCAAAGATCAGGGCCAGTTCATTCATCAGGGCTATGTTCAGGTCCCGCTGGGTGTTTTCAATAACCTTTGCTGCTTCAGCGACTTTGATGGAGGCGGCACGGAAGACGCCGGCGGTTACCACTGATTCATAGACCTGGGCAACGGTTTCAAGGGTGGCGGCATCCTGGCCTGAAACCACTTTTCTGATTTTGGTGAAGGTGTGTTCTTTATCGCCGGGGTTGATCCGTTCCGGGCTGTAGCCAACGGTAAAGTCAGTGCCGCAGGTGAGGCCGGAGATTTTTTCAAGTACCGGTACGCATTCATCTTCGGTAACGCCGGGATAGACGGTGGATTCATAGACAACGACATCCCCTTTTTTGAGCGCTTTGCCTACGGTTTCTGATGCCTTCAGCATAAGGGTCAGGTCAGGCTGGTTGGCTTCATCCACCGGCGTCGGAACCGCCACGATATGGAAGTCTGCCTGGGCAAGTTCTTCAATGGTGTCGGTAAACAGGATGTCAGCCGCCTGCAGGTCTTCTGCGGTTACCTCGCAGGTGCGGTCATAGTTGTTTTTCAGTTCGCTGATGCGGTGCGGGTTGATATCAAAGCCGATGGTGCGGCGTACTTTACCGAAAGCGATTGCCACCGGAAGCCCGACATAGCCGAGTCCGATAACCGAGATAATACGTTGCGTCTGCATAGCTGCTCCTTTTGATTGTGCATACCGTATAATGAGCTGGTTATAACATACTGTGGTGACTTTGCAACGCCCTGGCGGAAGAATCTGGTGGGGGACGTTGCATTCAGGTTGTTGTGTGGTAGATTACTTTAATTACAGGAGATAACGAATATATGGCACATCTGCTGGTTACCGGAGCTGCCGGTTTTATTGGATCGCATGTCTGTCTGCGCCTGCTGGCGCGGGGAGATACGGTTGTGGGGCTGGATAATCTGAACGATTATTATGCGGTGTCCCTTAAGGAGGACCGGTTGGCCCGCTTGACCTGTCAGGCCGGTTTTGAGTTTGTCAGGTGCGGGCTGGAAGATCGGCATGCCCTTGAGGAGCTGTTTGCACAGCAGCGTTTTGATCAGGTTATTAATCTGGCGGCGCAGGCCGGTGTGCGCTATTCCATTACCAATCCCCATGCCTATGTGGACAGCAATCTGGTCGGCTTTATGAACATCCTTGAGGGATGCCGCCATAGCGGTGTCAAGCATCTGGTGTATGCTTCTTCAAGTTCTGTGTATGGTGCCAATACCGCCATGCCGTTTTCTGTTCACCAGAATGTGGATCATCCGCTTTCGTTGTATGCGGCTACCAAAAAGGCCAATGAGCTGATGGCCCATACCTATTCTAATCTGTACGGCCTGCCCACTACAGGGTTACGTTTTTTTACGGTGTATGGACCGTGGGGACGTCCGGATATGGCATTGTTTCTGTTTACCAAGGCCATTCTGGAGGGTAAGCCGATTGATGTCTATAATTATGGCAAAATGAAGCGGGACTTTACCTATATTGATGACATTGTGGAAGGTATTCTGCGGGTTACAGACCGTACGGCAGCTGCAAATTCCGGTTGGAGTGGTCAGACCCCTGATCCCGGCACCAGTTTTGCTCCGTGGAAGGTCTATAATATCGGCAATAACCAGCCGGTTGAGTTGCTTCATTATATTGAGGTGCTTGAGCGGTGTCTTGGAAGAACAGCGGAGAAAAATCTGTTGCCGATGCAGCAGGGGGATGTACCGGGTACCTTTGCCGATGTTGATGATCTGATTGCGGATACCGGGTTTAAGCCTGCAACAACGGTTGAGGATGGAATTGCCCGTTTTGTTCAATGGTACCGGGAGTATTACCGGGTTTGATGGTTTAATGTGTGTATGGTGTCTAAGGGGGGGGGCGTATGAGTTTTGAGCAGACGCTTAAAAAATATTGGCTGCAGCTGAGTGTAACCGGCGTTCTGCTTGTTGTGCTGTACTGGCGAATTGTCCCGGATATGGTGTTGCAGTGGAAACAGGATGAAAACTATTCACACGGTTTTCTGGTGCCACTGATTGCCGGCTATTTTCTCTGGCAGTCCTGGCCGGAGTTGAAAGACAAGGCTGTGGTGCCGAGTAACTGGGGATTTGTGGTTCTGGTTCTGGGGCTTTTACAGCTTCTGGTTGCCTGGGTTGGTACTGAATATTTTACTATGCGTTCATCCCTGATAGTGTTGATCGCTGCTCTTGTATTGCTTTTGTTTGGGTGGCAGCTGCTTAAGGAAATGGCTCTGCCGATCGGCTATCTTATCTTTATGGTTCCGATTCCCTATATCATTTACGATATGGTGGCGTTTCCGCTTAAATTGTTTGTTACGAAGGTTTCGGTCTGGTTTCTGCAGCTGTGTGGCGTGATTGTGATGCGTGAGGGGAATATCATTATGTTTCCTTCAACCACGCTGGAGGTGGCTGATGCCTGTAGCGGCATCCGTTCCATTCTGTCTCTTCTGGCGCTTGCGGTCGCCTATTCCTTTTTTATTCAGATTCCCGCAAAATTCCGTGTGCTGATTATACTGATGGCATTGCCGATAGCTGTTTTTACCAACGCATTACGTGTGATCGTTACCGGATTCCTGGCTCAGTGGTGGGGGGCTAAGGCAGCTGAGGGGTTCTTCCATGAGTTTGCCGGATTAGCCGTGTTTGCCCTGGCCATGGTACTGTTGGTTGGCCTGGGGGTGCTGCTTAAAAAGCTGTCCTCCGCAAAGGAGGTGCAGGCATGAAAAGCACCGTTCGTTTTGCCATAGTCTATCTGCTGTTTGGTCTGGTTGCTGTCTTTCTGTATCTGCACACTGATGTGAGTGTGCCGATTAACAAGTCGTTTGAAGAGTTTCCCCGTACCCAGGCAGGCTGGCAGATGACCGGAAAGTCTGAATTCAGCTCAGCGGTGCTTGGGGTTCTGAAAGTTGCGGACTACCTTTCCCGCCAGTATGCTGACGCTGATGGTAACAAGGTGTCGTTGTATCTGGGCTACCATAGTGGTGGTAAGGGGTCAGGTGGGATTCATTCTCCGAAGCATTGCCTGCCCGGCAGCGGATGGCTTGAGCTTTCTACCAGACAGGGTGAACTGCAGATGGGTGGTGTTCGCCTGAATGTTGTGCGGGCGGTGTATCAGAAGGGGGGGCAGAAGGAGCTGTACCTGTACTGGTATCAGGTAAAGGGACAAACTCTGTCCAGCGATTATCTGCTGAAGCTGGCAGAAATAAAAAATTCGCTTCTGTATAGCCGCCGCGATTCAGCTTTTATCCGTATCAGCGTGCCTTTTGAATCTGACGAGCAGGCGGCCTCGGCACGGGCAGAGAAGTTTGCCCGTGACGTTTATCCGGCTATTCAGTCCTTTCTGCCACAGTGATGGATAACGTGGTAACAGCAATTACGCAGTACGCCGCTTGTTGTTTCACAGGGCGCTGCATGCAGTTCCGGTGATGAAATGTCATTTTTTACTGTAAGTATAGTTTTCTGCAATGCTGTTTTGATGGCCTGGTTGGCTATCAAGATCCTGAAGATTTCCGACGGGCCGGGTTCGCGTCTTGTTGCATCAGCATTGATCTTGTCCGGAATTCTGTTTTTAGTTGAGTCCGTGCCGTTTCTGTTTCCGGATATCCCCTTTGTGGCGTTGAGAAAAACAGGGATGATCCTTGAAGGTCTTGCAGCACCGCTTTGGCTTGCAGGAAGCATTTTCTTTGCACGCAAGGCCGGACAGTGGGCACAGACCGGTCTTCTACTTAAAATAGTTGTCTGCTGTTCGCTGCTTATACCGCTGTTTCCCCTGATGCTGCCACCGGACGCATTTTATTATAGCCCTGATTTTCCCAGAGAATATCTGCTTTTCTTAACAACAGTCGGTTTTGGTTATTACATTGCTATTATGGTGTGTCTGGTTGTTGCGGCAGTGCAATGGGAAAGGACCCTGGTGAATGCCACCCCCCAGGTGTTCTGGAACATAAAGTTTTTTGTTGTGGGTATGTTCCTGATGCTTGCGGTGCAGATTTTCTATTACAGTCAGGCCCTTTTGTACCGGACGATAAATATGGAATTCTGTCCTGTCAGGGCCTTTATGTTTATTATTGCCGGCGCTCTGGTGCTGTTCTCTTTTTTAAAAAGAGACCTGACAGCACGGATTACTGTTTCTCAGCATGTTGCACTACGCTCAATTACGCTGATAGGGGTTGGATGCTATCTGGTGTTGCTGGCTTTCTGGGGAGAGGGGATGAAGTATCTTTCCGGCTCCTTTTCACGTTCGGTGGGTATTTCACTGGTGTTTGTGTCCGGCGCAGGCCTCTTGCTGGCTCTGTTCTCAGGCAGGGTACGCAGGGAGGTGAAGGTTACTTTACTTAAGCACTTTTACCAGAACAAGTATGATTATAGAACACAATGGCTTCTGTTTACGGACAAGCTTTCCGTTTCCCAGTGGGACGAGATGCTGCAGGCAGTGCTGGAGGTATATTGCGATACCTTTGGGGTAACGGGTGCTTCTCTTTTTCTCTATGATAGGCAGCGTCAGGGGTATGTTGTTGAGTCGGCCTGTCGTATGGACTGCAAGACTGATGTAATTAGCTTAAACAATAGCCTGATCAGGTTTATGAGTGAGCGCGGCTGGGTTTTCAGCGTTCGTGATGAGATCAGGGATGTGATGCATGAAAATGCTGATTTCTTTAAAAAGTATAGAATTTCGTTTGTTGTGCCTATGCCCGGAGATGCGCAGCCGTCAGGTTTCGTCGTACTGGGAGAGTTGCTGAAAAGCGATGAGGTGTACATTTATGAGGATTATGACCTGATGAAGACCTATGCCAAACAGGCATGGCAGACCATCAGGCAGCAGACGCTGAGCAGGGAACTTTTATTGATGCGTGAGGAGGCGGCTGTGGGAAATGTTGCTACCTTTATCATGCATGATCTGAAAAATCAGTTGTCAGCACTTTCACTTATGACGGAGAATGCCGCATTTTTTATCGGGAATCCGGAGTATCAGAAGGATCTGGTACATTCATTGGATACGACGGTTAAGAGAATGAGGAGTTTAATAGGTAATCTTAAGACATTTGACAGGGAAAAAGTGCTTCAGAAGGATAAAGTTGACCTGTTTACCCTGGTGGAAGATTGCTGTATGCAGCTTTCAGGTAAGCCGGTTGAGGTTTCTGGTGTGCAGGTCTTTGCGACTGCAGATAGAACTGAACTGAGCAAAGTCGTTTTAAATATACTGATGAATGCCCTGGAGGCATCTGACGACAGTAAGACGGTTTTTGTTGAGGTGGGAGCTGAAGATTCGCTGGCGTTTATTCGGGTGCGTGACCAGGGGTGCGGCATGACGCAGGACTTTATTCGTCAGCAGCTTTTTGTTCCGTTCCAGACAACAAAGTCGACCGGTTTGGGGATTGGCCTGTTCCAGTCTCGCCAGATCATGCAGGCTCATGGTGGTAAAATTACCGTGGATTCTACAGTGGATTCCGGTTCAGTTGTAACCGTGTGGTTGCCAGTTAAAATGAAGACGGATGTGGAGAGCTTATGAACAGCCCGGGGCAGACAACCAAACAGAAGTTGTTGGAAAAGATCCTTGTCGTTGATGATAACGAGGTTATCTGTTCTCAGATTAAATGGGGACTTGCTGATGAATATACGGTGTTTTCAGCCGGAAGCGTTGATGCTGCCCTGCAGATATTTGATGAGCAGCATCCGCGTGTTGTTGTGCTTGACCTTGGTTTGCCTCCCCATGAAAACACCTCTGTTGAGGGGTTCAGATGTCTGAGTGAGATAATCAACAGAAGACCACAGACCAAGGTGATTATGCTTACCGGCAATGATGACCGGGCCAATGCGTTGACCTCCATACGTCTCGGTGCATACGATTTTTATCCAAAGCCACCGAGTCTGGTGGAGTTGAAAATTATCATTTCACGGGCTATTCACCTTGCAAATATTGAAGAGCAGAATCGTCTGCTGCAGCGCTCAATTGAGACGACGGCTTTAGATTCCTGGGGCATGATCGGGCAATGCACTGATATGCAGAAGGTGTTCAATAATATTAAAAAAGTAGCACCAACCAATGTTCCAGTGTTTATTTCAGGTGAAAGCGGCACCGGTAAGGAGCTGGTTGCACGGGCTCTACATGATGCAAGCAGCCGTAAGGATGGCAGTTTTATTGCGATCAATTGCGGTGCTATCCCAGAAAACCTGCTTGAGGCTGAACTCTTTGGGCATGAGAAGGGAGCATTTACCGGTGCCCATTCAACGGTTCAAGGGAAGTTTCAGCAAGCGCATAACGGTACTCTTTTTCTGGATGAAATTGGCGAACTTCCGGTTAATTTGCAGGTTAAACTGTTGCGCTTTCTTCAAGAGGGTGTTTTACAACGTGTTGGCGGGAGAGAAAATATCCGGGTTGATACACGTCCTGTCTGCGCAACGAATGTCGATATTGCTTCAGCGATTAAGGAGGGGAAGTTTAGAGAGGATCTTTTCTACCGGGTCGGGGTTGTTGTGATTGATCTTCCTCCTTTGAGAAACAGGGGAGATGATATTTTACTGCTTGCCAACTACTATCTGAGATTGTTCAGTGAAGAGCATAATATAAGCGTGCAGCGTTTCAGTTCTTCAGCTATTTCATTTTTCAAAACCTATCAGTGGCCCGGTAATGTACGAGAACTCCGCAATCGTGTGCAGCGAGCGGTTATCATGTGTGAGTCCAAACAGATTGAGGCATCCGATTTGGGAGTCATGGAGGAGGCCTGCCAAGTGGATGAACAGGAAACCGCAAATCTGCAGGTGGAACCCAGGATGGTCAGCTTTGCCGGTAAAACATTGCGTGACGCAAAGGATGCGGTTGAATATGAGTTGCTTTCTGCAGAGCTGGAACGGAGTAACGGAAATATTATGCGAACAGCAGATGTACTTGGGGTGAGCAGGCCGACCTTGTACGGACTGTTGAAAAAACATAACCTGCTTAAGGTTTGATGTTTTGCAGGGCTTCGTATGATTGTTTGATGCCGTCAAGATTGTGGGCTTCAAGTGTCCATACTGCTGCGGGGGCGTGTCGCAGGAGAAGATTGGTTACCTGCCTGAAATCAATCAAGCCTTTGCCGATTGCCAGATGTTCATCTGAATCGCCATGGTTGTCATGAAGATGAGCTGCAACGCAGTATTTTCCCAATTCTGAAAACCATTTTTCCAAAGAGACGTTAGCAAGAATAGTAAAGTGTCCTATGTCAAAGCAGTGTCGTAGACGCCTGTTTTTGACCCCTTCAATTACTCTCCGCAGGGCTGTCGGTTCGTTTTCATGTATGTTTTCCAGGGCTATAACCGTATCAGCTGCCGTCAATCGGGGAAGTAGCGACTTCCAGAAATTAATTGATGTATGTATCCAGCGGTCACGTTCAAAGTCATCCGGTAAAACAGGGTAGCCGCTGTGAAATACAATATGCTGGGGTTTGAGATAACGGCTGAACTGGATCGTCTGCAGGACAGATTGTCGTGTCAGGTCCTGTATGGATTGGTCTTCAGACCCCGGATTAAAGTCGGCAGTCGGGGCATGAAGTGTACAGCGCAGGTTGCTTTCTTGCAGACTATGATGAAGCCTGGCAACCTCGTTGTAGGTGAACTGTTCAAAAGATTGATGTGACAGGTAGAGTTCCATGTTAACGCGATGGCTGGTGAGAAAAGGCAGGTATTCCTGCCAGTGGCGCCAGGGGGTGCGGGCATAGAGTAGTTGGCTGGTCATCGTGTTAACCGCCTGTTTGATTGAGTCGACTGGCAGAAACTACCGCTGTTGCGATGTACGCCATATAGCCTTTTCCGGATGGCAGAATAGCTGTCGGCTTGCCTATTCATAACGCCACTTAAACGTAATTACCTTGCAGTTCGGCAGTGCTGTGCGTAGTTCTGCCACTCCTTTATCCGTGACTTTGGTGCCGCTGAAGGTTAGCCAGCGTAGCCAGGTAAGGGGATACAGGTTGGCCAGGCCGCTGTCAGTGATCTCGGTGTGGTAGAGGTAGAGTCGTTTCAGGTTGATCAGGCAGTCCAGTTTTTTAAGCCCTTCATCGGACACGGTGGTGTTGGAAAGGTAGAGTTCCTGGAGACCGGTCAGGTTGCAGATCCGGGCCAGCGCATCGTTTCCCACATCGTACAGAAACAGTGCCTGCAGATCATCCGGCTGCAGTTTTTTAAGAAAATTAATCCCGCCTTCTCCGTCGCCCCGCACATCCAGTCGCAACCCCTTGTCCAGAGGTATTTCACGGGGGCCTTTGGCGGCTCCCAGCTTTTGCCAGTCACGGTAGTCTACTGAGTTGGCTGCACGCAGATAGAGAATACCGCAGGGTTTTTCAGAGGGAAAGCGGATGATGCGGGTTTCAAGTGGTGGTGATGGCTGGTCTTCAGCAGTTTCCTGCTCTCCGCTTAGCAGTGCAAGGCGTTTTTTTGCTTTGGCAATATCGAGATCAACGGTTGCTGCCATTTCAGCCAGCAGGTCGATACCATCCAGCAGACCTTCATCAACCCTTTGTCTGAAACAGTAGATGTCAGAACGTCGCAATTCAATGATCTGCTTGTTTAACTCTTTGATATGCTGACGCGTGTAGGCAATTTGCCGGATCAGGCGAATCAGTTCCGTGCCTATATCAATCCCTTTGGCGGTCTTAGGTCCCAGCTGCCATTCCCGCAATATCTTTTGCAGCCGTATCCGATCCCCTTCCTGATAGGCCAGGTTGGCAATGGCCATCAATTCCTGTCGTTTGAACCGTTCATGGTCGTCGCTGGCCAGATCCGGGTGAATTGCTTTGGCCACCTCACGATAAAGCGCCTTCAGACTTTTTTCTTCAAAGATCGGAGTGGTTTCCGGGTCGTCGTCCAGCAGGGTGGTTCGGGTAAAGGTTGCGGTGGAGGCGTCATGATCGGTGGTATGAAAGTATTTATGGTGTTCTTCTTCTGTTTCGCCGGTTCCCAATAGTCCGCTGATTTGCCATTCAAGCTGTTCAAGCTCTGCAATCCTGCCCCCCAGCATCTGTTCATAGGTATGCTCAAAGATCCTGATTTCTGACTTGATAGCGGCCAGTTCCCGCTCTATCTGGGACTGTTCTTCAAGGAGATCAGCCAGCTCACGGCGCTTTTTTGCAAGCTCTATCTCTTCAGGGGATTTCATGGTGTCAGAGTTCCCTGTAGAACCAGTTCCCGGGCCAGCCGCAGTGTTATCCGGCATTTGCGCTGTAATGCAGCCCGGTACAGGGCATCGCAGGCTGATATCAGTGATCCCACATCCCTGGGTAGCACGGTTAAAAGCCAGGTTGCCACTTCATCCGGCAGGATAATCTGACGATCCTGGGCCAGTTTGGCAATCAGCATCTGACGTGAACGGTCATCAGAAACATCCAGACGGGCCACTAAGCCCCATAGTAAGCGTGAGATCAGGTGGTCATCGATGGTGGGCAGTTCTTTGGGGGCAAATCTGCCGGCCAGGGCCAGAGTATGACCGCTACTGTACTGCTGGTTAAAGGCTTCCCACAAGGCATTTCGCAGTTCAGGCTGGTCTGGTAACTGGTCAAGATTATCCACCAGTAACAGGCTGCCGGGATTGATTGCAATGGGGGCGGTCAGGTTACGGCATGACAGGACCTGATACTGTTCTCCGGCCAGCTGACGCCCAATGGCATGCAGTAGGTGGGTCTTGCCGGAACCGGCCGGGCCATAGAGGTAGAGCAGTTTTTCCGGTTCAGCCGGATTGGTGATCCTGCGGCTGAATTCAAGGGCAGAACTGTTACCGGCGCAGGAGATGAAGTTTTCAAAGCCGTAGCGTGGGGTAACCGGCAGATCAAGGGCCTGTTGCAGCATTAGAACAGTGACCCCTGGGGGCGTTCCGGCGCCAGTCTGCCAAAATGCTGATAGGCGGCCGGGGTGGCAACCCGCCCGCGGGGGGTACGGTTCAGGAAGCCGTTCTGGATCAGGAATGGTTCATAGACATCTTCAATGGTGTCGCTTTCCTCACCAATTGCCGCACCAATGGTGTCCAGCCCCACCGGGCCGCCGCCGAATTTGTCAATGATGGTCAACAGGATCATCCGATCCATCTGATCAAAGCCCTTCTCGTCGATTTCAAGCAGCCGCAGGGTCTCCTGCACGACCCTAAGGGTGATGGCACCATCAGCCCGGACCTGGGCATAGTCCCGCACCCGGCGCAGCAGGCGGTTGGCAATCCGTGGGGTGCCTCGGCTACGACGGGCCAGCTCCAGCGCCCCTTCCTTGTCAATCGCCATTCCCAGGATGCGGGCTGATCGGGTGACAATAAAGGCCAGTTCATCATGGGTATAGAACTCAAGCCTGGAGATGACCCCGAAGCGGTCACGCAGGGGGGATGACAGCAGACCGGCACGGGTGGTTGCCCCCACCAGGGTGAAGCGGGGCAGGTCCAGCTTGATGCTGCGGGCACTGGGCCCCTGGCCGATGATGATATCCAGCTGAAAGTCTTCCATGGCAGGGTAGAGGATCTCTTCTACCACGTGGGAGAGGCGGTGGATCTCATCAATGAATAGGACGTCATGGGGTTCAAGGTTGGTCAGGATGGCAGCAAGGTCACCGGGACGTTCAATCACTGGGCCGGAGGTGGATTTGATGTTGACCCCCATCTCGCAGGCAATGATGTTGGCCAGGGTGGTCTTGCCAAGACCTGGCGGCCCATAGAGCAGCACATGGTCAAGGGCTTCACTGCGCCCTTTGGCAGCATCAATAAAGAGCTTCAGGTTTTCCCTGATTTTTTCCTGACCAATGTAATCCTGCAGGGTGCGGGGGCGCAGGGTGGCATCAAACTGCAGGTCGTCGTCGCGTTTTTCCGGTGTGATAGCTCGTTCCATAGGGCGAACTATGACCGAATTTTGCCCGCTTGTCAAAGGAGCCAGGAACATGATAGTAGTTGTGGGCCTCACAGCGGATTGCAGGGGCTTTTTTATTGAGCGAGGATACCATGACCAAAGAATTGACGATCGGATCGGTTAAAATGGGGGGCGGACGCCCGCTGGTGCTGATTGCCGGTCCCTGTGTGATTGAGAGTGAAGAGGCAACGCTGCGCCATGCCGAGCGGTTGATGACCATCTGTAACGGGCTGGGGATGCCGCTGATCTTCAAGTCTTCCTATGACAAGGCCAACCGGACTTCAGTCAACGCCTTCCGTGGGCCTGGTATGGATGAAGGGTTGCGGATTCTGGCCAAGGTCAAGGACAGTCTTGGTATTCCAGTGCTTTCTGATATCCATTCAATCGAGCAGGTGGCTCCGGCTGCTCAGGTACTGGATGTGTTGCAGATTCCTGCTTTTCTCTGCCGTCAAACTGATCTGGTGATTGCTGCTGCCAAGACTGGCAAGGTGGTCAATGTTAAAAAAGGGCAGTTCCTGGCCCCTTGGGATATGCGTAATGTGGTGGGTAAAGTGGCTGCCTCAGGCAATGAAAATATCATCCTGACCGAGCGCGGCGCCTCTTTTGGCTATAATAACCTGGTGGTGGATATGCGTTCTTTCCCGGTTATGCGTTCCTATGGCTATCCAGTGGTATTTGATGCCACCCATAGCGTGCAGTTGCCAGGCGGGCAGGGGGAGTCATCCGGTGGTCAGCGTGAATTTGTCGAAACCCTGTCACGGGCTGCGGTTGCCACCGGTATTGACGGTATCTTCATGGAGGTACATGAAGATCCTTCCTGTGCCTTGTGTGACGGTCCAAATTCTATTCCTCTTTCTGAACTTCCAGCCCTGTTGAAGCGTCTGCAGGCCCTTGATGCGGTGGTGCGATGAGTAGTATTCTTGATGAGGCACGCAAGGTTATTCAGGCCGAGGCTGCAGCGGTAGCTGCACTGGCCGAACGCCTGGATAGCTCTTTTGAAAAGGCCGTACAGATGATCCTTGCCAGCTCGGGCCGGGTGGTGGTCAGCGGTATGGGGAAATCCGGTCTGGTTGGTCAGAAGATCGCCTCCACCATGGCCTCAACCGGCACCCCTGCCTTTTTTCTACATCCGGCAGAAGGAATTCACGGCGATCTGGGCATGATCATGACCGGCGATGTGGTGATCGGCATATCAAACAGTGGTGAGACCGAAGAATTGCTGCGGATCCTACCGGTCATCAAACGCTTGGGGGCTAACCTGATCGCTATGAGCGGCAATCCAACCTCAAATCTGGCCCGTTCCAGTGATATCTTTCTGGATGTTTCGGTTGCTGAAGAAGCCTGTCCCCTGGGGTTGGCTCCAACTTCTTCAACCACCGCCACCCTTGCCATGGGTGATGCCTTGGCTGTAGCACTGTTGGTTGAACGGGGCTTCAAGGCTGAAGATTTTGCCATCTTCCATCCCGGTGGTTCTCTGGGGAAAAAATTGCTGCTGCGGGTAGAGGATCTCATGCATGGTGGTGATTCGATTCCGCTGGTGCAGGAAGAGATGCTGATGAAAGAGGCGCTGTTTGTGATTACCTCTAAAGGGCTGGGCATTGCCGGGGTCACCGATGCCGAGGGGCGGCTGACGGGTGTGATTACGGACGGAGATCTGCGGCGTTGCCTTGAGCGTGGTGAGGATATCCTGCACAGCGCTGCCGGAAGTCTGATGCGGCGCAATCCCAAGCGGATTCTCCGTCGAGAGCTGGCTGCTGCAGCCCTGCAGATGATGGAGCGGCATTCAATTACCACCCTGTTTGCTTTTGAAGATGAGCAGGCTCAAGCCCCCTGCGGCGTGATTCATCTGCACGATATTTTGAAGGCAGGCATTGCGTGAACGAAAAACTCAAACATATAGAACTGCTGCTATTGGATGTGGATGGTGTCATGACTGATGGACGGATCATCTGGGATGCCAACGGGACCGAGATCAAGTTCTTCAATGTCAAGGATGGTCATGGCATCAAGCTGGTGCAGCGGGCCGGTATCCAGGTTGGCATCATTACTGGCCGAACCTCCCCAGTGGTTGACCTGCGGGCAAAGGAGCTGGGGATTGAGATCCTCTATCAGGGGTCACTGCGTAAACAGGAAAGTTACGAAGAAATCAAGCAGCATACCGGTCTTGCAGACCATCAGATCGCCTATATGGGGGATGATGTGATTGATGTGCCGGTTATGCGGCGGGTTGGTTTTTCTGCTGCCCCTGCAGATGCCTTGCCGGAAGTTCTGAAGGTGGCGGATTATGTTGCCCGGGCCAGAGGTGGCTGGGGAGCGGTGCGTGAACTGTGCGATCTGCTGCTGAAAGGGCGCGGTAAGTGGCAGGAGCTGGTTGTGGACAGGTACGAATTGTGATTATACAATCTTTGTGCCAACAGGGGCACTGCAGGTGGTTATCCGCTGGACAGCCAGCCAGCCCAATGCTATAGTGCATTCATGCAAATGCCGAACACAAGGCAAATCAGGCGGATTCTGGCAGTGGTCATTGTGGCCTCAACTGTTGCCTTGGTGGTGGCTATTTTGTTCAGGCAATTTCGTTCAACTCCGCCTGAAACAGCCTCAAAACCAATCTCCCCTGAAGTTGATATGTCTCTTTCCCAACTGACCTTTTCTGAAATGAAAGGTAATGAAAAACTCTGGGATCTGACTGCCGAACGTGCTGATTATGATAAAGAAGCTGGATTGGCAAAGCTGACCGGGGTCCGGACCGAGATCTATGATGGCAAGGCTGGCGGTGTAACCATTACTTCAAAAACAGGCAGCTATCATGAAGCACAGCATCTGGTCATCATGCAGGAAAAGGTTCATGCCGTAACAAAAAAAGGGATGGTTTTTGATACCGAGCTGCTTGAATACCGTTCCAGGCCAGGTGTGGTGCTCACCAACCGTCCGGTAAAGGTTGTTGATGGACGGCTTACATTAACGGCCCAAGGGATGGAAATGACATTGAACGATGAAAAAGTCCGTTTCCTGGGGCCAGTGAATGCAGTTATCGAGGGAGCACATGCGAAGCGCTAAACAAACCTTACTGTTGCTGTTACTTGTCTGCCTGTTTGGGGTGTTACCTGCTTTGGCTGCTCCGCAGCAAGCTGCCGCACCTTCAGCAAAGAAGGATCGTTCTTCAAAGCCGATCAATGTCAAGGCAGATGAGCTGAAGGCAGATAATAAGGGTAAAACAGCTATTTTTACCGGACGTGTGGTGGCTCGCCAGGAAGATGTAACCATCTATTCCGACAAACTGATCATTTATTATGGTGAGAAGGATGATCAGGTAGACAAGATTGAGGCTATTGGTTCAGTGCGGATTCTGCAGACCAACCGGGTTGGTACGGGCGGCCATGGTCTGTATGAAAGCAAGGAAGGCAAAATAACACTTTCCATCAACCCCAAGGTGACGCAGGACAAGGATTCAGTGACCGGCAAGGTGATTGTCTATTATCTGGATGAAGATCGCAGTGTGGTTACCAGTGGTGAAAATGCCAGGGTTGAGGCGGTTATTCATCCCAAGCCCGGCAGTGGACCGAAAAAGAATGACGCAAAAAAACAGCCATAGCAGAAACCTGCGTGCTGAAGGACTTTGTAAGACCTACGGTAATCGACAGGTGGTGCGCGGTGTTAACCTGACACTTGACTCGGGCCAGGTAATCGGCCTGCTTGGTCCCAATGGCGCTGGCAAGACCACAACCTTTTATATGGTGGTTGGTCTAACAAGGCCTGATGGTGGCCAGGTCTGGCTGGATGGCGACGAAATTACCGAGCAACCGATGCATCAACGGGCGCGGCGTGGCATCAGTTACCTGCCCCAGGAGGCATCGGTCTTCCGCAAGCTGTCTGTGCGTGACAATCTACTGGCGATCCTTGAAACGGTAGAGGATGATCGTGAACTGCAGCAGCACCGTGCTCAAGAACTGCTGGAAGAGTTTGGTATCACCCATATTGCAGATTCAAAGGGGTTTGCGCTTTCAGGTGGCGAGCGTAGACGGGTAGAGATAGCCCGTGCCCTAATTACCAGACCGGCTTTTATTCTGCTGGATGAGCCGTTTGCCGGTATAGACCCGATAGCGGTAGCGGATATTCAGCAACTGATTTTCGGGCTTAAAAGCCGTAATATCGGTGTGCTGATTTCAGATCACAATGTTCGTGAAACCCTAGGTGTCTGTGATGCCGCCTATATTGTGAATGCCGGTGAGGTGCTGGAATTCGGCACACCTGAACAGATTGCAGAAAGCAAAAAAGCCCGGGAGATTTATCTGGGCGAAGACTTCAGACTTTAGAGGCAGCAAGGAGCAGCTATGGCGATGGAGATGCGCCAACAACTGAAGATGACGCAGCAACTGGTGATGACACCCCAGTTGCAGCAGGCCATCAAGCTGCTTCAGATGACCAGGATAGAGCTGCAGGATGTGGTTCGTCAGGAGTTGGAGGAGAACCCGATTCTGGAGGAATCGCCAGAGCTGGATGAAGTCCGGGATAGCGAATCTCTGCTTGAGGCGGTTGAGGTGGAGTTGCCTGATGATAATCTGGCAACAGGCGAGACCTTTCAGGAGGTTGCTGCCGGTGAAGATACCCTGCGCGATTGGGATAGCTACCTTGATGGCTATAACTACACCTCGGGTGAACAGTCCGGGGATGAAGATGACAAACTATCCTTTGAAAATCTGCTGACCCGCAAAGGCACCCTGTTTGACCACCTGCACTGGCAGTTGCAGATGGGCAATTATAGCGATGAAGAACAGCTAGTTGGTGAAGAGATCATTGGTAATATTGATGATGATGGCTTTTTCTGCTCAACCATTGCTGATATCGCTATTGTCTGTAATACCCAGGAACAACTTGCGGAAACCATGCTGCTGCGGATTCAGGAATTTGATCCCAGTGGTGTCGGTGGCCGCTCGCTGCAGGAGTGTCTGCTGATTCAGGCCCGCAGTCTGGGAATGGACGGAAGTGTGGTTGAGGCGATACTGTTACGCCACCTGCCGGACGTGGAGAATCGTAATTATAAACAGATCGCCCGTAGTCTGAAGGTTGATCCAGAACAGGTTCTGGCGGCTATCAGGGTGATTGCCGGTTTTGATCCACGGCCAGGACGCTTGTACAGTAGTGATGAGGTGCATTACATCTCTCCTGACATCTTTGTGCATAAGGTCGGGGATGATTATGTGGTGATGTTGAATGAAGAAGGCCTACCAAACCTACGTCTATCGCCTTATTATCTTGATGCCAAGGCCGGTGGCGGTATGGATGCCAAGACTCAGGAATACGTTGGCGACAAGAAACGGGCTGCTGAGTGGCTGATTAAAAGTATTCAGCAACGTCAACGCACTATCTTCAGGGTGGCCAAGAGTATTGTCAAATTTCAGCGAGAGTTCCTTGAAAATGGGGTTGAAGGGCTACGCCCCCTGGTGTTACGGGATGTGGCCGAGGATATTGGTATGCATGAGTCAACCATTAGTCGGGTTACCACCAACAAGTATATGCAGACCCCTCAGGGACTGTTTGAGTTAAAGTATTTTTTCAATAGCGGCCTTTCAACATCAGATGGTGATTCAGTTTCTTCAGAGAGTGTCAAGAACCGGATCAAGGCGATTATTGACAAAGAGGATGCTGCCAAACCGCTTTCAGATCAAAAAATTGCTGAAATGCTGTCTGATGAAACCGTCAATATTGCCCGGCGGACCGTAACGAAATACCGTGAGATGTTGCGTATCGGATCGTCGTCTGAACGACGGCGACATTTCTGATATAATTACCAAAGAGGGAACTATCCAGGAGGAGGACAAAACTATGCAAGTATCGACAACTTTTCGGCATATGGAACAGAGTGAGGCGCTGAAAAATTACGCAGAAGAAAAACTCGGGCGGGTTGCAAAGTACATTGATGAACCAATTTCAGCTCAGGTTTACTTTAGCGTTGAAAAAATTCGCCATATCGTTGAAATCGTTATTTCCGGTCGTGGTATTACCACCAAGGCATCTGAGGCAACCAATGATATGTATGCTGCCGTTGATGCGGTACTGGATAAAATTGAACGTCAGTTGAAGCGTTATAAGGAAAAGCTGAAGGACCACAAGCCTGCTGGTGAAAACAGTGGACGTACCATGTCCAAAAAGGTGTTCCAGGCTGAGAGTATCGAGACGAATCCCGAGCCGGTTGTTATCACCACCAAAACGGAAACTGCCAAGCCAATGGCAGTGGAAGAGGCTGTGATGCAGATGGATCTGCTGCATAAGGACTTCCTAGTCTTTACCGATGCTACTTCAGGTGAAATTAGTGTTCTGTACCGTCGCAAAGACGGTAACTTTGGCTTGATCGAGCCTCAACGGGGCTAACAGTATGTTTCAGGGGAGGTGTCTTGCACCTCCCCTGGCATACTGCCACATACCGTGGACAGCATTACCCTATCCATACAGGATCTGCTCGACGAGAATGAATATGGTCTTGATCTGCGTTTAATTGCAGGGGCCAGTGGCCTGAATCACCGTGTCAGCTCATCCCGAATTCAAAAGCCTGGACTGGCTCTGACCGGCTATACCCAACACCTGCACCCAGCCAGAATTCAGGTGCTTGGTAATACAGAAATATCCTATTTATCCCAACTGCCAGAAGACCGTCTGCGTGATAATACTCAGGCGCTCTGCTCTTTTCCCATTTCCTGTTTTGTTGTTACCAAAGGGCTTACCCCACCAGCCAGTTTCCTTAGAATTACTGAGGAACACGGCATTCCGGTGCTGGTTTCACCCCATCAATCATCTACCTTTATCTCGCTGATCACCAAATTTCTCGAAGAACAGCTGTTGCCCACTACCCATCTGCATGGCGTACTGGTGGATGTGCTGGGTGTTGGCATTCTGTTAACCGGTAAGAGCGGTATCGGCAAAAGTGAATGTGCGCTTGATCTGGTTATTCGTGGCCATCGACTGGTGGCTGATGATATGGTCTTTATCCGCAAAAAGATGCCGGCCAGTCTGGTTGGTCAACCAGAGCAGCAGATACAGCATCTGATGGAGATTCGCGGACTGGGCATTATCAACATCAAAGACCTGTACGGTGTCTCATCCATCCGTGAAAAGAAAATCATTGATCTGGTGCTTGAACTGATGGAATGGGACCCAAACCAGGAATATGATCGGCTGGGAATTGATGACAAGACCACCAGCATTCTCGGGGTGGACCTGCCACATCTGACTATTCCGGTCAGACCGGGGCGTAACCTTGGCTCAATTATCGAAGTTGCTGCCCGAAATTTTCTTCTCAAAGGGATGGGCTATCATTCGGCAAAGGATTTTCAGCAGCGGTTACTGGACCGGATGGAAGTCCGGCACCTTGGCGATGAAGTGGAGTAGCTGATGCGGATTGTGGTTATTACCGGTATGTCCGGCTCAGGCAAGTCAACTGCAGTGCGGGCTTTGGAAGACGAAGGGTTTTACTGTATCGATAACCTGCCGGTACGACTGTTTCGTCAGTTTGTGGAGCTGATTGAAAAGTCCGGCGAGACCTTCAAAGGGGTCGTGCTGGTTACTGATATTCGAGGCCGTGATCTCTCCACCGGCATTGTGGAATCGTTCCGGGAGTTACGCAGTGTCGGACATGAACTTGAGGTGCTGTTTTTTGACGCATCAGATGAAGTCCTGATCAGACGCTTTGCTGAAACCCGACGCCGCCACCCGGCAGATGAACACTGCACGGTTCCTGAAGGGATTCGGATTGAACGGGAGCGGCTGGCTGCCCTGCGTCAGAATGCTACACTGGTCATTGACACCTCGGAATTCAATGTACATCAGTTAAAAGAACAGGTGATCCGTGTTATTAAAGGGGAGCAGGGGAGCAGCCACTTTACGGTGGAAGTTATCTCCTTTGGCTTCCGTTATGGTGTGCCACTGGATGCCAACCTGGTAATGGATGTTCGTTTTTTGCCAAATCCCCATTTTGTTCCTGAACTGCGCCCCTACAGTGGCCTTGAGCCGCAGGTACGGGATTTCGTGCTTGAACAGCCGGAGGCAAAGGCTTTTCTTGACCAGTTTTTATCGTTACTGCAGTTCCTAATTCCGGCGTATCGCCGTGAAGGAAAAAGCTACTTGACTGTCGCCATCGGCTGTACTGGTGGTCGTCATCGTTCGGTAGCCATTACCCAGGCTATTGCATTACGTTTTGAGACGCTTGGTCTAAAGGTGCGCATTAGTCACCGTGATATTGAGAAGGGATAGTACATCATGACAGGACTTGTTGTTGTAACCCATGCCGGGCTTGCCACATCACTGATTGCCGCTGCAACCATGATAACCGGCAGCAGTGATGGTTGTGAAGGAGTTGAGCTGCATGCGGATGACCCTGCAGATGGTCTGGTTGCCCGCATTGCTGAAGCGTTGAAAACCGTTGGAACCGATGGTGCCATCATCATGACTGATATGTTTGGTGGTACTCCTTCAAATGCGGCCATGTCTTTTCTGCAGGAGGGCAAGGTTGAGGTGGTAACCGGAGTCAACCTGCCGATGATGGTTGAGTTTTTTTCCCGTCGTGAGCGGATGACGCTGGAGGAACTCTCTGCTTCTCTGCTACGTTGTGGACGTGAAAGCGTGATCATAGCTGGTGAATTTCTAAAATAGAACAGGTGCTTACATGCAACAACAGGAATTTGAAATTGTCAATAAATTAGGGCTGCATGCCCGTGCATCAGCCCTTTTTGTCAAGACCGCCAGCAAATTTCAGTCTGAAGTGAAACTGGCCCGGGAATCGGTTGAGGTAAATGGCAAAAGTATCATGGGAATCATGATGCTGGCCGCTTCAAAAGGGACCAGGATCCGTCTGTCCGTGGAAGGGCCGGATGAAGAAGAGGCGATGCAGACCATTGGTGCGCTGATCATTGACGGGTTTGGTGAAGAGTGACCCTGCTGCCATTCGCGTATATGGCTGTTTTTATCTTTCTGTTCGGGGCTGCAATCGGTTCGTTTCTGAATGTCTGCATTTATCGCCTTCCCCTTGATCAATCGATTGTCAGTCCTGGTTCCCGTTGCATGTCCTGTGGAGCAGCTGTTCGCTGGTTTGATAATATTCCGATTATCAGCTGGGTAGTACTGCGTGGCCGCTGTCGGGGGTGTGGGGTTGGCTTTTCAATTCGGTATCCGCTGGTGGAGCTGCTGACTGCTTGTCTGATGCTGGTACTGTTTTTACGTTTTGGTCTGTCAGTCTCGTTTGTCGTCTATGCCCTGCTTGTTGCTGCGCTGATTGTTGTTACCTTCATTGATTTTGATCATCAGATTATTCCAGATGAAATTTCGCTTTCAGGCGTTGGTCTGGGGTTTCTTGCATCGTTTTTACTGCCTGAACCGGGTTGGGGTTCCTCTCTGGCAGGTATTATTGTTGGCTGGGGTAGCCTGGCTCTGGTATTTTACGCGTATCTCTGGCTAACCGGACGGGAAGGTATGGGGGGCGGAGATGCCAAGCTGCTGGCTATGCTGGGGGCCTTCCTCGGATTGAAAGCCATCCCGTTTATTATCTTTACCTCATCATTGGTTGGATCTGTTGTCGGACTTTCTCTGATGGGACTGCAACGTAAAGGACGCCATCTGGCCATTCCGTTTGGTCCCTATCTGGCCATGGGGGCTGTCCTTTATATTTTTTATGGTCCCCAGCTGATCAACTGGTATCTCCGTCTGGGTAAGTAACCGATGCGAACAGTGCGGCCAAGCCTCACGTTTTCCATACTGGCCTCGCTGGCCTGCCTGCTTATTCTTACCTGGCTGCTCTTCAGTCTGCTTGCCTTTAAAACCGCTGAAAATGACCTGTATGCCCAAAAGGGTGAGCATGCCCGTATGCTGTTGTCCACCTTTGTCAACCAGCTGCCTGACCAACTGCCCGGTTTTCCTGAAGGGATGCTGCCGCTTAATACCTCTGCTGCAGTGTATGCCTCAAAGCTATCTGAAGAACGATCATTTGAACGACTGACCCTGCTGGATAAGGCTGGTAAGGTTATCTACAGTGTTGGCAGGGATGGAAGCGACCTCTATCGTCCTTTTACCTTGCCGGGTCGGCAGCTGGAAGAGAGTGGCATCGCAGCTGACGGGGGGATGTTGATCCGTTCGGTGCAGGTGATCCGTAATGGTGAACAGGTTGGCCGGGCTGGACTGATTCTGTCGTTGGCTGATGAACAGTACCGGATCAAACGGACCCGACGACTGCTGATGTCCTATTTTGCTCTGGATTTTATTTTGCTGCTTGGCTTGGGCGCTTTTGTTCTGTCAAAAATTGTGGTGGCGCCGGTCAACCGGCTGCTGTCAGCAACAGAGAAGATCACGGATGGTGTCTATGGCCATCAGCTTAAAGTTACCGGCTCACTTGAACTGGCTCGATTGGCGGATTCATTCAATGCCATGTCCAGCACCCTTGAGCAGAAACAGTACGAGGTTACCTCCCATGTTGCCATGCTTGAACAGGTCAACCGGGATCTGCAATTGGCCCGTGAAGAGGCGGTGCGATCGGAAAAAATGGCATCAGTTGGACTTCTTGCTGCCGGTACGGCCCATGAGATAGGTACACCATTAGCCTCGGTAATGGGGTATGCAGAAATATTATCTCAGGAGCTTGAGAACAACCCCGTACAGACAGACTATCTTGCACGTATTATGGATAGCTGCGGTCGGATTGACAGAATTGTTAAAGGCTTGCTTGAGTATGCGCGTCCCAAACAGGCGGTCTGTGAAGAGGTTAATCTGCTGCAGCTTGTGCGACAAACAGTTGAACTGCTGCAGCATCAAGGGATGTTTAAAGGAGTACAGGGGGCGGTTACGTCAGAAGGACAGATTTCCAATCTGATGCTTGATCCTCACCAATTGCAACAGGTACTGATTAACCTGCTGATTAATGCCAGTGATGCCATGCCGAATGGAGGTTCTCTGCGGCTGGTTGTCAGGCAGGAGCCTGAAAAAAACATGCAACTGCTAGAAGTATGGGATACAGGATCAGGTATTGCGCCTCAAAACCTTGGCAAGCTGTTTGACCCGTTTTTTACTACCAAGGACCCAGGCAAGGGTACCGGCCTTGGGCTTGCCATCTCTGCCCGTATTATTGAAAGTTTTGGTGGGAAAATCACGGTGCAGAGCAGTTTGGGGAAAGGTAGCTGTTTTGTCATCCATTTACCGGTGCATACGAAGGGGAACACCCAATGAAGCAACCCCACATTCTGATTATTGATGATGAGGATAATCTGCGTCACATGCTGTCGGTCATGTTGCAGAAACAAGGATATCTCGCAGACACGGCAGGTGGTGGGAACGAGGCATTGGAGATGCTTGCAAGCCACGCCTATGACTATATCCTGTGCGACATTCGCATGCCTGACATGGATGGCAGGGAGTTTCTGCGTCAAGCGATCAGAAGGGGTATTACCGCACCGATTGTCATGATGACCGCCTACGGTGCAGTAGACACCGCTGTCGCGTGTATGCAGGAAGGTGCCTATGATTTTATTTCAAAACCGTTCAAACGGGATGAAATTGTCATTGTCCTGAAAAAAGCAGAAGAACGTGAGCGTTTAAAAGATGAAAATCAGACTCTTAAGGCTGAAGTTGCCGGTAAGAATTCATTCTGTGGCATGATTGGCCGCAATCCTGCCATGCTGTCTCTGTATGATCAGATCAGACGGGTGGCGGGTCTGAAAACTACGGTGCTGATTCAGGGTGAATCCGGGACAGGAAAAGAGCTGGTTGCCAGGGCCTTGCACACCAGCGCCTGCCGTCATGGCAAGCCGTTTGTGGCGGTAAACTGCGGTGCCATACCTGAAACCATGCTTGAGGCAGAGCTGTTTGGACATGTTAAAGGCTCTTTTACCGGTGCCACAACCGACAAGGCAGGGCTGTTTGAACAGGCTGACGGTGGTACGCTTTTTCTGGATGAAATTGGTGAAATGCCACTTGCCCTTCAGGTGAAGCTCCTGCGGGTACTGCAGGAAAGCGAAGTGCGCAGGATCGGAGCATCTACGTCCCGTAAGGTTGATGTACGGGTGGTATCTGCTACGGCCCGTGACCTGCAGGCTGAAGTTGCTGCTGGACGTTTCAGAGAAGATCTCTATTTTCGTCTGAACGTGTTTTCGCTGCATATCCCGCCATTGCGAGACCGGGTTGATGACCTTCCCTTGTTAGTACAGTATATTGTTAGAGATTGTGCTGCCAGAATCGGACGCGAACCGGTTCCACGTGTGGCTCCAGAGGCATTACGTCGTCTGATGTCCCACAACTGGCCCGGCAATGTGCGTGAACTGGAAAATGTCATTGAACGGGCACTGGTGTTGTGTGACGGTGATCAGCTTGCCGTCACCTGTTTGCCGGATGGGACTGCTGTGGTGGTCGTAGAGCCGTCATCACAAACAGACAGTGACGAAAACCTCTCGATCAAGCTGGCTGAACGGGTTATGGAAATGGAGTTAATTAGTAAGGCGCTTGCCAAGACCGGCGGCAATCGTACTCATGCTGCTAAAATTCTTGAAATCAGCCACCGTGCCTTGCTGTATAAATTGAAGGAATACAGTCTGGAGTAATTGTGATGAGTGCATGTTGCTGAGATTTTCTGAAGCTGAAACAGGTGCGTTGAGTGCTCAGCAAAAAATGCGGGGAATAGTTTAGATACGAAATAGAAAGCTGTGAAAAATTTGCATAGATGTCCTTTTGAGATTAATTTATATAGGTAAAAACAAAGTGTTAGCTTGTTGTTGTGTGAACGGCATTTTTCTTGCAACTTCCTGCCCGAGAATAACTTCCCCCTGAAAGGATTGTCTCCGATGATGCGCATTATGCTGGCTACCATATCCTTGATTCTGCTATCAGCTGTATCTGTATTTGCTATGCCTGCCGCCAAAGATGGCTGCGGTACTATGGAATGTTCCAAGTGCCATTCTCTAACGGTCAAGGAAGCTGCTGATCTGCTTAGTTTTGCAGGCGTCACGGTAAAGTCTGTAAAGCCTGCACCCAGCCATGGTATGCATGAAGTCCTTTTTCAAAAGGATGGCGGGGTGGGGATTGTGTATATTGATTATGGTAAAAAGCACCTGATTCAGGGCATGGTCATAGATCTGAAGACTAAAGAACCTGCAGTTATGGCCCATGACAAAGATATTCCGAGACCAAAGCAGTTTAGTGGTCTTGATCCCAAATTAATCCCTGTTCAGTATGCTATGGTAATGGGTAACCCTAAAGCAGCTAAAAAACTGTATGTTTTTACTGATCCTGACTGCCCCTATTGCCGTACCCTGCATCCTGAACTGCAGAAACTTGAAAAACTGATGCCTGATCTGGCCATTCATATCATGCTGTATCCTTTGCAACAGCTACATCCTCAGGCGTATGACAAAGCGCGGGTGGTATTGTCTACCAAAAGCCGCAAAAACCTTGATCTTGCCTTTGAAGGCAAGGAACTGCCCAAGCCCAAAGGGGACGCTGGTAAGGCTGGCATTGATGCGGTGATACAGTTTGCCCAGGAACAGGGGATCAATGGTACGCCAATGATACTTATGACTGACGGGAAATTGTATAATGGTGCGCGTGATGCTGAATCAATTAAAAAGGCGCTTGAGATAAAATAGCTTTGTTTTAGCAAATAGTATCATTTTCATTTGGTCTGAATGGAGAATTGAGATGAAAAATAAATTTATTGTCTTTATTCTAATCATTTTAACAATTATTTCTTTAACACTAACTGCACTTGCAGTGCGTAAAGAAGGTGTTCGAGGAAATGTTGAAAGTGTAGATTCAAATAGAATTACAGTTTCAAACAAGACATATCGTTTTAATAAGCATATCAGAGTTGTTGTAATATCGCGTAACGGTATTCATCATTATGAAAAACTGGGCAGTATAAGCGATATACGAGTTGGTGATAAAGTGTATGCCGTAGTTGTTTATGATGAGATGATGGATATCAGTCTGGAGAGGTACTAGGCCATGAAAAGTTATACTAATCACAGATTATTCATAAGTTTTTGTGCATTGCTTGTCATTATGACGTTCTCTCCGGTAAATTCAGATGCCGAGGTGATGAACAATTACTGCAGTGTGCCGCCTTTTATTTCGCAATCTGTACCACCCTTGGTTTTGTTGACAACCGGGCGTGACCATAAACTCTACTACGAAGCGTTTAATGAGGCGATGGACCTGGATGAAGATGGCCGTGTTGATATCGGTTATATGCACAATATCGACTACTACGGTTATTTTGATTCCTACAAATGTTACACCTATGATAATGCCACGGGCTTATTTTCTCCGGCCACAACCTCTGTAGATAAGTTTTGTGTTGCCGGCCAATGGAGTGGTAATGTCCTTAATTTTTTAACCATGTCACGGATGGATGTTCTGCGTAAGGTACTCTACGGAGGGCACCGCAGCACTGATACAACAGCGTCGACAATCATGGAGCGTGTGTACATCCCTGGTGATGCCCACAGTTGGGCTAAGGAGATTACCGGGCGTCTTTGTACAAACGGTACCGTCTATAAAAACATGTGTTATAACAATGACAACTGTGACAGTGGCTATAGCTGTGTAGATAAGTCACAAAACCTGATCGGTATGATAGCCTCTGATGCAACTGTATGCCCTGCAACGACCGTAACCTGGTCTGCCACTACAAATGGCAAGCTGCTTGCTGCGCGTTTTAACCATCAAACAGGAATAGCGGATGACAATGGCACAACTCATTTAAATCTATTGGATACTTTTTATACAGACAGCTTGGGGAATGTTGTATCACCGCTTTCTCTTGTTGATCTTGCAGCAACCGGTAATCCGGCAAGCACCTCAAGTAAAGTCAAGTATATTTCATCTTTTGATGATGTTTTGTTGAATCCCGATAATCCCCAAACTAGTAATACCAGTACCATTATTGTTGGATCATTTAAAACCCCGAATGTCAGTGACTCAAATGGTATCTGGCAGTTTGCAGTAGACGGTGATGACGGGGTTGAGTTTGAGCTTGCAAAAACAAAGAACGGGGCAGGCAATATAGTTGCAACCTACTATGGAGCCCATGCTGCCTGTTTTAGTCCTGGAGCCTCAGAATCTCCAAACACAAAAGCATTTTGTAATACAACCCAGGCCAGTAACGACAACCCCAATCTGTATTCAGCCCCTGTCTGTTCAGGAGATACCACAAAGGCCTGTCGGATGTCGGATGATATGCTGCTGGATCTTAGCGGCACCTGCAGTGGGTTAGGCTATGGTTCCTGCATCGTGGCACCAAGCAAGGCGTATGTCTGTTCAGCCGCAACATCCCAGGGGTGTGATCCTGCAACGGGGTTGTATTCACCAGTAAGCGGCACCAAAAGTTGCGCTAATCAGAGTAAAGGTGTTTGTGTAAGAAACCTGAGAGAAACAACTTTAGCACAAAACACCTCGTATTATTTTTACGCGCGGCAGTCTAGCGGAGGCGGTCTAGGTGGTATCCGCCTTTGGTATAAAAAGCCGAAAGACACTACCTGGAGAATATTTGACAGCACTGAACTTAGCTTTACCTCTCCCACCATCGCCTCTGGTAATGAATGCAGCATCCGTTTTAAATCATTTGTTGATACTGCCACAACAACAACCGGTGCTAACCGTCGTCACCTCTTCTGCAGCACAACACGGTATCTTGGTGGACCACCCCTGTTGCGTCTGCTTCGAAACCGGGATCAGCGGATGTGGAACTGGGCTTCCAAGGAAAGACCGGTTTGTGCAGATGTGATACGCAAACTGGATGATAGCGGTGATATTGCGTTAACCGTTGACACGACCAAAACAGATACTGCTAAAATATGGGATTATACCGTACGCAATGAAGTCTGTAAGACGGTATCACCGGATATCCGGCCAATTGATAAAAGAGATACCGGGGCAAGCGGCATGGAAACCAATTGCCGGCCTTATAAAAACACGTCTACTAGCGTAATTACCTATAAGCCTGCTGGATTATTGCAAAAATATGGAGAAGGGAAGGGCGGAAAAGTCTGCTCCCGCTCCTTTTCCAAAGTTTGTACCAGTCATGCTGATTGTACAACCAATGAGGGATTATGTATTGATGAAGCGCCAATCTATTTTGGACTTATTACAGATTCGTACACCAAGAACCTGAGTGGAGGGATGCTGCGTAAAGATATCTGGAGTTTGACTGATGAAATCAATATGTCAACCGGCGAGTTTTATCTTCCGGCATCTTCTTCATTGGCCGACTACAATGCAAAATATCCACAAGGTTCAATTATTAATACTTTCGAAAACTTTAAAACCGTCGGGTTTTCTTACGGCGACAACGCATATAGCGACAATTCCGGGGCGAATGCAGGTGGCTCCTGCGGCTGGATTGTAAATAACCCGTTGGGCGAAGGCAAGTGCCGGATGTGGGGCAATCCTATTGCCGAACTTATGTATGAAGGGCTTCGCTACCTTGCCGGTAAGTCTGATCCTACGACAACCTTCATAGACTCTTCAACCTATCAAGACGGCGGCTTGTCGGTGTTCAGGCAGGCATGGGGTGTGCCTTCAGGTGGGAATACCTATAGTCCTTATGGTGATAAAGACAACAATAATGCTGTTTTCCCCATCTGTTCTAAGCCGTTTATGTTGGTTTTAAGCGATGAAAACGTAAGTTATGATTCTGATTCTGTCCCAGGGTCAAAGTTTGTGACGTTTACTGAAGATGCAGGTTTGCCTAAATTAAATATTGATGTGTCGGTTCTAACTGATGTCATCGGTGTTACGGAGGGAATCCACGGAGCAACAGTATTTATTGGTGATAATGGTACTATCAATGATTTTATCTGTTCCCCTAAAACGGTAGACAAGCTGAGTTTGCTTAGAGGTCTGTGCCCGGAAGAGCCAACCAAGCAGGGCAGTTACTATGCAGCCGGTGTTGCCTATTACGGTAAAACCAAGTTTACCCTGAATACGCAACAAGTCGATGGTTTTGGTAATGTGACGGTGACAGGCAAACCAAACGTTGATACCTATTCCTTGGTGTTGTCATCGCCAGTGCCCAAAATTGTTATTCCGATAAGCGACGGATCGGTAACAACAAATGTAACGATAGTACCAATCGGGAAATCTTTCAGTGGTGGCGGTGTTGAAAATTCATGCTCCAATAAATGTACCACCAGTTCAATAGATGCCAACGGCAGTCTGGTTATTTCAGGTTGTACTGCCGCTGCTACGGCGAGCACTGCTGGATCTTTTTGCCCTTCAAACCAGATTGTTGATTTTTACGTAGACAGCATTTTGTATGATGGTAGTAATAATATTACCTATGCAAAATTCCGTATTAATTTTGAAGACGTAGAGCAAGGGGCAGACCATGATATGGATGCCATTGCAACCTATGAAATTTGTACAGGCAGCACCTGTTCACCAGCTCTTGCTGCCGGAAAAGTAAAAATAAGTGTTTCATCCGATTACAGTGCTGGCGGTATTGATCAGGTAATGGGATTTGTCGTGTCTGGCACAACTGAAGACGGTACCTATCTTGTTGTAAAGGATGATGGGGTCAGTGCGGCTGCTGCAGTTATTGGCGGAATGCCACTGACGTGGCAACGTGATTTTACAGCGAACTCAAGCGGCTCTACTGCCACTTTGCTAAAAAGCCCCCTTTGGTATGCGGCTAAATGGGGGACCTTTAGGGATGGTGACAATAACAATATTCCCAATGCACGTGGAGAATGGGCACAAAATTGTTCAGCACCAAATATAGCAGATTGTAATCCAGACAATTATTACCTGGTTGTTAACCCTCTCAAACTTGAGCAACAGCTGGATAAGGCATTAAATGATATTCTTGCAAGTGTTTCGTCTGGTACTGCAGCATCAATTCTGAATAACAGTGAGGGTAGTGGTGCTAACCTGCTTCAGGCGGTATTTTACCCTAAAAAGCAATTTTCTAACAAGACAGAGGCCTCGTGGATCGGCGAGCTGCAAAACCTTTGGTATTTCGTGGATCCATTCCTGAACAAGACGTCAATTAGAGAAGACACCAATCAGGATAATGTGCTTAATCTTAAGCAGGACTATATTACAAAGTTTTATTTTGACTCTTCGCAAAACAAGACGTTAGTCCAGCATTTTGTTGATGCAGATGGAGACGGCTCAGCAGATTCGGCATCACCTGTTGATACGGTTGATCCTGATTTGGTGAAGAGTCTTTGGAAAGCCGGAAAGAAGTTGTGGGAAAGAAATGTTACTGTCGGCATTGACCCCCGCACAATCTATACACGAACTGATTCAGGATTTGATGATTCCATAACCGGGTTTACCCTTTTTGATTCAGCTTCAACATTGAAAACCGATGCAACTTTCAGGGGATATATTCAGGCTGCAGATGCTGCGGAGGCGGCAAAAATTATTGATTACGTACATGGTATTGACCAAACCGGGTATCGAGATCGCAAAGTAACCATTACCGGCTGCGGGCTATCCGATTTATCACCGGCTGATTCCTGTACACGGGAATGGAAACTTGGGGATATTGTTTCCTCAACGCCTAAACTGGTTTCAAATGTCAAGTTGAATACCTATGATCTTGCATCACCAAATGGTTACAATGATGGCAGTTACAAAAAGTATATTGCGTCAACTACCTACAAAAACCGTGGCATGGTGCTGGTAGGTGGCAATGACGGTATGTTGCATGCGTTTAAGCTGGGAGTATTAAGTGAAAAAGCCGAAAGATTTACTAAGGCACAGATGAATGATGAGTCTGGTAATCTGGCAAATGCGCTTGATGATTTAGGGCGTGAAATGTGGGCTTTTGTGCCTAAAAATGCTTTGCCTTACTTGCGCTATCTGGGATGTAAGGCAGGATCTGGCGATGCAACTTATTGCAATAACATTGATTACAATCATGTTTTCATGGTTGATAGAACCCCAACGGTTGTGGATGCAAGTATTGTTGGCAATGCAAGTTGTGCAGCCGATTATTCGCTCTGTGACCGCGATGCTACAAGCGCTTCAAACTGGACCACGGTAGTAATCGGAGGCATGGGAATTGGAGGAGCAAACCGTAATGCTTCTGATGTCTGTACTCAAGGGGCAGCCGGAACATGTATAAAAACACCTGTCACAGGTGTCGGTTGGTCTTCTTACTTTGCGTTAGATGTAAAAGATCCTGCAAATCCCAAATATATGTGGGAATTTTCTGGTGATCCTGCCAGTGGCAACTACTTAGGGGCAACAATAACCGGCCCAGCTGTTATACGGGTTAAGACAACTGGGACAGCAACAAAGGGTGATGATTATAAGAACGGTAAATGGTTCGCCATATTTGCATCAGGTTCTACAGGGCCGATTGATTTAGGCAAACATCAGTTTATGGGGACATCCGACCAGAATCTGAAACTTTTTATTGTAGATTTAAAGAGCGGTACACTGTTAAGAACTATTAATACCGGTATAGCAAATGCGTTTGCCGGGAACCTGTCAACAGCTATGATAGATACAGATCGTTCTGACTCAACAAGAACCGGGTATTATAGTGACGATGCAGTGTATATCGGCTATGTTCAAAAAGACACCTCAGTGATTCCTAACACCTGGACAAAAGGCGGGGTCATACGCCTTGTTACCAAGGATAATCCTGACCCTGCCCAATGGGCAGTGAGTACGGTGATTGACGAAATCGGGCCAGTGACAAGCTCTGTAACCAAACTTCAAGACCGCAAGAATTCTACCCTTTGGCTCTTCTTTGGCACAGGCCGTTATTTTTACAAAAATGATGATCCGGCAACATCCGTTCAACAGGTGCTGTACGGTATTAAAGAGCCATGTTATGCAACAGTAGATCGGCAGGATCGTACGTCCTACACAAACATAGCTGGCGGTACAAAAAATGATATTGATCCAACATGCACTACCAGCACAGCAAGCGGTGGTAGCGGTCTTACAGACCAGAGTGGTGATATCTCAACAGCACCACAAGAAAAGTTAAATGTAAAAGCTGATGGTTGGAAGGTGAGTTTAGATGCCGCTACTACCAGTTCGCTTGCAGAACGGGTGATTACTGATCCAGTAGCACTAACAAACGGTAATGTGTTTTTTACCACCTTTAAGCCCAGTGCTGATATTTGTAAATTTGGTGGTGAGTCACTGATCTGGGCGCTTAAGTATGATACAGCAGCAGCTCCGCCAGCTAGAACTATGCAGGGTACAGCGTTGATGCAGGTTTCTACCGGGGCTTTTGCAGAGGTTAAAATGTCAGACGCATTCAAAAACCCTGGTAACCTGCGGCTTGATGGCCGGCGTCTGGCTATCCCGATTCAAGGCGTGCCACCAACAGCACAAGGGTTATCGCTTATTGTTAATCCTCCGCCGGTTAAAAGGTTCCTGCATGTGCGTGAAAAATAGTCTGATAAACGGGGTAATGCCATGAATCAGAAGGGATTTTCACTAACAGAACTTATTACAGTAATGGCCTTATTGGGAATTATGCTGGCACTTGCAACACTTGATTTTTCTAAAATGACCCAGAAAAGCCAGATTGAGCGGCATGTCAGAGAAACTCTGACCGATTTGAATACGGCAAGAATGGATTCTATTTTTCGTAAAACCAGGCATGCCGTTATTTTCAAATCGGGAGGATATATCATGAAACGCTACAGTTCTGTAAATGAGGCATATTTTGGGGATGATACCCAAGGTATTGTCCTTACCAAATCCTTCCCCTATCAATTTGTCAGGGCAGGATCTGGTGCTTCACTGGTAGATACCCGGATTCTATTTGATGAGCGGGGCGCTACAAATGATCTTGAAACCATCAGAATTACCCCGGCTAACTCATCTGCAGGGGTTGATTGTATTGCTGTTCATGTCGCCCGTACCAATATAGGTAAAATGGAGGGTACCAACTGTGTGCAAAGATAGTAATGGCTTTACCCTTATTGAGTTTTTAGTTTCTATTGTTATTTTGATGGTTGGGCTCCTGGGGCTACTGCAAACGGTTAATGTTGCTATACAACATAATATGCAAAATCAATACCGCAATGAGGCCACTATGCTTGCTGACCGTGAGATAGCTACAGAAATAGCAAAGGGGTATGATGCAGTGCAGACAACAGCTAGTAGCTCTTTTGCTGCTAAAAGCTACGATAGTGGATTTGCCTTAAAAAATTATTCAACTTTAAGATCAGGAACATCTTATAATAATTCAAAAGAAGTTAATTATAGAATAACTTGGCGCTATAAAGGTGTGAAATATGAACATAATATTTCAAGTGTCATTTCAAAAACCAACCAGTAGTGAGGCTGTGTTATGAAACGTATTTTGACTAATAAAGGTTTTACACTGGTTGAGATGCTTGTGGTTATGGCAGTTTTTGTTGTTATAATTGCTATTGCAGGTGAGTCGTTTAACTCAATTCTTAAATTTAGTGCTAAATTGGTTAAAAGTGAGGAAAGTAATATTGAGGGAATTGTCGGATTAGAGATGATGCGTCATGATATTCAGCAGGCAGGATTCGGTCTGTTTACAGACACATCACCGGTCGCCTATACTGCTGAAACAGAAAATACACCTGAAAGTGATTATAATGACGGAACTTTTGGGCCTCCCAGAGCAATTGTAACTGCACAAGTTACAACTGCAGACACGGTGAATGCTGATGATAATGGGACTGCTGTTGCATTAGATCGTATTATTGGTACCGACTATCTGGTGGTTAAAGCAACATCAGTTGGCAGAAATGCAGCTGCCCAGAAATGGACATATTTGAGGTTCTCATCCCCAAAAGTCAGCCCAAACGTTTGGAACTCTAATGCTGAAAATTTTGCGAGCGGTGATAAGGTGGTGCTGCTTCGAAGAAATGTTACGAAGACCGACTCAACCGCGACATTGGTAAGAGATACTGCAGGTTCAGCTGCGCAGTCTTATTATTTTGCTTATAGTGACACCGCTTTTGCTGCATTTTCATCCGCTAATGCCTCTATGATGTCAGCCTATGGCGTTAATACCAGCGCAGGCAGTAATCTCAGATTTCCCTATAACCGTGCAGATTATTTTATCGGACAAAGTTCAACCAACAAGCCAGCAGTCTGTTCTCCCAGTACGAACGTAGGTGTTCTCTACAAGATGCTGGTAAATCATGGTGATGGTAAGTTAAGTGCAATTCCATTGCTTGATTGCGTGGCAGATATGCAGATTGTCTTGGGTTGGGACCTTATGAATGGCCCTGTTGCTGGTACTGACGGCATAATTGATACATGGTCCAATGCAAATGGAACCGTTGCCGCACAATATGATCCTTCACGTGACATGGCTTCGGCAGCTCAAGTTCAGACTGCACTGCTTGATCCTGCCCTGATTAGAAGTTCACTAAAATTAATAAAGGTTTATATCCTTGCACAGGATGGTCGTAGAGATCCGGGATATACAGCGCCTGCAACTGTTGTGGTAGGCGATGTTGGAGAATCAGCGCTTACTAAAACGTATGATCTGACAGGTGCAGATATGAGAAATTATCGCTGGAAAGTTTATCGGATTGTAACTCGTCCCAAAAACCTTGTTTCTAATCAGTAAGGGGTACGTTGTCATGAATAGATTCTTAAATAATGACGGTATTGCATTAGTTACCTCTCTTATGTTTACCTTGATATCCCTTACAATGGTAATGGCGCTCATGTATATGATCACAGCAAGTACTCAGGTTTCTGCTCAGTTCAAGCGTTATAAAACTGCTCTTGAAGCCTCATATGGTGGGACCGAGTTGGTCACAAAAGAAGTATTGCCGTTACTGCTACAAAACTATTCCACGTCTCAGATAGCCAGTCAATTTTCAGGCCTCAGTTTTACCAATGAGGCTAGTCAGGCATGTCTGCAGAGTAAAATTGAAAATCCGACGCGTAGATGGTTGTCAGGCTGTAGTAGTACTGCTTCCCCCAAACAGAATCCTGATTTTACTTTTAAGCTGTCGGCTTCTTCTGGAAATCCTTTTGTGGTTTTTACCAAAATAGTTGACACATTGCAGGGCAATACGGACTTGTCTGGATTGCAACTTGAAGGGACTGGTGTTGCTGAAGGGTCCTCTTCCATTACACCACAGCATTATCCGTATGCTTACAGACTTGAAATACAGAGCGAGCGTGAGAATAACCCAACAGCACAAGCAAATATTGAAGTTCTTTATGCCTACTGACGAGCTTCTTTTTTACTGATCATGTCGTGTATTACCAACGGCAGCCCGTTCATATGGGCTGCCGTTGGTACGTTTAAGGGCAAAAAAAGTTGCCTTTTGCCAGCCTATCTACTATGTTGACAATCCCAAATTCATATATCCTGCCGGTTTCGGAAGAGTTCCCATGTCAAAGACCCAAAGCCTTGATCAGTTGCGTGGTGAGATAGACCAGATTGATAGTCGTCTGGTTGAGCTGATGAATCAACGTGCCAGAGTTGCCTCTGATGTTGGCAGGCTTAAGGCCGGCCAGGACCGCGATTTTCACGTGCCCAGTCGTGAACGGGAGGTGCATGAGCGGGTTGCCCGTTTGAATCAGGGACCTTTGCCTGAAGAGGCCTTTCGCAGCATCTTTCGTGAGATCATGTCTGCCTGTCTGGCATTGGAATCTCCGGTAAAGGTGGCTTTTCTTGGGCCGATGGCAACTTTCACCCACATGGCGGCCATGCAACAGTTCGGTTTATCAGCCCAGCTGGTTCCCCAGAAATCGATTCCAACGGTTTTTGAGGAGGTGGAAAAGGGCAGGGCGTTGTACGGTGTGGTGCCGGTTGAAAATTCCACAGAGGGGATGGTTTCACATACCCTTGATATGTTTGTGGAAAGTGATCTGAAGATTACCGCTGAAGTGCTGCTTGAGGTCTCCCATGACCTGCTCTCCCGCACCGGTCGTATGGAGGATGTCCGTAAGGTCTATTCTCACCCACAGGCATTGGCGCAGTGCCGTCATTGGCTTGAGGAAAATTTGCCGAACGTGCCACTGGTGGACGTAGCATCAACTGCCCTGGCAGCCCAGATTGTATCTGAGGATCTGAACGCAGCCGCCATTGCAGGTTGTTCTGCTGCTGAGCATTACGGTCTGAAGGTGGTTCGTTCCCGCATAGAGGATCAGGTTAACAACTTTACCCGTTTTATTGTGGTATCGCGCAAGCTGGCAGAACCTTCCGGTAATGACAAGACTTCGATCCTGTTTTCGGTCAAAGATGAACCGGGTATCCTCTACCGGATGCTTGAGCCATTTGCCCGGCGCGGGGTCAACCTTTCCAAGATTGAGTCACGTCCGGTCAAGACCAAGGCCTGGGAATATATCTTCTTTCTGGATATGTCGGGTCATGTTTCTGAGGCGCCGGTTGGCGAGGCCATTGAAGAGTTAAGAAGCTTCTGTCAGTTTTTAAAGATTCTCGGTTCCTATCCAAAGGCACGTTGATGATTAAGACGCTTGCTATCATTGGAGTAGGGCTGATCGGCGGTTCCTTTAGCAGGGCTTTGAAGGCTGCAGGTGCTGTACAGCGGGTAATTGGTTTTGACCTTGATCCTGAAAACCTGGCTGAAGCGCTGCAACTGGGGGTTATTGACGAGATTGCGGCTGATTATGCTTCGGCTGTCAGCTCTGCGGATCTGGTGTTTCTGGCGGTACCGGTCCGGGCAATGACTGCAGCTGTAGCCGCCTGTGTCCCGTATCTGCCTGCTGGTTGTGTGGTAACTGATGGCGGCAGTGTTAAGGAAGAGCTGGTAGCTGCCTGCGAACCGTTGATGCCTGAAGGTTGCCACTTTGTTGGTGGACACCCGATTGCCGGTACTGAACATTCCGGTGCAAAAGCATCGTTTGCAACATTGTTTCAGGGACGTCGTTGTATTTTGACCCCAACTGGCCGTACCAATCAACAGGCCCTTGAACTGGTTCAGCGTCTTTGGGAGGCAGCAGGTAGTCGGGTTGAGTGTATGGAACCGTTGACCCATGATCGGGTCTTTGCTGCTGTGTCTCACCTGCCTCACATGGTTGCCTATGCGCTGGTGCATGCGGTTGATCGATCAGCTGAAGAGGAGGAGAATATTCTGGCCTTTTCTGCTGGCGGGTTCCGTGATTTTACCCGGATAGCATCGTCTGATCCTTCCATGTGGCGCGACATTGCCCTGATGAATCGTCTGCCGCTTCTATCAGTGCTTGATCGCTACCAGCAGGAGTTTGCTGCCTTAAAGGAAAAAGTTGCTGCAGGTGATGGTGTCTGGCTTGAAAACTATTTCACCACATCCAAACGCCTGAGAGATGAAATAATCTGATTATTACCGGGGGATGGTGCCCCTTGAGGTGACTATGCACGAACATGCACAACCGATAACCGTTGCACCTGTCCAGAAACTGCAGGGAGAACTTGCTGTCCCTGGTGATAAATCCATCTCCCACCGCTCAATCATGTTGGGCTCTCTGGCTCAAGGGACAACCCGTATCAGTAATTTTTTGCGGGGTGAGGATAACTTCTCAACCATGAAGGCCTTTCGTAGTATGGGGGTGCCGATTGAGGATGATGGTCAGACCGTCACGGTTCATGGGGTTGGCCTGCATGGTCTGAAAGAACCGGGTGATCTGCTTGATTGCGGGAATTCCGGTACGACTATCCGTTTGATGACCGGTCTACTGTCGGGGCAGAGTTTTTTCTCGGTGCTTACCGGTGATCAGTATCTGCGCAAACGTCCCATGAAACGGGTCGTGGAGCCGTTAGCCCGGATGGGGGCACAGATTGCCGGGCGTGGAGGCGGAACCCTTGCTCCTTTGGCCATTACCGGTGCCAGCTTGTCCGGCATTGACTACCAGTCACCGATTGCCAGCGCCCAGGTGAAGTCAGCCCTGATGCTGGCTGGTCTGTACGCTGATGGAGAGACAAAAGTAACTGAACCTTCACTTTCCCGTGATCATTCAGAACGGATGTTCCGTTTCTTTGGTGCTGATCTTGACGCTTTCAGTAATGGTGTTGTGGTGCGTGGTGGCAGGGAGTTGAAGGGACAGGAAATTGTGGTGCCGGGCGATATTTCCTCCGCTGCTTTCTTTTTGGTGGCTGCCCTGATTGTACCTGGCTCAGAACTGCTGATCCGCAATGTCGGGGTCAATCCTACCCGTACCGGTGTGATTGATATCCTGCAGGCAATGGGCGGAGATATTACCCTGCAGAATCAGCGTGAAGTCTCAGGTGAACCGGTGGCTGATCTACTGGTCCGTTCATCGCGGCTGAAAGGGATTGAGATCGGTGGCGATGTGGTACCCCGTGCCATTGATGAATTTCCTGCTATCTGTGTGGCAGCTGCAGTGGCTGAAGGCACAACCATTATTAAAGATGCAAGAGAACTACGTGTTAAGGAAACAGACCGGATTGCCGCCATGGCCAGTAATCTCCGTACTGTCGGGGCAGGACAGATTGATGAAACAGAGGATGGCATGATCATCCAGGGTGTTGAATCGCTGTCAGGTGGTACGGTGACCAGTTGTGGTGATCACCGGATTGCCATGTCGCTGTCGGTGGCAGCATTGGTGAGCAGTAAAGAAATACAGATCGATGATGTTGCCTGCGTCGCCACCTCGTTCCCCGGGTTTTATGAGCTGTTGGCTAAGGTGGCAGTACGATGACGCGTGAACGTGGCGTTGTCATTGCGGTTGATGGGCCTTCCGGTGCCGGTAAAAGCACTATCAGTAGGGCATTGTCAAAGCGTCTGGGGTATCTTGAGATTGATACCGGCGCCATGTATCGGGCAATGGCCTGGCTGGCCCGTGAGGCAGGCCTTGATTTTGAAAATCATCAGGCCGTTAAAGCGTTCAGTGACCATGCAGAGGTTGAACTGCAGCTTCACAACGGCTCAACACGGGTGCTGGCAAATGGCCAGGATGTAACCGGTGAGATCCGTACCCCTGAAATTTCCATGCTTACCTCAAGGATCTCAACCCTTGCGCCAGTGCGTGAGGCGATGATGAGCCTGCAGCGGAAAATGGGGGCCAGGGGTGGTGTTGTTCTGGATGGTCGCGACATTGGGACGGTGGTGTTCCCTGATGCTGAAATTAAATTCTTTCTGTCTGCATCTGCTGAAGAGCGGGGACGGCGCCGGTTTCTGGAGCTACAGGCTAAAGGGATACAGACCACTCTGCAGGAGACGATTGATAACGTTGCCCAGCGTGATCAGCAGGATTCAGATCGGGAGCTTGCCCCTTTGCGTCAGGCCGATGATGCGATCCCGATTGATTCTACCGGGCTGACCATTGAGCAGGTCATTGCTTTGATGGAACAGGTCTATCGTGAACGAACAGCAGGAAAGGATAGAGAGCAATGAAGGTGATGCTGGCAAAACGGGCCGGATTCTGTTTTGGTGTCAAGCGTGCCACCCAGATGGCCTTTGAGGCTGCGGGTAAGGATCAAAAAACCTTTACCCTTGGGCCGATTATCCACTCTCCACAGGTTGTTAGCAAGCTGGAGGAGATGGGAGTCGGGGTGGTCAAGGATCTTTCCGGGGTAAGCAATGGTACGGTCATTATCCGCTCTCACGGAGTGTTGGCCAGCGAGATGGATGAGGCACACCAAAAGCAGCTTGAGGTGGTGGATGCCACCTGCCCCTTTGTGAAAAAGGCCCAAGAACATGTGCAGTACCTTTCTGAGGCTGGCTATGATGTGTTGGTGGTGGGGGATGCAGACCATCCTGAAGTGCAGGGAATTGTCTCCTACGGCAAGGAAAAAGTCTATGTGGTGGCCTCTGGAGATCAGGTTAAAAAACTGCCTAAAATGGGTAAGATGGGGGTCGTTGCTCAGACCACCCAGTCTTTTGACAACCTGAAGAGTGTGGTCACTGAATGTCTGCGTCGTAGTGGCGAAGTGCGGGTGTTTAATACGATCTGTGATGCTACTGCTGTTCGTCAACAAGAAGCAACTGAGCTGGCCCAGCAGGTTGATTGTATGATTGTGATTGGTGGCTTTAACAGCGCAAATACCCGACGTCTTGCAGAGATCTGTACAGAAATTCAGCCCAGAACCTATCATATTGAAACTGCTGCTGAGATCGATTGCTCATGGTTTCAAGGGGTTGAAACCGTTGGGGTGACAGCTGGCGCATCGACACCGAAATGGATCATTGACGAAGTGATGGATCGACTTGATCAGGTAAACAATTCGCATTGAATTAAATACAAAAGTGTGTAAAAGTAGCCAACTCGCGTCTGCTATCGGTCGGCGGTAGTCGGCGGCGAAAATTAACCAGGGGGTATTGGTCACATGGCTGAAGTTAAACGACTCAACGTAGATATGGATGATATGGACGTTGAGCACCAAAGTAACGAATTTGCAGAACTGTTCAGCGCCAGCTTGAAAGAGCAGGAGCGTCCTGAACGGGATAAAATACTTGAGGGGACAGTCGTTCGTGTTGATCCTGACACGGTATTGGTTGACGTGGGCCGTAAGTCTGAAGGTTTTGTTCCCATCAGCGAGTTCAGGGATGCTGAAGGCAATGTGTCCGTCAGTGTTGGCGATAAAGTTAAAGTTGTATCCAGCCGTGATGGTGGTAACAAGTTTTCCAAGAAGCGCGCTGACCAGATGGCAGCCTGGGAAACAATCCATGAGGCTGGTGGCGAAGGTGCTGTTCTTGAAGGTACAATCATTGCCAAAACCAATGGCGGTTTCACCGTTGCTATTGGTGGCATCAATGCATTCCTGCCTGCTTCACAGGTTGATACCCGTCCTTCCGGCAATGGCGATGCCTACATCGGCGTAGCTGGTCAGTTCAAGGTCATCAGTCTGAACCAGAAGCGTGGCAATATTGTTCTGTCCCGTCGTGCGCTGCTTGAGGAAGAACGTGCCGAATCCCGTAAAGCAACCCTTGAGAAGCTGACCGAAGGCCAGATCATGGAAGGTGTGGTCAAGAACCTGACTGAATACGGCGCATTTGTTGATCTGGGCGGTGTTGATGGTCTGCTGCATGTTACCGATATTTCCTGGGGACGGGTAGGCAAGCCTGCTGATGTACTGAAGCCGGGCCAGGAAGTAAATGTTAAAATCCTCAAGTTTGACCGTGAAAAAGGCAAGGTTTCCGTTGGTATCAAGCAGACCCTGCCAGATCCATGGCAGGACATTGCCAACCGTTTCCCTGAAGGCACCCGTGTTTCTGGCAAGGTTGTCAGTCTGATGGATTACGGCGCATTCATTGAGCTTGAATCAGGCATTGAAGGTCTGGTACACGTCTCCGAGATGTCCTGGACCAAGCGGGTACGCAAGGCCGCTGATATGCTGAATGTTGGCGATCAGGTGGATGTGGTTGTACTGGGTGTTGATCTGCAGAATCGCAAGATCTCCCTGGGCCTCAAGCAGGTTAATGATAACCCATGGCAGTCCATCTCTGACCGTTATCCGGTTGGCACCAAGCTGGAAGGCCAGATCAAGAACATGACCGATTTCGGTATGTTCATCGGTATTGAAGAAGGTATCGACGGCCTGGTACACGTTTCTGATATCTCCTGGACCAAGCGGGTCAAGCATCCTGGCGATGTGTACAGTAAAGGCGATCTGGTTCAGGCTGTTGTGCTCAAGGTTGACCCCCAGAATGAGCGTGTTTCCTTGGGCATCAAGCAGCTGTTCCCGGATCCATGGTCACTGGTACCCCAGAAGTATGCACCAGGTACCCGTCTGATCGGTAAGGTTGCTTCCACTACTGACTTCGGTGTGTTTGTAGAGATCGAAGAAGGTATTGAAGGCCTGATCCACGTTTCCGAGCTTTCCCGTGAAAAAGTTCCTTCTGCCAAAGACTTTGCCAATGTTGGTGATTCCATTGAGGCAGTTGTGCTGAACGCTGATTCACGTGAGCGCCGGATTTCCCTGTCAGTGAAATCTCTGGCAGCTGCTGCTGAGAAGGCAGAGTTTGAATCCTATCTTGGCGGTGGCCAAGGTGAAGCTACTTCAAACCTGGGTGACCTATTGAAGAGTCAAATGGATAAAGCACGCTAGATTTTAGCGATTTAGCATTAAATTGATGGTAAAGGGCACGATACCGAATGGTAGCGTGCCCTTTTGCTATGGAGTTACCAAATTTATGCAAGGACCCAAAAAAAAGAACTGTTACGACGCCCCATCAGGTCAGGTATTATTGGGAATCAGGCAATTTAACAACGGTGAGTGGTTTGAGTGTCATGAAACCCTGGAGCTACTCTGGATCTCTGAAACAGGTGACCTGCGTAATTTGTATCAGGGGATTATCCAGCTTGCCATAGCCCTGCATCACTGGCGTAATGGCAATTTCAACGGTGCAATCAGTTTGCTTGATGGTGGCGTGGAGTATTTGAGTAAGCTGCCTCAAATCTGTCTATGGATTGATGTTGCAGAGCTGGTAAGACAGGCAGAGTCAGTGAAAAAACAGCTTGAGTCTTTGGGGAGGTCGAGGATGGCGGAACTGGATCCGAGCTGTATTCCCAAAATTGTGACTTCATCAGTTTAGATCTGCGTAATCAATTGTTACAAAAAAGGACAGGCACAAATGCCTGCCCTTTTTTGTGGATGGTGGTGGAAGCGGCTTATTGAGCTGCTTTTACCATTAGTTCACTGACCAGCTTGGTAAACTTGAGCGGGTCTTTAATTGGTGTGCCTTCAGTCAGCAAGGCCTGATCATAGAGCAGGTCAGCATAATCCAGCAGGCGGGCATCATCAGCACTCTGCTTGTACATATCGCCCATCACCTTTACAATCGGGTGGTCAGGGTTCAGCTCCAGTACCCGCTTGGACTCAGGCACGGCCTGATTCATGGCCTTCATGATCCGCTCCATATTGGCGTTCATGCCAAAGTCATCGGCCACCAGGCAGCAGGCACTGTCAGTCAGACGGTTTGAGAAGCGAACTTCTTTGATCTTGTTCTCCAGACGGCCCTTGATCAGCTCCAGTAGGGTGCCGAACTCCTTCTTGGCCTCTTCCTGCTTCTTCTCTTTTTCCTTTTTCTCATCTTCGCTGTCCAGATCCACATCGCCCCGGTCAACCGCCTTGAGGCTCTTTTCCTGATACTCGTGCAGAGACTGCACCACCCACTCATCAACCGGGTCAGTCAGGAACAGTACTTCAAACCCTTTGGCATTGAAGGCCTCCAGTAGCGGAGACTGCTCAAGGCTAGACTTGTCCTCGCCAGTGATGTAGTAGATCTCCTTCTGTGCTTCCGGCATCCGTTCTACATATTCCTTCAGAGATACATACTCTCCTTCTGCAGTTCGGGTACTCTGGAACAGCATCAACTCCTGCAGCTTTTCCTTGTTGGCATAATCAGAGTGCAGCCCTTCCTTCAAGACCGGGCCAAACTCCTTCCAGAAGGTCAGGTACTGGTCGTACTCTTTCTCCTTCAGGTCAGCCAGGGTGGAGAGAATCTTGTTGACCAGACTCTTCTGGATCCGCTTGATCTGCACATCCTCCTGCAGGATCTCACGGGAGACGTTCAGCGGCAGGTCGGATGAATCCACCACACCGCGGACAAATCGCAGGTAATCAGGCAGCAGGGCATCGCACTTCTCAGTGATGAAGACTCGCTTGACATACAATTGGATGCCGCGCTTGCGCTCAGCCATGAACAGGTCAAACGGCTTCTTGGCTGGCAGGTAGAGCAGGGCTTTGAACTCGCTGGTGCCTTCGGCAGCAAAGTGGATGGTTTTGAAGGGATCTTCAAAGTCATGGGACACATGCTTGTAGAACTCCTTGTATTCCTCCTCGGTCACTTCGCTCTTGGGTCTCGCCCAGATAGCCTTCATGGAGTTAAGGGTCTGCTCCTCGATCTTCTCGATGGTGCCAGCTCCTTCAATCTCCTCACCATCCACCCCTTTGGGGGTCTCAGTACGGGTAATATCCATGCAGACCGGATACTGGATAAAGTCAGAGTATTTCTTGACGATGGAGCGGATTTTCCACTCATCCAGATACTCTTTAAACTCTTCCTTCAGGTGCAGCACGATCTCGGTGCCACGCTCTGCCTTGGTGCAATCCTCAATGGTGTAGGAACCATCGCCGATTGACTCCCAGCAGGTGCCGTGGCTGGCATCACCGGCCCGGCGGGTAGTCAGGACAACCTTGTCTGCCACCATGAACGAGGCGTAGAAACCAACCCCGAACTGGCCGATCAGTTCCGGCTGCTGGGCTGCGGCCGCATCCTTCATGGCCTGCATAAATGACTTGGTGCCGGACTTTGCAATGGTACCGATATTCTCTTCCACCTCGGCCATGGACATACCGATGCCGTTGTCGCGGATGGTCAGAGTACCGGCATCCTTGTTGGGGATCAGCTTGAGCTTCCAGTCGCTGTTGCCTTCCAGCAGAGATTCATTGGACTGGGCCTCAAAACGGGCCTTGTCAATGGCGTCGGATGCGTTGGAGATTAGCTCCCGCAGGAAGATGTCGCGGTTGGAGTAGAGTGAGTGAATAACCAGGTCAAGTAGTTGTTTTACTTCGGTCTGGAACTGCTTTGTTGCCTTGGACATACGGATAAATCTCCTTACTCGGGGTAAATAGTTTGGACAACAGACAAGATAAGCATCAATCGTCAGAAATCAAGGGGGAGGACAGCAATTTGGTGATTACGGTTACAGATCCTCGGTCTTAAATTCGCTATAGCCTTCATAGTAATAACTGACATCAATCCCCTTCATAAACAGGGCGCGGTCGTCAATATGGTCGGTAAGGGCTTGTTTGAGCAGAAATTTTATTTCAAGGTCTTTCACCACACTGCGCTGCATGGCAGAAAGGTATTCTTCCTTATCGACCCGGTTCCAGTCCACCACCTGCTGGATTTCTTCCCTAAGCATCAGATCCAGCCAGATGCGGGTGGCGCGGCCATTGCCTTCACGGAAAGGGTGGGCAACATTCATCTCGACATATTTTTCTATGATTTGATCAAATGTGCTTTGGGGCATGGCGTCAATATGTTTCAACGATGGCTCCAGATACATCAATGGCACAAAACGGAAATCACCTTTGGCAATGTTCAGATCACGGATTTTTCCGGCAAATGGGTACATATCTTCAAACAAATAGGCGTGGATAAACGCAAGCCCTGCAAAGGTACCGATTTCTACTTTGTTAATATCGCCAGAGTCAAACAACTGTCTGGCTTTTTGCTTGCTGATTTTTTCTTCGGTTTTGGCCAGTTCGATCTGATCGGTGATATTGAGTTTGTTGTCTAAGATCATATCTTGCCTCTATTTTAAAGCACGGAATACGCAGAAAGTCTAAAAACGTCAGCGACTCAATTTGGCGCTTGCCAACCTGTTGAGGCTAACCCCCGCTTCGGCTGCCTGAATAGCCAGTTGCCGGTGAACTTCGGGAGGGACACGGACCATAAATTTACCGCTAAACTGCCTGGCTATTGCCACAACTCTTCGTTAATAGGTTGTTCAGCTTTTCTGCTCATTTGTTTGTCCCTCGTTCAATGATCTTAGGCACATTACCTGAATTGTCATACAACGTCCAGCTATCAACCGCGTGCCTGTAGCTGCCGCAGCTTCAGGCCGGAATGGAGACAGTCCCGCAGCGATCAGATCGGCATTTGATGAAATCAGGACAGTTTGCCTCATGGGGGAGGAATTCCCGGACAAAGGAGGTTTTACCTGCGCCGCTGGGATCGGCGATGATGACGATTTTAGGGGATCTATTCAAAGTGGGCTCCATTATCACAACATCTCAAGCTTTGCAGAATTTGGCGTTGAGAATGCTTCGAGATACTCAGGACGCTGGTCAAGTACTGCTTGGCAAACTGCGGCATGAATCAAAGACGAGGCATCACGCCCACGGGACAGTCTATGGTCTCGTAGCCGCCTTCTCACAATTGTTTCTATTGGATCTCCAGTATCTTTGACTGCATTAATAGTATCCCGAACAAGGCGGTCAAAGCTGACTTTGACAACTTTCGTCCATCTTGTACCCAGAGTTCTGATTAAGGCCGTATGGTTATTGAGCCGTTGCTGTTCTGTCGGATCAGGTGAGTACAACTGTGGAATTGAATTCTTCGGGGCTCCGCTCAACCGAATCTCCACAGCGTTAGTGGCGGGTCTTATGAACGGGTGGAACCACTCTGCTGTCGGCTCAGCTACTCCGAGAGTAAGGGCAAGTTCCCTACCTTTGGCACTCAACTTGTTGCAATATGAACACGCTGGAACCAGATTCCAAGGAGAACAACTGAGAAATGGATAAGCTTCTTTTGCGTAATAATGATCCAAATCAGGATCATCATTTGAACCGTCACAGTATGGACAAACCGCAAGTTCTGGTCGGTTTGCGTCATCAAGTGCCATCTTGTACGAATCATTTCTGACGACGTGTCCATCTGTAAATTCATAACCGTTCCAGCCAGCCTTGGCCTCGTGGCTCAGGAATTCGTAAAAGCGAATAAACACGCTATGAACTTGCTTGGCCAAGTCAGACGTGACCCCAGTCAAAGTATCCAGTTTTCGGAATTGACCACCGGTTTCCAAAAACTGCTTGACCCTGATTTGACGACAAAACTCATCATAAAGCGCACGCCTTGCGTCCAGTGTGGCCTTCGCAATTTCTGCTATAGGTTCGAGAATAGAGTATTTCCGTTTCCGGCAAAACTTTTTTAACCAAGCTTCATCCTGAAAACTCCAAACACTACGCAGCCATGTCTCATTGATCAAGCTTGCATCCAATGGATCGGCGCAAAGAGCCTTTAGAAGCAACTTCTGCATCGCCACAATACGGCGCAGGTCTTGGGCGCTTTTCGGTAATTTAACTGGATGCAGCGCCATCGTTACCTTCTCGAAGTTGTTTCAGAATCGCCCTCAATTCTGCCCGATGGAAACTGCTGCCGAGAACTTTTAAGATTTCTTCCAAGACGTCTTCTTTTCCGTGCCATTCGGTCTTCAACAGTCTATCGAGCAGATCAGCGGAACGGCTGCCGGTGCTGCTGTCAGCACGGAACAGATTCATATTCACTTCGCCGGGATCTGTGCCGAAGAGACCACCTTTGACGCCACGAACGGTTGTCACTCCTGTATCCCGGTTCTTATCGAACACCGTCACCTCAGCGGCAAAGGCGTCGGTAAGGGCAATGCTGGTATGTGTGGAAACAATGACATTCGTCTCCGTGGTGTTTAGTAACGCCATATCCACCATATCAACGATTTCCCGCTTCCATACATCATTAAAGTGAGTCTCCGGCTCGTCCAAGAGAAGCAGCGAACCGTCTTGTCCGCGCAGAAGAAAGAGCAACCCCATACGCCCGAGGAGCATTTGCTCACCGTCACTGAGTTGATCATAGGTGACAATGATATCGTCCGGGTCTCCATCTGCTGCCGCAGTGCGATTGAGGCGTTTTATAGTCAGGGTGATGTCCTCCAGCAGACCGGTCCGTTCCCAGTCCCTGAGGCGGTTAAAAACATCCATTGGAGTCGAATCAATCTCATCATCCTTGCTGAAAATGCGGAGAACTGCTTCCGCGCCGGTCTTGCTGCCGTCCACACGTTCGCTAATGGCTTCCACCCCCCGGCTTGTGTCGAGAGGGAATGCATCTTTTAGTTTCTCCGTCAGATTGATACGATCCGATGGACCAAGGGAAATGACGGCGCGTTGACGTCCGCGAGGTTGAGTAATAACTTCATCAGCCAGAGCTACAAGGCAGAGCAGTTCTTGATGCTGCTCGGAAGTGATCCGGTCATCGGCGTCCCGGTAGGTAAGACTCAGGTGAGTTGGCCAAAACAAATCGATTTCATTGAGCACTCGGCGGGCGTTTTGCGGTTTGTCGTCGGAGCTGCGTTGTTGGATAAGGGTATTCCGTAGGGTTTCCTGCTGGCCTTCCGTAGTACATACTGCTAACTCTTTTGATGTCTGCCAGAGCGCTAGAGTGATCCCGGCAAAGCGTAAATGACGTGGGTCGAGTCGGAAGTAGGTGTCGTCCTTTGATTTAAAGCCAGGATGTTGCCGTATTTTTTGGCGAAGAGTCTCCAGTGGTTCGAGATCCTTTGGCCATGCATAACCTCCATCTAAATAAGTGGGTAGACCTGAGCTAAGTGAGGACGTTGCTTCTATTGCATAGCGATCAAGCAGGTTGTACATACGAACGGCTTGTTCTTCCTCCCACTCTCTTTCAAGGCTCCAGCCGTGCGGCCGTTCATCTTCAATCTGGTATTGTCCTTCTTCTTCATCTTTAGGGTGAAAAACCGGCTGATCGAGTTGCTCCCATGGATCGTTGGCGCCAGAGGTGTAAACAATGAGCCTTTTCGGTAACCGGGAAAAAAGTAGTGAATTCTCGACAGCGTAGCGATCTAATTCAATCTCCAGACTTTCAATGAATGGGTGTGATTCCCCTTTGCCGAGCATGGCAACAATATCTTCCCAGTCTTGTCGGCGCGCCGTAGTAGGTGCCTGCTTGAAGGTTGCAAAGAAAGAGTTGGCTTCCTTTTGATTGGTGTAATGGATAACTGACGTTACGATTTCGCTACCAATCGTGCGATCCCATGCCAGCGTTACCGGGAGTTCAGGCCACATTCGACGCTTCAATGCACAAAAAATACGATAGATCGCCCGTAGCAACGACGATTTTCCGCTGCCGTTTACGCCGACCACAAAGTTCAATACACCTATGCGAGGCAGGTTCAGGGCTTTGGTAACAATTTCTTCTCTGCCGAAGACGACAGCAGTATCGGTGAGAGGGCCACAACGTGGTAGATGGAGGTAGCGCAGTCTCATATCTGGAATCGCTCCTTTTTTAATTGTGCAGCCAACCGTTCCAGTTCTCGCAGACGGGCGTCGTCGCCGATAACCTGTTCTGCCAGGAGCTCCTCATCGGCTTCTGTGGCAAGAACTCCACCTTGATCGTCAGTAAGATAATTTTCCTTACTCAGTAGTGGCAGGCGGTACGCGTTGCCAAACACATACTCACCGGTGTCTTCGGTCTGATCTTCCCTGCTTACAGGGATTATGAGACCTCGGGCTGCCAAAACAGCGAGATGCCCTTCAACTGCCTGCGGATTCCGGCGCAACGGCCCATCGTTGAGGTATCTGCTCAGTTGCTCGGCTGTAAAGTAGCGGGCGTAATGAACTCCTCCCACCATTCGCTTGCTCTCGCTCAGTATGTAGCGCTGCTCGCGGTTCAGGTCTGCATAAATACCGTCAGTGCGATCTTGCAACATTTCTTCGATCTCATCAGCCATAGTGCGGCTGGTGCGGGAGAAGGTTGCTCCGGCTTCCTTGAGAGCTGCGTCTCGTTCGCGGGCCTCGTTAGCAAGCTTATCCTTGTTAGCTTCGCGCCAGTCTGCGGTGAGTTGGCCGGAGAAGGCGTGAGCGGAGAGGGACGAAATAAGATTTTGAGTAACTTTGTCACCATCCGATGCCTCGTACAGATGTCGGACTTCGCGCAATGCTTTGCTGAAGGTTTCCTGAAGCTCCTTTGGAGGCCATACTACACGCATCTGCATGAGTTTTTTCATGCTAATGTTTTTCATTGATCCGCCGGTGCCAGTAGCAATCTTACCAAGTGCTTTTCTGGTTGATTGTTCTTGGAACAAGGCCCAAACAAACTCAGGTGTGCCCTTAAAGCCTTCTTTCCACACGAAACGCCAGATTTTGTCGGGGAGCACCAAATTGGCGGGACACTTGTTTCCCACCAATGATGTGGCTCCAACCAATTCTTCTGTGTTTGCGCGGGTAATAAGCAGGTCGCCAGTTTTGACGTAATGCTCATCAGGTGGCTCATAAGTTGAAGGGAGAGCTTTGCTCTCGGACGCAAGAAGAAAACCTGACGTTACAGCGCTAATTTTTAAGACACGAGGCCTTGATGTATCAAAATCTCCTTCTATACCTGTGATGCTTTTTCCTCCTTGGAATGATTCCACAAAATTTGATATCGGGACGACAGGCCACCCTTTCGAATTACTTCCAATTTCGCCAAAGAGCTCACAAAACATCGCCGGAATCAGCTTGACGATTTTCGCTTCGGCTTTAGTGCGGAGGTTACGGATTTCCTCAGCCTCTTGCAGAATCCCAACTATCCGTTGCTGCTCGCTTAGTGTAGGAAGAGAGATCTTGACCTTAACGAAGTCTGACATTGCCAAATTAGCGATGTTGGTTGTTCTCCGTGCCAATGATCGCATCCGTGCTTGTATGATAGGTGATGACAGCCAATAGTAAAAGTAGCGAGGAGTTACAAGCGAGCTGTCTACACGGAACGCAGAGATGAATCCTCCAAGGGTAGCTTCATACAAAAGATTTTCAACAATCACACATTTACCAACAAGATTATCGCTGTTTGCTGTGGAGATGAGCAGATCGCCATCCTGAAGTAACTGCCGTTCACTTCTAAGAAGGCTTCGTGGAATAAATAAGACATCATGCTCTTCCAATTTTTGCTGGATGTTTGAAGTCCTAAAGCATGCAATCAAGTCTGATCCCGGAGTTTCTTTTGCGTCTTGGGGTCGAAATGCAAGGCCACTGACAGGGCTTCCTAATGTGCCAACATGGCATTCCGGCCAATGGCTTGAAAAGTCGATCATTATTCGCCCCCTACCAACGTAAGCAGTTTCTCGAGCCGCTTCTGCACCTCGGCGTGGATAGCTTGAAGTTCGTCGATAAGCTCGGCAGGTGGGCTATGTTGGCCTACGTCAAAGGCAAAGGGCTTATGCCGTCCTGCTGAAAGATTGAAGTCCAATGCCTCAAGGCAATCAGTATCGAGGCGGTCAAGGAACTCCTTCTTTACTGTTGCATCGTCATCGAACACCTTCAAGCTATCGCGCAGCCATGTTAGGTATTCGGAATCAATCACACCATCCTGATGAGTTGGCTTGTTGATCGGCTTCTTAGTTTTGGGATGTTCACCCCAGCTTTCCAGTTCTGCCCATTGACGTACCGGAACAATCCAACTGAGTTGTGTTGGTTCACGCTTGGGCTCGCCGTTATCAGAGGCGGAAAGTTTTCCAGTACGGAGTGCACTTTTATAGCTGCGGCGCCAAACGTTGTAGCCATCGAGCTTGGCAAACTCTTTGAGGAATGGCACAAGTGACTCGACAGCCTTGTTCACGTCAGGCTCTACAGGTTTTTTCTTCATCTTCTTTTCCGGAATAGGGACAAGAGTGACCCATTCCTTAACCTTAGCAGACATTTCCTTGCGCACGGTCTTATAGGCGTTCAAACCGTATTGATCGAATTCGTGGTCAAGAGTCGTGATATTCTTGTTTAACTGGTTGATCACGGCCTTGGCATTCTTTTCGGCAGCGGCAAGAGCCTTCTCTTCATCAGGTTTAGAAGCTGCGGCGTAAGCGTATTTAACGGTTTGCTCAACCAGTTCACTCATCACCTTTTCAAACATGGGCAGGACGCGGGAGATTACTTCATCGTCATATTGGCGGGATCCGCGTGGGTCTGTTTTATCAAATGATTTGAAATCCTGTTTCCACAGTTCATGCAGTGGGTAGGTATGCCCCTTATCACCAGATTTTTCTGGGAATATTTTTAGAAAATCGCCGTCCACACTACACCAGCGCTCCTCCCAGTAGGCAGGCTGGTGGTAATCTTTGGCAATGGCGGCGGAGCGGAGAGCGGCAAGGGTTTGGCCTTGTTTGTCTTCGGCCTTCCCTTGGCGGTAGTTGTTCCAAGTTTTGAACTTCTCCAACGCATCCCAGAGGTCATTGTCCCGACCATAGAGCGCCTTGCGTTTCTGGTCGAGGGAGAAGGCTTCATTGGCAATCTCGTAAAACCAGACTTCACGAGTGCGCGGCTCGGAACCTGCGGCAACAGGATCACCCACCTTCTGGAAGAGTAGGATGGAGGTTTTTACCCCCGAGTAGGGTTGAAACATGCCTGCCGGGAGTGAAACAACTGCTTCGAGAGTGTTCTCGAAAAGGAGCTGGCGCCGCAGCTCCCTATGAGCCTTGGTGTTGCCGAACAGAACGCCATCCGGAACAATGACTGCGACACGTCCGCCGATCTTGAGCAGGTCGAGCATGAGCCAGACGAAGAGCAGTTCACTCTTGGCGGTAATCGAAGTTTTGCCACTGCCCAAGCGAGGAAATCGCTGACGGTTTTCGCTGAGATCGTCTTCGTCAACACTTCCGGTAAAGGGCGGATTAGCAAGTATGTAGTCGTAGGTTCCACTTTCTTTTTCATCCTGTAATTTTTTATCATCAAGGCTCTTGCTGAGTGAATCGAGCTGGTGGATTTCCGGAGAGTTAAGACCATGGAGAACAAGATTCATCCAGGCAATACGAACCATGGTACGGTCATTATCGTAACCGTGAAAAATACTATTGAAGTTGGGTTCTGTGCCACCAGGCCATGAGCACTTGTCGGTGTTGTGAGGTGTGCCATCCCATTCTAATTTTAGAACCTCCTCATCGGCATAGTTGGCCTTCCATTGAACCAGAGTGTTTAGAAGAAAACCACCCGAACCGCATGCGGGATCAAGGATTTTAACCTTGTCACTCGGCTCAGGATTGAGCAATTGAACCATAAAACGAATAACGTGACGTGGGGTCCGGAACTGGCCATTCTTGCCGGATTCTTTCACCTCTTCCAACAAATATTCGAAGATATCTCCCATGATGTCGGAGTTGACCGAACGTGTGTCCAACTGCTTAAACAGATCATTAATGATCTTGATTGAACGTCGGAGAGTTTCAGTTTTATTGGGGTCAAGAACGAAATAAGCGTCCTTGAGCCGCCCTGATACTTGGCCAAAAGTGGTATTGATATGACCAATGCGACCTTCCAGATTGCGGAGCCACGGAAAAACAGTTTCGCTCAAAAATGGCACATCAATTTTCGTGCTCTCACTTATATACGACCAACGGCATTCTTTATAGTCAGGTGGTATTGATGAATCTTTTTTACGCCCAAGCTTTTCCTCTTTTGTCAACTCATAGATGGAGGGTTTACCCGCCTTAACCCGCTCACGATCAAGCGCCTCCAACTGCCGGATAAAGAGCAGGTAGGTAATCTGTTCGATAGCAACAAGCGGGTTTGACAGACCTGATGACCAGAAGAGTGACCAAAGTTCATGGACCTTGCGGCGGAGTTGCGGAGAGAGCATGTAGGTTCCTTAGGCGGCGATTGCCGTGATGAGTTCAAAGAGATCGGTAAGTTCTGTTTGTTGAAAGAGTTGTTCGGGGTCGCCAATGGTGTTGAACGGCGGTCTTCGCAATGCTGCCAGCGTGGTGACTTCCGCTTTTTGGAGTACGGCCTTGCGCAGTGTCCTGACGAACATAAGCTGAGTGGCGGTAAGCTGGGGATGTTGGCACACCCATGCATCAAAGGCCCGCGAGATGGACTCCTCACGGGATGGCAATACGGTGATATTGAGAATGTGGCGAAGAAAGTCGGCAAGGCTGGCTTGGGGCTGTTGGTAGACCTCGCGCAGACGCTCCTCGGTTACAAAAAGATCGGGACCGCTCAGCGCTGCGGCGACAGCTTCGATATCCTCCGGCGAAAGCTGCTCACCACGCTGGAGCCGCTGCAAGGCTGGATTGTCACTGGAAAGATCCTTGACGCGGGCTTCAACCTGGGCGCGGTAGGTTTCGGCAAACGCTCCTTCACCGGATGGGCCATAGATAATCCAGTGCCGCCGCTTGACCTGGTCGGGAAGCGACAGACGCACAAAAATACCGGGCTGACGGCGGTTGCGAAAACGCATGAGCGGCGCAAAGGTCTCCTGAAGCTGCATGATGCGCGGGCAGGTCAGCTTGTTCCAAAAGGCGTCGGTCTGGGCCGCTGTAAGGGCTTCGAGATGCGGTTGGACTTCCGGGATGTTGGCCGGGAGCAGTGCTAAGCTTTCTGTTATCCGCTCGCGGAGCTTGGCGATCTCACCGGCATCCGCCTTGAGGTATGCAAGGGTAAGCTGTTCCGTTTGATTCTCAAATTGCAGCACCGGGTATGAACCGGCCATGGAGAAACGTAACAGCGGCGCGATAGTGTGGGAAAGATGGGCAACCTTTTCGTCGGTCAAGCCGCTCCAGGGCTCGTCACTATCGGAGAGGAGCCGGATTTCATCCCCATGGGGAGCGATATTGATGTTGTCCTGTGGCAAGGAGCCCACAAGGTCGCGAAGTTGTCGGACGGCGTAAGTTGCGGACGGCGAATCATCCCGGCCCACCAGTATCTGGAGCTTTTCCAGGCGCAGGCGGAACAGGCGTGACGGCAGCGGTTCGGCAACAGCCCCGGCGCGACCATCCTTGTTGACCTGGAAATAATCAAAGTTATTCCAGTGGTCGATGACAAGAAAGTCGGCCTTCTTTTGGCCGTTGACCGGATCAGTCCAGGTGCGGGTGCCACGGCCAAGCATCTGCCAAAACTTCACCTTGCTGAAAACGGGCTTGGCAAAGACGAGGTTACGGATGGCAGGTACGTCAATGCCGGTATCAAGCATATCCACGGAAATAGCCACACGGGGAAAGTTCTTGTTTTTGAAGTCGTCGAGGGTCTTTTCGGCCCGCTCCATCTGGCTGTCAATGACCTTGGCGAGCCCCTTCCGTTGCAGGTCAGGATACAGACGGTTGAAGCTCTTGTAGATCTCCAGAGCGTGATTGTGGGATACGGCAAAGATGATGGTTTTTGCCGGGAGCGTGCCGACCGCGTCCTTGATAGCGTTATCCATGAACTCCCGGACAATGGCGTCGTTGGTGCCGGTGTTGGTCACCTTGCGTTCCAGGTCGGAACCCTCGAAACTGAACTGATCGGGATTCACTCCCTGCTCACGGACCTGTTTGCTCACCTCGTCGGGCAGTTCACCTGGCTTCATTCCTTCGATCTGAAATCCGGTGCGGGCAACATGAACCGGGCGATAGGGGACGAGGTGTTTGTCCCGCACCGCCTCATCGTAGCCATAATAAAAGGTTGGGCTGCCGTCGGGGCAATCAAACAGCTTGAAGGTGTTATGATCAAGGAAGTCGGTTGGAGTGGCGGTCAGCCCGAGCAGCAGGGAATCAAAATGATCGAAGATGCCGCCATAGCTTTCCTTTTCATAGATCGAGCGGTGGCTCTCATCGGCAATGATCAGATCGTAATAACCGGAGGAAAGCCGCTGGTAGAGCGACATCATACCCGGATAGGTGGCAAAGTGAATCTGAGCGTCCTTGTCGATGGTGCCACCCTCAATCCAGCACCGGGGAGCGCCGGGAAGGTGTCCCTTGAAAGCCCCGAGCGCCTGTTTCACCAGTTCCCGGCGGTCGGCAAGAAAGAGCACACGCTGGATGCGCTCCTGACGCTGGAGCAATTCCACCAGAGCCACGGCGACACGGGTCTTGCCGGTGCCGGTTGCGAGCACCATGAGAAAGCTCCGCTTGGCCGCTTCGATACGTTCGGCAATGGTCTTGACCGCCTCGATTTGATAGGCACGGTCGATAATGTTCCCAAGCGGCATGGCACCGGTGAGAGGCTTGCCAAACTTGTCCAGGTGGGCAAGCCTCAGCAGATCTTCTTCGGTAAAGAATCCACTGACCTTGCGTGGCGGGTAGAGATTGCGATGCCAAAACCAGGTTTCATCGCCGTTGGCAAGGAATACGAAAGGATTAGTTCCATGTTTGGCCCGCAGCGCGTCTGCGTAGTCGGCTGCCTGGCGTTCCCCTTCAAGCGGATTTCGACTGGAGCGTTTTGCCTCAACAATGGCGAGTGGCCGGTCGAAACGATCTAATAATGCATAATCGGCAAACTCGCTTTTTGCGCGGAAAATGCCTTCTGTTTCGCGCACCGTTGGGGGCGTTTCGACAAGGAATTCTTCAATCATGCACCTACTGCCTACAGCCCATCCGGCGCGGCCTAGTTGCAGGTCTATTTTCTCTTGTCGGGTTTTGCGTTCTGAATTCATGGGAAACAAGACCTCAGTCGCCTTAATAGAAAATCAGCTTTTACCGCCCCACATCAAAATATTTTGCTTCCGGGTGATGAAACACCAGCGCAGAGACCGAGGCCTCTGGGTCCATCATATCGCCTTCAGTCAGGTTAATGCCGATCTGCTCGGGCTTCAGCAGTGTAAACAGCTTTTTCTGATCATCCAGGTTGGGACAGGCCGGATAGCCGAAAGATACCCGGATACCCTGGTACTCGGCATTAAAGAGCTGCTTCATGGTCAGGGTCTGATCATCTACAATCCCCCAGGAGGTACGGATCCGCTTGTGCAGGTATTCTGCGGTGGCCTCGGCCATTTCAAGGGCAAGAGCCTGCAGCAGGTGGGAGTTGAGGTAATCCCCTTCAGCCTTCCATTTTTCAGACAGTTCCCGTACACCCTGACCACAGGTGACCGCAAACAGGGCCATGCTGTCTTTCTCGCCGCCAGCCAGCGGACGGACAAAGTCTGCCACACAGAGCTGTTCGCCGCTCTTCTGGCGGGGCAGGTTGAAACGGTTTGCCTCGGCGCCATCTGCATTGAACAGGATCAGGTCATTGCCGTCTCCGTTAGTTTGATAGAAACGATAGATGGCCTGGGGCTTGATTAGACCTTCCTGCAGTACCCGCTCCAGCATCGCCTCAACGGTCAGGTGCAGCTTGGTTGTCTTTTCATCCTGTCCAGCCAGCAGTTTGTCCACTGATCCGGTCAGACCCAGATGCTTGGTGTACAGCATCTGGCGGTTCAGGTAGGGGATGATCTGACCAACCGGGATATCCCGCAGGATATGCTGCTCAAGGTCCGGTGCAGCCAGGGTGGGAGCGGTACAGCTGATGGTTGATTTTACAGATCCTGTTGCAGGCGCTGACTGGCCTGCTGCCTTGGCGGCTGCGATTTTGGCGCTGGCCTCTTGTTGGCGGGCCAGGTCAAGCATCAACTGCTGACGCAACGCTGGATCAACCAGTTGGTTGGCTAGTTCCAGGCCAGCCATGGCATCTTTGGCATACAGGACCGGGCCGTTATACTCCGGTGTAATCCGGTTGTCGGCAAAGGCGCGGGACAGGGCAGCGCCACCCACCAGCAGCGGCGCATCAATGCCGGCTGACTTCAGGTCAGCAGCAGTGACAATCATCTGCAGGGCACTCTTGACCAGCAGGCCGGACAGACCGATGAAGTCAGGATTCTCTTTCTTTGCTGCGGCAATCAGTTCTTCCGGCCCGACCTTGATCCCCAGGTTGATGACTTCAAAGCCGTTGTTGGAGAGGATTATCTCCACCAGGTTTTTACCGATGTCGTGGACATCCCCCTTGACCGTGGCCAGCAGCATCTTGCCTTTGCTGGAGGTCTCATCCTTTGACAGATGCGGCTCCAGGTGGGAGACCGCTGCCTTCATCGCCTCGGCAGACTGCAGCACCTCAGCCACAATCAACTGGTTGTCGTTGAATAGCCGCCCGACTTCAGCCATGCCGGCCATCAGGGGGCCGTTGATGATCTCCAGCGGCTTGTCGCCCCGGCTTAGGGCAGCATCCAGATCAGCGGTCAGGCCATCTTTGCTGCCTTCAATGATGTAAAGCGGCAAACGCTGATCAAGTGGTAGCTCCGCTGCCGGGGCATGGGAAACCGGTTTTTTGTCACGGAAGGCTGCAGCAAAGGCAGCTACCGGATCTGCGCCGCGCCAGAAGATCAGATCTTCAGCCAGTGTGCGTTCTGCTTCCGGGATGGAGGCGTAGCGCTCAAGTTTCTCAGTGTTGACAATGGCATAGCCCAGGCCTGCCTTAACGCAGTGGTACAGGAATACTGCGTTCAGCACCTCGCGCCCTGCAGCTGGCAGGCCGAAGGAGACGTTGGAGATACCCAGAATGGTGCTGCACTGGGGGAAGGTCTCAGTGATCAGGCGTACCCCTTCAATGGTCTCCACTGCAGAGCCGATGTAGTTGTCATCACCGCTACCCACTGGAAAAACCAGGGGATCAAAGATCAGATCTTCCGGCCTCAGGCCGTATTTGTTGACCAGCAGATCGTAGGACCGTTGAGCCACTTCCAGCTTGCGCTGGCGGGTCACGGCCATGCCGTTCTTGGGGTCTTCATCAATACAGCCCACCACCACAGCGCCGCCATAGCGTCTGAGCAGAGGAGCCACCTTTGCAAAGCGCTCTTCACCATCTTCCAGGTTAATGGAGTTGATCACGCACTTGCCCTGCAACCGCTGCAGAGCCAACTCAGTGACTACTGCATCAGTGGAGTCGATCATGATCGGCGCCCGTACCTTCTTGGGCAGGTAGAGCAGCATCTGCTCCATATCTGCTGCCTCATCACGATCCGGGTTGGCCACACAGATATCAATCACCTGGGCTCCGGTCTTGACTTGGGCTCGGGCAATCTCGGCCGCCTCTTCAAACTGACCGGCCACAATCATGTTCTTGAACTTGCGGGAACCGATCACGTTGGTCCGCTCGCCCACCAGAATCGGGCGGTTATCCTCTTCAATAAACAGCGGTTCAATGCCGGAGACCAGTCTGCGACGGCCTGTAACCGGTTTACGGGGCTGCCTGCCGTTAGCCATTTTTGCAATGGCAGCAATATGGGCCGGTGAGGTTCCGCAACAGCCGCCAATGATGTTCAGCCAGCCCTGGTCAACAAAGCGGGACAGTTTCTGGGCCAGAGAGTCGGGTGATTCGGCATAGTGGCCGTTCTCGTCCGGCAGGCCGGCATTTGGGTAGACCGAGATATGACAGGTGGCCAACTCAGACAGGGCCCGCAGGTGATCAGTCATGAACTCAGGCCCGGTGGCGCAGTTCAGGCCGATGCTGGTCAGCCCCAGATTCTCTTCCAGGTGGGTCAGGGAGGCGTAGAGTGCCTCTACGTTTTGTCCTGCCAGCATGGTGCCGGTGGGTTCAATGGTGCCGGATACCATTACCGGTACCCGAAGGCCTGTCTGCTCAAAGGCCAGCCTGATCCCTTCGGCGCCTGCCTTAAGGTTAAGGGTGTCCTGGGCAGTCTCCAGCAGCAGTAGATCCACCCCACCAGCCAACAGGCCGATGGTCTGATCCTTGAATGCGCTGACCAGTTGTTCAAAGGTTACGCCGCCGGTAACCGAGATGGTGCGGGTGGTAGGGCCCATGGAACCTGCCACAAAGCGGGGTTTGTCCGGGGTGCTGAAAGCATCACAGGCACGGCGGGCAACAACCGCAGAGGCCTTGTTCAGCTCAAATACCTTGTCTGTCAGGCCATACTCAGCCAGCACTATGTCTGTTGAGCCAAAAGAGCAGGTCTCAACTATATCTGCTCCAGCTTCCAGATAGGCCTTATGCACATCCTCAATCACATCAGGACGGGTTAAGACCAGCATCTCATTACAACCTTCATATTCTTCACCGCCAAAATCAGCAGCGGTCAGGTTACGGGCCTGCAACTGGGTGCCCATGGCGCCGTCAAGGATCAAGATTCGTTGGGAAAGGGCTTGTAGTACGGGATTATTGGTCATGGCAAGAGTCCTTCAGTCAGTTCAAGTATGGCTTCAGCCTTGTTAAAGGTGTAGAGGTGTACCCCCTGTACACCGCTAGCCAGCAGTTCTTCAGCCTGTTTGCGGGCATGGGCTACCCCCACCTTGCGTACTTCGGCTGCGCCGCCGCTCTGGTCAGCTTTTTCCAGGGCTGCCATAAAGTCAGGCGGGATAAAGGCACCGGAAAGCTGTTTGATCCGTTCGATCATCTTCAGGTTCAGCACCGGCAGGATACCGGGGATGATCAGTTTGGTGATGCCCCGTTCCTTGGCCCGTGCGACAAAATCAAAGTAAAGCTGATTCTCAAAAAACAGCTGGGTAACCGCAAAGGCGCCACCCAGATCCATCTTCAGTTTGAGGTAACCCAGATCAGCCTCAGGGCTGATAGCCTCGGGGTGGGATTCCGGGTAGGCTGCAACGCTTATTCCCATTTCAGGGTGGGACTGCCCCACAAAGGAGACCAGATCAGAGGCAAAGTGAAAAGGTGACTCAGTCAGTTGCTCCACCGGTGTTTCCAGGGGAGGGTCACCACGCAGCGCCAGGATGTTCTGGATACCGGCCTTTGACAGGTCATCAAGAAAGCGGTTCAAGCGGTCTGCCTGGGCACCCACGCAGGTCAAGTGGGCCATGGTCTCCAGCCCCAACTGCTGCTGCATATGGGTCACAATCTCAAGAGTTGCATCCTGATTGCTGCCGCCTGCTCCGTAGGTAACCGAGGCAAACAGCGGGTTCAGGCTGGCCAGGCGTTCCACTACCTTGAAAAAGGCAGGCCAGTCCTGGCGTTCCTTGGGGGGGAAGTATTCTACTGAGACAAAACGGCAACCGGTTGCAAGTTTGTCAGCTATCTTCATGGTACAGTTTCCTTACCCTGCTTGAAATATAAGTGGTGTACTATAGCAGGCCTGTGCTGACTGCGCCACAAAAACTGTCGCTAAAATGAGCTTTGTATTGACGGAATGTCCCAAAAACACTATAAAAAACGATTCTATGAACCAGAAAAAACTCTACATTGATACGGTCGGCTGTCAGATGAATGTCAACGATTCTGAGCGGATTGTGACCATGCTGCAGCCATTGGGCTATACCCAGACAACCCGCAGGCATGAGGCCGCTCTGATTCTGTTCAATACCTGCACCGTGCGGGCCGGGGCAGAGGAGTGTCTGCTTCAGAACATTGCCAACCTGAAGAACCTGAAGCGTAAAAAGCCAGGTACCCTGATCGGGGTAGCCGGTTGTGTTGCCCAGCAGATGGGGGAAGAGCTGCTGCAGAAATTCCCCTGGGTGGATCTGGTATTTGGTACCCATAACCTGCATCTGGTGCCGGAGTTGGTAAAAGATGCTGAAGCCGGCAGACGACGGGCTGAGACTGATTTTCTGGACAGTAGTGAGCGGCTTGACCTGTTTCCGCCCATTGAAGGACGTAAACGGGTTTCTGCCTTTGTTACGGTGATGCAGGGCTGCGATAACTTCTGCTCCTACTGCATTGTCCCCTATGTGCGGGGTAGGGAGATCAGCCGCCGCTTTGCTGAAATTCTGCAGGAGGTGCAGGAACTGGCTGATCAGGGGCTGCGTGAAGTTGTTCTGCTGGGGCAGAATGTTAATTCCTATGGCCTTAAGGGGGAGGAACAGCCCCCCTTTGCTGAGCTTGTCAGGGCTGTGGCCGCTGTATCCGGTATCGATCGGGTCAGATTTGTGACCTCCCACCCCAAGGATATGTCTGACGATCTGATTGCCTGTTTTGCTGATTTGCCCAAGCTGTGCGGTTCTCTGCACCTGCCGGCCCAGGCCGGTAACAACCGGATACTGAAGGCAATGAACCGGGGCTATAGCCGCGAACACTATTTGGAAACCATTGCCAAGCTGCGTCAGGCAAGGCCGGAGACCAAGCTGACCGGTGACATGATTGTCGGGTTTCCCGGTGAAACTGAGGCAGAGTTTGAAGAGACCCTTTCCCTGATGGAAGAGGTACGCTACTTTGACCTGTTCTCTTTTGTCTATTCACCCCGGCCCGGTACCAAGGCTGCTGAGCTGAGTGATGATCTGGCCAAAGAGGTTAAGCTGGCACGGCTGGATCGCCTGCAGAAGCTGCAGGCTGTGCACTCCCGTATCCACAATGAGGCCTATGTCGGTTCGACCCAGCAGGTGCTGGTGGAGGGACTGGCCAAGCGTCATGGACAGGTTAGTGGCCGTTGCGACAGCGGGCGGATCGTTAATCTGGCAGGTTCACCAGCCCTGGTCGGCAAACTGGTGGATGTGAAGATTCTGGAAGGATATGCCAACTCCCTGCTGGGTGAGTTGTTATAAGTATTGAGAGGTTATGCATGAGTACTGAAACCGTTACTCCAACCGCAAATTTTCTGCGTACCATTGTCAGCGACGACCTTGCCAGTGGCAAGCACCAGACCGTGGTGACCCGTTTCCCGCCTGAGCCCAACGGCTACCTGCATATCGGCCATGCCAAGTCGATCTGCCTTAACTTTGGTCTGGCCCGTGACTTTGGTGGTCAGTGTCACCTGCGTTTTGATGACACCAACCCGGTCAAGGAAGACAGGGAATATATTGATTCCATCAAGGAGAGTGTGCGTTGGCTTGGTTTTGACTGGGGTGAGCACCTCTACCACGCCTCTGAGTACTTTGAGCAGCTCTATCAGTGGGCCGAGTACCTGATCCAGCAGGGTAAGGCCTATGTGGATGACCTGACCCCGGAACAGATGAAAGAGTATCGCGGCACCTTGACGGAAGCGGGTAAGGAATCACCGTTTCGCAGTCGTAGCGTGGAGGAAAACCTGGATCAGTTCCGCAGGATGCGGGCCGGTGAGTTTCCTGACGGCGCCAAGGTGTTACGGGCCAGGATCGACATGGCCTCCCCCAACATGAACCTGCGTGACCCGGTGCTGTACCGGATTCTGCACACCAGCCACCCCCATGTGGGTGATGCCTGGTGCATCTATCCAATGTACGACTTTACCCATGGTCAGTCCGATGCCATTGAGGGGATTACCCACTCCATCTGTACCCTGGAGTTTGAATCCCATCGCCCACTGTACGAGTGGTTTCTGGACAACCTGCCGGTGCCTGCCAAGCCGCGTCAGTACGAGTTTGCTCGGCTGAATCTCTCCTACACTGTGATGAGCAAGCGCAAGCTGCAGGAACTGGTGCAGACCGGTCTGGTAAATGGTTGGGATGACCCCCGCATGCCCACCATCATGGGCTTAAAGCGTCGTGGTTTTACTCCGGCTGCGATCCGTACCTTCTGCGACCGGATCGGGGTTGGGCGTAGTGATGCCTGGATTGGCTATGAGCTACTGGAGGATTGCGTCAGAAATGATCTGAATGAGAACGCGTTGCGGGCCATGGCCGTGCTGCACCCGATCAAGTTGATCATTGATAATTATCCTGAGGATCAGGTGGATCAGTTTGAGGTGGCAAACCATCCATCAAAGCCTGAACTGGGTACACGCAAGCTGCCGTTCTCAAAAGAGATCATTATTGATGCGGATGACTTTATGGAGAACCCGTCCAAGGGATTCCATCGCCTGACCGTTGGCGGCGAAGTTAAACTGAAATACGCCTACGTGGTTAAATGTACCGGTATGATCAAGGATGAGCAGGGCAGGGTAGTTGAGCTGCATGCCGACTATGATCCCGGCTCCACCAATGGGCCGATGACCTCTGACGGTCGCAAGATCAAAGGGGTGATCCACTGGCTTTCAGCCCCCCATGCTGCAGCCGTGGAAGCCCGTCTGTTTGATCGGCTGTTCAGTGATGCCAACCCTGATCGGGGAGGGGCTGATTATAAGCAGTTCCTGAACCCTGAATCTTTGCAAACCCTGCTGCAGTGCCGGGTTGAAGCATCCCTACTGGATGTAGTGCCTGGCCAAAGCTTTCAGTTTGAGCGGCTGGGCTATTTCTGCGCTGATCAGAAGGATTCGCAGCCGGGTAAACCGGTCTTTAACCGAGTTGTGACCCTGCGGGACACCTGGGGCGGAAAGAACTAAAATATATGAGTGATACACCATTTAAAGCAGGATTCGTCTCTATTATCGGCCGTCCCAATGTGGGCAAGTCCACCCTGCTCAACCGGATTCTGGGTGAGAAGATTGTGGCGGTGTCGGACAAGCCCCAGACCACCCGCAATGTGATCCGTGGCATCCTGTCCGATGAGACCAGCCAGATCGTGTTTGTGGATACCCCTGGCATTCATACTGCCCGTACCCGGATCAACCGGGCCATGGTGGATGCTGCCATGACCGTGGTAACCGGGATTGATCTGATGCTGCTGGTGGTGGATGCCACCGAACGGATTGAAGAACCGTTTATCAGGGATATTTGTTCAAAGGCCGGTGCGCCGATCTATCTGGTCTTGAACAAAATAGATCAGGTGAAGCCGAAAGAAAAACTCTTCACGGTAATCGAAGGCTACACCCGCCTCTATGATTTTCCGGAGATCATCCCGATTTCTGCCCAATCAGGCAGTAATATTGAGCGCCTGGTGGACCTGGTGCGGGAACAGTTGCCGGAAGGGGAAGCGCTTTTCCCGGATGATATCCTGACTGACCTGCCGGAGAAGTTTATTGTTGCAGAGCTGATCCGTGAAAAGGTCTTCCGCCTGACCAACCGCGAAGTGCCCTATGGCACAGCCGTGGTGGTGGAGGCGTTTGCCGAGCGGGAAAACGGTTTGGTGGCAATCAATGCCACCATCATGGTGGAGCGTGATTCACATAAAGGGATTATCATTGGCAAAAGAGGGACCATGCTCAAGAAAATAGGTGAGCAGGCCCGTCGCGATATTGAACGCCTGTTGGGAACCAAGGTGTATTTAGAGTTGTTTGTGCAGGTGCAGGAACGCTGGACCGAGCGGACCGCCATGCTGCGTGAGTTGGGATACGAGTGAGCCTCTTTCAAAACTACTGCGGAGGCCATCTACTGCGTTGCGCGGTGCTCGCTCCTTCGCCTAACAGGTTGTTATGTCTCAGTCGCTGCGCGCCGTGCGCCTTGTATCCGGCCTTCCTCATGACATTTTGAAAGAGGCTCATAGAATGAAATCAATAGTAGCCATAGTAGGCCGTCCCAATGTGGGCAAATCAACCCTGTTTAACCGGATTGTTGGCGAGCGCAGGGCGATTGTGGATGATATGCCCGGTGTGACCCGTGATCGCAACTATGCGGTGGTGGAGCGCTATGACAAGCCGTTTATTCTGGTGGATACCGGCGGATTTGAGCCGGTAACTGAAGACCGGATGCTGCAGCAGATGCGTGAACAGTCGCTTTTGGCCATGGAAGAGGCTGATGTAATCCTGTTTCTGATGGATGCCAAGCAGGGGCTGACTCCGGCAGATAGTGAAGTTGCTTCCATGCTGCGGCGGGTGGATAAGCCGGTCTTTTATGTAGTTAACAAGGTGGATGGCGAGAAGGTCGAGAACGAGGCTGCAGAGTTCTATGCTCTTGGTATTGACAACATGCACACCATCTCGGCTGCCCACAACCGTGGTATCAGGGACCTGCTGGATGAAATTCAGGAGCTGTTGCCGGATAACGCATTACCGGGTGAAGATGAGGTGACCTCCATCGCGGTGGTAGGGCGTCCTAATGTGGGTAAGTCATCTCTGGTTAACCGTCTGCTCGGTTTTGAGCGGGTGGTTGCCAACCCTGTTGCCGGAACCACCCGTGATTCAGTGGATACCTTTTTTACCTGCAACAAGCAACGCTACTGTCTGATTGATACTGCCGGTATCCGGCGCAAGGGCAAGACCAGCCAGAAACTTGAAAAATACAGTGTGGTTGATGCCTTGAAGAGTATTGACCGGGCTGATGTGGTGCTGATTGTGCTGAACGCGGAAGATGGGATTACCGAGCAGGATAAACATATTGCCGGCTACGTCTATGAGGCTGGCCGTTCCTGCCTGTTTGTGGTCAATAAGTGGGATACCCTGGAAAAGGACAACAAGACGGTTGGCAAGTTTGTGGAGCAGATCCAGTATGAATTCAAGTTTCTGGCCTTTGCCCCGATAGTGTTTGTCTCAGCCAAGACCGGTCAGCGGATTCATAAGGTTATGGAAGAGGCGGCAGAGGTGGCAGAACAGTATGCCCGTAGGGTTACCACCTCGGAATTGAACCGTGTCTTTAAGGAAGCGGTGGAGGCGCACCATGCTCCGCTACACCATGCCCGCCGGGTTAAATTCTATTTTGCCACTCAGGTGGCGGTTAAACCACCCACCTTTGCCATCTTTACCAACCAGCCTGATGGGGTGCTGACGCCGTACCAACGGTACCTGGGCAATCGCTTCCGGGATGCCTTTGGTTTCAAAGGGACACCGTTCAGGCTGCTGTTCCGTGGCAGAGAACGCAAGCTGGCCGATGGAAGGGAAAGAAAAAACTCCAAACCGTGATATGGCTTTACTCGCCGTGTTCTGTGGTTTATCATTAACGCCTTAATTATCGTAGTTACAGGCAAGGAGAAATTGTCGTGCAGATGCAGAGTGGACTGCATGGAAAACTGGAAGAACTGGGACTTGACGAAATCCTTCAGATTGTCGGGGTGAGCCGTCGTACCGGTATCCTTACCCTTAAAAGTCGAGGGCGTGAGGCGGTGCTGCAGTTCCGTGACGGCCTGTTGGTAAGAGTTACCTCTACTGGTTTTCAACAAAGTCTTGGGGAATTGCTGATCCGTAACGGAGCTGCTACGCCTCAGATGGTGCAGCAGGCCCTGGCTATCCAGCAACAGGAGCAATTTCGTGAGCGGATCGGTACGATCCTTCATTCTCGTTTTAATGTTGATTTGCAGCTGATTGAACAAACCGTACGGGAGCAGATCAGTAACGTTCTGATGACCCTGTTTGCCTGGACTGAGGGCAGCTTTGATTGTGCTCCCCTTGACGTTGAAACCGTAGATGCCGCCTATCTTGACCCGGTACAGCTTATCCTTGAACTGGGGGATACTGCGCCGGATCAGCTGGTTGCTGAGGGAGTGAAGCTGCAGCAAGCTTTAGGAGCTGATGAAGGATATGATCAGGTTGAAGAAATTGTAGAACTGGCTCCCTTGGCGCCGAAGCAGGCGACACTGCCCCCACTGGTAATTGTCGATGATGACAGTGCCATACTAGAGGCAGTGGCTGAAGAGTTTGGACAATGGTTTGATGTGTCACCGTTTACCCATAGCGAAGAGGCATTGGTCAAGATCGATGCGCTGTTTCGCACAGGAGCCAACCCGGTAGTGCTAGTTGATCTGATCATGCCCAAGATGGATGGTACCGGTGTCTTGGGGGGGCTTGAACTGATTCAACTGCTGCATCGAAATTTTAACGGCCTTACTATTTTTGCCATTTCTGACTTCCACCATGCTGATGCCGTACAGGAACTTTCCGGTCTGGGCTATGTCTGTATGAATAAACCGCGGCGTGGTGATACCAAAGGCGATCAGTTTGGTTCTTTTGTGCAAAATTTGAAAGCTGCACTGCACCTGAACCATTAGCAGCAGTTAAAGCAGGCTTTTTGGGGGGAACCTGTAGTGATGAAGAGCTTCACTATTCTTATTGTTGATGATTCTGCTGCCATGCGTTCCCTGCTGGTCTCCACCCTGGAGACACTGGGGAATCTTTCAATTGTACAGGCTCCGAACGGGTTTGAAGCGTTGCGGATGTTGCCCCGTGAACAGGTTGACCTGGTCCTGACCGATATTAATATGCCGGATATTAACGGGCTTGAACTGCTCAGTTTTATTCGTAATAACCCCATCTACAAAGATGTTCCGGTGGTTGTTATCTCCACTGAAGGAAGCCGTAAAGATATTGAAAAGGGGCTCTCCCTTGGCGCCAATGAATATCTGGTCAAACCGTTCCAACCAGAACAACTCCTTGAAATAGTCAAAAGGTTTCTATGAGCTCTTCCTCCGTCCCATCATCTGATGCTGCACGGGATTTTCTGGCAGAGGCTGAGGAGATTGTTGAGGAACTCAGTACTCAGTTGGCTGATCTGGCAGATATGGCTGAGAAAGGCGCCTGGGAACCTGATCTGCTGAATGCCATCTTCCGTGGAGCCCACTCATTGAAGGGGCTGGCAGGCATGTTCGGCTTCGGTATGATAGCCGAAGTTGCCCACCATGCTGAAAACCTGCTTGATTGGTTGCGGATGGGCAAGGTCTCGCTTTCAACTGCAGTACTTGAACTGCTTTTCTCTTCTGCTGAACTGCTCACCACCCTGCTGCGAGCCTGTGTTGATGGTACCCTTGAACAGCATCAGGCCGCTGCCACAGCCCATGCTGCCGCTATCACCGCGTATCTTAATCCTGTTACGCCTGTTGCAGAGGCCCCGTTGCTTGAACAGTTGGGGCTTTCAGAATCACTGATGGGCGCACTGACCGAGTATGAAGAACACCGCCTGAAAGAAAACTGCAGCAAAGGCCGCCATATCTATGTGGTGCATGCCTCCTTTGAACTTACCACCTTTGATCAGGGCTTGTCGCAAGTAACGGATATCCTTAAAGGCTGCGGAGAGGTGATCAGTACCCTGCCCAGTGTCGGGGAGAATCTTGAGACCCACATAGATTTTGATCTGTTGGTGGGCAGTGACCGGGATGAGCATGCGTTTGCTGAGCTTCTGAAAGATCTTGATGTTACCATTCTGGTTGCGGGCGGCACTACAGCAGCGAATCAGCCAGAAACAGCAATACCCGGCACAGAAGCCGCTAAACCGGCTGAAACGGTTGCTGCGGTTCTGGAAAAAACAGCCATACCTGTGGCACTTCCTGTTTCAGAAGCAGTACCAGCCAGCCCTGAAGAGCCCCTTACTGCTAAGAGCATGAGCCGTACCGTGCGGGTGGATATCGGTAAGCTGGATGAATTGATGAATATTGTTGGCGAGTTGGTGCTGGCCCACTCATCCATTTCCTCCATTGCCAACCGGATGCGTGCTGAGGGCTTCTCCCGTATGGCGATCGACCTTGGCAAGGCAGCCAAAGGGCTGGAACGGCGCCTGACTGACTTGCAAAAGGGGGTCATGGATATCCGTATGATTCCGGTGGGGCAGTTATATGAAAAGATGTCCCGGATTGTGCGGAAGATCTCCCGTGAGCAGGGTAAAAAGATCGAGCTGAAGATGTACGGTGCTGAGACAGAGTTGGATAAGCTAATTGTGGAAGATATTGCCGATCCGTTGATGCATATCATCCGTAATGCCATTGATCACGGGATAGAGTCGCCGGAACGCCGTCTGGCTGCCGGTAAGGATGAACGGGGCACGGTACGGCTTTCCTCTTTTCAAAAGGGTAACCATGTGGTCATTGAGGTTGAAGATGACGGCGGTGGTATCGATATTCAAAAGATCAAGCAGAAGGCTTTGTCTAAAGGGCTGGTGCAGGATATTAACGGCATGACTGATCGTGAAGCCCTTGATCTTATTTTTTTGCCTGGTTTTTCCACTGCTGACAAGATTACTGACGTCTCTGGACGTGGCGTTGGCATGGATGTGGTGCGTAACAATATTGCCGCCGTTTCCGGCATGGTGGATATTGACACCAGGCTGGGGCAGGGCTCCCGCTTTACCATTGTGCTGCCGATTACCCTGGCTATTATCAAGGCCTTGATTATCTTTTGCGCAGGCCGAACCTATGCAATACCAATTACTTCAGTGGTTGAATCGATTATTCTGGAACCCTCTGATATCAAAACGGTTGAGGGGAAAGAGGTCATCAACCTGCGTGAACAGACCCTGGCGCTGTTGCGCCTGGAACGACTCTTCAAGATTGATCGGATCGGCATCAATCCTGGTGATCAGTATGTAGTGATTGTCGGCTCTGCTGAAAAACGGTTGGGTATTGTGGTGGATGACCTGCTGGGACAGCAGGATATTGTGATTAAACCGTTGGGGGCTGCATTCAAGTCATTGCGTGGTATTTCCGGTGCAGCCGATCTGGGAGATCAACGTACTATTCTGGTGATGGATGCAGGCGGCATTATTGCTGAAACCATGCGTGGCGGCGGGGCGTAAACAGTGTACAAAGAGTACTTTGGCCTGAAGGAAAAACCGTTTGGCAAAACGCCTGACCCCCGCTTTCTGTTTCTGTCAAAAGGGCACGAAGAGGCGCTGGCCCGGCTTGAGTATGCGGTTGAAGAACGGGAAATCGCACTTTTAACCGGTGATGTGGGCTGCGGGAAAACCACCCTTTCCAGGGCGCTGATGGATCGTTGCGGCGCTGGCTATCGTTTTGTCATGATTTTTAACCCCCGTATGGGGGCGCTTGAGTTTTTGCGTACCATTGCCCATGGGTTGGAGATCGAGCAACCGGCACGTACCAAGGATGATCTGCTGCGCCAGATTACCGGCAGGCTCTATGATCTGTACCGGGACAACCTCTGCCCGGTGTTGGTGATCGACGAGGCCCAGACCATAACCGAGCTTGAGGTGTTTGACGAGATCCGCCTGCTGACCAACTTCCAGATGGATGATCAGAACCTGATCAGTGTGTTGATCATGGGGCAGCCGGAGTTACGCAACCTGCTCAGATATCAGCCGATGGAACCGCTCAGGCAGCGGATCTCCCTGCATTTTCATCTGCAGCCGCTATCCCTTGAGGAGACCATGGAATACCTTGATTTTAGAATAGTGGCAAGTGGCGGGGTTCCCGGCCTTTTTACTCCTGATGCGCTTCAGGCGATATATGAGCTTTCAGAAGGGGTGCCGCGCAGGATCAACACCATTGCCACCAATGCACTCCTGGTGGCTTATGGCAGTGACGCTGCAGTGATTGATGCTTCAATTATTCAGGAAGTTCGTGATGAGGTAACGCTCTGATGGAACTGGCCAAGATCCGCAATAAAGTTCGGCAGGCAGTTGTATCGGAGCCCACTCAGGAAGCTGTACCGGTTGAGCCGGTTGCAGGTCAACCTGATGAGCCGTCACCGCCCGCCATCTCATTACCGGACAACCTGCTTGATCTTCAATCCGCCGGTTTTTCTTTTCCCGGACCGGTAGCGGCTCGACCTGTCCCGTCTGAAGTCCGTTTTGATCCGTTGGCCAGGATTCTGGCTGGCAGGGAGCATGATTGTATTGTTATTGCCGGATCTTATGATGCCGAGCAGGAACAGCAATCAGAGGTTGCTGAGGCAACCTTTGAAGAGTTTCTCTGTTTCCGGCTGGGAGATGAGGAGTACGGCATCAACATCATGGAGATCAAGGAGATCATCAAAACGCGGGAATTAACCGAGGTGCCGCGAACCCCGGGTTTTGTGGATGGCGTGCTTTCACTGCGCGGGGTGATCGTGCCTGTTTTTACCATGCGCAAGCGCCTTGGTATGTCGCTTGAGTATGATGCCAGTCAGGAGCGGATTGTGATTGTCCGTTGCGGTGATGGTTTGCACGGACTGCGGGTTGATCGGGTGACTGATGTGGTCAAGATCGCCAAGACAGATAGAGAAGTCACGCCGGCAGTACTTGAAGGGGTGGCCCGTGAATTTGTGTCAGGTATCGGCAGGGCAGGCAAGCGGATGCTGATTATCCTGGATATCTGCAAGGTGGTTGATACTGCCCTGGGCGAGGTTGTCTGATATGGAAACCGGAATTCAGGAACTGCAGCTGGCCGGTTTTCTGATGGGTGATAACCTGTTTGCCGTTGATATCATGCGGATCAAAGAGATCGTCATCCCTCAAAAACTTGCCGGGTTCCCGCTGCAAAACAGTACCCTTGACGGCATGATCAATCTGCGTGGTCAGGTAATTCCGGTCATGAATCTGCGGGCGCGCTTTGGTCTACCTCCCCGTCCCGGCGGGCCGGGCAAGCTGATGATTGTTTCTGTGGCAGGACGACAGGTTGCACTGGCTGTTGATGACCTTGATGAAGTAGTGACGGTGCCGGTGCGCGATCTGACCCCACCTCCTGATATGGTTGAGGGGATAGGGGCTGAGTTTCTGATTGCCGTCTGTCTATGCAACGAACGACTCTATCTGGTACTTGATATTGATACCCTGTTTGCGCCTTCAGGGCGGTATAAACAGGGGTTGATGCAGGAGGATTTGCAGCATGGTGATCTCTGATAGCCACTCAAGGGCTGCAGACCATGACGAGGAACTGCGCTACCGGACCGTCCAGGAACAACGTCAGCTCCCGCTTGAAAAGAGCCGGACCATTCTTTTTACCGCTCTTGGCGATGACAGCTGGCGCGTGCGTAAGCAGGCGGTTGAAGTGTTGCTGGCTGCGAAACCGGATCAGGATACGCTCCATCAGTTGATTGATCTGCTGCGGGATGAAGACAATGCCGGGCTGCGCAATGCAACCGCAGAACTGCTGGTAAGATGTGGCGTCAGGGTGGTGCCGATACTGCTTGGCTATCTCGATGATGCAGATCATGACCTGCGCAAACTGGTGGTTGATGCGCTGGGTGCCCTTGGCGGTGAGGAGGCCCATGCCGGGCTGATCAGGGCCTTGTCTGATCCTGACAACAATGTGGCAGCCGCTGCTGCAGAAGGTCTGGGGGTGGCAGGTAACGCTCGCTCCGTCCCGGAGCTGTTGAAGCATCTAGAGCAGAACCAGGAGTCGTTCTTCCGTTTTAACGCCTTGGCAGCCCTGGGTCAGATCGGTGTTGCCGGCCCTTTGCCGCCGGTTGTCAAGCAGCTTGCCGGTCAGGATATTCTGCGCCGGGCTGTGTACGAATGTCTGGGTAAAATTGGTGGCGATATTGAGGCGGTTGAACTGTTGCTTGAGGGGGCCTTGTCGCACCTCCCCAGTGTCCGTCAGGCTGCCATCAGTTCTTTGGCTCATGTTATGCAACACCTCGATGATTCAAGGCTTGCCTGTGTCAAAGAGCGTCTGTGTCTTCTGGCTGATCAAGGGTTGCTGGAGCAACTGGCTGCTTCTTTTGTGCCGGGGAATCTTACCCAAAACCAGGCCGTGATCTCTATTCTGGGATTGATGGCTGATCCGCGTGGCCTTGGCCTGCTTTTTTCCGCCCTGGCTGACGAGCGTCTTGCAGCAGATGCAGAGAATGCGCTGAAAGGGTTTGGCGCTGCTGTTGTTATGGCAGCGGTTACACGATTTGAACAAGCTGTGTCAGCTGCAGAGCGGGCTGCCCTATGCAGGTTTATTGGTAGTCTGGAGGCTGTTGAAGGGGTGGCTGCCATTCGTCGTGGTCTAGTTGATGCCTCAGCTCAGGTGCGTGCTGCTGCAGCCTATGCCGCAGCCAGATTGAGTGATCCGGAACTGCCGTCACTGGTTGCCGATCTGATGGATGATGAAGATATCTCGGTTCGTGAGGCTGCACTTGCTACGTTGCGTCGTTATGCAGGCATTGATCAGCAGCTGATCAGTTCGGCAGCAGGACAGCTTGCAGAATCAATGGAATCGGAACGGCGTAGGGGGGCAGCTCTGCTCTTTGCTGCTGTGCATAATAGTGAAGGAATTGCCCGCTTGCTGAAGGACGAGGACCCTTCGGTCCGTGAGGCTGCTGCCCGTGCTGCAGGTAAATTGAAGCCGTCTGATGGTTGTACCCATCTGATGATGGCCCTGGTTGATGAAGAACCTGATGTGCGTATCGCAGCTGCTGAGGCATTGGGAGATTGTCAGGATACTGCAGCAATAGCACCGCTCCGTCTTTTACTGAATGATAGTGATGCCTGGGTACAGGCTGCAGCCCTGCGTAGTCTGGTACAGCTGGCGGGTGAAGCTGCCCTGCCGGATCTGATACAACTTTGGGAGCAAGGTGATGAAGTGGTGCAGCTGGCCTGTCTTGAGGCGTTTGAGCAGGTCTCTGCAGCTGAAGGGCTTGCAGCGATATCCAGGGATCTGGGTCGGCATGACGGCGAGGTTCTGAAGGGGGCCATAGAACTACTGTATCGTCATGATCTGTCTCTGTTGGTCCCCTGGTTTAACCATATTCTCTGTCATCAGGACTGGGATGTTCGTATTACTGCAGTCAGGGCCAGTAGCGCCCTGCCTGAAGAAGAACGGGTGACACTGCTGCGGATGGCTCTGGATCGCGAAGATAATGATCTGGTCAGGGCAGAGATCAATGCTCAGCTGGGCGCGGTCTAACGTGAGTCCCTTTGAAGCAGAGATAAAGCTGTCTGAAGAGGAGTTCCGGCTGCTGCGGGATCTGGTCTACAGCCACTGCGGCCTCTGGTTTGATGACCAGAACTCCTATCTGCTTGAAAAACGACTTAGCCGCCGTCTGGCAGTTCATCAACTGAAAAACTTCCGCGAATATTACCAGCTGCTGCGTTTTAACCGGAAACGGGATCAGGAGCTGGAAGAGATCATGGATCTGCTTACCACGAACGAAACCTACTTTTTTCGTGAGGAATATCAGCTCAAGGCGTTTACCGATGAAATTGTCCCTGAAATTTGTGCTGCACGTGGGATAAAGGAGTTTAATCATCGTATCCGGGTCTGGTCTGCCGGTTGCTCAACCGGTGAAGAACCGTACACCATTGCCATGCTGTTGCTTGAGATGGACTGTCTGCGAGGTTGGTCAATCGAGATTGTAGGTACTGATATCAGCCAACGGGTGCTGCAGCATGCACGTCGGGGTGTCTATGGTCCGTCGGCGTTTCGCTCAACTGATGATTATTATAAAAACAAGTACTTTGCCCTTCAGGATGAGGGAGGGTACCGGATCAAGGATGAGGTCAGAAAACTGGTTACCATCAGCCACCTGAACCTGCTGGACAGTACCCGTATGAAGATGCTGGGCAGTTTTGACCTGATTTTCTGTCGCAATGTAATCATCTATTTTGATCAGCCAGCCAAGAAAAAGGTGGTGGAATCCTTCCATCAGGTCTTGCGTGATTCCGGGTATCTGCTGCTGGGCCATTCGGAATCGCTGATGAATATTACCACCCTGTTTAACCTGCGGCACTTCAAGAACGACATGGTCTACCAGAAACCAGCGACCTCATCCGCTGCAGGAGGCCTGTTATGAAGTCGTTGCGGGTACTGGTGGTGGATGACTCTGCCTACAGCCGTCGCAGTATTACCAAGATGCTGGAAGGGATTCCGGGGGTTGAGGTGGTAGGTTACGCGGTGGATGGCGAGGAGGGGATTCGTCAGGCAATATCTCTTAAACCTGATCTGGTAACCCTTGATCTTGAGATGCCGCGCATGGATGGTTTTACCCTGTTGCGGATACTTACCAACCGCTTCAGTCTGCCGGTGCTGGTGATCAGTGCCCTGTCTGATGCGGATAAGGTGTTTCGCGCCCTTGAGATGGGGGCACTTGATTTTGTAGCCAAGCCGATGCAAGGTCATGCCCGCGAGCTAAGCAGTATTGAGCAGGATCTGAAGTGGAAGGTGAAGCAGGTCATGGTAAACCTGCTCAGTAAAAAGGCCCGCCAGGCAGTGCCGGTAGCTGGGCTTGATACATCACGGAAATCAACACGATCAGTCAGTAAACGTACTGTTGAGCTGGTGGCCATCGCTTCATCAACCGGTGGACCACCGGCCCTGCAGTCGATCTTCAGCTCGTTTGATCAAAGCTATCCCTTTGCTGTGGTGGTTGCCCAGCATATGCCCACCGGATTTACCCGGGCCTTTGCTGATCGTCTGAATCGTACCTCACCTTTTACGGTGCGTGAGGCCCGTGATGGTGATCTGGTTGAGCCGGGACTGGCGCTGATCGCTCCTGGTGGCTTCAACCTGCTGCTTGAAGAGGTCGGAGCTGAAATTCGTGTCAGGGTAAAGCCGCCTGAAGCCAGTGACCGCTATGTTCCGTCGGCGGATGTCCTGTTTGCATCCTGTGCGCCGCTCTACGGCAATCGGATGCTGGCAGTGGTGCTAACCGGCATGGGCAATGACGGCAGCAAAGGAGTGTTTGCGGTAAAGGAACGGGGAGGGCAGGTGCTGGCTGAATCTGAAGACAGCGCCGTGGTCTACGGCATGCCCCGTGAAGCAGTGGCAACCGGTTGTGTTGACCGGGTAGTGCCGTTGCCAGGCATCAGTCAGGCAATACTTGCATGTGGCGGATTTGGAAATCCGTGATTGATACTTTGAAAAGAGGAGTAACCGATGTCAGCAGATCAGAAGTACACCCCGGCTGAAGTAGAGGCCAAATGGCAACAACAATGGGAGGATCAGAAGACCTTTAAGGTAACTGAAGACCCTGCAAAGAAGAAATACTACCTGCTGGAGATGTTTCCCTATCCCTCCGGCCGTATTCATATGGGCCATGTCCGCAATTATTCCATTGGTGATGTGGTTGGCCGTTTCAAGCGGATGCGCGGTTTTAACGTACTGCATCCCATGGGCTGGGATGCCTTTGGCATGCCTGCCGAGAACGCTGCCATCAAGAACAACTGCCACCCGGCTGCCTGGACCTATGAAAACATGGCTTACATGCGGGATCAGCTGAAGCAGATGGGACTGTCCTATGATTGGGATCGCGAACTGGCCACCTGCGATGTACGCTATTACCGCTGGGAGCAGAAGTTGTTCCTGGAAATGTATAAGCGTGGTCTTGCCTACAAGAAACAGTCTTTTGTGAACTGGTGTCCTTCCTGTGAAACCGTACTGGCCAATGAGCAGGTTGAAGACGGTGGCTGCTGGCGCTGTGATACCGAAGTGGCGCAAAAGGAGCTGGAACAGTGGTTCTTTAAAATCACCGATTATGCCGAGGAGCTGCTTGAGTTTACCAACAAGCTGCCGGGCTGGCCTGAGCGGGTCTTGACCATGCAGCGCAACTGGATCGGCAAGAGTATCGGCTGTGAGATTGATTTTCAACTGGATGGTCGCGATGGTGCAATCAGGGTCTTTACCACCCGTCCCGACACCCTGTTCGGCGCCACCTTCATGTCCCTGGCTCCTGAACATCCCAAGGCTCTGGAACTGACTACTGCTGATCGCCGTGCTGAGATTGAGGCGTTCATCGATAAGGTCAAGAAAACTGATCGGATTGCCCGCACTGCTGATGATCAGGAAAAAGAAGGGGTCTTTACCGGTTCTTACTGCATCAACCCGGCCACCGGTTGCAAAATGCCTATCTATCTGGCCAATTTTGTGTTGGTGGAATACGGCACCGGTGCGGTTATGGCAGTACCGACCCATGACCAGCGTGACTTTGAATTTGCCAAAAAGTATGAGCTGCCTTTGGTGGTGGTGATCCAGCCAGAAGCAGAGCAGCTTGATCCGGCCACCATGACTGCTGCCTATATTGAGTCAGGGGTCATGACCAACTCAGCCCAGTTTGATGGCCAGAAGAGTGAGAGCGCCAAGGAGTCAATTGCGGCCTGGTTGGAGCAGCAGGGCAAGGGCAAGAAAACCGTCAACTTCCGCTTGCGGGATTGGGGTGTATCCCGGCAGAGATACTGGGGTTCTCCGATTCCGATTATCTATTGCGATTGTTGCGGTGCAGTGCCGGTGCCTGACAAGGACCTGCCGGTGGTGCTACCCCATGATGTGCAGTTTAGCGGAGAAGGTGGCTCGCCACTGGCAACGCTGGAGAGCTTCACCAAGGTGGATTGCCCGCTCTGCGGCAAACCTGCCCGCCGTGAAACCGACACCATGGACACCTTTGTGGAGTCTTCCTGGTACTTCCTGCGTTACTGCTGCCCTGACTTTGAAGGGGGTATGCTGGATAAGGCCCGCGCCCAGTACTGGATGTCGGTTGACCAGTATATCGGCGGCATTGAACATGCGGTGCTGCACCTGCTCTATGCCCGCTTCTTTACCAAGGTAATGCGTGATCTGGGCTATGTGGATGTGGATGAGCCGTTTACCAACCTGCTGACCCAGGGGATGGTGATCAAGGACGGCGCCAAGATGAGTAAGTCCAAGGGCAATGTGGTGGACCCTGATGCCCTGATCAAGCGCTACGGCGCTGATACAGCCCGTCTGTTCTCTCTGTTTGCTGCACCGCCGGAAAAAGATCTGGACTGGAACGAGCAAGGGGTTGATGGCTGTTTTCGCTTTCTGAACCGGGTCTGGAAACTGGTGCAAGAACATCTGCAGGTTGTGAAGGGGGCTGCAGCACTGGATGCTGCCAGTCTGAATGATGAAGAGCGCACCCTGCGTCGTGCTGTACACAAGACTCTTAAAAAGGTGACTGAGGATATTGATGAACGGTTCCACTTCAACACTGCCATTGCTGCAGTAATGGAACTGATGAACAGTCTGCAGGGGGCACGTCTCGCAACCCCTCAGGCTGCTGCAGTGATGAAAGAGGCTTTGGAGCTGGTGGTGACCATGCTGGCACCATTTGTGCCCCATGTTACAGAAGAACTCTGGCAGATACTTGGCCATACCACGCCCCTGTCAGCAACCGCCTGGCCTGTCTGGGATGCTGAAGCGGTGGTGGATGAAGAGCTGCTGGTGGTGGTACAGGTCAATGGCAAGCTGCGTTCTAAGCTATCGGTTGCGGTTGGTATTGATGAAGAGACAATCAAACAGCTGGCTCTTGCTGATGAGAAAGTCAAGGTCTTTACTGATGGCATGCAGGTCCGCAAGGTGATCTATGTGCCAGGAAAGCTGGTGAACATCGTTGTCGGCTAATATACGCAGATACTGGCTGGGGGCTTTCCTGCTGCTGTTGCTTATGCTGGCGACAGGTTGTGGCTACCGTTTTACCGCTGACAGTGGCACCAGACTGCCAGCAGGCCAGACCGTCTGGGTGCCGTTTTTTAAGAACGCCACGGTCTATGCCAATGGATCAGTTGCCCTGAAGCGGGCCATCTTTGACCAGTTTGCCGAGCAGCGTAACATGCTGCCTGCTGCAACAGCTGAACAGGCAGATCTGATTCTTGAAGGTACCCTGACCGGCTATGGCGCTGGTGTGGTCAGCTACTCTGCCGCTGATACAGCCAAAGAGTATCGTTTGACCATTTCTGCTGACATTACCGTGCGTAAACGTGGTGCAGCAAAAGACAGCAAGCCGCTCTGGAAGGGCGCCCTGTCAGCCTGGCAGGACTACCCGGTGGCTGCAACGGTTGAGCTCCAGCGTAGCAGCGAAGATGCAGCCTTGACCGCAGCCAGCCGCAAGCTGGCACAACAACTGATCTGGAATCTGGAACAACAGTACTAATGACTGAACAGGAACTTGAAAAACAGATTAAGACCGGCAGCTTCTCGCCGGTCTATTTCTTTTATGGTGAAGAGCCGTTCCTGGTAGAACGGGCCGGGCGTCGGGTCATGGAAATGGCTGTTGATCCAACCATGAAAGACTTTAACCTGAACATCTACTACGGCGCTGACTGCAAAGGGACCGAGATTTTGGATACCTCCCAGACCCTGCCGATGTTTAGTGAGCGCCGGGTGGTGGTGGTCAGACAGGCTGACAAACTGCCGGCAGCAACCCAAGAGGGGCTGTTGCCATATCTGGCTAATCCCTGCCCTGAGACCTGCCTGCTGTTTTTGGCAGCCAAGCCGGACCTGCGTCGTAAATTCTTTCTGGAACTGAAAAAACAGCCTGGAACACTTGAGTTTAAAAAGCTGTACGACAACAAGCTGGGGCCGTTTATTGCTGGCGAGGCACAGGTGCATGGTAAAAAGATTGACGGTGCCGGTGGTGAAATGCTGGGTTTCATGGTGGGGAATAACCTGCAGGAGCTGGTCTCCCAGATAGAAAAGGCATCCCTCTATATTGGTAGCCGTCCGACCATCGGGGTGGAGGATGTCAAGGCGATTGTCAGCCAGAGCAAGGCCTTCACCGCCTTTGAACTGGCCCGTTTTATGGGTGAGAAAAATCTACCCAAGGCGCTTGCCACGTTGCAATCAATGCTGCAAAACGGCGAAGAGGCGATCATGATCCTTGGTGCTCTGGCCAGCCACTTCCGCAGGATCTGGCGGATCAGGGAGCTGCTTGATCAAAAAATGACCCCTGCTGATATCGGCAAGCAGCTTAAAATAAATGCCTACTTTCTAGGGGAACAGGTCGCTCAGGCAAAAAAATACTCAATTTCAGAGCTTGAAGCTTTGTTTGAACGGCTGTACCGGGGCGATGTCGGTGTCAAAACCGGCGCTTCGTCGGCCACTGTCCTGCAGGGGCTGGTGTATGACGCCTGTGCGGGAACTCTATAGACTCTTTTAACTCAACGATACAGATGACAAAAGGGCCTCTGCATTAACAGAGGCCCTTTTGTTTAATATAAACAGCGGTAAAAAGTTACTTAGCCCAGTGTATTAACCAGTTTGGTTAAACGGGATACGCTGCGTGATGCGTTTGACTTGTGGATAACGCCTTTAGTGGCAGTCTTGTCAATAACAGGAATGGCAATCTGCAGGGCAGCTACAGCAGCCTCTTTATCTTTATTCTCAACCGCTTCACGAACCCGCTTGATGTAGGTCTTGAGGGTTGATTTTTGATGACGGTTACGGGCATTGCGCTTTTCATTCTGCTTGATACGCTTGATTGCCGATTTGTGATGAGCCACGTGCTACCTCCGAATGGTGTACAGCAGTTGTATGCTGAATGTAATCTAATTGAAGCGAAATTTTTAGCATGCTGACTTAAGGCTGTCAAGGGGAAAGTGCTGATTATTCGCTGATTATAACCTTGCGTCCCTCAACTTTTAGACGGCCTGCACAGAAAAGGCGAACTGCTTCAACGTAGGTGCGATGTTCTTCGCCATGGATGCGCTGGGTCAGGGTTTCCAGGGTGTCGCTGCCAAGAATCGGAACCACGGATTGCAGGATGATCGGGCCGGTGTCGGTACCATTATCAACAAAATGGACGGTGCAGCCGGTGTAGCGGGCCCCGTAGTCAAATGCCTGTTGCTGGGCATCAAGACCTGGAAAGGCTGGTAGCAGGGCGGGGTGGATGTTCATGATGGCGTTGGGGAAGGCATCAATCATGGTTGGCGACAACAGACGCATGAACCCTGCCAGTATAACCAGATCAACCTTGTGTTGACGTAACAGTTCAACCAGGGCGGTATCATAGGCCTGACGGTTTGGATAGCCTTTGTGATCAAGCACAAGGGACGTAATGTTATGTTTCTGGGCACGCTCAAGGGCAAAGGCATCGGCCTTGTTGCTGATCAGGCAGACAATCTGGGCACTGGTTATCCGCCCGGCCTCAATGGCATCTACAATAGCCTGAAAGTTGGAACCATTGCCGGATACCAGTACTGCCAGTCTAAGCGGTGTTGTTTCCATTAAAGAAGAACCACCTGTTCGGTCTGGCTTTTGGTCATATTCTTTACCTCGCCGATCAGCCAGGCCTGCTCACCTAGTCCGTTCAGGCGTGAAAGGATATCATCGACATCGGTTGCTGACACAGCCAGTACCATGCCGATACCCATGTTAAAGGTGCGATACATCTCATTTTGTTCTACATTCCCTGCTTCCTGCATAACGGTAAAGATTGACGGCATGGTCCAAGACCCAAGCTTAAAGCTGGCAGCGCATCCCTTAGGAAGTACACGGGGTACGTTTTCCAACAGTCCTCCGCCGGTAATATGGGCAATGCCGTTGATGCGGAAGTCTTTAAGCAGGTTCATGACTGCCCGAACATAGATTCTGGTAGGGGTTAGCAGTTCCTCTGCTACGGTCTTGCTGCTATCCGGTAGCTGGCTGTTGATGGAAAGTCCCATGTGGTCAAAAATGATGCGGCGTGCCAGAGAATAGCCGTTGCTGTGCAGGCCGCTGGAGCCGATGCCGATCAGTTTGTTGCCGACAGTGATGGAGGAGCCATCAATAATCTGTTCTTTTTCAACTACCCCAACCGTAAAACCGGCAATGTCGTACTCGCCATCAGCGTAGAAGCCGGGCATTTCTGCGGTTTCTCCACCGATTAGGGCACAGCCTGCCTGACGGCATCCTTCGGCAATGCCAGCCACGATCTGGGCTGCCTTGTCCGGGTCCAGCTTGCCGGTTGCAAGATAGTCCAGAAAGAAGAGTGGTTCTGCGCCCTGTACCACAATGTCGTTGACGCACATGGCCACCAGGTCGATCCCGACAGTGTCGTGACGGTCAGCCAGAAAGGCCAGCTTCAACTTGGTGCCGACCCCGTCGGTGCCTGATACCAGAACCGGGTTTTTGTATTTGGAGGCGTTCAGGGAGAAGAGCCCGCCAAAACCGCCGATTTCTGTCATAACTTCAGGACGGAAGGTGGATTTGACCAACGGCTTGATTTTCTGGACAAAACTGTTGCCTGCTTCAATATCAACACCAGCTTCTTTGTAGGTTGCGCGGGGTTTGCTCACGGGTTACGGCTCCTTGTCTGGCAGAAAAAGTTATCTTCATCAGACTTGATTAGTAAAGATATTTCTTCTAGCCAATCAAGGGGAAAAAGTCAATCAACTGTGCGATTTAATTCTGTAGGTAGATAGTTTAAACTTGACAAATCGGGCACTTTTGCCGTTATTCTAACATCATGAACCGGCCTGCCGACCATATTGACGACAGAATTCCATGTTGCTTCGGCTTAGTATTCCTGCTTTGTCTGCTGTTTTTGTCTGCTGCTATCTTCCCTTCTGTCTCCTGCGCAGATATTTACCGCTATGAGGATGAAGAAGGGGTGGTGCATTTTACCGATGCACCGACTGATAAAAAATTTAAGATCTTTATGCGGGATCTTCGTAAAGACCGCCAACTTCGGACCCATTTTCGACTCACATCTGGAAATCCCCAGGAATTTGAACATCTGATTACCGCTGCATCTGCCAAGTACGGGGTCAGCGCCTCACTAATCAGGGCGGTTATTCAGGCAGAATCAGGTTACAATCCTCAGGCCGTCTCCCGTGCCGGTGCTGGTGGTTTGATGCAGTTGATGCCCGGAACAGCCAAACACCTAAAAGTTGCTGATCGCTTTAACCCCAGCCAGAACGTAGACGGGGGGGTGCGGTATCTGAAGTTTCTGCTGGATACCTTTAAAGGGGATGTCTCCCTGGCCCTTGCCGCCTACAATGCCGGTCTTTCCAAAGTTGCCAAATATGGTGGCATTCCACCCTATGAAGAGACGCGAACCTATGTCAGCAGGGTTCTGTCATATATGAGATAAGCCAATGTCCCAGCATCACCCGATTCTTAATCCCCCCAACATCCTTACCCTGTTCAGGGTGGCCTGCATCCCCTTAATGGTGGTCCTGCTGTTTTCGTCTACACGGGAGGCCTGCTTCTGGGCTGCCTGGGTTTTTGCCATTGCCTCTGCTACTGACTGGATTGATGGCCATCTGGCCCGCAGAATGGGAATTGAAACCGTATTCGGCAAGTTTCTTGACCCGATAGCCGACAAACTGATTGTAACCGCTGCCCTGATTATGATTCTGCCCTTTAACCGGGTGCCGGCCTGGATGGTGTTTGTGATACTAGCGCGGGAGATTGTGATTACCGGCCTGCGTAGTATCGCTTCTAGTGAAGGAATTGTGATTCAAGCCTCTGATCTGGGTAAATACAAGACTATCTTCCAGCTTACTGCCATCATTGGTCTGTTGTTACACTATGACTATAACTGGTTTTTCGGCATTGCCCATCCGTTGTTGACGGTCAACATGCACAATGCCGGGATGTTTTTCTTCTGGATCGCCTTTGTCCTGACGGTCTGGTCCGGGGTTGACTATCTGGCGCGCTTCATCAAGGTGATAGCCCGTTGACCACGCTGCAAACGGTTTCCCTTGCTGAATTGGCCCACCGCTTTACAACTGATCTGACCCACCTTGAGCAGGTCTCGACTCTTTATCCCTGTCGTATCAGCAGTTACTATGCTGGTCTGATTACTGCCCCCCATGACCCAGTCTGGAAGCAGTGCGTTCCCTCTGTTGAGGAGTGTGATGATACGGTTCAGCTGCCTGATCCTCTGGATGAAGAACGTTTAAGCCCGGTACCTGGGTTGATTCATCGATATCCTGACCGGGCAGTGCTGTTGGTATCCAATCGTTGCGCAACCTACTGCCGGTTCTGTATGCGCAAGCGTAAAGTGGGCTGTTCCGGTGGTGCAACTGATCTTCCGGCGGCCTGTGACTATATTGCAGCAACTCCCCAACTACGGGATATCATTCTGTCCGGTGGTGATCCGCTGATGCTGCCGGATGACGAATTGCACCAGATCCTGTCAGCCCTGCGCAGGATTCCCCATCTTGAAATCATCAGAATAGGCAGCCGGATACCGGTTACTGAACCATCCCGTATTACCCCTGAACTTTGCCGTATGCTGGCTGAACATCACCCGCTCTATCTGAATACCCATTTCAATCATCCGATGGAGTTAACCCCTGAGGCGGCCCGGGCCTGTAGCCTGTTGGCTGACGTAGGAATCCAGCTGGGGAACCAGACGGTTCTGTTAAAAGGGGTGAATGATGATAGTCTGACCTTGCAAAAGCTACTGACCGGGCTGTTACGGTTGCGCGTGCGGCCTTATTATCTGCACCAGATGGATCTGGTACGGGGCACTGCCCATTTTCGTACCCCGCTTGAACAGGGCAGGCAGTTGATCGGGTCATTAAGGGGCAAGGTCTCAGGTATGGCCATCCCTCATTTTGTGATTGACCTGCCCGGTGGGAAAGGAAAGGTGCCGGTCCTGCCAGATAGCCTGCGTAGAGATGACTATGGCTGGCAGGTCCAGACCTGTAGCGGCGAATGGGTCAGATACACCGATCCTTTTTGAAATGGGTTATCGGAACTGCTTACGCATCTCCAGCACATTGCCTCCTTCAACCGGGTAATACTCAACAGAGTCCATCAATGATCGCATGATGTACAAGCCCCGGCCATGGTCCTCCAACTCATTTTGAGAATCCTCAGCCGTAGATGAAATGCTTTCCAGATTAAATCCCCTGCCATGGTCAAAGACCTGCAACAGCAACTCTTCATCAGTAACCGTAATCCTGATTTCGACCTCCTCATCAGGATCGTTGGCATTGGCATGACGGATCGCATTGACAAGTGCTTCGGTCAGCACCACGTTAATATGGTTGGCCAGGGCCTCCCGATCGCCAGTATAGTTCTGTAGCTGTTTGGCAAGCTCTTCGCTGATCCGTCCTATCAGGCTCAGGTAGCGGGTCTGATTGGGCACCTTGATCTGCAGCTCGATCTGAGTGTTTTTCATTGCTGCTCTCCGCGTGTCCTGATCAGAATGCCTCAATTGCCTCATCAACAGTGGTGTAAATATCAAACACTCTATGCAGCCTGGTTAGTTCAAACATTGATTTTACCTGGCTCTGAAGGCTTGAAAGTTTCAGGCCTGCCTGACGGGATGAGGCGTTTTTAAAGCCTGACACCAGCGCGCCCAGACCAGAGCTGTCGATAAAACGGACCTCCTTCAGGTCAACCACCACCCTTGTTTTTCCCTCTTCAAACAGCCTGCCCAGTTCTTTCTTCAGCTGTTCTGAATTGTGGGCATCCAGCCGCTCTTCCTTGACTTGCACCAGTACCACCTGTCCATTGTCTTCAATTTTAAGATTCATTGCTGTCACTCCTTTCGGTTAGGAAACTATTTTCATCACTACCATTGAGACATCATCCTGCAGGGTTGTACTCTTACTGAACGCTTTGACCAGCTCAAAGAATGAGTCGGCAATCTCGTCTACCGTCAAGGTGCTTTGTTGTGCCAGGTGCTGACAGACCTGACCGGTTCCCATCAATTCACCGGCCTGACTGGTTGCCTCCGGGATACCGTCAGTATAGAACAGCAGCGTATCCCCGGCCTGCAGGGGTATGGAACACTCTTCAAACACTATGGATGGCTTGATGCCCAGAATCAAACCATCAGCATCCAGTTCAATGCAGCTCTGTTGACCCTGGCGGTGTATCAACGGTTTGTTGTGACCGGCGTTGGCATAGGAAAGCCGTCCGGTGGCTGCGCTGTAACGGGCATAAAACATGGTGATGAACAACTCGGCCCGGGTCAGGTCATCATACAGTTGACTGTTCAGGGCACCCAGGATGCTGCTGGGGCTGACCGCACGGCTGGACTGGGCCCGCAACAGGGTGCGCACCTCGGCCATGATCAGGGCGGCACCAACACTGTGGCCTGAAACATCGGCTATCAAAAGGTCAACCGTGTGGTCATCCCGTTTGAAAAAATCATAATAATCACCGCCCACATGGGCAGCAGGATAACAGCGTCCGGCAAGTTCAATCCCAAACAGTACCGGTGGTTTATCCGGTAGCAGCGAGAGCTGGATCTGCTCCGCAATCTCCATATCGCGCTTGACCCTGGCATTTGCCAGCAGCGCCTGTTCTTTTTCCCGACGTTCCCGTTCCTTGGCCTGCATCTCGCTGGCCAGTCGTGCTGCCTGGGCCAGTTGTCCGGTCAGGCTGGTCAGCAGGTTGATAAATTCTTCAGTAAACAGCCCAATGATGGATTTTGAGTAAACCGACAGGACCCCCAGGCTTTCCTCTCCCTCACGATAGATCGGAATATGGGCAAACGAGACAAATCCTTCTGCCTCTGTCTTGGGCATGGTGATAATTTCTTGCAGGTTTTTGATGTCATTCACGAAGTGGGTGGTCTGGTCAATCATCGCCATTTTGATGTAGGGATCACTTTCCTGAAACCAGTGTTCAGGATTGATCGGGCGGCGGTCGCAGCCTTGGTAACTCTGAACAGTCAGCGGCACGTCACTGCTGGAGCGGATCTGGATCAGGGCTACGTCAAGCCTGAACTCCTTCAAAAGCAACTGAAGCAGCTCATCCATAATGGTCTGCAGATCAAGGGTGCGGTTAATCACCTCGGATGCCTTGAGGCGGACATACAGCGCCTCTCGACTTTGATCTAGGGATGCCCTGACCGTACTGAAGATATCGTAGACCGACTCCATTCGGCTGCCCATGTCAGAGAGATAGCTGTCCATGATGGCACCGGCTGCGGCAGCCCCCACAGAACCTGCCAGGGTCCGTTCAACAAAGCGTTTCATGGCAGGTAGTTCAAATTCAGGAACTGAGGCCTCACCATCAATCATCCTCCCTTTGAGATAGGTGGACATGGCCTGGGTAGCCTCATCAGGACCAATGAACTTTCCCATCAAGGCGATGAATTGCGGGACCGTTACCGGCTTTGAAAGCCGTTTTGTTGCGCTTTTTACCTGCCGCCGTTCAGTTTCAAATTTTCCGATAAAGCGGCGCACCTGCTCCTTTTCAACCTCACTCTGGGAGATAAGTAAGGAACAGACCAGATAGGCCCCCACATTGAACAGCATGCTCCAGAATAGTGCATGACTCCACATGTCCATGCCGGTAAGGCCAAACAGGGCTGTTGGCTTCAGTAATGACTGACCGAACAGACCGTGCAGCATGATGCTGCTGTCCGGTGTTGCGGCATGGAATGAGGGGATCAGCAGGGTATAGCACCAGACCAGGAAACCCAGGGACATACCGGAAATAGCGCCTATTTTGTTGCCTCTGGGCCAATATAGTCCGCCCAGCAGGGCAGGCAAAAACTGTAGAGCCGCCAGAAAGGAGATCAGGCCCATGTTGACCAGCATGAAGGAATCGCCCACTGCCTGGTAGTAGAAGTAGCCCAGAAAAACCACAAAGAAGATGGCAAGGCGCTTCAGATTGATCAGCAGGATTGGAAACCATTGCTTGGGGGTGATCCTGACAATAATCGGCATAAACAGGTTGTTGAGCAGCATGGTTGAGATGGCTACCGATTCCACCATCACCATGCCTGCAGCTGCTGAAAGACCTCCCAGAAAGGCCAATAATGCTATGGAACTGCTTCCGGCTGCCAGGGGCAGGCTGATCACAAAATAGTCTGCCCCGGCATTGCCGCCATAATGCAGAATGCCTGCCAGCGCAATCGGCATGATAAACAGGTTGATCAGGAACAGATAGGTGGGGAAGAGCCACATCGCCTTGCTGACATGGTGCAAATCAGCGTTTTCTATGACCATCACGTGGAATTGGCGGGGTAGCAGGATGATGGCCCCCATGGAAAGAAACAGCATGGTGGAGGAGGGGATGAAACCACGTCCTTCTGTAGGATGCAGGGTGAACAGGCGGTTAAAAAGCTCAGGAAACTGGTGGTTAAAGCGGGACAGGATGTCTCCAAAACCATCAAACATGAACCAGGTTACAAAGATTCCCACACTGATCAGGCTGACCAACTTGACGACAGATTCAAAGGCCACAGCAGCAATCAAACCTTCGTGGCGTTCAGCCGATGGCAGTCGGCGGGCGCCAAAGATAACGCCGAAGATGGACAGGATCAGGGCAAGGCTCAGGCTGGTGGGAAATGATACCGCAGCGTCCGCACCGGGCAGGGTGATGGTGCGGTGGGTAACGCCGCTGATCAGGGCAAAGGAGGTGACCACCGCCTTAATCTGCAGCGCAATGTACGGCATGATCCCCAGGACTGCAATCAGGGTGACCAGCGACCCCAGCAGCTGGGAGTTGCCATAGCGCAGGCTGATAAAGTCGGCAATGGAGGAGACGTTGTTTTCCTTGCTGATTCTGATGATCCTGCGCAGGATGTAGAACCAGGAAAAGGCCACCAGTGATGGCCCCAGGTAGATCATCAGAAAATCAATGCCGCTGGTGGCAGCCTTGCCCACGCTGCCGTAAAAGGTCCATGAGGTGCAGTAGACCGCTATGGACAGGCTGTAAACATAGGGGTTGTTGACCAGACTGCGTCCCTGTTCTGAACGACGGCGAGCATACCAGGCCACCAGAAACAGCAGCCCAGTATAGCCTACAGCAATCGCAGTAACATAATAAATGTTCAGAGTCACTGGGGCGCCTGTTCTTCAGAGTGATACTCAGTTTGGTCTGGCTCGGTTGCTTTGGCAAAAAGGTAGATAACACCGATTGAAATGGCCCAGCCAAGGGTGAAATAAAGATACATCAGTGGAAAACCTAGGATGGTGGTTGGCTGGTTAAAGATCTTTAAAAAAGGGAAGTTCAGCATGACATTTCCCAGCACAAAGAAAATTACCCAAGATTCCCGCAGGTGCAATCGTTTGAGAAATCGTTGTAGGTTTGAGCGCCACATGGGGTATTCGGCCCCTTTCTTTGTTTCAGGTTGGCTGATCAACTTTTACCATTGATCCCCCCACTGTGCAACTAGAGGGCAGATAATTATTACGCCAGCGGAATCGTTTGACGCTTGTCAGCTTGTATGGTAGCGTTTATTCCTTGAATGATTACGCAACCTGTTGAATTTCGGATGGTGTCCCATGTTACGCTATGTACTCTGTTGTATCGGTTTGTGTCTGCTTGCAGCCTGTAGTTCTGTGCGCCCGGCAGATTCTCCTGATGCTGGTCCGGTTTTTTCACACACCGGTCTTGGCGCCTATGCACAGGCTCGAATTGCCTGGAATGAAGGTGATGTGGACCGGGCGCTGGCATTAGCGCGTCAGGCACAGGTAGCCGACGCAAGCACCCCGTACCCAATTATGCTTGAAGCTGAAATTCTGCTTAAATCAGGCAGGATTCAGGACTCGCTTTCTGCCATAGACCGGGCAGTTAAGGTTGCTCCTGACTATCGTCCCCCATATCTACTGGGTGGCAGTATCATGTCTTCCCTGGGCAAGACCAAAGAGGCAGTTTCGTACCTGCGCCATGCGGTCAGGCTTGAACCGGGCAAAGAAGATGCTGTTCTGCATCTGACAACAAACCTGATGCAACTTTTTGAATACGAAGAGTCGGTTGCTGTTCTTAAGGGACTGATCAAAGAGAAGCCGGAATCTGCAGTAGGTAATTACTATCTTGCCAAGGTGTACAGCCAGATGAAGCTGTATCGTGAGGCAATCAGCTACTATCAGCGGGCGCTTGAGCTGCGGCCTGAACTTGTCCAGGCAACGGTTGACATGGCCATTTCCCATGAAGCCCTGGGTGAGTATGACAAGGCGATTGCTGCCTACAAAAAGGCCTTGGATGATGCTGAAAATCGAGCACCGCTTATCCAGCACCTGATTCAACTGTTTATTCAGAACCGGCGCTATGAAGATGCCCTGATCTATCTGAAAAAACTGGATGAGATGGGGCTGGCAACAACTGAGACCAATCGGAAAATCGGTCTGATTTACCTTGAGCTTGAACGTTATGACGAGGCGATCAAGATCTTCTCCAAGATGCTTGAATCTGATCCAGACGCCCATCAGATGCGCCTGTATCTTGGCAGTGCCTATGAAGAAAAAAATGACCTTGACCGGGCTGTCGTAGAATTTCAGAAAATACCAACAGATGCCGCTGTGTATCCTGAAGCGGTAGGTCATCTGGCGTTTATTTACAAAGAACAGGGGAAGGGGAAAGAGGCAGTAACAGTGCTGGAGCGGGCCATTGCCGCCAATCAGGATAAGCTTGAGCTGTATCTTTCTCTGGCAACGCTTCACGATTCTCTGCATCAACCAGCTGAGGGGCTTAAACTGTTGCAAGGCGTTGAACCACGCTTTTCCGGCGATCCCAAATTCCAGTTCAGGGTAGGGATACTGTACGACAAGCTGGGTAAGCGGCCCGAGTCCATTGAGCGGATGAAGAAGGTGGTTGAGCTGAACCCTAAAGATGCTCAGGCCCACAACTTTCTTGGCTACACCTATGCAGAAATGGGAATCAACCTGAATGAAGCTTTAGCCCATATCAAGAAAGCCCTGGAAATCAGACCTGATGATGGCTTCTTTATCGACAGCCTAGGGTGGGTCTACTACCAGATGAAGCGCTACGATGATGCGGTTCGTTATCTGGAACAGGCAACGGAACTGGTCCCTGATGATCCCACCATCCTTGAACATCTGGGGGATGCCCATCATGCCCGCAAGGAAAACAAACAGGCTCTAAAGTATTACAAAAAGGCCAAATCTCTTGATCCCAAGAAAAAAGAGCTGGATGAAAAAATGCGGCGCATCATTCGGGGAGAGCTGGAAGAAAAATGATTATCCGGCACGATATCCTGCGCTGGCGACGTTACGGCATTGCTGGGCTGATCTGCCTGCTCTGCGCTGCGTGCACAGCAGGAGAAGCGCCGGCACCCCGCAGCAGTTCATCTGCAGCACCACCGGACTACGGTGACACCCTGGTGGAAGGCACCATCGGTGAGGCATCAACGCTGATTCCGATTCTCGCCTCTGACAGTGCCTCCCACAGTGTGGCAGGACTTATCTATAACGGCCTGATTAAATATGACAAGGATCTGAAGATCGTTGGTGATCTGGCTGAATCATATCAGATCTCCCCTGACGGCCTGACCATTACCTTCAAGCTGCGTCGTAACGTCACCTGGCATGATGGTAAACCGTTTACGTCACGTGATGTGCTCTATACCTACCGGGTGATTATTGATCCCAAAACCCCCACTGCCTATTCAGAAGACTTCAAACAGGTTGCTGCGGTTACAGCAGCGGATGCACATACTGTGGTGGTGCGTTATGCAAAACCCTATGCACCATCTCTTGCCTCATGGGGCGTGGCGATCCTGCCCAGCCATCTACTGGAAGGACAGGATATCACCAAGAGCCCACTGGCTCGTAAACCTGTCGGCACCGGGCCGTTCCGTTTTACAGAGTGGGTGGCTGGCCAAAAAATCGTGCTGGAGGCCAACAAGGACTACTTTGAAGGACGTCCCTACCTTGATCGATACGTTTTTCGGTTGATTCCTGATACTTCCACCATGTACATGGAACTGAAGGCTGGTGGCATTGATCAGATGGGGCTGACCCCGGTGCAGTTTGCCCGCCAGACCGATACCCCCCGCTTCAAGGCTGCCTTTAACAAGTACCGTTATCCTTCCAACGGCTACCTCTATCTTGGCTATAACCTGCGGCATCCCTTGTTTAAGGATGTCCGCGTCCGGCGTGCCATGACCGCTGCCATCAACAAGGATGAGCTGATTCAGGGGGTTCTGTTTGGCATGGGACAGAAGGCCAATGGTCCGATGATCCCTGGTCGATGGGCCCATAATCCCAATGTAAAAGAGATCCCCTTTGATCCAGCCTACGCCAAACAGCTGTTGGCGGAAGCGGGATGGAAACCGGGAACTGATGGTTTTCTTCAGAAGGACGGCAAGTCGTTGCGCTTCACTATCCTGACTAATCAGGGCAACCAGCAACGTCTGATGACTGCCCAGATCATCCAGCAACGCCTGAAGCAGGTGGGGATTGATGTCCGGATCAGGATTGTGGAGTGGGCTGCATTTCTGAAGGAGTTCATTGACAAGGGAAACTTTGAGGTGGTGCTGCTGGCCTGGCTGACCTCACAGGACCCGGATATGTACGATATCTGGCACTCCAGCAAAACCAAACCGGGTGAACTGAATTTTATCGGTTATACTAACCCCGAGGTAGACCGTCTGCTGGAAGAGGGACGCAGCACCTTTGATATCGAAAAACGTAAAAAGGCCTACTACCGGATTCAGAACATTCTTGCTGAAGAACAACCCTACACCTTCCTGTATGTTCCTGATGCCCTGCCGGTGGTTTCCTCACGGATACACGGCATTGAACCGGCCCCGGCAGGGATTGGGCATAATCTGATTAAATGGTATGTACCTAAGGAGGAACAAAGATACTGAAAGTCCCCTGTTTAAAATCTTTGGTTGACAAAAAACGGCAGTGTTTCCTGACAAAATAATTTATTGATTGGTCGCTTACAAAAGATGCTGAAAAGAAAAATCCAATAATATATTGTTGTTGAGTTTTTATGAAGCTGTTGGTCTTTATTTTGCAAGAGGTGGGTTGATCTTATGTTTGTCTCGGCTCAAAAATACTTAGTAGCCCCACACCGAAAGGAGAAACACCATGTTGAACAAAATGCGTAACCGTCAAGGCTTCACCCTGATCGAACTGTTGATCGTTGTTGCGATCATCGGTATCCTGGCTGCAGTGGCCATCCCACAGTTTTCTGCATACAGACAAAAAGGTTTTAATGCTGCTGCTGTTTCAGATTTGAAAAACGTTAAAACAAACGAAGAATCGCTTTTTGCTGATAATCAAACTTATGGTTGGTCAGAGCCTAGCTTGGCTACACTTGGTGCTGCAGTAGGTACAGGCGGCACTGGTGCTTTAGTTGCTGGACCTATGAGCCCTGCGCCTGCTACTGCTTCAACGCCAGGTGCTGCAATAGCAGGTCTGCGTGCTGATGCTACTGTTGCAGCAGTTGGCGCTGCTGCTTCAAATGGGGTTATCTGGGCAGCCAGTACTACTGCTGCTAACCCGCAGCCTCAGTATGTACTTGTTTCCAAGCATACCCAGGGTACTCGGGTCTTTGCAGCTGAATCTGTTTCTTCAGCAGTTATGTTTGTTCAAAATGACAGTTGGGCCGGGACGGCGCTGACAGCAGCAACTGGTACACCAGCAGTAGGCGTTCCTGCAACTGCCTCCGCAACTCAGGCTATAACAACTGCCACTGCTGGTGGTGGTCTCCCAACAGCCACTTGGTCTACTATGTAAATATCAATTGTTTGTAACTTTGTTAGTCCTTCTTTTCAGAGAGAGCCGAGGTATTATCTCGGCTCTCTTGTTTTAGCCAATTACTTGAAAGTATTGAGCTGTTTTGTTGGAGAGAAAGCTGACTTGTCGTAGGTCGGTATATTATCTGCTTTGGTTTTTAGCCTGATCGGGGGCTGTGTATGGTCTGTCTGTGTGATGTGAATAAAACTTTCAACAATGGAAGCACCCAGAAGGTATTGGCCGTTGAGGGAGTATCTCTGTCGATTGATCGTGGTGAGGTCTTTGGTTTTATTGGGCCTAATGGCGCTGGCAAATCCACCACAATAAAATTACTATTAGATCTGATTCGACCAGATAGTGGCAGTATTACTATTAACAATATTCCTAGCTCCAATGAAAAATCCCGCCATGGTGTTGGTTATCTTGCTGAAAATCCCTATCTTTATGATTATCTTACCGGTTTAGAATATCTCATGTATGCGGGTAGCCTTAGTGGCATGTCGAAGACCGTTATCAAGAAGCGTAGTGAAGAACTATTGATCAAGCTGAGGCTCGATCAAGCTGCTGGTAGAAAAATATGTGGATATTCTAAAGGAATGCAACAGAGGCTAGCCATTGCTGCAGCTATAATTCATGAGCCAGATCTGATTGTTCTGGATGAACCAATGAGTGGTCTTGATCCTTTAGGGCGTAAATTGATTTTTGATTTAATAACAGAATTAAAGCAGCAGACAAAAACAATCTTCATTTCTTCCCACGTTTTAACTGATATTGAACGGCTTTGTGATCGTGTTGGAATAATTGTACAGGGACGACTCAGCTTTCAGGGGCGATTAGACCAACTTGAAAGCCCTCTTGAACAGCTGTTTTTACAGGTGGTTGAACAGGCTGGAATGGGGGAGGTCCGATAGGATGGCAAAAGCAATTGCGTGGGTAACGTTCCTTGAAGGAATTAGAAATAAAGCAGTTTATGGCATTGCATTGTTGGCTGGTTTGGCTATGGCATTTACCGTGGTATTAAGTAGCATGATTATGCATGACGTAGGTAAAGTTGCTACAGATTTTACACTGTCGTCAACCACCTTTGCCGCTCTGTTAGTCGTGTTGTTTGTTGGTGTTTCCTGTATTTCGCGCGATATGGAGCGCAAGACCTTGTACTTGGCACTTTCTCGCGCAGTACCCCGTTCTCGCTATTTATTGGGGCGTTTTGCAGGTCTTGCGCTGCTTCAGGTTATTATCGTGTTGCTTCTTATGTTTGCTTCATTAAGCACTTTATTAGTCGTAAAAAAAATCTATGGTTCTTACTTTGGTTCCGTATCTTTGGGTCTCGTTTGTCTTGCCCATCTGTTTGTGTTGCTACAAATGCTGCTTTTAACAAGCCTCAGCATGCTGTTTTCTCTAGTGACCTCTAGTGCCTTTGTTACATTTGTGCTTACTCTTTTGTCTTGGTTAATAGGTTCAAGTACTCAGGCTGTAAAGCAGTTGGTTGAAACTGCGCCGACTGATACGGTTACACCCGTAATTAAAATGCTGGTTCTCATTGCCTATTATTTGTTTCCTAACTTCAGTCTATTTGATCTGAAAAGCATTGCTGCTCATGGCCTATCGGTTGATTTTGCTCGGCTTGGTTTCAGTTTGCTGTATGCTATTGGCTACGCTCTGATGGCGCTTTCCTTGGCGGTAGCTCTGTTTAACAAGAAGGAGCTAACCTGATTATGGATACGGTACGTAAACTTGTGCCTTTCTTGTGGGCAGTATTTGGTGTTGTGATGTATCTGAGTGCTTTGCCACATGCTGTAGTGGAAAAGTCTCGTTATGAACGTCTCTTCACAATACCGGCAAATATGTTGCAGGTAGTAAGCGGGCAATTTAAAGAAGTTGCTGCTGATTTGTCGTTTTTAGAGGCTTTAACTTATTTGGGGGGAACTAAAACGCAAGCTGATACTAATCGATATTTGGCAGTTCAGTATGAGTGGGTCTATAATTCTTTGCGAAATTCTGTAGTTCTTGACCCATATTTTCAAGACCCCTACCTTTTAATGAATTCTGCCTTGGTGTGGGATCGCTACAAAATAGAAGATGTTGTGCCCTTAATGGCAAAAGGAGCAGATGTACGTACTTTGGATTCGTTACTGCCTTATTTTGTTGGTTTCAATTATTACTACTTTTTAGACAAAACAGAACTAAGTATCAATTACTTGAAATTGGCGTCCAAAAGGTCTGGAGGCGTGCCGTTTTATGATACGCTTGCAGCTAGGATTGCCTATAAAGCTAATAAAACAGAGTTAGGAATTGCATACCTTGAACAGCAGATTCACCAAGCAGAACTTGAAGGAAGATTGTATTCAATTGAACCGCTGAAGTCTCGCCTAGCGGTACTTAAAGGAATTAGAAAAATTGAGAGTGTTGTAGAAGTTTACCAAAAACTATTTTTAAAACTACCTGAAACAATTGATGAGCTTGTCAGCCTACGAATGCTTGATGAGATTCCTAAAGATGACTTGGGAGGAAGATATTATCTAGATTCCCAAGGAAAAGTAAGGTCCACAAAAGATATGAAATAATTTCCTCTATCCCAATCTCATGGGACATAGTTTACTCTAGTTGGCCGGTCTGCCTGAGCGCCTCATACAGTACCACTGCCGCAGCGTTGGACAGGTTTAGGCTGCGCACCTGGCCCGGCATCGGTATAGTCAGGCAGCGGTCAGGGTTGGCAGCCAGCAGATCAGCAGGCAGACCGGCAGTTTCCTTGCCAAAGACCAGAAAATCACCCGGCTGGTAGATTTCTGTCTCGTAGCAGTTTCTGGCAACCTTGGTGCTCAGGTACCAAAAACGCCCATCCGGGTGTTGTGCGTGAAGCTGTTCCAGCGTTTCCCATTGCTTTAAATCGACCTTATCCCAGTAATCAAGTCCGGCCCGTTTCAGGTAGCGGTCATCAATTGAAAATCCCAGCTTTCCGACTAAATGCAGAGTGGCACCAGTGGCTGCACAAAGGCGAGCTATGTTGCCGGTGTTAGGTGGAATTTCAGGTTCTATCAGGACGATGTTGAATGTTTGCATGGGTAACGTATACCACAAGACTGTTTCCGTCCGCTTGCATTTTTTGCTGGTCAGGTCTAGGATGCACAATCTTGAATACATCAAACACGGGGTTAGATAACCATGAAGATTATTGTTACTGATGAGGTTGCTGATCAAGGACTTGCTCTGCTGAAGCAGGACCCACGCATTGAGATGGATGTTCGCCTTGGGTTGAAAAAGGAAGAACTGCTGGCCTTGATCGGTGATTATGACGTGATCATTACCCGTAGTGGTACCACGGTTGATAAAGACCTGCTGGATGCTGCCAAGAAACTGAAGATGGTTGCCCGGGCCGGTGTTGGTATTGATAACGTTGACGTGGACTATGCCAGTTCAAAAGGGGTGATTGTGGTGAATGCCCCCTTTGGTAACACCAATAGTGCTGCCGAGCATACCATGGCGCTGTTGATGGCTGCCTGCCGTAACGTGACCGTGGCCAATGCCTCGTTGAAGGCCGGCGAGTGGAAACGCGCTCCTTTTACCGGGGTAGAGCTGAAAGGTAAAACCGCCGGTGTAATCGGTCTGGGCAAGGTTGGTGGTCGTGTGGCAACCCGCTTGAAGGCGTTTGAGTGTGAGGTGCTGGCCTGTGACCCCTATATTGCAGTCAAGCGGGCTCATGATCTGGGGGTTAAGCTGGTTTCCCATGATGAGATTTACAAAAATTGTGACATCATCACCGTCCATACCCCGCTGACTGACGAGACCAAGGGGATGATTGGTAGCCGTGAACTGGCCATGATGAAGGATGGCGTAATTGTGATGAACGTGGCCCGTGGCGGCATTATTGATGAGCCTGCTCTGCTGGATGCCCTGAACAACGGTAAAATAGCCATTGCCGGGGTTGATGTCTGGAGTGTGGAACCACCCAATACAGATATTCTTAAGGCGTTGATTGCCCACCCAAAGGTAACGGTTACCCCGCACCTTGGTGCAAATACTGCTGAAGCTCAGATCAATGTGGCAGTGGATGTATCGAAAGAGATCCTGAACTATCTGGATGAGAAGCCGCTGGAAAATGCGGTTAACATTCCCCGCTTTGATATGGCCTTAATGGATCAGATGCGCCCCTTCCTCAATCTGGTTAATGTGATGGCTGATTTTGGTATCCAGTTGCTGGATGGACACCCTGAGAAGATCACCTTCAGCTATGCCGGTGCCATTGCCCACTATGACTGTTCACCACTGACGGTGTGTGGTCTGGCAGCCCTGTTGGGACGGGTGGTTGAGCAGGATGTCAACATGGTCAATGCCTCCCTGATCGCTGAGCAGATGGGGATTGTGGTGGAAGAAACCAAGACCACCTCGGCTGATGCCTTTTCCAACCTGATCACCCTGATCGCTGAAGGTGACGGCAAGCGTCGCACCATTGCCGGTGCGCTCTTTGAAGGGGCTCCACGGATTGTTCGGCTGCGTGACTATGCCATGGACTTTACTCCGGAAGAGCATATGCTGCTGCTGCACTATGCTGATCGTCCTGGCATGATTGGCAAGATCGGCACTATCATGGGTAAGCATGAGATCAATATCGGTTCCATGAATCTGGGGCGCAGTGAGAAAAAAGGTGAGGCAATGGTCATCCTCTCTGTTGATTCTGCTGTTTCTCAAGCGGTAATTGAGGAGATCAAGCAGGCAACTGAGGCTACCTTTATCAGGGCGATTCATATGGCCTCGGTCAAAACTTCTCCTTGACCGTTTTCGCTGGAGAATGGTAAAGTACCTCACTTCTTTTCATATCTGCCTTTTAATCTAACCCCGTGAGGTTAACAAAGGTGCAACAGTTTCAGCCACATATTCAAGAGGGTCTTTCCGCGCACGGGCGGAGAGACCCTTTTCTATTTCTGAAGGGAGTGGATTATGGCAACTGATTCAACCCAGACGGTTATTCTTGACAACAGCGGCATCCGGCGGGCACTTACCCGCATTTCTCACGAAATTCTTGAGAAAAATAAGGGGTTGGCTGATGTCGTGCTGGTTGGTATCCAATCTGGCGGTGCTTATATAGCCAGAGAGATCTCGCTCTGTATGGAGATTATAGAAGGTGAACGGGTGCCGGTTGGTTCAATTGATATTACGCTGTATCGTGATGACATTAAGCAACAGACCCCCCATAAATCAGTTGGTAAGACTGACATCTCCTTTTCTCTGGAAGGCAAGCGGGTTGTGCTGGTGGATGATGTACTGTTTACCGGTCGTACCATCCGGGCTGCCCTGGATGCCTTGATGGATCATGGCCGTCCTTGCTGCATACAGCTTGCAGTGCTGATTGACCGTGGTCATCGCGAATTGCCGATCCGGGCTGATTTTGTGGGGCGTAACGTTCCCACCAGCCTGAAGGAAAATGTTGCAGTTAGCTTTGATGATAAACAGCAACCGGTAGAAGTGGTTCTTGAAAAATAACAGGGGAGGGGCCATGGAATTCAAGCATAAGGATATTATTGCACTGCGTGACCTGAGCAAGGAAGAGATTGAGCTGTTGATCTCCACTGCTGAAAACATGCGTGAGGTGAACAACCGCGACATCAAGAAGGTGCCTACCCTGCGGGGCAAGACCATTATCAACCTGTTCTACGAATCATCCACCCGTACCCGCACCTCCTTTGAGATTGCAGGCAAGCGACTTTCGGCAGATACGGTCAATATTGCTCCTTCCAACAGCTCTGCAACCAAGGGAGAGACCCTGGCAGACACCGCTCTTAACCTGCTGGCCATGAAGCCGGACATTATTGTGATGCGTCACGCGGTTTCTGGTTCACATTATTTCCTATCTAAAAAGGTTGGCTGTTCCATTATCAATGCCGGTGACGGTGCTCACGAGCATCCCTCCCAGGGGCTGTTGGATATGCTGACTATCAAGGATAAGTTTGGCAGGCTGGATGGCCTCAAGGTGGCAATGGTAGGCGATATAACCCACAGTCGGGTGGCCCGCTCTGATATCCAGGGCCTGACCAAGATGGGTTCATCCATCTACCTGGCTGGTCCGCCCACCATGATGCCGCCAGGAGTAGAGCGGCTGGGTAATGTCACGGTTTGTGGCACCATGAAAGAGGCGATTCAGGATGCCGATGTAGTGATCATGCTGCGGATCCAGCAGGAACGTCAAGGCAAGACCCTGATGCCCAATACCCGTGAGTATTCCCGCTATTTTGGCCTTAACCCGGAAAACCTGAAGTTGGCCAAGCCGGATGCCATGGTCATGCACCCTGGCCCGATCAACCGCGGAGTTGAGATGTCTTCCTATGTAGTGGATGGCAGCCAGTCTCATATCCTGAAGCAGGTAGAGAACGGCGTCGCTGTCCGTATGTCCATGCTGTATCACGTTTGTGGTGGTGGTTCTGTAGAATAACGCACTTAAACTTACTCTTATGAGGTGATTTATATGAACCTTTTGATCAAAGGCGGCAGAGTGATTGATCCCAGCCAGGGGATTGATGATATCCTTGATGTTGTGGTGGAAAACGGTCTGGTTAAAGAGATTGGCAAAGGTCTGACAGCTCCGGTTGGTGCAGAGACGGTTGATGCAAGCGGCAAGTACGTGGTGCCAGGTCTGATCGACATGCATGTGCATCTGCGCGACCCAGGCCTGGAGTATAAAGAAGATATTATCTCCGGTACCAGGGCAGCCGTGGCAGGCGGTTTCACCTCAGTCTGCTGCATGCCCAACACCAAGCCTGCCATTGATAACAAGGCGATCGCCTCATACATTATCAACAAGGCCAAGACCGATGGTTTCTGCAATGTCTTCCCGGTGGGAACCATCACCCAGGGGATGCACGGTGACCGTCTTGCTGAGATGGGCGAGCTGAAAGAGTCCGGCTGCGTAGCAGTGTCTGATGATGGCAAGCCGGTCAAGAACAGTGAACTGATGCGGCGCGCCCTGCAGTATGCTGCTGGTATCGGCATTCTGGTCATCTCCCATGCAGAAGAGCTGGAACTGGTGGGGGAAGGGGTGATGAACGAGGGCTTTACCTCAACCGAGCTGGGTCTGAAGGGGATTCCCCGGGTGGCCGAGGATATTGCCACTGCCCGTGAAATCATGCTGGCTGAGTATGTTGGGGCACCAATCCATATTGCCCATGTCTCCACCAAAGGTTCAGTGCGGATTATCCGTGAGGCAAAGGCCCGTGGTGTCAAGGTAACCTGCGAGACTGCTCCCCACTACTTTACCCTGACCGATGATGCGGTACGGGGTTATAACACCAACGCCAAGATGAACCCGCCCTTGCGTGAGGCTGATGACATGGCAGCAATCAAGGCTGGCCTGCAGGATGGCACCATTGACTGTATTGCAACTGACCATGCCCCCCATCATCTGGATGAAAAGGATGTTGAATTCAACGAAGCCATGAACGGTATTGTTGGTTTGGAGACGTCATTGCCGCTTTCCCTTAAACTGGTGGATGAAGGGGTGCTGACCCTTTCGCAGTTGGTTGAAAAAATGAGCTGCAAGCCTTCAGAACTATTAGGTCTTGGTCGCGGATCACTTAAGGCAGGCAGCGTGGCTGATATCAGTGTGATTGATCCTCAAAAACAGTGGACGGTGACTGAATCGGCTCTTGCCAGCAAATCCAAGAACTCACCCTGGCTGGGGGAAACCATGACCGGTGCGGCAGCATGTACCGTTGTTGGTGGTAAGGTTGTATTTTCCGGTAGATAATCAAGAATTCAGGAGTACTAACGCATGAAAGCAATCCTTGCGCTGGCTGATGGGCGCATCTTTGAAGGCAAATCATTTGGAGCCGGTGGTGAAGCCTCCGGTGAGGTGGTATTCAACACCGCCATGACCGGTTATCAGGAGGTACTGACTGATCCCTCCTACAAGGGACAGATGGTCACCATGACCTACACCCAGATTGGCAACACCGGCATCAACCCTGAGGATATCGAGAGCCGTGGCCTGTTTCTGTCAGGTTTTATTGTGCGGGAGTATCTGGACTTTCCTTCCAACTTCCGTTCCACCATGTCTCTGGATGCGTACCTGAAAGAGCATGGTGTGGTTGGTATCCATGGACTGGATACCCGTGCCCTGACCCGCCACCTGCGGGATAATGGGGCACAGAACGGGATCATCTCCACCGTTGATTTTGACCACGCCTCGCTGGTGGCCAAGGCAAGGGCAATTCACAGCATGGCTGGCCTTGATCTTGCCTCGGGTGTCTCCTGTGACAAGCCGTATCACTGGACTGAAGGGGCCTGGAAACTGGGAGAGGGGTATCCCCAGATTGATCCCACAACCCTGAAATACAACGTAGTGGCCTATGACTTTGGCATCAAGTTCAACATCCTGCGCTGTCTGGTGGATGCTGGCTGTGATGTGACCGTGGTACCAGCTACCTTTCCGGCCGAAGAGGCTCTGGCCATGAATCCTGATGGCATCTTCCTTTCTAACGGTCCTGGCGATCCAGAGCCGTTGGTGGCTGTGCAACAGGAAATCCGTAAGTTTATCGGTAAAAAACCGATCTTTGGTATCTGTCTGGGACATCAGTTGCTGGGACTGGCCTTGGGAGGCAAGACCGTTAAACTGCCATTCGGCAACCACGGTTCAAACCTGCCGGTTATGGATATGTCTACCCGCACCGTGGAGATTACCTCTCAGAACCATGGTTTTGCCGTAGATCTGGAGTCGCTGGGGGATGTTGCCTGCCTGGGGCATGAAAACCTGAATGACCAGACCGTTGAAGGTATCCGGCATTGCAGTCTGCCGATCTTCTCGGTACAGCATCACCCTGAGGCGTCACCCGGTCCCCATGATTCGCAGTATCTGTTTGGGCGGTTTGTGGAGATGATGGAGAAGAACAAGTAATCTGATGCAGCCGTATTTTGCTATTTATCAATCAGCTGAATTGTTGGACCGTGTCAGGGAAGGGTATCATCGACTTGCTGCCTGCGATCTTTGCCCGCATCACTGCGGAGTAAACCGGATTAAAGGCGAGCAGGGACGGTGTTGTAGTGGTCTGCAGCCGCGTATTGCCTCAGCCAATCTACACCGCGGAGAAGAACCACCGATTAGCGGCAGTAAAGGCTCCGGCACTATCTTTTTTTCAGGCTGCACCCTAAGTTGTCTTTTCTGCCAAAACTATCCGATCAGTCAGCAGAATAATGGCGAGACCATTAGCACCGCAGAGCTGGCAAAACGGATGATGGGGCTACAGAAACGTGGGGCTCACAACCTTAATCTGGTGACCCCAACCCATTGGTTGCCCCAGTTTCTGGCAGCGCTCTGGCTGGCTATTCCACAGGGGTTTAACCTGCCAATTGTATGGAACTCCAGCGGGTATGAGACGGTAGAGGCTTTGCAACTGTTGGATGGGGTGGTGAGCATCTATCTGCCGGATATGAAGTACGCTGATGATATTCAGGCTGAGGAGCTGTCTGGCGCTCCTGGCTACACAGCGTTCAATCGTGCTGCAGTTAAGGAGATGCTACGCCAGGTAGGTCAACTGCAGGTTGATGATAACGGGATTGCACTACAGGGGCTGATCATTCGCCATCTGGTGCTGCCGCAGGCCAGGGCTGGTTCAGTTGAGACATTGCCCTGGATAGCTGATCAGCTGGGGGTTGAAACCAACATCGCTTTGATGAGCCAGTATTTTCCTGCCTGGGAAGCAACAAACAGAGACGGGATCAATCGTGCCCTGACCCATGATGAGTATGATGCTGCAGTAGAGGCCCTTGAAGAGGCTGGTCTTGAAAACGGCTGGGTGCAGGAGCTGGAAACAGAGTGACCGGAGATGATGATTTAATGCAAGAGTCAATTACAAGATCAGATGATACCCAGATTTTAGAAAAATGTCGTGAGATCGAACTGCTTTCTAAAAAACTATATCTTTTTTTTGCAGATCTTTATGCTGCTGACGCAGATATCAAAACAGTTTGGACAAAGACTGCAGATGAAGAGCAGCATCATGCTGATCAGTTCACTCTTGCACTGAAAATGAGAAAAAGTCTGAATGTTACGTTAAATATTGATATGCAAAAATCTGTTTTTGTTGTGGGTGAACTGGAAAAATTGATTAAAAGATGTGAAGCCAATCCACCAAAACTTGTGGATGCGTTATCAACCGCCATAAAGCTTGAAAATTATCTTGCAGATTTACATCTTGTTTGCGTTGCCTCATTTGAAGACCAAAGCTTCAAAAATATGTTTAGTGCAATGATGGCAGCTGATCAGCTGCATATCGAACGTTTGCAAACTGCGCTCGATTCTATGATCAGCACAGCGTAGTGTATGTATGAGAACTGTTGTTCTGCTCTTTATATCAAATATTTTCATGACCTTTGCCTGGTATGCCCACTTAAAGAACCTGAGTAGTCGGCATTGGTTTATCGCAGTTCTGGTCTCGTGGGGGATCGCTTTTTTCGAGTACTTGGTGCAGGTGCCGGCCAACCGGATCGGCTACCATGGTACATTCAGTCTGGCACAACTGAAGATCACCCAGGAAGTAATCACCCTGGCCGTGTTTATCCCGTTTGCCGTGTTCTATATGGGTGTTCCGCTGAAGCTTGATTACCTTTGGGCTGGCTGTTGTCTGGCCGGAGCCGTATATTTTATATTTAGATAACAACACGAAGGAGTAACGTGTAAATGCCTAAAAGAACAGATATCAAAAAAATCCTGATTATCGGGGCAGGACCGATCGTGATCGGCCAGGCCTGTGAGTTCGATTATTCCGGTACCCAGGCTTGTAAAGCACTGAAAGAGGAAGGTTATGAGGTGGTGTTGCTGAACAGCAACCCGGCCACGATCATGACTGACCCTGATTTTGCTGACCGCACCTATGTTGAGCCGGTCACCCCTGAGATTTTGGCCAAGATCATTGAAAAAGAACGTCCAGACGCTGTACTGCCTACCCTGGGAGGGCAGACTGCCCTGAACACAGCTGTGAGTGTGGCTGAAATGGGGATACTGGACAAGTTTGGTGTTGAGTTGATCGGTGCCAAACTGCCTGCCATTAAAAAGGCGGAGGACCGTACCCTGTTCAAGCAGGCCATGGAGAAGATCGGCCTGGCAGTGCCTGGATCAGGTTTGGCCCATAATCGTGAAGAAGCACTGCAGGTCATCAAGCAGATTGGCTTCCCTGCCATTATCCGTCCTTCCTTTACCCTTGGTGGTACCGGTGGTGGTATCGCCTACAACATGGAAGAGTACGAACGGATGGCCATGGTGGGGATTGATGCCTCACCAACCGATGAGATTCTGGTTGAAGAGTCGGTAATCGGCTGGAAGGAGTATGAGCTGGAGGTGATGAGGGATACTGCCGACAACGTGGTGATCATCTGCTCCATTGAGAACTTTGATCCAATGGGGGTCCATACCGGTGACTCCATCACTGTTGCCCCTGCCCAGACCCTGACTGACAAGGAATACCAGATCCTGCGGGATGCTTCTTTGAAGATTATCCGTGAGATCGGTGTTGATACTGGCGGTTCCAACATTCAGTTCGGTATCAATCCCCGTGATGGCCGTCTGGTGGTAATCGAGATGAACCCGCGGGTCTCCCGTTCATCTGCTCTTGCCTCCAAGGCCACCGGCTTCCCGATTGCCAAGATCGCTGCCAAGCTGGCAGTTGGCTACACCCTGGATGAGATCCGCAATGACATTACCCGTGAGACCCCGGCCTGTTTTGAGCCGACTATCGACTATGTGGTCACCAAGATCCCGCGTTTTACCTTTGAAAAATTCCCGGCTGCTGATGCCACCCTGACCACTCAGATGAAGTCAGTGGGTGAGGTGATGGCCATTGGCCGTACCTTTAAGGAATCGTTCCAGAAGGCGCTTCGTTCCCTTGAGATCGGTGTCTGCGGTTTTGATTCAAAAATGTTTGATCTTGGCAGTGAAACCCGCCGTTCCCTGACTGACCATGAGCAGCAACTGTTGCTTGAGAAGTTGAGTATCCCTAACGCAGATCGCCTCTGGTACCTGGGAGATGCCCTGCGCAGTGGCATGACCGTTGATGAGGTTCACAAGCATACTGCCTTTGATCCCTGGTTTGTGAACAACATGCGTCAGATCATTGAAAAGGAAGATGAACTGAGGAGCCTGAATCCGACTACTGTTAGCCGTGACCAGATGTATGAGGCCAAACAGTACGGCTTTTCTGACAAGATGCTGGCAAAGCTCTGGAAGATCAGCGAAGACCAGGTGCGTGAACTGCGCTGGAGCCTGAAGGTTCGTCCGGTGTACAAACGGGTGGATACCTGTGCAGCCGAGTTTGTGGCCTATACTCCCTATCTGTATTCAACCTATGAGGAAGAGTGCGAGGCAGAGGTAACTGACCGCAAGAAGATCATCATTCTGGGGGGAGGACCCAACCGGATCGGTCAGGGGATCGAGTTTGACTACTGCTGCGTGCATGGCGTCTTTGCCCTGGCAGAGGATGGTTATGAGACCATCATGGTCAACTGCAACCCTGAGACGGTCTCCACTGATTATGATACCTCTGACCGCCTCTACTTTGAACCGCTGACTCAGGAAGATGTATTGGAGATCGTTGCCAAGGAAAATCCGGTTGGTGTGATTGTACAGTTTGGCGGTCAGACTCCGCTCAAGTTATCAGTGGCCCTTGAAAAGGCTGGCGTACCGATCATCGGTACCAGCCCGGATGCCATTGACCGGGCTGAGGATCGTGAGCGATTCCAGGAAATGCTGCATAAGTTAAACCTGTTGCAGCCAGAGAATGGTACAGCCCGTTCCTTTGAAGAAGCTGAAGAAGTGGCCAACCGGATCGGCTACCCGGTGGTGGTGCGCCCCTCCTATGTGCTGGGAGGGCGAGCCATGGAGATTGTTTATGATGTGGAGAATCTGCGGCGCTACATGACCACTGCAGTCCAGGCTTCACCTGAACACCCGATTCTTGTGGATAAATTCCTGGATGCAGCCATTGAGATTGATGTGGATGCCCTTTGCGATGGCAAGCAGGTGGTGATCGGCGGGATCATGGAGCATATTGAAGAAGCAGGTATTCACTCTGGCGATTCAGCCTGCTCCCTGCCGCCCTACTCGTTATCTCAGGAGTTGATTGCCGAGGTTCGCCGTCAGACCGAGATCATGGCCCTTGAGCTGAATGTTATCGGCCTGATGAACGTCCAGTATGCGGTCAAGGACGGCACTATTTATATCCTTGAGGTTAATCCCCGTGCTTCCCGTACAGCTCCGTTTGTCTCCAAGGCCACCGGCCGTCCGCTGGCAAAGATCGCTGCTCGGATCATGGCAGGTAAAACCCTGGCAGAGCTGGGTGTTTCAGGCGATATTGTGCCGGAGTATTTCTCTGTCAAGGAAGCGGTCTTCCCGTTTGTAAAATTCCCTGGCGTAGATACCATTCTGGGACCTGAGATGAAGTCTACCGGTGAAGTAATGGGAATTGGTGATACCTTTGCTGAAGCCTTTGCCAAATCCCAGTTGGGCGCCAATGTCAAGATGCCGCTATCCGGTAATGCCTTTATCAGCGTGCGGGATGGAGACAAGAAACATGTTGTCACTGCTGCTGAAAAACTGTATAAAGCCGGATTCGGCATCATTGCCACCGGTGGTACAGCATCATTTCTTGAAGAAAAAGGGATTCCGGTGCGTCGGATCAACAAGGTTATGGAAGGTCGTCCCCATATTGTTGATGCCTTGAAAAACGGTGAGGTGCAACTGGTGATTAATACCACCCAGGGTGCCCAGGCAGTGGCTGATTCATTCTCCATCCGTCGTGAAGCCTTGATGCACAGCGTTGCCTATTATACCACTGCAACCGGCGCCAATGCCGCTGTTGATGCCATCATCGCCCTGAAAGGGCAGGAGTTACGGGTTAAGCCGCTGCAGGATTATCTTTGTCAGGAGCAGAAGTAAACGATGTCCAATAATATACCGCTTACCAAAGAGAGTCATGAGGCACTTCAGGAAGAACTGAAGCGTTTGATCAGAGAAGAACGTCCCAAGGTGATTCAGGATATTGCTGAAGCACGCAGTCATGGAGACCTTTCTGAAAATGCCGAATATGATGCTGCCAAGAATCGCCAGGGTTTTATTGAGGGCAGGATTCAAGAACTGCAGGGCAAGCTGGCACGTGCCCATGTGGTTGACCTGACCGGTCTCAAGCCGGATAAAGTGGTCTTCGGAGCCACGGTTACCCTGTATGACACCGCCTCAGAAGAAGAGATTACCTACAAGATTGTTGGCGAGGATGAGGCTGACATCAAGTTGGCTAAAATCTCCTGCACTTCACCGGTTGGTAAGGCGCTGATCGGCCACAAACTGGATGATTCTGTCAAAGTCAAGGTGCCTGCAGGTACTAAAGAATATGAAATCATTGAGATTAAATACGAGTAGGGGGTAGGGTATGGCACAGGCAGCAGCTAAAATCACCAAAGATATGACGTTTCTTGAGATGTTGCGTACCTATCCTGAGACCGCAAAGGTACTGAAGAAGTATAATCTAGCCTGTGCTAGCTGCATGGGTGCCCAGAGTGAGCCGATTGATCTGGGGGCCATTAATCACGGTCTTGATCCAGAGCAGCTGTTGGCGGACCTGAACGCTGCGGTAAAATAGCTTTTTTCAACAGAAATAAACTGAAAACGCCCCTGTGAGTCAATCTCGCAGGGGCGTTGTTGTTTACTACATATTCTGCATTCGGGCAAAGAAATCTATCCCCATATCAACCGGTTCTGCCTCTTGTTGTGCTGCTTCTCCATCTTCAAACAGTTCTGGAGGAATTTCGGCCAGAAACCTGCTGGGTTGTCGTTCTTCCCAGGTTCCGTATTTACGGCGCTTCAGGCAACGTGAGATGGTCAGATGCTCCCTGGCGCGTGTGATCCCAACGTAACAGAGCCGCCGCTCTTCAGCCACCTCAGGGTCTTCATCAATGGAGCGGTGGTGGGGCAGCAGTCCTTCCTCCAGGCCAACCAGAAAGACCTGCGGGAATTCCAGACCTTTGCTGGCATGCAGTGACATTAACGTAACAGCATCCTGGGGCTGATCATCCCCGGTTTCCCTCCGGTTATCTTCCAGTAGCGCAATCCGCTCCAGAAAATCTGCCAGCCCTGCAGTCGGGTTACGTTCCTCAAAACCGGCCAGGGCATTAATCACCTGTTCAATGTTTTCGATCCGCTTACGGGCCTGCACCGGGTTGTCAATGGTGCGATACAGTTCCTGATTGATCCCCAACCGCTTGAACAGAGCAGTTGCCTGAGATGCCATAGAACTGTTAGTAAAGTCAGCCAGCTCCTGTCTGATCATGGCATGAAAGCCATTAATCGCCTTACGGGTCGCCTCGCTGAGTCCTTCAATCTGATCAGCCATGCCCAGGGTGTCGTACAGTGACAGGTTGTGTTCCAGGGACCATTGCTGCAGGCGTAGCAGGCTGGTGCCGCCGATTCCTCGTCTGGGGAAGTTGATGGTTCTGACCAGGGCAGCCTCGTCCCGGGGGTTGGCCAGTACGGCCAAGTAAGAGAGGGAGTCTTTAACCTCTTTGCGCTCAAAAAACTTTTGACCACCCACCAGTACGTAGGGGATCTCCTCCATCCGTAATGCCTCTTCAAAGGCACGACTCTGGGCATTGGAACGGTACAGAATGGCAAAGTCTTTCCAGGGGCGCTTGTTGCGATATTGGGACAGTTGGAGCTGCTCCACCACCTGGCGGGCCTCTTCATCATCAGTATCTGCCACCAGCAGGTTGATTTGCTCACCATTGCCCGAAGCGGTCCAGAGCGCTTTGTCACTGCGTTTGCTGTTGTTGTGGATGACAGTGTTTGCTGCATTCAGGATGGTGCCGGTGGAACGGTAGTTCTGCTCCAACTTGACCACCTTGCAACTGCTGCGCTCTGAAGAAAAGTTGAGGATATTGGCAATATCAGCGCCGCGCCAGCCATAGATGGCCTGATCATCGTCACCCACCACGCAGAGGTTGCCATGTCCCTGTGCAAGCAATGAAATCAGCTTGTACTGACCGGCATTGGTGTCCTGGTATTCATCCACCATGATGTAACTGAAGCGCTGCTGCCAGTGCTGGCGAACCTCAGGCAGCTCTTCCAGCATTCGTACCGTCAGCATGATGATGTCGTCAAAATCAATTGCATTGTAGGCCCGTAGCAGATGTTGATAGCGGGGATAGACCGCAGCGGTAACCTGTTCAAGCGGGTTGGTTGACATCTTCGGATACTGTTCAGGAGCAATCAGACGGTTTTTGGCAGAGGAGATCTGCCAGCGCACCAGATCCGGTTGAAACTGTTTGGTATCGATATTCAGATCTGAAAGGGCCTGACGCACCACGCCAGACTGATCACTATCACTGTAGATAGTAAAGTTGGGTTTGTAGCCCAGCCTGCGGATGTCGCGGCGCAGAATGCGGACCCCCAGCGAATGGAAGGTGCTGATCAGTATTCCTTCTGCCTTGGAGCCAGCTGCACGCTTGACCCGTTCCTGCATCTCTTTGGCAGCCTTGTTGGTAAAGGTAACGGCAAGGATCTGTTCTGCTGGAATTTTACATTTGGCAAGCAGATGGACAATCCGGCTGGTAATGACCTGGGTCTTGCCTGATCCGGCACCAGCCAGGACCAGCAGGGGGCCTTCGGTGTGATGGACGGCTATAAATTGTTCAGGATTGAGCTGTGACATGGGGTAGCTGATGTATCACAGAACCGGCCGGGTAGCAACTGTACAAACTGCCAGTCTGTTTGTTGCATGATTGTAACAGTGGTGTAGAATCAAATCAGCGTATAACAATCTGGAGGTGGCATGTGACTGCTGCTCGCAAGCTTGATAAACATAAGGGGAAAAAGATGGATCAGGTGCAACAGGGTGGTGAAGCTGTTTCGGTGAAAAAGGCAGTCTCAACACGACGTCGAGCGGTAAAAACAGTACCTCCGGCAGAAAAAGAACTGCACAAGTCGTCGGAAGCTCCGGTTTTTGATCTGGATGACAGCCAATGGTATCTGAACCGGGAACTGACCTGGCTGGCCTTTAACCGGCGGGTAATGAGTGAAGCTGCTGATACGCGCACCCCCCTTCTGGAACGGGTTAAATTTCTGGCCATAGTTGGTGCCAATCTGGATGAGTTTTTTATGAAACGGATTGGCGGTCTGAAACAACAGCTTGCAGCAGGTGTGCAGGAGCTGACCATTGATGGACGTACTCCACGCCAGCAGTTGCAGGAGTGCCATGCTCAGGTGCGTACCCTCGTGACTGACAAGGCTGCCTTGTTCAGACAGTTGATGAAGCTGCTGGATGATAAGGGGATTGAGGTGGTGGGGTGGAAAGACCTCACCAACCGTGAACAAAAGGCGTTGCGTGAGCTGTATGCCCGCGACATTTATCCGCTCCTGACCCCTCAATCCATTGATCCGGCACATCCTTTTCCCTTTGTGTCCAACCTTTCCCTGAATCTGCTGGTAACGGTCCGCTATCCCCGTGAAAAAGATGTTTCGCTGGCACGGGTCAAGGTGCCGCTTGGCGTTGGTGTGCCACGCTTCATGCGGGTGGGGAAAGGTGATCGATTTGTACCGCTTGAAGAGGTGATGGCAGCAAATCTTGATATGCTGTTTCCGGGCATGAAGGTGGTTTCATGCGAGTTTTTCAGGGTAACCCGTAATGCCAATACAGAGAAGGATGAAGAAAAAGCGGATGACCTGGTGGCGATGATTGAATCTGAGCTGCAGGAACGTCGCTTTGCACCGATTGTACGGCTTGAGGTGGTGTCGGGCATGGAACCGGTGCATAAAGGCCGTCTGGCTGCAGAGCTGGATCTTGATGAGGCCAGTGATGTGTTTGAGGTATCAGAGATGTTGGGGATGCGTGACCTGTTTGAGATCGCCCGTTTGAACTATCCCAAACTGCATGATCCGCCCCATCACCCGGAAGACCATCCCCAGTTGATGTCATCCCGTAACATTTTTCACATTATCCGTAACAGCGGTGATTTTCTGGTCAAACATCCCTATCAGTCATTTGCCAGCTCGGTTGAGCGGTTTATTAACGAGGCTGCTGATGACCCCAAGGTCTGTGCCATCAAGATGACGCTCTATCGCACCTCAAAAGAGGGGAGGCTAATTGAATCACTGGTGCGGGCAGCTGAAAACGGCAAGCAGGTGGCAGTGGTGGTGGAGCTGAAGGCCCGTTTTGATGAGGCTGCAAACCTGAGGATTGCCGAGCGGATGGAGGAGGCCGGTATCCATGTCACCTACGGGGTGGTGGGGCTGAAAACCCACTGCAAGGTGATTTTGGTGGTTCGGCGTGATTATAACGGTATTCGGCGGTATGTGCATATCGGCACTGGTAACTACCACACGGACACTGCCCGGTTGTACAGTGATCTGGGGCTGTTTACCAGTGATGATGCCATTGGTCAGGATCTGACTGAGCTGTTTAATTATCTGACCACCGGCCTCTCTCCGAAACGGACCTATAAAAAACTGCTGCCTGCTCCGAAGCTGTTAAAGCGCTCTTTGCTTGAAAAAATTGAGCGGGAGATTACGCTTCATCAAGAAAAGGGCGGGGGGCTGATCCAGTTTAAAATGAATGCCCTTGATGATGGGGACATTGTAAAAAGCCTGTATCGGGCCTGTCAGGCGGGAGTGCGGGTAGATCTCTATGTGCGGGATTCGTGTCGGTTCAGGCCAGGAGTGACGGGACTTTCCGATACGGCCACAGTCGTCAGTATTGTCGGGCGTTTTCTGGAACACAGTCGTCTGTATTATTTCAGAAATGGTGGTCAGGAAGAATATTTCATCGGTTCTGCTGATGCGATGAAACGGAACCTGGAGTCACGGGTTGAGATTCTTGTTCCGGTTGAGTCATCAGCATTGCAACAGCAGTTGCGGGAGTTATTGGATGCACATGCAGCTGATCAACGCTATGCCTGGGAGATGCAACCAGATGGCAGTTATCTGCAGCGTCAACCTGCCCATGGCCAGGAACAGAGTGGATTGCATCAACTTTTGATCAGTCAGGCCAGCCAATCGGCACGGGAGGCGCAACGGTTGAAGCGGCGGGTGACCAAGCTGCTGAGTAGCTGATCTGTGTTATGGTTGCGTTGGCAAATTAGGCGTTGCATGGCTGTGCAACGCCTAATTTATTGATATTTAATGGTAAAATTATTGAGGTGGTTTTTGGTGTTGCAACTGCATCATTGCTTACTTAGTTGATTGTATTTGTAACATGCTGATATTTAATTGATTTGGTTGTTGGCATGCTTCCTGCTTTTAAGCCATATACCAAACGGTACTGTTGCAGGAGGCAGCCATGAAAGCAAAGACCAATTATAGTGCAATCACCGGAATCGTTTCCATTGGCCATACTGATGTTGCCAATGTGGTGTCGTTTGCCGGTGGTGATGCCCTGCTTAAGCAGTCCGATGCCCTTTTTGACGCTGGTCAGGAACAGGATGCGCGGATTGCCATGAAGGAAGCACTGAAAATAGCCCTGCAACGTCTTGATGCGGTGCATGGAACTAGTGCCAAGCAGGATGACGCTGCGGATGAGGCTCTGTCAATCGGTTGTGAGACTGCCTGAAACCGTTAACGCAGGTTAAAGCGATCCAGTAATTTACCCCAGACACGGCTCATCCAGCGTCCCAGTTTGATTGAGACCCGTTCAAGCCAGGTTTCTTCCCCCCGCATCTTCTTCAGCACCAATGCCATGTTCAACCGTGTCTCGTAATCCTGCGGGTTCACGGTCTGGGCAAGGCGTAGCCACTGCAGGGCCCCTTCATAATCTGCCAGCATGGCCAGTGAGATCCCCAACTGCCGCATGGAATCATAATCCTGTTCGTTCAGCGCCAGGGCCTTGCGGAACCAATCCAATGATTCCTTGTCTTCCCCCAGTTTTGAAAGAGAAACACCAATCTGACGCATTGAATCACTGTCTGTTTTACTAACCGATAAGGCCTGCTCATAGAATTTAATGGCCTTTCGATCACGATCAAGACGGGAATGGGCTATTCCCATACAGCGCAGGGTATCGCCATCATTCGGCTCAATCGCCAGTACACGGTCAAAGGTGCGGACAGCTGCCCAGACCTTGCCATTCATCAGCTGCCAGACCCCAACCACCCGCATCAGGAACAGGTCATCAGGTGCCAGATTAAGCGCTTCGGTGAACAGGCGGCCCTGCTCCTTGCTATTGTGTTCCAGATAGCCAGCGGCCTCTGCCTGGAAATAATGATGGTAGGCCGGATCATCCTTGGCAGCTTCCAGGGCCTCCTGGATTGCTGCCTTTCCTTCATCGTTCCGGCCAAGGTCAAACAGGGTGTCAATGGTGTGTGCTTGTTGTTGCAGGTCTGCGCGTGTCAATCAGCGTACCCCCTTAAGCCTCCTTCACACCAAGCCTTTTCATCCAACGCCAGAGTGTTGTACGGTCGATGTTCAGCTCCCGTGCAACTTCAGCCCGATTGCCACTGTAGCGGCTTAACAGTGCGTTCAGGTCTGCGGCGGTTGGTATCTTGCCGGAACGGCGCGTGTTTTGCGCCTGTTCATGGGTTTGACCCAGAAAATTGGTTGGTAAATGATCCGGAGTGATTTCTGTTCCGCGGCAGAGTATGACTGACTGTTCGATCAGATTCAAGAGTTCTCTGACATTGCCGGGAAAGGAGTGGGTAAGCAACAGCTTCAAAACTTCAGGAGATACCGAGCGCACCTTCTTGTTGTAGGTAAGATTGAACCGTTGCAGGGCCATATCCACCAGCAGGGGGATATCTTCACGACGGTCACGCAGGGGAGGGATGTTGAGGGTGACAATGTTAATTCTGAAATAGAGGTCCTGACGGAACGTTCCTTCCGCCACCATCTCTTCAAGATTACGGTGGGTTGCTGTAATGAAGCGGACATCCGCCTTGATGGGGGAACGGGCACCCAAGGGTTGGAATTCATGGTTTTCCAGCACCCGCAGCAGTTTTACCTGCAACGGTAGTGGCAGGTCACCGATTTCGTCCAGGAAAAAGGTGCCGCCACTACACAGTTCAAGCCTGCCTGGACGGTTCTCAGTAGCACCGGTAAAGGCACCTTTGCGAACACCAAAAATCTCCGACTCAAGCAGGGTTTCCGGCAGGGCACCGCAGTTGACAATTACCATCGGACCTTCACGGCGTGGACTCAAGTCATGAATAGCTCTGGCAAACAGCTCTTTTCCCGTACCGCTTTCGCCATTCAGAAAGACCGTTGCATTGCTGGCAGCGATATCTTCCATAACATCAAATAGGCGCCGCATGGCAGGGTTGCGGCTAACCAGGCTGCGAAACGAGTATTTTTCGCGAATTTCTTCCTTGATTGCGGTAATTGGTGTCAGGTCGCGGACGGTTTCAACGCCACCCATGACGTTACCGGCTGCATCATAGAGAGTTGAGGCGCTGACTGAGATCAGTTTTTTACGGCCTTTGCGGTCGCTGATCTCTACTTCCCGCTGAATGGATTGACCGGTGGCAATGGCTTCAACCATCGGGCAGGCACCGGTGCAGGCCTCTGATTTGAAGATTTCATAGCAGGGTCTGCCGATCGCTTCCAGTGCGGAAACCCCGGTAATTTCTTCGGCAGCCTTGTTAAAGTGGGTGATGTGCATCCCTTCATCAACGGTAAAGAGGCCATCGGCAACGCTGTCCATAATCGCGTAGATACGCTTCATACTGCGCAGGGTTTCAACCCCGCCAATCGGGTTGCCTTCGTCATCGTACAAAATAGAGGCACTAACTGAAACTGGGATTAACTGATCTTCAGAGTTTTTTATGGTTACTTCGCGGTTGGTAACCGGTTTCCCTTTTTTTATTGCTTCACGCACCGGACAGCCGTTTTCACAGACCGAGGTACGAAAAATTTCATGGCAGGGACGTCCAACAGCGTCTGCTCTTTTAATGCCGGTCATCAGCTCTGCAGCACGGTTAAAGGCAATAACGTGCATATCACGATCAACCGTGAAGACACCATCTGCTACAGAGTCCATAATATGACTGAAGTATTTAAGTTGTTCGCAATTTTCTTTGTCAGCCATGGTAGTGACGGTTCCCTCCGGGAACAGATCTTACATTCAGCAGGTAGCTGCCTGATACAGTTTCTGATTGGTACGGTTACGGATGATACGAAGGGTCAACACACCGGCTACAGAAAGACAGCCACCAACGCAAAGGAACAGATAGCCCAGGGTTCCTGCGGTACCCAGACCGAACAGGTCTTTGGTTTTCAGTACCAGTACCATAAAGAGGCCGCTGAAAATACTAAGTCCACCAACGATATACAGGATAAAAGCGAGTATGGAAAGTATCAGAGATAGATCCTTTTTCATACGTATAGCACTCCTCTTAAAAGTCAGGGGGCAGCAGTAAACGCTGCCCCCTGATCAAATTATCAGGCCAGGAAGGCCCACAGCATGGCCACCACAAGGGCAAGGCCGGTGAATACAGCTATAAAGCCAAAGGTTTTGAAGATAAAGTCATAAATTACACCACTGGGCTTCTCAACTTCAAAATGCTCCAGAATGCCTTGCTCTTCGTAACGCTTCCACTGGTCACCACGCTCTTCAATGAACTCTTCTTTAGCCATCTGACCGTTGAAGATAACGAAGTCCATCGGGAACTTCTCTGGACGGCCATGGGTGTTGAAGAAGTGAACCGTAAAGATGAAGCCGGTTGCCAGCAGTGCCTCGTCAGAGTGGACGATAGTTGCCAGGTTAAAGGCCCAACCAGGCAGGAACTGACCAAAGAACTCGGGGAACCAGAGCATCAGGCCGGAACCGCCGATGGCGAACATACCCCAGAATACTGCGATAAAGTCGAATTTTTCCCAGTATGTCCAGCGCTCAAAGGTTGGCTTGGGACCTTTGAACAGGAACCACTTGACCATACCAATGACATCGCTGATGTCACGGAAGTTAGGCATCAGGGAGTCTGGTCCGAACATACGCTGCAGGACATTTCCTTTTACGTCCTTACGCAGCAGCAGGAAGTCAATACTCATCCAGAGTGCGCCCATGAAGTAGTAGAAGGTCAGAACAGCACAACCACGGTGAATCAGACCGGCGTATTCAACGCCGCCAAAGAAGGACATCATGGTCTGTGCCCAGGCCTGATCACTGAATTTAAGTGGTAGACCGGTCAGGGAGAGACCCAGGAAGCTGACGATCACCGTGAAGTGCAGGAATATGTGACGCTTTTTGAAGCGGTAGTACAGTTTGTGCGGCTCATCAATATGGTGTACATGGCCTTCAATCAGGGCTTTCTGCTTCTCACGGTTTTCAACAAAACCACGGAACATCCAGAGCAGGGTGTGAACCCAGAACACCGCAAAGGTGCCTACCAGCAGGCCAACCATGGCCTTGAAGGTCCAGTACATCAGGGGGTAGTTTTCACGGTCGTGGTGGCTGCCGTGGGAATAGAACTTGGCAAACAGTGCTGTAGCCTTGGTGTGGCACTGGGCGCAGGATTTAGCGGCATTATTGGGGTGTACTGAAGATGCAGGATTGTCTTTTTTCAGGACGTTGTGGGCGGTGTGACAATCAGAACAGCCAGCAGCCTTCTGTAGCATGCCTAAACGATAGCCTTTGCCATGGTAGCTATCCAGGTAGGTTTCAACAGCATGACCATTGACATGGTTGCGGTGCATCATTTTTTCATCACTGTGGCACTTAATACAGGCGTCAACGTGGAACATGCGGCCTTCTACGGTGCTGGCCGGTTGAACTTTCTTAATACCATGCAGTCCGTGGCAATCAGCACAACCCGGTGCATCAGGATTGCCTTTCATCAGAGAAACGCCGTGAACCGAGTTAAGGTGAGCTTTCTGCTTGTCGTGGCACTTGATACAGGCCAGGGTAGCTGCCTTTTTATCACCCTTTTTAGAGCTGAACCCGTGAATGTCAGAGTGGCAGGATACGCAGGTCAGGCCGTTCTTGGCATGGACGCTCTTTTCAAACTCTTTCGCTTCATTACCGTGGCAGCGTGAGCAGTTGACCTTGTCCAGTTTGGTGTTACCGGTCATGTGCTTTTTCAGGTCGGCACTTTGCAGGTGACAGCTGGTACAGCCGTTTTTGCCATGGGGGGATGCGGCAAAACTGTCGAGTTGAATCTTAGCTCCGTGGCAACCCAGACAGTTCTCCGGGTCATAGGCCATTTTGTCCACTGCAGCGTGGAGCATGCCTGGCAGCATGAACAGCATTGAAAAAACGAGTACAACGAGTGTTACTGGTGTTCGGCGCATGGTGCTCTCTCCTGAAAATAAAATGTGTTACTCGAAAGCTAGAAAATGCAGACAGATATCCGGTCCACGTTGTTTCTGACGGTCGTTGTAACGGAACTCCATTTCTCGCAAATACTGAAAAAAATGATGTCTGAATCCACCTTGATAATGGACCAGCCCTTGTTTGATGAATCTCCAGAATGGTGTTGCAAGGGTAATGCTGTCGCTGTCTCTGGATTGGCAATGCATTCTGTCCAGATTTAGCCTCTGCAGGCTTTCATCATCCTGCGCAAAGAGCCAGCCCAGGATAGCGGTTTCCTGAAATCTTGGTTGCGATGTAACCGGTGTTGCAAACAAAAAGTTGATTGCATCTCCTGATTTAACAATTGCTGCAATCGGGTTAGCAGTTTGGCCGCAGCTTTGTTGCTGTGGAAATGACTGAAACCAGGATGCTGGCAGGGTATCGCTTTCAAACTGTTGCAGTAGGGTCTGACGTGATAGTTTGGCCAGATGTTCACGTAACAATCCAAAGTATTTCTGGACGGTCTTAATGTTCAGATCCAGTGCAATAGCAGTATCAGCAGTGCCAGCCATGTTCCAGAATGCTGTTGCAAGACCTTCCCGTACGACCGGTGCCAAACGGTTCTGTCGATTGGCTGTTGCACTGAAAATTTTTCTACAGAGTGAGCACTTAAACCTGCCATCTGCCAACTGATACAGGCGACTTGTTGAGCAGGTTGGGCACTGCAGAGTACTACGAATTTCGGCATGTTGCAATGTTTGGTTCATCTGCATGGGGTAGTTGGCGTCAGAGCACAAAAATGGGCAGGAATTATTCCTGCCCATCTGCTTGGACGGTTAGCCAATCAACTTATGAGCAATATGGCTCAGACCTGGCCAGGCAACAGCTGTAGCGGCACCGGTGAAAAAAACACCTGCTACTGCCAGTACTCTGCCAATGTACTTGCGATCATCTAAATCGGAAAAATTCTGTTTTGCCTTCATGGCTTCCTCCTTTAGGGGTGTGGTATGTGATGACTTAGCTGAAAAGGTCGATTATTGCGCTGACAGCTCCGGCTGCAGACCAGGTAATGAAACCGGCCAGAAATACGCCAATACCTGCAAATAGAGCCAAGCTACCCTTTGCGGTGGTTTCGGCTACCAGGGTTGAAAAGTTGCTTTTTGCTTTCATGGTCGTCTCCTTTCACACAATGTAAATTTGATTACAACGTTAGTACTTATTTAAATAAGGCAAAGATTTTTAAGTATTTTACGGGCTTTGTCGCTGCTCTCTCCAAATACTCTGATACCCGCTTTGAGCATGGTTTCCATAAGAGAGCGGTCTGGTGCAGAACTGCAGACAACTTGTTTGATGCCATTCTGATGCAGCCATGCTGGCAACAGGGGCGTTTGGGTTGCGTCCCAGATACCCATACTGACCTGATTATGTTTGCTTTGGTTGTGCTCGTCATGCTCAAGAATAAAGAAAACCCGTTCAAACCCGCTGTTGGGGTGACTAAGGGTTCCGTAATAGGGTATGGCGATTTTTCCGGTGGTCATGGTGTGCCTCGTTTCATTCTGTGCAACAACTACTGTTGCATCTCTCTTATTCCAAGTATTGTGCCAAAACCAGATTGCTATAGTGAAATAATGTGTAACATACTAATTGTAAACACTATATCTTGATTTTCTTGAGTGCTTGGTCTTTTGGCTGAGTTGTATACATAGTGTTGCGTATGCAACATTATTGGTATGGCAAAATGTGTAACTGGCTTAAAACAAAGGACTGTTTTTGGTGTTGCGTTAATATCTGGTGTTGCATTTGGATGTGCAACATCTGGTCTGGTAGTTTTAAAGATAAAAATATTTGGGAGGGAGAGTAAAGTTTAGCGATAATAAATGGTTATGTTTTAGCGTTGGAGTTAGTGAAGTGCTGGCCAAATCGTGTGGTCTGTTGCTGACATGTTGCAATGATGCTGGATGAAACAAAACAGGGACGGATAACCCCGTCCCTGTTTTGTTTGGATCAATTAAGCCTGAAATTATTCAGTGATTTTGTACTTGTCACCGGTAAAGGCAACATTTGCATTCAGTACTTTAAGATTAGTGAACCCTTTGGCCTTGAGGGTTTCGTAGGCAATCCCGGCACGAATGCCGGTTGCACAATGGACGATAACCAGCTTGTCCTTGGGCACTTCCTTGTAGCGTGATCCAATCTGATCAGAGGGGATATGGATGGCCCCTTTGAATTGACCTGTCTTTCTTTCTGTGTCATTGCGGACATCAAGAATTACGATATTCGCATTGTCCAAAGCCTTGATGAAATCAGGAATAGTGATGTCCTGTGCTTCAAGTTTCCGTACAAAGGTAAGGTTTGCTGGTGCCGGTTTGGGGCCAGCCTCGAGAGGATTGCCCAACTGCTGCCACTTGGCCAGACCGCCAGGGAAGAAGGTTGCCTTGGACAGGCCATAATCACGCATCAGCTCCAGGGCCTTGTCTATATCAGCTTGATTATCGCTGTAAAAGACAATCGGGGCACCCTTGAATGATGGCCAATTGGCTTCCTGGTACTTGTCAAGGCTGGTCACGGGCAGGCTCATGGCACGAGGTATGTGGCCAGCGGCAAACTTGTTTGCAGCACGCAGGTCAAGCAAGAGGATATTGCCTTCTTTTACAAATTTAGGGGAAGAAACAAAGGGCAGTTCTGCTTTTGCCCAGGCAGGGTCGCCACCAGAATAAACCTTAACATTGGTATAGCCATTTTTTGCTGCCAGACCGGCAGCTTTGATGGAGAACGGTCAGGTGGGGCCTCCGCACCAGAAGATAGCCAGTTTGCCCTTGTCATTTCCTAGGCGTGATGCAACCTTCCCTTCCTTACTAAGTTTTTCCATTTCAGCATCTGTCAGGTGTTCTGATGTGGGGATGGTGGCGGCGTTAAAGCGCCCTGCAGGACGGCTGTCAAACAGCAGGTAATTGCCGGCTTGGGGGCCTTTGTCGACTAAGGCCTTCAATGCTTCGGTACTGATGACACTGACTCCCGCTGGCATAACCGGACCAGCCGGCTTTGCAGCTGCCTGTTTGGGGGCTTCTATTGCTACGGTCTGTGGTGCTGGTGCCTCGCTCTTGACCTGTGGTCCGGTTTCGCAACCGGCCAGCAGAGCAACAGCAAAGAGAGTGGCAAAACTGGCTGCAAGTCTGGTGCGGATACTCATGGAATAGCTCCTTTCGGTAGTGTCCTGCTGTCTGTAACAGCAAGGAGTGGTAAGTGAAAGCTATTACTGCTGCTATACAACTAACGTCTTTAGCCGAGCTTTTGGGGTGGAACAAAGATGTCAAAGTAGATCGTGGGGAGATGATAGGATTGGTCGGCTGGTGTCAGTTCTGTTGAAAATAGTACGGGATGAAAGGTTGTTGCGTAGGTAGCCAGGGTGTCCGGGGGAAGAAACGAAGAGGTTGAATAATGTGAATCTTCCAGATTTTCTTCGCCAAATTCGTTGTGACTGAAATGCAGAGAAGAGGACATAGGAGTATCCAGTACCTGGGCAATCCAAGAGCAATGGCTAGCTGACATGCTGAAAAGCAGTGCTATGGCAACAAACATGATCAGGATAATATGTTGTCTGAGGATAACCATGGCAGTGTGTATACAACGACCTTTTGTAAAGGTCAATTTTATGCAGAAAAATAGATATTTGCATATTTTGATACAATGACCTGTTTAGTGCTTTTGTCAGTAGTTGGTTAATGAATCTTCTTTCATATAAACGTCTCCTTAGTACTTGCTAAAAACAATATAAGTTATATAATAACAGCGTTTGTATTAATCATTGATGTAATAGGCAAGGAGTATACATATCAGGGAAAGATTGTGCAGCTACCGCCAGAGGAGGTGTCTATGGACAGGGATGATTGTGCGGGGAAAAATCAGGAAGGTTTCTCGGTTGCCAGGATGCTTGAAGAACGGGGGGTCTCGCGGCGTGATTTTCTGAAATTCTGTTCTACTGTCACTGCTGCCATGGCGTTACCTGCCACCATGGCGCCCAAAGTGTCGCAGGCTCTGGACAAAGTGCAACGACCACCGTTGGTCTGGTTGGAGTTTCAGGATTGCGCCGGTGATACGGAAGCCCTGTTGCGCTCTGCCAACCCCACTGTAGGGGAGTTGGTGCTGGATATCCTGTCGGTTGATTACCATGAAACCATCATGGCAGCAGCCGGTCATCAGGCTGAGGCCAACCTTGAAAAGACGGTCAAGGAGTTCCAGGGCAAGTATCTCTGCGTGGTCGAAGGTTCCATCCCGATGAAAGAGGGGGGTGCCTATGGCTGTGTCGGTGGCAAGTCCCATCTGGCGCGGGCCAAGCAGGTCTGCGGTTCAGCAGCAGCCACTATTGCGGTGGGCACCTGCGCCAGTTACGGCGGTATTGCTGCTGCTGCTCCCAATCCCACCGGTGCAGTTGGGGTCAAGGAGGCGGTACCTGGTGCAACCGTGATCAACCTGCCCGGCTGCCCCTGCAATGCCGATAACCTGACCGCCGTGGTGGTCCACTTTCTCACCTTTGGTAAACTCCCAGCTCTTGACAGCCATGGTCGCCCACTGTTTGCCTATGGCAAGCGGATTCATGACAACTGCGAACGTCGTCCCCACTTTGATGCTGGTCAGTATGTTGAGCATTGGGGGGATGATGCCCACCGCAAGGGGCACTGTCTCTATAAGATGGGCTGTAAAGGCCCGGCTACCTTCCATAACTGTCCCACCCAGCGTTTTAACGAGAAAGTCAGCTGGCCGGTAGCCTCCGGCCATGGCTGTGTTGGTTGTTCCGAACCCCAGTTCTGGGATACTTCGCCACTCTATCGCCGTCTGCCCAACGTGCCGGGCTTTGGTATTGAGCAGAATGCCGACAAGATCGGGCTTGCCTTTGCTGCCGGTGTGGGTGGTGCTTTTGCCATTCATGGCGCCATGAATGCCCTGCGCAAGGACAAGGATACGGCTGGCGAGAACAAGAAAGACGGGGAGGAATAGACTATGGCCAAGATAGTCGTTGATCCGATTACCAGAATAGAAGGCCACCTGCGGATTGAGGCCGAGATTGAAGATGGCAAGATCAAGGATGCCTGGAGCTCCAGCACCATGTTTCGGGGTATTGAAAAAATCCTGAAAGGTCGTGATCCCCGTGATGCCTGGTACTGGACCCAGCGGTTCTGCGGGGTCTGCACCACGGTCCATTCCATCGCCTCGATCCGGGCGGTTGAGGATGCGCTCAAGATCAAGATCCCTCCCAATGCCCAGCTGATCCGTAACATCATCATCGGCATTCAGGGGGTACAGGACCATGTGATTCATTTCTACCACCTGCATGCCCTGGACTGGGTGGATATCACCTCGGCCCTCAAGGCTGATCCGGTCAAGACTGCCAGCCTGGCAGCTTCCATCTCTGACTGGCCCAACAATTCTGCCACCCACTTCAAGGCAGTGCAGGAAAAGCTGAAGGCCTTTGTGGGTACCGGCCGTCTGGGCCCCTTTAGCAATGCCTACTGGGGGCATCCAGCCTATAAACTGCCGCCAGAGGCTAATCTGATGGCAACGGCCCACTATCTTGAGGCCCTGGAATGGCAGAAAGAGGTCATTAAGATTCATGCCATCCTGGGCAGCAAGAACCCCCATCCCCAGACCTTCCTGGTGGGGGGAATGTCGATTCCGGTGGATCCTGATTCCCAGAACGCCTTGAATGCTGACAAGCTGATCACCATCAAGCGTCTTTTGGCCAAGGCCCAGGATTTTGTTGAAAAGGTCTACATCCCGGATCTGCTGGCCATTGCCTCCTTCTACAAGGATTGGGCTGCCATCGGCGGTGGGGTGGGCAACTTTATGTCTTTTGGCGAGTTTCCTGATCCAATCAGCGGCAATCTCTGGTTTCCGCCTGGCGCCATCATGAACAAGGATATTAGCAAGCTGTTGCCGGTGGATCAGCAAAAGATTACCGAGTATGTTGACCACTCCTGGTATGAATACCAGGAAGGGCAGGGCAAGGGATTGCACCCTTGGAAAGGTGAGTCAGAGGCCAAGTACACCGGGCCAAAACCACCCTATGAGTTCCTTGATACGGATAAAAAGTACTCCTGGGTCAAGGCACCCCGTTATGATGAGGCACCCATGGAGGTTGGCCCCTTGGCCCGGATTTTGGTGGCCTATGTTGCTGGCCACAAAGAAAGCAAGGCTGCGGTTGATATGGTGCTGGGCAAGCTGGGAGTTGGTCCTGCAGCCCTGTTCTCAACCCTGGGACGCACCGCAGCACGCGGGATTGATGCCCTGCTGATCGCCCGTCAGACACCGGTCTGGCTGGATGCCCTGATTGCCAATATCGGCAAGGGGGATTATCGCATCCATGCCAATGAGATGTGGGATCCCAAGACATGGCCTGCCGAGGCGTCCGGCTATGGCTGGCATGAGGCCCCCCGTGGCGCTTTGGGGCACTGGATCAAGATCAAGGATCAAAAAATTTACAACTATCAGGCTGTGGTACCATCCACCTGGAACGCCTCACCCCGTGATGCCAAGGGGCAGCGCGGCCCCTATGAGTCTGCTTTGGTGGGTACACCGGTTGCCAAGCCGGATCAGCCGCTGGAAATCCTACGTACCATCCACTCCTTTGACCCCTGCTTGGCCTGCGCCGTGCATGTTACTGATGCCACCGGCAATGAGCTGGTGCGGGTCAAGGTCTCCTAGGAAAGGGGGCTGCCATGAGTGAGAAGAAATTTAAACAGTATATCTGGGAACTGCCGGTCCGCTGGTGTCACTGGGTCAATGTGCTTTCCATTGTGGTGCTGGCTGCCACCGGTGTCTTGATCGGCAATCCGGTCTTTATCGGTAGTTCACCAGATGCCTATCTGATGGGCTGGATCCGTTTTATCCATTTTGTGTTTGCCTACGCCTTTGCTGTCAGTGTGCTTACCCGGATGATCTGGACCTTTCGGGGCAACTGCTATGCAGGCTGGCGGGAATATTTTCCGTTTATGGGGGCAGCCGGGCGGGCAGAGATGAAGGAAGTGTTTGAGTACTACACCTTCCAGCGGAAACATCCGCCTGAAACCACTGGCCACAACCCTATGGCCGCTACTGCATATTTCGGGGTTTTCTGTCTTTACTGGTTCATGATCCTGACCGGTTTTGCCATGTATGCTGAGCATGCGCCGGGTGGATCCATGCATAGCCTGCTGAAACCGGTCTATGTTATCTTTACCACCCAGCAGATGCATCTGTATCATCACCTGGTTATGTATCTGATCTTCGGTTTTGTGATCAACCATGTCTACAGCGCCTGGTTGATGGATATCAAGGAAAAGGGTGGAGAGATCTCCAGTATGTTCAGTGGTTACAAATTTACCACCAGCCCCTATGCGGTCTGCAAGAGCAGGCTCTGGGATTTTTTCCCTTGGAAGAACAAGAACTAACACGGTTATAGCGGGGTGGGTGACCACCCCGTTTTCATTGAAAGGTAGCCCATGATAACAACATTGGTACTGGGACTTGGCAATACCATCATGTCGGATGATGGTATCGGCCCCAAGGTGATTGAGCAGTTGCAGCAAAATACCGGTCTGCCGGAAGGTGTGCTGTTGCTTGATGGCGGTACTCTGGGGCTGGATCTATTGCCCCACCTTGAAGGGGTGCAGCGCCTGATTATTGTGGATGCGGTTGAGATCGGGCAGCCTGCTGGAACCTGTGTGCGTCTGGCTGGAGATGAGGTGCCGATCGCGCTGGAGACCAAGCTGTCACCCCACCAGATGGGGATGAAAGATCTGCTGGCGGTGGCTCGCCTGATGGGGCACCTGCCGGATGAGATTGTGCTGATCGGTGTACAGCCTGCCTGCCTTGAGATGGACACAGAGCTGACCCCACCAATAGCTGCTGCTCTGCCAACCTTAGTTGCCATGGTTCAGGCGGAATTATCTGCAGGGTGAGACTTTTCCTGTCATAACTATTCTGGTTTCCGCTTGTTACCCTTCTGTCTGCTCTGGTATAACCTTGTGACTATCATAGAACCATAAGGAACCAGCTGCCATGCCTGAACTGTTGTTGCCTGCCCTGATTATTGTACTCCTGATCATCACCATTATTTTGTTGGTAAAGGTCTCCCGTCTGGGGGGACAAAGCCTTGAGCCACGTCTTGCATCCCTTGAGCGGATGCTTGAGCGCAATGAGCGCACCCTGCGTGAAGAATTGGCCAGGGGACGGGTAGAAGCCCAGACACTGGGGCGGCAGGGGCGGGAGGAAAGCATTGGTGCAGTGCAGACCCTGGGAGATGGTCTGCTGAAGCGGATGAGCGAGCTGGCTGGCCTGCAGAAGAGTCAGCTGGATATCTTTGCTGATCAACTGAAGAACCTGACCGATACCAATGACAGCCGGATGGAAAAACTGCGTGAAACCCTGCAGAGCAGGTTGCAGGCCATTCAGGAGGATAATGCCAAACAGCTGGAGCAGATGCGGGCAACCGTGGATGAAAAGCTGCATGATACCCTTGAAAAACGGCTGGGTGAATCGTTTAAACTGGTTAGTGATCGTTTGGAACAGGTTCAAAAAGGGCTGGGAGAGATGCAGACCCTGGCCAACGGGGTAGGGGACCTGAAGCGGGTACTGACCAACGTCAAGACTCGCGGCACCTTTGGTGAGGTACAACTGGGGGCCTTACTGGAGCAAGTGCTGGCTCCGGGGCAGTATGCTGCCAATGTGGAAACCCGCAAAGGCAGCGGCCAGCGGGTAGAATTTGCCCTGCGCCTGCCTGGTCGTGACGGCACAGAGGGGAGTATTGTCCATCTACCGCTGGATGCCAAATTTCCCCAAGAAGATTACCTGCGGCTGGTTGAGGCCCAGGAACGGGCTGATGCAGTGGCTGCAGAAGAGGCTGGCAAACTGCTGGAACGGGCTATCCGCCTGGCAGCAACAGATATTCGTGATAAATACCTTGATCCACCCCAGACCACTGATTTTGGGATCATGTTCCTGCCTACAGAAGGGCTGTACGCTGAGGTACTGCGCCGTCCCAGTCTGGCTGATGCACTGCAGCGTGACTTAAAGGTGCTGGTGGCCGGCCCTACCACCCTGGCAGCCCTGCTCAATTCTCTACAGATGGGGTTCCGTACCCTGGCCATTGAAAAACGTTCTGCCGAGGTCTGGAACCTGCTGGGTGCGGTACGAACTGAATTTGGCAAATTTGGCGAGATGTTGGATAAGACCAGCAAAAAGCTTCAAGAGGCTGGCAATCATATTGAGGCTGCTGCCACCCGTACCCGTCAGATGGAGCGCAAGCTGAAGAATGTGCAGGCGTTGCCCAGCAGTGAGGCCCAGGGATTACTTGGTCTTGATGGTGAGGGAAACAATGTCTGAACGTAAAGGAATTCTGAAAGCTGCAGGTGTTCTCGGCTCCGCCACAATCCTATCCCGCATTATGGGAATGGTGCGGGATATGGTGGTGGCACGGCTGTTTGGGGCAGGTATGGCCACTGATGCCTTCTTTGCTGCCTTTCAGATCCCCAACATGCTACGCCGTTTTTTTGCTGAAGGTGCCTTGACTGCTGCCTTTGTACCGACTTTTTCCGAGACCCTGGTGCAGGAGGGAGAGGAAAAGGCACGGGAGCTTGCAAACCTTTGTTTCACCCTGCTGACCATGGTGGTTGCGTTGATCACCCTACTGGGAATCCTGTTTTCTCCTCTGATTATCAAGTTGATGTTTCCTGGTTTCATGGCTGTGCCGGGCAAGTTTGAGCTGACTGTGTTGCTGAACCGGGTCATGTTTCCGTACCTCTTTTTTATCTCGCTGGTTGCGCTCTGTATGGGTATCCTCAATACCGTACGTCACTTTTTTACCCCTGCCATCTCTACGGTATTCCTGAATATTGCCATGATCCTGGCAGCCTTGCTGCTGCGCCCATTTTTCCAGTATCCAATTACTGCCCTGGCTGTGGGGGTGTTGATCGGTGGACTGATCCAACTGCTGTTGCAACTGCCGGTGCTCTGGAGCAAAGGCTTTCCGATCCGTCCGCAATTTGGATTTAATGACCCTAAAGTCAGTAAGATAGCCCTGCTGATGTTACCTGCTACTTTGGGTGTTGGGGTCTATTACCTTAATATTACTGTTGGAAATATCCTTGCATCGCTATTGCCCCAAGGGTCTGTTTCCTATCTTTACTATGCCCAACGTCTGTTTGAATTTCCCCAGGGAGTTTTTACGGTATCGGTTGCCCAGGCGGTTTTACCTGCCATGAGTCGCCAGGCAGCCGAGGGTAATCTTGAGGCAATGAAGGATTCGCTTAATTACGGGGTGCGGCTGACCCTGTTTGTGACCATTCCGGCCCTGGTTGGGCTTATAGTCTGTGCTGAGCCGTTAATGACCCTGTTGTTCATGGGAGGAAAATTTGATTATGCCATGGCGCAACAATCGTCGCGGGCGCTGGTCTATTACTCAGTGGGTCTTTCCTGTGTAGCCCTGGTGCGGGTGCTTGCTCCGGCTTTCTATGCCTTGAAAGATACTAAAACGCCGGTTATTACCGCCTTTATTTCTTTTGTGCTGAATCTTGGTTTCAGTCTCTGGCTGATGGGGCCACTTAAGCATGGTGGGCTGGCCTTGGCTTCTTCTTTATCTGCTTTGGGTAACATGCTGCTTCTGTTCTGGTTGCTACGTCGTAAGACCGGCTTGCTGGGAGGCAGAAGGATGTTGCGTACTGCCTTGTCAGCAGTTGCAGCCTCTCTGCCAATGGGGCTGGTTGCTTGGTGGATGACAGGGCTGCTTAACTGGTCTCTGCCTGGCCAGAAGCTGGTAAAGGCGGCTGGATTAAGCGGTGTGGTGCTGTCTGCACTGCTGACATACGGCCTGTTCAGTCGTCTGTTCCGTTCAGAAGAGGCCAGCGAATTTCTGGGGTTGGTGAAAAAGAAGCTGCGGAGGTAGCTTGTCATGCCTATCTGCCATGTAGTGCGGTATATTACAAGCCTGGGTCCTGGTGCAGTGGCTGTAACTGAACGGGGCGTTTGCCGTGTCTGGTTGCCGGGTGATGATCTGTCTGACGTTGACAGGATCGCCTCCGGTGAGTCTGAACTAGCCAGAAAAGCGGCTAAACAGTTGGAGCAGTACTTTCAAGGCTGTTTGCAACAGTTTGATCTGCCTATTGATATTTCTGAATTGACACCATTTCGTCAGCAGGTGCTGGCGTTGACCATGCAGATTCCTTACGGTACGGTTATTACCTATGGCCAGCTTGCAAAAAAGGTGGGATCACCCAAAGCTGCCCGCGCAGTTGGTGGCGCCTTGGGTGCCAATCCAATACCGATCATTATTCCCTGTCATCGGGTGCTGGCATCAACTGGAGCCTTGACCGGGTTCAGTGGAGCAGGTGGTATTTTGATGAAAGAAAACTTATTATCTCTGGAAGGTGTTGATTTCAGGGCATTCAAAAAAGTCTGATTTTTGACAGTTATGAACAGTATTTTTTTAGAAAAAAATGATTTATTTCTCTTGACACAAAAAAACGTTGAGATATCGACAAGCTGACTCATGAAATAGTGTAAGTTACTGAAAATACATTGTAAATATATTGGTTAAAAAATAGGCATTTGGTAAAAATCGCTTGTAAGAATATTACTTTTCTGTGTCATCAACAACACTATCAACAGCTTATCCACAGATTATGTTGATAAGGATTCGGATATAGATTCAAGCTACTGAAATCCTTCCATACGGTCGGTTATTGCCAGTGAACTACTGTGCATTCTCCCTTGCTTTTGCCTCGACCCATAAGGCTTCCATCTCATCCAGGCTTGCATCCTGAAGATGCCGTCCAGTGGCATGCAGACGATCTTCAATATGACTGAACCGATTCTGGAAGCGTGCGATGGTTTTACGAAGTGCTTCTTCCGGGTCCAGTGAAAGGAAACGCCCCAGGTTGACAATGGCAAACAACAGGTCACCCAGCTCAGCTTCCATCCGGTCCTGACGTCCCTGTTCCATCGCCTCTTCAAACTCGTGTAGCTCCTCAAGCACCTTGGCCATGACCTGGTCAACATGCTCCCAGTCAAAACCGACCCGTGAGGCCTTCTCGGTTATTTTTTGGGCCTTCATTAAGGCTGGCAGATGGGGGGGGATGCCGGAAAGGGCTGAACGGCGCTCATCCCCTTTTTCCGCTTTTTTTATCTTTTCCCAGTTTGCAATCTGGGCTTCACTATCCTTGATTTTCTGATCACCAAAGACGTGGGGGTGACGACGGATCAGTTTGTCAGCAAGGGTTGACAATATGTCGTCCATGGTAAAGGCGCCCCGTTCTTCAGCAATGGCAGCATGGAAGACCGGTTGCAGCAGCAGGTCTCCCAGTTCTTCCTTGAGTAGCTCATCAGAGCCGTTATCAATCGCCTCCAGAACTTCATATGACTCCTCAAGCAGATAGCGCTTCAGGCTTTCATGGGTTTGCTCAGCATCCCAGGGGCACCCGCCGGGGGCACGTAGCTGGCGCATAATGGTCATGATCTGGTGGAAATGGTCTGAATGTGTTGACATTTGTATAAGCTCCTGTTCCGGTTCTCAGCTTGACACGTCGGGTGATAATGGTAGAAAAGAACAATTATACTATCATGGTTGATTTTAAAAGGTACAGGTGCATGGCTCCAACCAGTCAAAAAACAGAATCATTAACAGTTACCTCCCTGCGTTCATTAATGGAGCTTGCTTCTTTGGTGAATTCCTCGCTTGATCCTGCTGAAGTTCGTCGTCTGGCGGTTGAAACGGTGCCACGCTGTGTAAGTGCTGATGCTGCAAGTTTACTCTTGCTGGATGGTGAAACCGGTGAGCTGTATTTTGAAGCAGCAAGCGGTGTAAAGGGGCAGTGTCTGAAAGAGGTCCGATTAAGGCCAGGGGAAGGGATTGCCGGTTGGGTTGCCCGTAAAGGTGGTGCTGTTATTGTTGATGACGTCAAGTCGGATCATCGCTTCGCAGCAGATGTTGACCGTTTTACCGGCTATGAAACCAGAAACATGATTGTGGCACCGGTGGCAACAAAGGAAAAGGTTTGGGGTGTACTGCAGGTGCTGAATAAACTGACCGGTGATTTTACGGATGATGACCTTGAGCTGGTGCAGGCATTGGCTGATCAGGTTGCCATTGCCATTGAAAACGCCTCCATGTACCAGGAAATGCGCCTGACTTTGCTGGGGGTTACCACTGCCCTGGCCGAGGCGTTGGAACAGCGTGATCCCTATACCGGTGGGCATACGCGACGGGTACATGAATATTCCGTCCTGATTGCCAGTCATCTACAGCTGCCACAGGATGAAATTGATATCCTGCGACTGGCCGCTATTATGCACGACATTGGTAAAATTGGGGTCTCTGATCAGGTCTTGCGTAAGCCTGGACGTCTGAATGAGGAAGAATTTTGTGAGATGTGTCGCCACCCTGAAGCTGGTGTGGATATTATTGAACATTTGCCTCAGCTGGCGCGGGTGGTGCCGGGGGTTTTGTATCACCACGAACAGTACGATGGAACTGGATATCCCCATAAACGTCAGGCAGAGGACATTCCGTTACACGCCCGCATCATAGCCGTTGCTGATGCCTTTGATGCCATGACCTCAGACCGTCCCTATCGTAAGTCACTGGGGTTTGATGTTGCCTTTACAGAGCTTGAGCGTTGTGCAGGGCAGCAGTTTGATCCGCATCTGGTTGGAATATTTAAGCAAGCCTGGCTGGATGGAGAGTTGCAACAGCCCTTAAAAGAGGAGTAGCTGCTGATAATAGATTGACGTCAGACAGGGGCTTGTGCTAGATAGAAAAACTCTTTCCACGGTTTTGGACCGGGAAGGTAGATGTAGCAAACGAAATCAAGCTATGATTTCGGTGCGTAGCGCAGCCTGGTAGCGCACTAGACTGGGGGTCTAGGGGTCGAAGGTTCGAATCCTTTCGCACCGACCATAAATAAAACAGGGACTTAGCCAAATTGGTTGAGTCCCTGTTTTTGTTTGGAGTACACTGTTAGTATATTGCAGGTTGTACATCTGGAGTCGTTCAAAAAAATGAGGTTACTGTGGATATTTCACCTACTGTAAAGCCCATTTCTACGTTGGTTGATACGTTATGCCGCGATCATCTCCAGGGAAAAGACGAGGTAGTTCGTCTTGCCATGATCGCCATGCTTTCCGGTGGTCATATCCTGATTGAAGATCTGCCAGGGCTGGGTAAGACAACCATCGCCCTGGCCTTGGCAGGGGCCACCGGTCTTTCCTTTGGCAGGGTGCAATGTACCAGTGATCTATTGCCCACTGACATTACCGGGCTGTCGGTGTTCAATCGGGGGGAGGGCCATTTCAGTTTTATTCCGGGCCCGATATTTAACAATATTGTGCTGCTGGATGAGATCAACCGTGCCATGCCCCGTACCCAGAGCGCCATGCTTGAGGCGATGGAGGAACGCCGGGTAACGGTTGAAGGCACCACCCATCAACTGCCTGATCCGTTCATGGTCTTTGCCACTCAGAACCCTTCTGACCAGAGTGGCACCTTTCAGCTGCCTGAATCCCAACTTGACCGTTTTCTGATCTGCACCGGCATCGGTTATCCGCCTGAGGCGCTTGAACGCTCGATTATCTCAAGCGGGGGGATCAGGGAGCAGATCGCAGGTATTACACCGCTGGTGTCAGTCAACGAGATTCTGACTGCCCGCCGGACCGTTGCCCAGGATATCTATCTGGCTGACAAGGTTGTCGGGTATATCCATGCTCTGGTCAAGGCTACCCGTACCCATCCGCTGATTCAGATCGGGCTTTCCACCAGGGCTGCCATAAGTCTGGCCCAGGCAGCCCGTGCAGCGGCATTTCTGGCAGGTCGCAGCTATGTTGCGCCTGATGATGTAAAAGGTATTGCCTGTGCGGTCTGTGCCCACCGGTTGGTGACACGGGCAGGGCAGACTACTGACAGAGGAGAACTGCTACGGGAGATCATCAGCAGCATACCACTTCCTTTGGTTTAAGGATCAGCAAGGCTGGGGCCCTGTATATTGTCATTACCATCTTGCTTGGTTTTTCTGCGGTAAACACCGGCAATAACCTGCTGTTTCTGGTGGTGGCAGGTATGCTGGGGTTTATGACCGTTACCGGCTATGCAGGTATGACCAATATCAAGGGGATCATTCCGGTGCTGCTGCCCCCTGATGAACTGTTTGCTGGAACTCCAGGGCGCTTCAAGGTGCTGCTTTGCAATGAAAAGAAGCATATTCCCTCATTTCTTTTGCAGCTGGCAGCATCTGACTACGGCAAGGTTCTGATTCCGCTGATTGGAGGCGGACAGTGTTTGGAGACCACCCTTAATCTCACCTTTCCTGAGCGGGGCAGACATCCTGTCGGACAGATCAAGGTCAGTTCTCCTTTTCCGGTAAATTTTTTCACCCGTTACTGGAGTTTTCAGCTTGATACCCCTTGTATCGTGTACCCCCGACTTGCACCGGTCTCTTCTGCCATGGCTGTTGAGGATTCCCGGCAGTCCGGCACCACAGTTCACCATGGTCGGGGCCAGGATGGTGAACTGGAACGGATCAGGGAGTATTCCGGGGCAGAACCGTTGCGCTCGATTCACTGGAAGCTGTCAGCCCGTGGTGATGACCTGCTGGTGAAGGAGTTCGGCAATCAATCTGTACCTCCGCTGGTAATCAGGTTTGACCGCCTTCCTGGAGCAGGTGTTGAGGAGAAACTGTCACAGGCTGCCTCGCTCATCAAGCAACGGGTCATGGAGCAGCCGGTGGGGCTGGAGCTGGATGGACAGATCATCCTGCCTGCCACTGGCCGTCAACATGGTAACCGTCTACTGACAGAATTGGCTCTGTATGGTCAGCAGTAGCCGACTCGCCTCAATCCTCTGCTTTCTGATCGCCCTTGTCGGCGTTATTCCTATCTTTGCCTGGCTTGAGAACTTTCCGCGTCTGGTGCTAGTTGTGGGGCTGCTAATCGGTGTTCTGCAGGAGTTTAAAGGGCGTTGGTACCTTAAAAACCGGCAGTTCAATCTGACCCTGGTACCGGTATTTATCTGGTATGCCCTGCAGTACAGCAATCGCAATCCGATTCAACCAGTGGTCAGTGTGCTGGTGATCATGCTTGCTGCGCGGTTGTGCGGCGAAAAAAGCATCCGTAACCTGATGCAGATCAACCTGCTGGCACTGTTCTGTCTTGCCTCCAGATCACTCTTTGAACTGAATCCGGTATTTCTGGTCTGGCTGGCTCTGTTGCTGCTGTTTGTACCTGTTTCCCTGGTTGTGCTGACCTTTTATGCCCAGGACCAAGCCATGACGTTTACCCGCAAGGAGGTAAACAGGGTGGTTCTGACGGCCCTGTTGATAACCCTGCTGACCGTGCCTGCCATGGCGCTGCTGTTTCCGATCCTGCCAAGAACCGCGCTTCCGCTCTGGACATTCCTTAATCCGGCTGTTTCCGGTTCAACCGGCATGAGCGACAAGGTTGAGCCGGGAACGGTCTCCAGCGTAGCAGAAACGCGGGTTCTGGTTTTTCGGGCAGAGATGGCGCAACAGGTAACACCTCCCTACTGGCGTGGTACGGTTTTTAATACCCTCAAAGGTGGTCGTTGGACCCGTACTGCTGCGGCGCCTGACGAAACCAGCACCCCTGCAGGAAGGCCTGTTATCCAGACGATCTATCCTGAACCATCATCATCCAAATTCCTGATCGGCTTTGATGCACCAGCAGAGATACGGTTGCCGTTTGTGCGGATGTCGCCGGATCTGGTTTTTGACTATCAGCGGGGGCTTGGCAGACGGGTGGGGTATGTTGTCAGGTCAGGGGCTGATGGTTTGTTACGTACTTCAAAAACAATCAACCGGAATTTCTATCTGGGGGTGCCGGAAGGGACCTCACCATTGATCCTTCAACTGGCTGAGGTGATTAAAAAGACAGGAGCCACTGACCAAAAGCGGCTTGAGCTGGTTGAACAACATTTTCTGAATGGTGGCTATCGCTACAGCCGGGAAGGGCTTCCCACTGGCAGGGATGCGATTCGTCAGTTTCTGTTTGTTTCAAAACAGGGTCATTGTGAATTTTTTGCCTCATCCTTTGCCCTGTTACTGCGTGCTTCAGGTGTTCCTGCGCGACTTGTCGGCGGCTATCTTGGCGGTGAATATAACGAGGTTGGTGGTTATTACCTGGTCAGCCAGGATATGGCCCATGTCTGGGTTGAGGTATACATTAGCGGCAAAGGCTGGGTACGGACTGATCCAAGCCGTTTTGCTACCAATGCCGGTGCTGTCTGGAACATGCAGCGGAAACAAACCCTGGCTGCACGACTGAGGTTACTGGTTGATGCCCTGGATTACCGCTGGAACCGCAGTATTGTGACCTATGATTTTGAAAGCCAGATCAGCCAAGTGCGCAGTGCAGGTAGCAGATTACAGGCTCTGGAGCAAATGGTCAGGGCACGCTGGAGAGGAGTGCTGATTGTTTTTTCAGGCGTAACAGTACTGTTGGTCTTGTTTAAACTACGTTTGCACTGGTCCCGTCATAATCAGGAAGAACGGCTGCTCAGGCGTTTCAAACAGGTGCTGAAAACAAAATACGGGCCAGGGCTTGCAGCTGAAGACAAAGGCCTGTTTGAGCTGGCAGCAGCAACCAATGATGAACAGGTGCAGCAGTTTGTTGCCATCTATGCTGCTGCCATCTATCAGGATAAACCGCTTGGCCAGGATGATATCAGTCAGTTACGCAAGCTGCTGAATGAATTGTCTATCAAATAAAACCTGCTGATTTTAAGACTGATTCTGGTCTCATCGACCGTAGAGTTTGACTAACCCGGCATACTGCTTAGCCAATTCTGGTGTTAACTGCCCTGTCTGATAGCGCCAGCTCCAGTTACCCAGCGCAATTCCCGGCTTGTTCATGCGTGCCTCAGTCGGTAGCTCCAGTAGATCCTGCAACGGTATGATAGCCGTGCTGGACACCGACATCAGGGCTGTTCTGATCAGGTCCTGGACCGGCTCTGTACCGCTAAGGCCAAGGTAGTCGTACATGCGATTAATGGTCTTTGCAGACAGTGCATTAAACCAGCCTTTGGTGGTGTCATTGTCATGGGTGCCGGTGTAGACCACGCTGTTTGGCAGGTGATTGTGGGGCAGGTACGGGTTCGCAGCATCTGAATCAAAGGCAAACTGCAGAATCTTCATGCCGGGCAGGTCATAGCGATCCCGCAATACCTCAACTTCCGGTGTGATAACGCCCAGATCTTCGGCAATAAACGGCAGAGAGCCAAGGGCATCTTTAACAGCATCAAAGAACCGGGCCCCCGGCCCTGGTACCCAGCTGCCGTGAATAGCGGTTTTGGCTGTCGCCGGTACATGCCAGGCAGCCTCAAAACCACGGAAATGGTCGATCCTCACCTGATCAAACAGATCAAACATCTGGCGGAAGCGGGCGATCCACCAGCCATAGCCCTGCTGAGCCATGGCCTCCCAGTCATAGAGTGGATTACCCCACAACTGGCCGGTTGCACTGAAATAATCCGGCGGCACACCAGCAACAACGGTTGGTTTGCCCTTGCTATCCAGAAGAAACAGATCCTGATTGCACCAGACATCCGCTGAATCATGGGCAACAAAGATCGGCAGATCACCGATGATGGCTATGCACCGTTCTTTTGCATCGCTTCTGACCTGTTGCCATTGTCGATAAAACTGCCATTGCAGATATTTCTGTACACCGATCTCCGGGCCAAGTTTTACAGAAGCCTGCTCAAGAGCTGCAGGTTTGCGAAAAGCCAGGTCGCTGGGCCAGCGATGCCATGGTTTGTGTCGGTAATGCTGCTTTAAGGCCCTGAACAGGGCGTAGTCGTGGAGCCAGTAGGTGGTGTCACAAAAATGCCAGAACTCCTGCAGACGCGGCGTTTGCCCCTGGTTAAAGAAGTTCTCGGCAGCTGTGTGCAGCAGGGCCTCTTTCCAAGGGGTAACCTGCTCAAAATCTACATGATCATCGGGATAGTTGTTGGTAAGTGTCTCTGGCGACAGATCACCTTCTGCTACCAGTTGCTGCAGGTCAATCAATAGATGATTGCCGGCAAAGGCTGAGTAGGCAGAGTAGGGGGAGTTTCCGGCTGCCGGCGGTGTTAGAGGCAGGACCTGCCATAGGGAAAAATTGGCCTTGGCAAGAAAATCAAGAAACGTGATCAGTTCTGTGCCGAACGAGCCTATTCCGCCCGCTCCGGGAAATGATGTCGGATGAAGCAATACACCTACCTGTCTTCTGGTTGTCATCATCCACCTCGTCAAAACATAGTTTCTGTTTGAATTACCCAATTTGTACGCTATAGTCAAACCATTCCAAGTGCAGGGAGTTCCGTGCTCGAATCTGTTATCACTGATCTTGCTGCCCCCCTTCTGCGGGCAAAGGCAGTAGCTGCAGTTGCAGGCGATCTGAATATTGCCCGTCGCAACTGGAATGCCTATCCGTCCGGCCATCCTTTAGTAGAATCATCTATCCAGAAACTTCTATCATCATTTCAAATGCTTTGTGGTGACGGTGGTGGTGTCCAGCTTGGTGTTACCCGCGAAGGTCTGCTGTTGGGTGACGAGTACGTTGAAAAAAATAACCAGCTCTGCAGAAATGTGGCTGCTGCTTTTTTTGAACGTGGCGTTGGAGCCTTGCTGGTATCCCAACCACCAACCCGCGCAGAACTCCTGGCCTTGCTCAAACTTCTGGCATTGAAGCGCGAAGAGGTCTTTACGCAGGGGGGGATAGAAAAGCTCTGGCAAGAGGCTGGTATTACCGCTTTGGAAGTCCGTGCCATTCGCTATGACCGGTTTAGCGGTACTGAGGAAGAACAGCTTGGCAGCGAAAAGGGTGATGCTCAAACGCAGACTTCACTTTGGGAACAGTTTGCGTTGCTATTGACGAAAGGGGAGGTTGGAGTTGCGGGTGCTGATAACAGCCCTGAACTGCTTGCAGCCAGCTTAAATGCCCATTTTGCCAGCCGAATGGGGTCGGGAAGAGGTTTTTCCGGCACAACGCTGAAAACGGTTTCAGCACTTATACGGCAGGTTGTTTCAAACTCTGTCGGCGCAACGAGCATTGGTTCTGGTTCTGGGGACGGTGATGGTGTCGGTTGTGAAGGTCCAGAAACTTCCGGATGGTCTGGGCTGGATGTTGTGCAGGCATCAGCAATCAAGGCAGATCTCGCAGCTTTTATTGTTGCGCTTAATCCCCTTTTGCGTCGCCAGATCCTGAATGGTTTTTGTGAAACCGCTCTTGACGATGAATCAGCGGCAGCTGATCTGTTTCGCCATCTGGGAACTGCTGTATTGCAGGAAACCTATGCTTCTGCAGAGGAGTATGCTGAAGCGCCACAACTCTTGCAGGGGATACTCAGAAGTCTTCTGCCTCATCTGATTGACACCTATGACAGGACTACCCCTGATGATGAGATGCATACCAGGATGCATACCCTGCTGCAGGAACATCAGTATGAAGTTTTTATGCCTGATGAGTACATGCAGGGTCTGCTTGATGTTCTCAGTTCAGGTACACTTGAACAACTTGCTGCAGATGACGTTACCAAACTGCTTGCCAGTCTGAATTCCCGGGCGATTGACAGCCGGGGAAGCGAGATAATCCTGCAGTTGGTCATTGCCGATCCCAGCGGAGAAGCCGCTCAGGAACTGATAAAAAATCTTTCGGATCTGTGCGGCCACTTTTTGGAACTGGGTGATTACGGCCAGGTCTTAAAGATTCTCAGCCAGGCCGCTGATCCCCGCTTGCCGCAACCACTCCGGATTGTCATGCGTGACGCCTTCTGCCGTCGAGAGTTTCTTGATGAAATTCTGAGCGGTCTTACTATCTGGGGTAAGCCAAAATATGATCAGGTGACGTTGCTTATTCAGGTGCTGGGGCGTGCCTTTATCGAACCGTTACTTGATCGGATGGCAGAAGAAGAAAATATGTCGTTGCGAAGGTTTATGATAGATCGTGTACAGGCTTTTGGTGAGGCAGCGCGTCCGTATCTGCTTGCCAGGTTATCTGACCAGCGCTGGTATGTGTTACGAAATATTATCATTATGCTGCGTACTCTTGGGCCTACACAGGAAGCTGAACAGCTACGGCCCTTTTTGCGGCATGCAAATCCAAAGGTACGTATTGAGGCGTTGAAAACACTGCTGCAGGCAGGTGATCCAATTGCCCAGCGTCAGGTCTTGCGGGATCTTGAATCTGCTGATCGGGAAACTCAGTTAACTGCCATCAGTCTGACAGATCGCAACAGTCCCCCGGACATAGCTCGCAAGCTGTTGGAGCTGGTGACCAGTGGCGGCTATACCGCTGTGGAGTGTGAATTGAAAACTGCAGCGGTGCAGGCATTGGGTGAGATCGGCAGATCCGAAACTTTGCCGGAACTGGTGAAAGTGCTTGCCAGCCGAAGTTTACTAGCATTTAAGGCGCTAAACCGACTTAAAATTGATATTATCCGTTCTCTTGAACGCTATCCGGCAAAGGCGGTTCTGCCACTTCTGGAGCGGCTTGCTGATGGTAGCGATGATGTGGCGCGACAGGCAGCTGAATCATTACGGGCTGTGCGGAGCAAGGCCTTATGAGCAACACGGGCGCACTGCATAATATTCATGAGTTTATCAGGCATCTGCTTTCAGCAATAGCCGGTGCTGCACTATATACAGCCAACCATCCTCAGGTGCATCGATTGGCTCAAGCTGCCCATACAAGTCTTGCCAGCGCCCTTACTGAACGACCAGACATTGCATTGCTGGAAATTGATGGTGAGCTGGTTATTGATGGCGAGCCGCAGCCATTCTCACTCGTGCTGGATCGCTTTGTCCAGATCATGCATGAACAGGGTATCGGTCACCTTCGTTTTCTGGACGGTGTTTCCAGGGGGGAAGTTGATCAGCTGATTGCACAACTTGCACGCCAGACTGAGCGGACAGAGGCTGGTTCAAGTGAGCATATCAGGCTAGGCAGAGTTGAAATGCCTGGACAGGGTCAAGCTGGCGCCGAAGGGGCTTCAGGTACCGGTAATGATGCGTCTGGCATGTCAGGTGGTGGTACTGGTGCTGGCGCACGGACCACCAGTCTTGGCGAGATACCTGCCATAGAGCTGGCACGACTCAGTGATGTCTATGAAGCTATCAAGCGCAAAGAACGTCTGAAAGCGAGTGGTATTGCTGAAACCGTGACAGAACTGGTGGAGGCGTTCCGTCGTGAAGGGGATGCTCTGCTGATACTGGCTGCCCTGCGAGAACAGGATGAGTATACCTTTACCCATGCTGCCAATGTCTGCATTCTGACGTTGGCGCAGGCAATGTCTCTGGGGATCTCCGGGCAAATGCTGAATGATATTGGCATTGCTGCCATGCTGCATGATATTGGAAAGATGTTCATACCGGAAGAGATCCTTACCAAGCCGGAAAAGTTGAACTATGACGAGCTGGAACAGATGAAACGTCATCCGGTGCTTGGTGCCCAGTATTTGATGGAGGCCGCTGGTGTGCCGCGTCTGGCAACCATTGTCGCCTTTGAACATCATATGCGGTATGACCAGTCTGGCTACCCGGTGGTGCCGGTTGGCTGGCAACAGAATGTGGTCAGTCAAATGACGGCTATTGCTGATTGTTTTGATGCCATGCGCACCCGTAGACCGTATCAGGAGCCCCGCTCTCCTGACCTGATCGCCAGTGCACTGTTACAGGGGATGGGAACAGAATTTAATCCGTTGCTGGTTAAAAATATGCTGTTGGTTCTGAAGCGGATCAAGAGGATTTAGGGATTAGAAGAGGCTTGACACCGTTTAGGCTATGGGTTACTGATTTTCTTCTAACATCGTTATAAAGCAGGATTCAATGAAAGGGGAGGCAGACTGATGAGCCTGGTAAAACTGTATGACACAACACTGCGTGATGGAACGCAGGCTGAGGATATTTCGTTTCTGGTTGAGGATAAAATCCGGATTGCACATAAACTGGACGAGTTGGGAGTCCATTACATTGAAGGTGGCTGGCCTGGCAGTAATCCCAAGGATGTAGCATTCTTTAAGGATATCAAGAAAGAAAAGCTGCAGCAGGCAAAAATTGCTGCCTTTGGTTCAACCCGCCGCGCAAAGACCACGCCGGATAAAGATCATAACATCAAGACCCTGATTGCAGCTGAACCGGATGTTATCACTATCTTCGGCAAGACCTGGGATTTTCATGTGCGTGAAGCCTTGCGCATATCGTTGGAAGAAAACCTGGAGTTGATCAATGACTCACTGGTGTTCTTGAAGCAGAACGTGGGAGAGGTGTTCTACGATGCCGAGCATTTCTTTGACGGCTACAAAGCCAACCCCGAGTATGCCATCAAGACCCTGCTTGCAGCTCAGGATGCCAAGGTAGACTGTATCATTCTCTGTGACACCAATGGTGGCACCATGCCATATGAAGTAGCTGAAATTATTGGTAAGCTTAAAAAACAGATCACCATACCGCTGGGGATTCATACCCACAATGATGGTGAGTGTGCGGTGGCCAACTCTATTGTGGCGGTGAATCAAGGTATTGTGCAGGTGCAGGGTACCATTAACGGCTTTGGTGAGCGTTGTGGTAATGCCAATCTCTGCTCCATCATTCCTGCCATCAAGCTGAAACTGAAAAAAGACTGTATCAGTGATGATCAGCTGCGTCATCTGCGTGAAGTCTCAAATTATGTTTTTGAGCTGGCCAACCTTTCTCCTGACAAACATTTGGCCTACGTCGGCAAATCTGCCTTTGCCCACAAGGGTGGGGTGCATGTCAGTGCCATCCAGCGCCATCCAGAAACCTATGAGCATATCCGTCCTGAGCTGGTTGGTAACAGCACCCGGGTGCTGGTATCAGACCTCTCCGGCAAATCAAATATCCTGGTCAAGGCTGAGGAGTTCCAGATCAACCTTGACAGCAAAGATCCGGTAACCCAGGAAATTCTTGAAGAGATCAAAGAGATGGAAAACCGTGGTTTCCAGTTTGAAGGGGCAGAGGCATCTTTTGAGCTGATGATGAAAAAGGCGCTGGGCACTCACAAAAAGTTTTTCCAGGTTATGGGCTTCAGGGTAATTGATGAGAAACGTACTGATGATCAAAAGCCAACCTCTGAAGCAACGGTTATGATCAAGGTGGGCGGCAAGATTGAGCATACTGCCGCAGAGGGACATGGCCCGGTCAATGCGCTGGATAACGCGCTACGCAAGGCGCTGGAAAAGTTTTATCCCAAGCTGAAAGAGGTTAAACTGCATGACTACAAGGTGCGGGTGCTGCCTGCTGGCCAAGGCACTGCTTCGGCAATAAGGGTTTTGATTGAGCTGGGCGATAAAACAAGCCGTTGGGGTACGGTCGGGGTGTCAGACAACATTATTGATGCCTCTTATCAGGCTTTGATTGATGGCATAGACTTCAAGCTGCACCATGAGGAGTTGGCCTAATAACTTGTATAATCAGCGAATTGCCATGGTTGCAGTTGCGATCATGGTGGCGCTGCTATTGATCGGAAAGGGTCGTCAACCAGCTAAAACAGCCGGATTGACGGCCCTTTCTGTGTCATCGGCTCCCGTTGCCGTCATACAGATCTCCGGTGATATTGCTCATCCCGGTGTGTATCGGGTGTGCGACATTAATTTGACGAACAGCGTCATATTTGTGGCTGAACCTTTGTGCGCTGGAGATCTTTCACTGCGTACTGACCTTTTATCAAGCCCCGTCCAGACAGGAAAGACACTTCATCTTCTTTGTAAAGGCCCTGATAACAGGGCCATAATTCAACATAGCACCATGAAATCCAGTCAGCTCCTGACTCTTGGGCTGCCATTGGATTTAAATCAGGTGGCTGAGGCTGATCTTGACCTGCTTCCTGGAATCGGTCCAGCACTTGCCCATCGGATTATAGAATATCGTCAAAAAAATGGCTATTTTAGGGATCTGAACGAGCTGATGCAGGTAGAAGGAATTGGAGAAAAGAAGTTTAAGTTACTGTCTGGCAGCTTTAAACCATTGAAATAAAATATGAAAATATTTTATAGGATATTCAAAGGACGTATGTACTCCTGTTGGCACGCAAGGTGAATAGGTAGTCGGCCCTGAAATATTATAACAGCATGTAATTATTAGTTTATATTTGCATTATTCTTTGATAAAATCGCCAGTAATTGTAGTTCATCCTTCAATTTCCGGTGATTTCATGCAACCCAAATCATCTA
>Ga0209749_1000088_pt1 | contig 160360 bp, 166 predicted proteins | sample EPASupsiteSAE347_FD_187267 | JGI IMG/M metagenome (GOLD analysis project Ga0209749, IMG submission 187267) | Bioremediated contaminated groundwater from EPA Superfund site, New Mexico - Sample SAE3-47 (SPAdes) (version 2) | ecosystem: Environmental > Aquatic > Deep subsurface > Groundwater >... | reverse complement strand
GGGACAGCCTTGTCCCGCCGAAACAATACAGCCGCTCAGGCTGTGCGGCCCTGCCTTTTTGAATCTCCCGGATCTGAATGCGTTTTTCTTAGGCGCGGCCATCGGCCTCCTGTTCTCCGCAAAGTATAATTACTACATTTATTTTCCGTGCATCGCGGTGATAATTTTATGGGCGGCGCTGCGCCGCATGATTTCCTGGAAAACGGTCGAAAAACTGATACTCGCTTCCGGCGTTTTAAGCCTGCTCATTTCCGGCTTCTGGTTCATCCGGAATTTTATGCTCTACGGCAATCCCCTGCCGATCCTGATGAGCGAGGATTTTTTCAAAGCCATCGCCCTGGCGCGCGAAGTGCATCCCGTGAACCACGGCTTGACCTTTGCCTCACTGGGATGGCTGGTCAAACAGGGATTTATCAGTTCCACGTTTGACTCGTTCTTCGCCGTTTTCGGTTATTTGAACGTCGGTTTCCACCAATGGGTTTATATAATCCTCGAATTTGCCGTTCCCGCGCTGGCGGCATTTTTTATCATCGCGGCATGGTTGACCCGCGACCGGTCCGCCAGGCTGGCATTGCTGGGACTGCTGATCATGATTGGCCTTGTCATGGCCATGCATGTCTGGGCGTGCCTCACTTTCGATTATCAGGCGCAAGGCCGGTACAATTTTACGATCCTCCTGCCGACCGCGCTTTTTACCGCCTGGGCCATTACCCGTTTTATATCGTTGAAAAAATACGCCGTTATATTGCTGGTTTTAATGGCCTGCTTATTTATCGGCGCCAACCTGCTTATTGTTCGCACCTATGGGGCGCCGGTTCAATTTTACGTTTCGCCCATGGAGAAGGATGGCGCCATTGCAAAGTCTGAACCATCGTCATTTACCGCGGAACGCACCACTAAAAATTATTATGCCACCGAAAAAATAACGATCGGCAACGAACCGATGGCTGGGATCAAAATCGGCTTGTCCGATAAATTCCTGGCGCGCTACCGCGATTTCAAGGTGGAACTGGAGACGAAAGGCGGTACCAGCACTGTTGATTTTTCATTGTCCGCGCCTGAACATCTGGTTAACGCCGCGTTTGACGCCAAGCTCAATGCCGTTGAATCAATCGGAAAGCCAGCCGGATTTATTATTCCGTTCAACGAATCTTGCCCGGTCAGAAGCCTGCGCATCACCTGCCGGATAGAAAACCGAAGGCTGTATGACCTGGAATAACGGCAGGTGTCCCCACCCAACCCGACTTTCTGCGAAAAGTCCTAGTGTTGAATTTTATAAACGTCATAAGCCTTTTGCATGAAATCCTTGAACTCCTCCAAACTATTGGCCGAACAGGCCTTTCTCTGAAATTCCAGCGCCTTGTTCACAGACTTTCCGCTGGCGGCATGTTCCAGATAAACACTCCAGACTTTTCGGGTCAGATCAAGGATGGGATCCATCTCCGGCTTTGCGGACTTGAACTCCGTTACAGGCACGGCCACGTGATCGCAATTCTTCCACGGCAATATAAAGGAGGAATTGGTGGTCAGAGGCTCGGTCATTGACAGCCATGGGCATCCGACCGCGCCGCTTCCTGTAACGATGTTTTCCGTCCTGAATGAACAGTTTTCGTCCTGCGGATACACGACCGACACGATCACGTTCTCATAACTTTGCACCGGAAAGCGGTTCATGATGGATTCCCCACGCGCCCAACCGTATCCCGGCACATAAGCTTCCACGAAATAATGGGTCTGGAATGGCGTGTTCCAATTGGGGTAGTTCGCCAAAACCCGCCCCGGGATGCCGGCCGCCCGCAGGAGCGCCGCGGCCAAGTTCGCCGCGCTGGTGCATTCTCCGCCGCCATGATCAAGCGTTGTGGCGGCGGTGGTATCGGGCTTGTCAGGTTTGATTTCCTTTTGCACGACCTCGCTGGAACATTTCAGAATGTTGCGGATCGTCTGGATGCAGTCTGCGTCCGGAGCGCGAAGTTCCAGCGCTTTTTTCCTGATGGCCGGATCGTCGGACTGGACTGATTTTGTCGCCTTCAGCCACGGCCGCACTTCCGGAGGCAGATCTTTTTCAGACACAATTTTTGCCGTCTTGGGAAACGAATCGTAATCGTGAATTCCCAAGAGCACATATCCTTTCCAGTTAAATGCGATTTTTTTTCCCTTTAGCGGCTTAAACTCCACTTCCGCGATCCAGTTCGGAGGCGCTTCCATCCGTTTCTTTAAAGTAACCTGTTGAATCGCCCCTTCCGGCCGGGCAATAAACTCAATGTAAAAAGGAACCTGTTCCGCATACATTTGGGGAATCGGAAAAGCGATCTTTGCCCCCCTGGCGGAAGCTTCCTCCAAAAACTCATAGCACCCTTCCGCATAGGCCAACCCGGGGCTCTCCATGTGCCGTGAAGCGAAGGTCCGTTCCAGCTTTTCGCCCATCCGCGGTTTTTTCAGCGCGAAGTCGTCAAACCATGCCGTGGCGGTGTCGTCTTTGCTGTAAAAATATAATCCCGCGTCAGCCTGCTCACAATCTTCCGGAACAACCATGTGGGTCTTGATTTCCCTCCAATCCACTGAGCCGTTGATTCCGTCGCAGTCCACCCTGCTCATTTTATTGCCGGGCATTCGAAACTGGAGCCATATGTTGGCAAAATTTTTTGAAGGGTCGCCGTTCATTTTGAGAAAACCAGTGAGCACCAGTTCCTCTCCTTTGGGAAATCCTTTGACGTCCAACTCATGGATGATGTTGCAAAAACCTGCGCCATCCACTCGCAGAGCTGTCTTGCCGCCGTGCTTGACCTGCCGGTCCAACCCGACTTTTACGGCGCCATTTTCAATTTTCCATCCGGCCGGGGTCTCATTTTCCGAATTTTCCTCAAACCCGGCATTTTCCAGAAGGTTCTTGTCCGTTCCTGCGGATTGCTTTCCCGGAGCCGTAATCGTCAGGCAAAGATTATCGAACCAGGCCATGCCGGCGCCGTTGAGAATGCAGTGGACTCCGGTTGGCCGCGTTCCATTTGGCAAGATCCACGCGATGGCATGCCTGGTCCAGCCATTTGTGGTTTCGCCTGGTTCTGATGTCTGGTTCAATGCTTTTTCGCCGGCAAAATCAACCGCAAGACAGGCTCCTTTGTTCCCGCCTTTGATATAACCGGTCAGCTTGAACATTGCGCCATCGAGCGTGTCCAGACCGCTTTTTTTGCGGAGCGCATCGGCGTCAAGACTCTGCTCGCATCCGTATCCCTTGTCGTCCTCGGCCTCAATGCGCAGACTATTCTTCCCAACGTGAAATACCGTCTTGTCCACCGTAATCGTTGCCTTGTCCGGATCAATGGGCTCGTTGTACATGGCCCAGGGTCGCCAATTCGTGATTTCCGATGACATACTGCTTTCCTCAAAATCACCATTCTTGAGAAAGTTTGTCTGTCCGGTTTCCTCTGCGTCTACCACGGCTGCGCAAAAGCCTGACAAAAAAATCAAGCCAACCGTAAAAATGACGGCCACCGCGGATGACCAACAAGCCATTTTGCGTGTCTTTGATCGCGATATCATGTCATTTTTTTTATTCATTTTCCCAGATCATTATGAAAAAATGTAATGAATAATGATATATCAGGTTTATCCATGAAAGTCAAATTTGCAGTTATAGCCGACACTCACTATGATTACGAAAAAAACATCCCGCCACCTCAATACCGCGGCGAGATTGCGGTTTCAACGGCAATCCGGACAAAACCCTGCCGAACCAAGGATTGGCGGCCTCCTGACCAGCTTCCGGCCTGTTTTCTGTAACGCTGGTTTCGGGATTGGACGCTGTTGACAGGCCTAATCGTTCGGCGTATAGTGTTAAAAAAACAAGCAAAGCCTCTGGGCATCCATTTAGCCAACTGCAGTAATCGGTTTTGGTGAAATTTTTAGCCCGCAAAGCGGATTATCCGCCTTGCGGATCCCTCGGAGCCCGTCGGCTGACGGGCGAGAATGAGCGTGAGGGCTGAAATTTCACCAAAACTATATAATTTCTGCAAATGGCTAAATGCTTACGTGTCTGGGCGCTATTAAGTTTATGGATCCAAAAATTGCCGTCGTAATCCCGTGTTACAAAGCGCGCGCGCACATCCCGGATGTAATCAAGGGCATCGGGGATGATGTCTGGCGTATTTATGTGGTTGATGATTGCTGTCCGGAGGGCACGGGTGATCATGTCAAGGCGTCGGCGAACGATCTGCGCGTGCGCGTTATTTTTAACACGGAAAACCTTGGCGTTGGCGGAGCGGTGCTGGCCGGTTATCAAACGGCCATTGCCGACGGGGCCGATGTGATCGTGAAAATTGACGGCGACGGCCAGATGAATCCCGGCATGATCCCAAGATTCACGGCGCCGATCCTCAAGGGACAGGCGGATTACACCAAGGGCAACCGTTTTTATGATTTGGCGAATATCTCGCGCATGCCCGCCGTGCGCCTGTTCGGCAATGCGGTTTTATCATTCATGGCAAAACTTTCAACTGGGTATTGGAATATTTTTGACCCCACGAACGGATATACGGCTGTGCATGCAAAAGTCGCGGCGTTCCTTCCGCAGGACAAAATCAGCCGCCGTTATTTTTTTGAAACCGACATGCTTTTCAGGTTAAACACCATCCGGGCCGTTGTGGTTGATATTCCCATGGACGCGGTGTACCGGGATGAAAAAAGCCATTTGAAGATATCCAAAATTCTTGGGGAATTTCTGGCCAAACATACCAACAATCTGATGAAGCGCATTTTTTATAATTACTTTCTGCGTGACATGACCCTTGCGTCGGTTGAATTGGTCGTGGGCGGCGGCTTGTTCCTGTTCGGGTTGATTTTCGGCGGCGCCCACTGGATCAGGTCATTAAGCATCCATGCGTCAACGCCCCTGGGGACCATCATGATCGCCGCCATGTCGTTGCTGGTTGGCATTCAATTGATCCTGGCCTTTCTCGGGTTTGATATTTTGAACGTTCCCAAAAGACCAATTCATGATGATCTGCCGGACAGCCATCATGCCTAACCTTATGAAACCGGACCCGAGTTATGATGATTATATCAAGCGCTGGTCAGAACTCTATCAAAGCCAGAACTATGACAATGGCCTGACCGGTTATTTTCTCAGGAAGAGTCATGCCTGGGCCGAGGCCGATTTCGGCCCGGATATCCATTTCGGAAAAGTCCTGGAGGTCGGGGCCGGGACAGGGATGCACATCAAGTTTATCCGGCATTCATACGACGAGTACTGGGTTACGGACCACAACCAGCCGTTGATGGATAAAATAACGCTCCCTGAAACCGCCGGCAAACGCGGAAAGCTCTGTTTTGCCGTGGAAGACGCCGCGCAACTGACATTTCCCGATGCGTCATTTGACCGGCTGATCGCCGCCCACGTGCTTGAACATCTTTATCAACCGCATAAAGTTCTCCGCGAATGGGCGCGCGTATTAAAACCGGGCGGGGTCATTTCCCTGGCGCTCCCCTGCGATCCCGGCCTGCTTTGGCGCCTGGGACGATACGCTGTCGCCCGGAATAAATTCATCAAGGCCGGTTTTGATTACGATTACTGGATGGCGCGCGATCACGTCAACTCAATCAATAACCTGGCGTCCTTTATCAGGTATTATTTTCCGGATGTGAGCGAGCGATGGCGGCCATGTCGCGTTCCGTCAATGGATTTGAATTTGTTTTACATTGCCCATGTTGTCGTAAAGGAAAAATGAAAGGCGCGGCCTCCTGGAAAATCTTTTTATTGCTCGCGCACCTCGGATTGCTGATCATCGCGATCGCGGCCGGACGCTGGTTATATGCCGGGGCCCTCGGACAGAACGATATCCTCGCGGTAGTCAACCCCTATCCGCAGGTGACGATGGCCGACAATCTCGCTCACTGCCCGGTCAATCCTTATCCACAAATTAAAGTCCGCGTTGGAAAGTTCGCGGCCAATCCCTTCGTATATGTCTGGGATTGGTATAAAGGGATGAACGGCCGGCTTCCGGTTGCGATAATGGATAGCCTGCTCGCCCAGGCGGCAAGATTGTGTCCGACTCCGGAATCATTTCCCTGGTGGCTCCTGCGCGCCTTGTCGCTCTATTGCCTGCTTGCGATTCCGCTTAATCTAATGGCGGCGGTTGGGACCTGGGCCAAGCGGCCGGCAATGACGCTCATATTGCTGGTTGCCGTGTGGTCGGTCTGGATCGTCAGCCCGAATGTTTATATCTTCTCGGCCATGTTCGATATTATCCTCACCGACCGCAATATACAAATGTATGTATTATCCTGGATGATTATGGCCGCGGTTAACAACTGGATGGGAAAATCGCTATGGCGATGGGGTTTGATGGGCATTGGCATCGTATTTGTGAGCTCGGAACAGAACCTGCCCAGCGCGCCGCTTTTACTGCTGGCAACAGGCTGGCTGGGGCTTGAAGGCAAAGCTTCTGCGGGACGCGACTGGCTCAAGCAGGTCTTTTACTACGCCGCCTGGACTGCTCTGGCCGCCGCCGTCTTTTTCCTGTCGCCCGGACAGCATTTGCGGAATGTCTGTTGTCTGCCGATGAATTCAATCGGCAATTTTTCACCGCTTGCCTGGTATCGCCAGGTTATTGACCTGGGCTATGGCGCGCTCTTTCCTGCGCACCCCGCTCAACTCTGGCTATGGCATTTGATTCTGTATTGCATCCTGGGACTGGGCATAATGCTCTGGCTCATAATCCGGCTTGCCGGCCGGACGATGGAAAATGATTCCCGCCAAAAATTATTTGGGATCGGCCTGATGGCTTTTGCTTTTCTGACCGCCTTTCTCGTTAGCATGACGACCTTGATCGTATCTCCTTATTTCCCGCCCTATGCCGCCTGTTATCCGGCTTTATTCCTCGCAGCCGGCCTCGTTTTTTCATTCTGGTTCATTCTGGATGGCGCCGCCGCGGGCATGGATGCGTTGTCTGAAAAAGCCGTTGGTCTCAGGCTGGTCTCCACAAGAATCGGCTGTACAATCGCCTTGCCCATCCTGGCTGTCATCCTCCTGGCCAGGACAATAACCGTGCCGGCCTGGCCGGGACTATTAACCGCATACCGTCACATCATGGAACAGAGCCGCAATCGCCGGCAGGTCTATGCGGAAATCATAAGGTGCCGCTCGACAACCGGCCAGCGGCATTTTATCCTGATGAATTTATGGAAATCCCCCGTCTGGGGCTTGCACATGGATGATGCCTGGGGCAGGGCGGGTTATTTCAGATGGCGCGGGATGGAAGATATTGTCTGCATGACCGAGGATGAATGGACGGCCGCCGGCCGCCCCCAGGAACAGTTGTATTTTAAGCTCGATTGCGCAAAGGTAATCCAGAATGAATCAAAGAAATAATGATCCTCTCGGCGGTAATCGGCTAGTCCGATGGCTGGTGCCATTGGCCCTGATATTATCTCTATTTGCGGCTTTTGTCCTGCGTTATTATCCGCGGCAGGCCGATTGGCCGGCCATTCTCGGCAGTGATTCAATCGTGTATCTGTATATGGCGCAGGTGGACTGGTTTGACGCCGCTCTATGGCACGGCCTCAAGCCGCCGCTTGTACCATTTTTATATCACGCGCTGAATGTCCATCCGGACCGGATCTGGGTTGTGGCCGTTTTTCAGACTTTCTTTTCCTCGCTTGCCTGGCTGGCGCTCGGGCTGGTCCTGGCGTCAACTTTACGGTCCTGGCTGTTTAAAATCATAATGATCTGGTTTTGCGCGGCCTTGTTTTGTTTCCCGCCGGTCTTCGGCTGGAATAAATATGTGTTGAGCGAGTCGCTTTCGCTCTCATGGATGATTTTATTTATGGCCGCATTCATCGCTTTCTGGCGTCATTGTGCGGTGCTTGAGGCAATCTGCCTGGTTGTCACCGCCCTCGGGTTTGGCCTGTCCAAGGATACCGGCGCGCTGATGGCGTCCGCCATAATTCCAGGCATGGTATGGAGCGTGTTCCGGACAGAAAACCGGCGGCTATCCGGCCACCGTCCCAGACGATTCGCAGTGGGGTTATCGGCCTGTCTTATGGCTGTGTTGCTTCTCTCGCATTGGAGTTCTATCCGGACAGTGGTTACTGATAAACCATCCTATCGCGCGCACCCGGAAATAAGCGCCTTTCTTAATTTATGTTCGGGAACGGATTTGGTTGGCCGCTGGTATTTGCCGTTCCTGAATATCCTGGGACAGCGGATCCTGCCGTGTCCCCAGGCGCGTGATTATTTTGCGGGCCGCGGCTTTCCGTTGAGCCCGGCAATAATGGCCAGAAGCGGAACTTATGCCGGCGCAGATAATTTTGCATGGTATCGCGACACTGAACTAATTAACCAGGTCAAACCATGGATTGTAGCCCATGGCCGGGAAGTTTATCTTCGTTACCTGATACGGCATTGGCGAATGACATTAACCGAGGTGTACTCGGCACGGAATACACTCCTCTCGCCCGTTGATCCTGACCTCCGACCATACCACTGGTTTCTCCGGCCGACCTGCGGCAAGGCGGATCAGAAACGTGATTTTCAGATAAGCATGGCCTGGATGAAATATTTTTGCCTGAACGACAGCGCTGATCTGGCGCGGTTTTTCATTATTATGGGACTGGCCGGCCTGGCGGGAATAAAGTGGCTGAATATTCGCGCGCGCGGTGGTTTGCTGTTGATAAGCGCTTACATGGTAATTATCGGCATGGCAATAATGTTCGTGGTCTATTATGGTGACGTCCAGGACCGGGAACGGCATTCCTTGAACCATGTGGTTTTTATGAACGTGGGCGCAGTCTGGGGTTATCTTTTGATTATTGACTCCGCGGCGACCGCGTTTCGGCAATGGCTTGGAGATTTTAACCGGCGTAGACAAATGCGGTCAACAGGTAATAGATAAAACGCGAAGTAATCAAACTTACCCCAACCCATCTCATCAGTCTATTTGACGACAGGATTGCACCGTGCATTATGATCAGGATTAGAACCAATTCCATGTACGGCAGTTCATGAATATGCGGCAGGGTCCATTTCAGGAAGGTATTCAACCCATAACTGAGAATAACCAACCCCATTATACAAGCCATCTCCCACGCCGCCGGATGGGATTGCGTCCCGCGCAGACGGATTTTCCGCACGGCGCCCCAGGCGGCCGCCAAGGCAAACCACAGAAGAACCCATTTGCCGATGGCGCAATAGGGAGTCATGAATGTCGGCAGGAAAGGCGTGTCGTAGGCCTTCTTTTCTTCATCGGTGCAGCCTTTCAGGTATTCGCTGATGTCAGTCGCCAGGAGCAGTTTGAGATTGTTTAACCGATGGCGCAGATGCTTTCCATCAAGAAGATAAGATGGAAATTTACGGACAGCGTCGGAAATTTGCGCGCGGGATGTGTCCGGGGTAAAAGCCTCCTTTGGCACATAGTGCAGATAAAATAAAAGCGACGTGTTTATTGATGGATACACTTTTTTGTAATACTGCCAGGGTAATTGCGCGGCGGCAAAAGACAGAAGAAAAATCACGCCCCAAACCAGATACTTCCGAATCCCATGTTGAATGACGGCCTTGACGGAAAAGGCGGATAAAAACACCGGCAGGGTCATTATGGCGCCGCTATGCGACAACACCGCGAGGGCCCATAATATGCCGGTTATAAAGGCGGCCGTCATTGAAGGAATGAGCCGTATCATAAACAACACCGCCAACAGGCCAAAATAAGCGGAAAAAAGTTTGGGCCAGGTGTAAAACACATTGAAAAAGATGAATGGATTAAAAACCACGGACAAGGGAACAATAATCATTAAAAACCTTCCCGGAAACCACCGCTTGACGAACAACACGCATGGCCAGAGAAAAAGCGCGTTCAGCAGTGTTCCGACAAGTTGATAAGTTTTATAGCCGTAGAAGGCCGGGGTGATGAAAAACGAAACAAAGGCGTTGACAACCGCCATCAACGGAGTTCTATCCCCCATCGTCCAGCCGCCGGCGGCCCAGGGAAGCGTATGCCGGATAAATACGCCGGCGGTTGAATATTGAAGGGAATTATCGGCGCAGGGAATGAAATTAAAACACTTGCGCTGGGCAATAAAAACGGGATCAAGGGCGGACAAGTCATGGGATGGAATGCCGGCGCAGATATAACATGCGGCAAATACCGCCGTTGCGAAAACAATTATTATTTCCAGCCGTTGAGCATTGACGGCCGGAATAAGATCCGCAATTACGCCTTTTTTGAGCGCCAGGGACAAGATTAAAACCAGACCTGACCAGAAGGCGAGCGTGATATACGCGGCTTCCGCCTTGATCAAATACAATGCGCAAAAGGGAACAAAGAGGAGCAGTAATGTCGCCGGAACGGCGAGAATTAGAGCCGTCTCGTTGTCAATGACGCGGGCCGCCGCCAGGCGCAGGAAAAAATATCCCGGAAGGACTAGGAGCAGGGAAAAAAAACTAATGCTGACGACAATCTCAAACAACTGCCAGCCCAACCCCAGTCCCATTCCCGTCAGGACGGAAATGACCAGGGATAAGGCAAACACAACGATAATCGGGAATAATTGCCGTAAACGGGCGTTGTCCATTAATGATGGCCACAGTCTTCTTATGTTCATGCCTTCATGCTCCCGACATTGTATTCAATCCTGATCCGGCGCCGATTAAGATCCACAAAATCAAAATAAACATGGATGGTGCTTTCCGGCAGGAGCGATGAAATCCTTTCCGGCCATTCGATTAGCGTGATGCCATTTCCCTCCAGCAACTCATCCAAACCGAGCGGCAGGACATCGGCTTCGGATTTCAGCCGGTAAAGGTCAACATGATTGAGCCGTAATCGCCCGTGGTATTCATTGATGATGGTGTAAGTGGGGCTGTTGACAATTTCCTCCACTTCAAACGCCTCCGCCAGGCCCTGCACAAAGCAGGTCTTGCCGCTTCCCAAATCGCCATACAAAGCCAGAACCGAACCCGGCTGCAACTTCTTCGCCAGATCAGCGGCAAACGATTTGGTTTCAGACGGAGAATTTGTTATAATCTCTTGAATCGTTTTCAAAACAACCTCTCGCCAAACCCATTTTTCTCATTCCCGCGCCACGTCGTTAGACAAGTGGCCACTTGCTCCGATTTATCGGAGCGACGTGGAAAGCGGTCCGCCAGTGGCGGATGGATTCCCGATCACGGTCGGGAATGACAGACACAAGAAACGGGCAGTGAAAATTATTTCTTTGCGAGCTTTGCGCCTTTGCGAGAAAATATTCTAAATCCTCTATCCCGCTTTTACCGAAAATGCTCAAATCCCGCCTCATCCAATTTAATTATCTTCCCCGCCGAATCAATCCCTTCCAAATGCCCGGCATGCGCTGTTATCCATCCGATCTGGACGCAGGCAAGTTTGAATGCGCGTTGCCAGGCTTTCATAAAAACTTTTACCTTCCTTGCCGGCACCGTGAATAGTAATTCATAATCTTCGCCGTCGCTAAGCGCATGATATGCTCTTATCCTTAATTCTTTTAAGGTCCCCTCCAACGGAGGGGTGTCCGCCGCAGGCGGGCGGGGTGGGTTGTCCGATACTGGAATTTTATCAAACATTACCCGCGCCCCCGCCCCGCTGGCTGAAACGATATGCCCCAGATCGCGCAGTAAGCCGTCGCTGATATCAATCATGGCGGTCGCCCATTTACCACGGGCCAGCCATTGCCCCTCTAAAAGGCGCGGCTGAAAACTGAGATGTTTCCCGGCCAGACTTCCGCCCAGACTGCCGGTTACGAATATCGCGTCGCCCGGCTTCGCGCCCGAGCGTAAAACCGCATTGCCTTTTTTTACGCGCCCCACCCCGAAAACATGCAATTGCAATTCTTTACCTGATGAAACGTCGCCGCCGACAATGGAGGCGCCAAACTTGCGAACCAGCTTACCCATCCCGGCATAAATTCCTTCAATCCGCTTAACAGAGCATGTACCCGGCGCAACCAGATCAATCAGAATCCACAATGGCTCGCCGCCCATGGCGGCCATGTCGCTTAAAACCCGTCCCAAGGCCTTGTTGCCGACCAATTCAGGTTTGGCGCTCGGCTTAAAATGCACTCCTTCAACAACGCCGTCTGATTTAAGCAAGTAATCATATTCATCCGCCGGCATTCCCCTGACCACGGCGCAATCATCCCCCGCGCCGACCATCACGTCATTGCGCAAAGGCAATTTCCGGCAAAGCCGCTTTAGCAATACAATCTCGCCGGTTTGGGAAAGGGTTTGATATTTCAAGATTTTCATGTAATCATATTTTCCAGACCTGCCTGCCAGCAGGCAGGAAACTATGTCAAAATTATGATCCGCCACAGGCGGATCTGCTTCTGGCATGATATCATGGCAAATTTGCCTGTCAATTATCCATACTGGAGAGTTGACGCCGATACCCAATAAAATGAAAGGAACAAACTGATGACGAATACACTTCAGGTTTCATGCGTGCAGATGCATTGGGCTAAGTCGTTAGAGTTCAACCTGGAACGGACGCTTCATTACATCAAGACAGCGTCGGATTATGGCAGTCGGGTCGTCCTTTTCCCGGAAGCGAATCTAACCAGTTACTACTTACCCTATGTCGTGAAGCTGGATCAACACAAAGTCATTGGAGCTTTGAACAAGACGTGCGCCGCCGCGAAGAAACATAAGGTTTGGGTCATTACCGGCACCATCCAAAAAACCACTGATCGCTTCTTGAATCTCGCCCATGTGATCAGCCCCACGGGAAAGATCGCGCATGAATATGCCAAGGTGAACATGGCCGGCAAAGATGAAAAAACGTACTGCCGCGGCGGCAACAAGCTTTCATTATTCAAGATTGACGGCATACTTTGTACGCTTGTGATCTGCCGTGACGGAAGGCATCCGGAATTGTACCGAATCCCGGCCATGGCAGGCGCACAGATCCTATTCCATCCATCCTGCAGTTCGGATGAAATTGAGGCGGTCTGCTGGAAACGCAGGGCCGGCCGGGCACAGCAACCTGTCGGCCCGAATTCCAAGATTTTCCATTGCGTTGCAAACACAATCGGCGAGGCGCCCGACGGAAAACAGACTTCCAGCGGATCGTCTTTCATCCGTGAGCCAAACGGCATCCCTCTGGCCGAAGCCGGTTTTTATCAGGAAGAAATGATCACGGCCGTTCTGGATATTTCCCGTGCCGACCGCTCCTACATACTCGACAGCATGAAAAACCCTCCATTTCTTGCCAGGCACTGGCAAAACATGATAAAAGAGGCAAAGGCCAGGGCGGACATCAAGCCGGAATAACAACGGAATATACTTATGAAAACTATTGGCATCATTGGCGGTTTGGCATGGCCGAGCACCGCCGTTTATTACCAGAAAATCGTAATGCCTTCAGTTAGAGGAGGAATAAGAAAAATTGGTTTTTGTAGGGGCCGCGCTTGTCGCGGGCCCGTTTTAATTGGTCTTGCAAGAAAGAGGACTTCGCAAGCGAAGCCCCTACATGAGAGGAATACCCACGAGCCTGAGGTTACCATCGAAGACAGCCCGGTGCCGATTATTGACACCACCGTGGCCCATATCGAAGCCGCCGTAAAAACCGCGTTGGCGGATTAATCCCACTATTGAAATCAGAAAGGAAATATCATGCGCGAAATTGACGTGACAAAGTTATCCGTGAATATAGTTGACCTTTGGATGAACCAGTGGCTGGTGCTGACCGCCGGCGCCATGGACGACTGCAACATGATGACCGTGGCCTGGGGCAGCATTGGCTGCATGTGGACAAAACCGTTCGTTCAGGTGGTTGTGCGGCCCCAGCGCCACACGCGCAAATACATGGAACAATCGGATTCATTCACCCTCTGCGCATTTCCCAAAAAATACCGCGAAGACCTCCAAACCCTCGGCGCCATCTCCGGACGGGATGGCGACAAACTGTCAAAAACAAGTCTAACCTTGAAGCCCTCCAAATGCGTGGCTTCGCCGTCGTATAACGAGGCGAACCTCATCCTCGAATGCCGGAAAATATATTACCAGGACATGGATCCAAGAGGTTTCATTGACAGGACAATTCAAGACAACTACGCGGCAAACGACTACCACCGGATCTACTTCGGCGAAATCCTGTCCGCATTCTGTGAAAAATAAAATCAAAATGACAACGTCCTTATGGCAATATGATGAAATGATTCAGATCGGCAAGAATTTTGCCAGCCTGGAAGTGGTTGAAGCCTATGATGCCAAACACCGTCAATTCAGGGACATTGAAGGCGAAAATTCCGCCGTCATTGCCGGCTTGGGGATTCAACGCGGACAAACCCTGGCAGACTTTGGCAGTGGAACCGGAGCTTTCGCCATGCAGGCCGCCCGGATTTGCGCAAAAGTGCACGCGGTTGACATTTCAAAGGCCATGCTCGACTACACAGCCTGGAAGTCCAAAGGCTTGGGACTGACAAACATCGTCTGCCATCATGGCGGCTTTCTTACTTATGTTCATACCGATCCGCCGCTCGACGCGATCACGTCAAGCATGGCTCTGCACCACCTGCCGGATTTCTGGAAACAGAAGGCCCTGACCAGGCTCAACGGCATGTTGAAACCAGGCGGCAGATTCTACCTGCATGACGTGGTTTTCTCAGAAAAAGACTATGAAGTGAACATCCAGACCTGGATCAACAAGCTCTCGTCAAAAATGGGGGCGGAAATGGCGGAAGATGTCAGCAGGCATGTTCGCAAAGAACACTCCACGTTTACCTGGATCATGGAAGGATTACTGTCGCGCGCGGGATTCAGAATAGACCATGCCGAATATTCGGATGGAGTTCTGGCCAAATATTTCTGCACAAAGATCAACACATTCTAGATCGTTCCGTCAAGACATGACACATATCGGCTGGTGCGGTCATATCTATGCAAAAGGCCGACGGCATGTTCGCCGATACAAGTTTGACCTGAAAAATATTGCCGCCACGGCGGGGAAAAATTATGTTGCCATAAGGCACACAATATGATACATTCATAACAAATGAATAAACCGTTTGTATGGGATGATTCAAAGAACATATGGCTCATAGCGGAAAGAGGCATTTCGTTTGATGAAATCGTATATTACATGATGAATGGCCATTTGGCAGATGTGATTCCGAACGAAAACCAGGACAAATATCCCGGACAACGAATTTTTGTGGTCAATTGCGCGGGATACATCCACCTGGTTCCCTTCGACGAATCAGAGAAGGAGATTCAATTGAGGACAATCATTCCGAGTCGAAAGGCCACAAAGAAATATTTGAAAGGAAAACGCGATGAAACTTGAAAAAGAAGAAAAAGACTTGCTTGAAGCCTTTGAGCGGGGACGGATAAAATCTGTTCCCAATGTAAAGGGTGAAATATCTCGTTATCGGGAATATGCAAAGGCTCATTTTCAGAAAAATAAAAGAGTGAACATTCGCATATCAGAAAGCGATTTGGCATTGCTTCAGAAAAAGGCTGTTTTGGATGGCCTTCCCTACCAAACGCTTATGTCAAGCATTCTGCATAAATTCATATCCGGACGATTCGCGGAAAAATCTGCATAAAGGAAATTTGCGGAAACACGGCATCCGCTTTGAACAATCGGCGTCAATAAAACTGGACAGACGATTGAGTTTGGACACGGTGTTAACGTTTTCCCGCCTTCGGCGGCTTCCACCGCCCTTCTTTGTTCGGTAAATGATCTGGATATAAAGAACAAAAAAGCGGCGGACATCGGCTGTGGAACCGGTTATCTGGGACTGGGCCTTCTCGCGCGCGGCGCCGCCCGCCTTTACGGAAACGATATTCAGGATGAAACGATTAAGGCTGCCCGAAATAATGCCGCACTGAATAACTTTGAGAAAAAATCAGTAAAAAATGATATTGTCTAACTGACACATGACAGGTAACATTTAAGAAAAAGGATGATACCATGAGAATTGAAATAGAAAGAGAAGATGATGGCCGGTGGATCGCGGAAGTGCCGGATATTCCGGGAGTCATGGCTTACGGGACAACCAGGCAAGGCGCCGTAGCAAAGACCGAAGCCCTGGCGCTCCGCATCATCGCGGACCGGATTGATCACGGAGAGGCAATTCCAGAATTGGATGAAATGTTTGCCGTCCCCGCATGAGCCAATGGCCATCCAGTAAAGCCCGGAGAGTACTGGCCGCATTGCTCCGTATCGGCTGGGTTGTAAAACGGCAGTCCGGCATATCGCACCGTATTCTCGCCCGACCAGATTGGCCTGATTTTGTATTTGCCTTTCATGACGGCGCGGAGATCGGACCCAGGATGCTTGCCCGCATCGCCAAGCATACCGGACTTACTCCGAACGACTTATGACAATGCAGGCCGAATCATTACTGCCGGTGCGCCACCCCGCACGACAGACCGGTAATGCCCGTAAGTCATACATGAAACTCCAATTTAAATTCATCAAGCCAGGCAAACTCGTTGACGGCGATCTTCAGCTTGTGCTTGTCGGGAAACACCCCGCCAACCCAGTCAAGAAATATGTGCCCTGCTATGAGTTTGAAATGCGCAAGACAGGCGGATCCCGCAAGATCGGGTCTGTTCGCCTTCGGATCGGCAGAACGAGGCCCCTTATCGGCTGGTGTGGTCATATTGGCTACGGCGTGGATAAAAAATACAGGGGACATCATTATGCCGCCCGGAGTTGCCTCCTGCTTTTCCCGTTCGCCTACGCTCATGGATTGAGAACGCTTTGGATCACCTGCGCGCCGGACAATATGCCGTCCCGCCGTACCTGCGAAATTGCCGGGGGTGAGTACATGGGAACGATCCGCGTCCCAAAAGGAACCGAACTCTATGCCCGTGGCAGACGCCATGTGCGCCGCTATAAGTTTAACCTGAAAAATATTGCCGACACGGCGGGAAAATTTCCAGCTTTTACAAAAAAAAGTAATTGCGCATGCAATGCTTTGTGCGTATATTGATTGTGGATAAAGCCGTATGGACAGGAGGATAATGGAACTAACATTGCAACTCACTCGAATGACGACTTCCGACAAACTCCGGGCGTTGGAAAAGATTTGGGACGACCTTTCTCGAACAACAAAGAACGTCCCATCCCCCTCATGGCACGCCGACGTGCTGCAAGCCCGGCAGAAACGCCTTCAGGATGGCTCCTCACGCTTCACAGAATGGACCGAGGCAAAACGCGCGATCCGAAACCGCGTCAAATGAGAATCGAGATTCTGGACGCGGCACAGCAGGATTTGATAGACGGCTTCCGGTTCTACGAAAACCAAGCAGCAGGGCTCGGCGATTACTTTCTCGACTCCCTTTTCTCGGACATAGATTCATTACATCTCTATGCCGGCATTCATGTTTTGGTATTCGGATATCACCGGCTTCTCTCCAAGCGATTCCCCTTCGCGATATACTATCGTGTAAATACCAAAATTATTTTTATTCATGCCGTATTGGACTGCCGACGGGATCCGGCACGGACTCAAAACCGTTTAACATAATTCACGACTGCTTACAGCGGCGGCTAATTTTTGTTGTCCGGTAAAATACAAGACATGAAAGTTTGACGCGCAACGCTTGCCGATGCGGATCATCTGGCCAAAATCCATGCGGATTCATGGCGCGCGGCTTACCGGGGGCTTATCGTAGTGGGCGCCAGCGATGATCGCGCATCACCATTGCAGGCCGAAAGGATACATCATGGGATCAGCGGGTCAAAACTCATCATGATTGAGAAGGCCGGGCATTTCCCCTGGCTGGAACAGCCGGATCGCTTTTTCGCCGCTGTCGAAAGCGGCTTGGCAGCGCTCGGTCTTCACCCGGTAACACCAACAGATAAGTAAGGGAAAATACCGAAAATGGCCAGGACAAAAATCAAAGCCAATTACTATCAGCAGTTTCCGGCAGACTATTCCCTGGAGGTTCCGGCCGAAGGATACGGCGGCTGGAAACAGGCTGATATCGAGGTGGATCTCGACCGCACTGCGTTGGCGGTCATGCACGCCTGGGACAACGGAACCATGGAAACCAATCCCGGCGGTTACCTCCACCACGAGTATCTGCCGCGCGCCAATGAAATCCTCCACACCGTTTTTCCCGCGCTTCTGTCGGCGGCGCGATCTTCGCGCTTCAAGATTTTCCATATCGTGGAACGTGGAGGAAAATACTATCAGAATCACCCCAATTATCTGGCAACCGTGGCATTGGCCGGTTCAAACTATTTTCCGTCTGAACAGCTCGATCCCGGCCATGCGCTCATGAAATGGCGCGAGGAACTCAACCTTCCAACTCACCATGGGAAGCGTTCCCTTGCCCGGAACTTTGCCCCGGAGGCGGTTCCGCAGGGCGATGAACCGATTGCCAAGGACGACCATCAACTTTTTGCTTTATGCAAAAAGCATGACGTGAATCACCTGATCTACGCGGGCTTTGCCATCAATGCATGCCTGTTGGTCTCTCCCGGCGGGATGCTGGATATGAATCGCCGGAAGGTCCTCTGCTCAACGATTCGGCAGGCAACGACAGCCGTGGAAAGCAAGGAGAGCGCCCGCCGAGAATCGCACAAGGAAGAAGCGCTATGGCGGATCGGTCTGGATTTTGGCTTCGTTTTCGATCTTGAAGACTTTCTTGAAGCCTTGCGCCGGAAATGATGACGCAGATGGGAATTGCATCATATTGCGGACTTGATCCGGAATTCGGCATTACAGCCATTTTTAAATAATGATGGCAACGAAGCATTCTTTCTGATAACCTCATTCCCATGACTTCAAAGCAATTTTACGATTGGCAGACATCCGGCGGAACGAACGACGTCATGCGGCTCGTTGACTGTCTGGAGAAGGCGGATATCGCCTGGTGCGTCATTGGCGGCCTGGCGGTGAACCATTGGGCGAAACAACCCATGGTAACCCAGGACGTGGATATCGTGGTGGTTTCAGATGCCATTGAACGCGTGGTTGCGTTGCTCGAAAAAGCTGGATTCCGCGCCGAACGGTTTGAATGGTCCATCAATTTCAAGGGACAATCCGCGGTCAGCATTCAACTCAGCACGGAAGACTTTTATCGCGGTTTTACCGACCGCGCCGTTCCGGCCGATGTTCACGGCATTCTTATGCGCGTGGCTTCACTCGAAGACACTCTGAAGGGCAAGATAAAAGCATGGTCCGAATCCGGCCGAAGACAAAGCAAGCGGATCAAGGATCTCGCGGATATTGTCCGCCTTGTTGAGGCCCATCCCCATCTTTTGGACAAACTCCCTGATGATTTGAAGCGCCAAGTCCAGCCCAAATAACATTATCCGTTTCTATTTGGCCGGCAGGCGTGCCGCAATGATTGTTTATACGGCGGACGGCAGATGCCATTCTCGCAGATAATCGCGCTGATCAATTTTGCCGGCGTAACATCAAAGGCGGGGGAATAAACGTTCACGCCGTCCGGCGCGGTTTGCTTTCCAAACCCGTGCGTCACCTCTTCCAGCGCGCGCTGTTCAATCGGAATGGCGGCGCCGGAAGGCGTCTTTAAATCAAAAGTTGAAGTCGGCGCCAAAACATAAAATGGAATCTTGTGCGCCTTTGCCAGGAGCGCCACGCCGTAAGTGCCGATTTTATTGGCGGTGTCGCCGTTGGCCGCAATCCGGTCGGCGCCGACAAAGACCATATCCACCTTTCCCTCTCGCATCACCTGCGCGGCCATGTTGTCGCAAATGAGCGTAACGTCAATTCCGGCCTGCTTGAGTTCCCAGGCGGTCAGGCGCGCGCCCTGCAGGAGCGGCCGGGTTTCATCGGCAAAAACCTTTACCGGCCAGCCCTTTTTATGCGCCAGATAGATGGGCGCCAGGGCCGTGCCGAACTGCACCGTAGCCAGCCCGCCCGCGTTGCAATGCGTCAAAACCGATTTTTTCCCCTTGAGCAGTGCAAGGCCATGCCGGCCGATTGACCGGCAGATTTGCCGGTCCTCATCAAAAATCGCAACCGCCTCAAGCGCCAGCGTTTTTTTCAGGTCATCCAGCGGCAAATTTTCAGCGGCAAGGGTTTTTTTCTTCATCCGTTCAAGCGCCCAGAACAGATTGACCGCCGTGGGACGGCAGGAAGCGAGATAATCGGCCGCGCGGATTATATCCGCGACCAGGCCGGGGCCGGACAACTTTTTGGAATTCTGGGCGGCCAGAACGACGCCGAAAGCGGCGGCCACGCCGATGGCGGGCGCGCCGCGGATTTGCAGGGTTTTAACGGCTTTCCACAATTCTTTAACGTCCCTGATCTTCAAAAAGCGCAATTCACAGGGCAGGCGCGTCTGGTCAACGGCGCGGATAAAACCCGGAACTATTTTGCCCTGTTGCTCCGGCATCCATTCTATCGTTAATAATGTTTTCATATTTTTTTTAAAATTTCCGTGATATTCCGCAATGGCAGAACTTCAACGGATTCATGCACCGCATAACGGCGGTCGCCGGGATAAACAATCCAGGCCCGCTTGAGTTTCAGATCCTTAATGGCAATATGCAAAGACTTGGTCATGACCGGCGCATCGGCGCATTTGAATTCAAATCCATAGCGTTTTCCATGCCGGATAATCATCATATCCAGTTCGGCGCCACGATGGGTGCCCCAGAAAAAAGCTTTATCTTCTCCGACTAAAACAAGGGTTTGCTGAAGAGCAAACCCCTCCCAGGACGCTCCATACTTGGGATGGGCGCGAATATCGCGCAGGGTTTCCAATTCAAGCAAGGCATGCAGCAGGCCGCTGTCGCGCACATATACTTTAGGCGATTTGACCTGTCGCTTGCCCACATTCTCATGCCAGGGCGGCAAGACGCGCGTTACATAGGCGCCGGTCAGGATATCCAGGTAATGACGGGCAGTCTTTTCGTCGGTTCCCAGCGATTTGGCCAACTCGGAAGCGTTCCAAATCTGGCCATGATAATGCGCCAGCATCATCCAGAACCGCCGTAACGTTTCAGATGGAACACGGATACCCAACTGCGGAATATCCCTTTCCAGAAAGGTGGCCATGAAGGCCTGCCGCCAACGCCAGGATTCAGCATCCGACTTTGCGAGAAATGAACGGGGGAACCCGCCCCGCACCCAAAGCCGGTCAATAGCCTTGTTGTCAATTTCGTCAACCGCAAATCCGGGTACTTGGACAAACAACACCCTGCCGGCCAGGGACTCGGATATGCCTTTAACCAATGCCGGCGAGGCGCTGCCCAACAAGAGAAAGCGCGCCGGCAAGGGATGCCGGTCTGCAAGGGGCCGTAACGCGGTAAACAGATGCGGCATCCGCTGGATTTCATCAATAACAACCAGTCCCCGAAGAGAATTGAGAACAATTTCCGGCGCCGAAAGCGACAGGCGATCGGCCGCTTTTTCAAGATCAAAGACATGGGTATTCGGCCGCCGATCCGCCAATATGCTGGCCAGTGTCGTTTTCCCTGTTTGCCGGGCGCCTAAAAGCGCCGTTACCGGCGCTTCACGGAGCGAACGGGTTGTTTCCGCCAGCAAACGCGCTCTTTTAATAAAAAGACTTTGTTGCATTTCCGGATCCTATCTCCTAATATGCCCGGATACAAGCAAAATCGCATCCATTTCGCCAACTGCCGTAATCGGTTTTGGTGAAATTTTCTGCCCTCAAAGCGGATTATCCGCCCTGCGGATTCCTCGGAGACCGTCGGCTGACGGGCGAGAATGAGCGTGAGGACTGAAATTTAACCAAAACTGTATAATTTCTGCAAACGGCTAAATGCTTACGTAAAATCTTCATAGCCGCCGAATTGTCGTTGCCGGTTTTTAAGTCCCCGTTAACAAAACTATGCCGAAGTCAGCAATAATATACAAACGCTCACACCGTTAAAAATACCGTGCAGAACGATCGAGGTCCACAGGGAACCTGAATAAATATACATCCATGCCAGGACAACCGCCAATGCAAACAAGGGAACCATTGATGGCAGATGCTGATGAATGCCGGCGAAAAAAATCGAACTGACCACAATGGCCGTCCCCGGACTCATTTTTTTCATTAGCACCGGCAATAACATGCCCCGGAAAAGCGCTTCCTCAACAAGCGGCGCGACCACCACCGCCAGCAACAGCAGGAAAAAAAGACTCCAGCCTGATTGGGGCTCCAGAAAAATCGTGACGACATCCTGAAGCGTTACCGGATAGCCCGCCGTATAAAGAAATATCTGGTATAAAAAAGAGGTGGCAAAGACAACCGGCAAAACCCCGATATAGCTCACAAACCCCTGGCCGGCGGCCTGCTTCAAGCCTGGCCGGTTCATGCCAAACGCTTCGCTCCATGAACTGCCTCGCCGCCGGATAAGCCCCCAGATAATCAATAACGCAACACCGTGGAACAAAACCCCCTGAACAAGAGCCGCGCTGGTATCTTTCATGTCGGCCGCGAACCAACCGAGTTTGACGCCTCCCCAATGGATGAGACCGGCGCCAACCTGAATGAATATAAGGATAAAAAAAATCCAGAGCACGTCTTTTGTCAACCACGGTCTTGACCTGATCCGCGCCGCCATTCCATCCCAGGCAAGCGGCAATATCAGGAAACGGACGAACAAAACAATATCCACAAGCACGCCGATAAAAAGCAGCGCCAGATAGATGCTTCCTATCACATAGACCGGAGGAATGGCGGTCAGGGTGATATTGGCCAGAAAATGCGGTGCAAAGCCGGACAAAAAGAAGGGAAGCGCCATATCTTATTGGGGAGAGGATTCGGCTGTCTCTTTGATAACATAAATCGGTTTGCCCTGGGATTCGTGATAAGTGCGGATCTGGATTTCCGCCAGAATGCCCATGCAGATAAACTGGATGCCGAAGAATACGAGCATGAACGATGTCATCACCCAGAAGGGACGTTTCAGCAGACCGGCGGCAAATTGTGTCCCGAACAGGTTCGCGCAGATGTTGGCGATAATCATCAATAGCACCAGCGCCAGGCCCGGCACGCCCACGATCAGCCCCAGTTTGCCGAAAATCTGGATCGGACTCCGGCTGTAGCGCAGAAGAAAAGAAACCGTCATCAAATCCAGAATTACCTTCACGATCCGCGAAAGACCGTATTTCGATTTGCCGAAACGGCGGGGATAATGATGAACAACGACTTCATCAACCTTGCATCCTCCTGCGCTTGCCAGGGCGGGAATGAAGCGGTGCATGTCGCCGTATAATTCAATATTTTCCAGCACTTCACGGCGATAGGCCTTAAGCGTACAGCCGTAATCATGCAGATGGACGCCGGTTACATAGCTGATCAGGCGGTTGGCCAGCATTGAAGGCAGTTTCCGCCGGATACATTCGTCCTTGCGGTCCTTGCGCCAGCCGCTGACTACGTCAAAACCCTTGTCCATTCTTTCCAGCAAAAGCGGGATATCCTCCGGGTCATTTTGCAGGTCGGCGTCCAGGGTAATGATAATTTCACCGCGGGCTTCATGCAGGCCGGCGCTCATGGCCGCGGTCTGCCCGAAATTACGGCGCAGTCTGACAAGGCGGAAATTCGGAAACTTCCGGATATTTTCGCGCAGTCTTTCCCAAGTGCCGTCCATGCTTCCATCGTCAACCAAAATAATCTCATACGAACGCCCCGCCTTGGAAAGCGCATCATGCAATTTCCCGCAAAGCAGATTGACGTTTTCGGCCTCATTAAAGACCGGCACAACGATTGAAAGAACCGGTTGCTTGTCATTCATCGCTTTTTCCTTCAAGCGGCATTGGATTGCAGAGATTTTTCCCTGATTTTGCCGCCCTTCCGCAGTTGAAGCAGATAAAAGCCGGATTACAGGCCAGCATACGGATTTCTTCCACCCGCCCAACGCTGGCCAGCACGCATAAATGACCCTTGTGATTCCCTTTGCATTTTTTCTTTTGTGCCATAATTATTTCCCTCCGCATGCGTTAGTTAACAGATAAATATCAATTCGCCACTACTTTGACAACAACCTTCCTGACCGGTTGGGGACGGTTAACGCTCAATCCCGGACGATGCGCGTCCTGGGGATAAAAAATGACAAAAAAACCGCTTGGAACAAAAAATCGGCTTCCCTCTCCCCGCAAAAACAATGCGTCGTTTGTTTTATTATATTGCGTCTCGACCTCCATTTTTGAGACGCATTGGTACTCCATTGATTCCGCGCCGGAAACCACATACTGGATATCAATATACCGCCGATGAGCTTCCCATTTGACGGAAGAGTCGGCCTTGGTCGTGTACTCGGAAACAATGGCAAATAATTTATCGCCCCTTATTTCATTCTTTCTGCATGGCAAATGCTCCAGATCGGCGGTCTTTAAGAAACGCAATCCCGCCTCAATTCCGGCGCCCAAGCCGTAATACTGCAATGCATTGTCTATATGATCAATAATCATGGCCGGCAAAAGATATCATAGACCGCCGAGGCGATTGCCACATGCCCGGTCAAATTTGGATGCACCGGCTCGTTGCAGAACGTGTCCGGCTCATAATATTTCAACAGGTTCTGAAACATGGCGTGCGTTTTCAACAGGCGCGTCTTGTACTGCCGGCTTAGTTTTTCCACAATGTCCAGATAACGCGGCAAAATCTCAAGCACACTGCGGCGGAAACTGTCCTTGGACGATTCCCGGCTGATATAAAACGGCTGGATCAGCAATATTCTACACTTGGGCAGTTCGTCCCGCGTGCGCTTCATGATTTTTTGACAGGCATCCTCAAATTTTTCCGGCGGGATGCCGTTGGGCAGATTGCGTAAATGCATGTGCAGATCGTTGATGCCGATTTTGATTGAAAGCCAATCCGGTTTATGCCGCAGGACGTCATCCGTCCACCGGTCCAGCAGTCCGATGCTTGTGTCGCCGGCAATGCCCTTGTTGATGATTTCAATTCTTTTCTCCGGCTCGCAGGCAATCAGAAAGTCCGAAAATATTTTCACGTATCCGTAGCCCAGAGGCCGATCCGCGCCGCGCCGGCCGCAATCGGTGATGCTGTCGCCGATAAAGAGAACTTTCTCGCCTGATTTTATCTTTGTCTGCATTTTTTCCTTTCTATGGTTTGTTTCTTCCAGCCGTCAACCATATCCTGACTGCCATCACGATGAAAGCCTTTTTTTACGCTCCAAGTGAATCAAGGAAACAATTGCCAGGCGCGCGGCGGTTAAAGCCAGGATAATATAATCATCCCTTTCGCCGCCATGCGCCCGTAACTGCTCGTCACACTCCCTTAAAAGACCGGCGATTAAAGGATCCATATTGTCCTTCGGCAAAAGATTGATCATGGCGCAAATTTCCTTCGCGCCGGCGGCTTTATTGCGCTGTTCAAAATGCCTGGCACATTCGCCGATAATCCGCCGGCATTCGCCCGTTATTACGGCGCTGGTCCCGGCCTTTGTCTCCAATTCCAGCAGTTCCTCGGCGCAGGTGGTTTCAAAATCCGCCCGGCCGCGCTTCCAGAGGCGCACAAAATGATGCTCGCCGCCGATAATCCTGGCCACGGCCAGCGCCACGTCGCCGCGCAAACGATCGTCAGGCAGACAGCGCAACAAGGCCACGATATCCGGGAGCGCTTCTTTGCGGCGCAGGCGTCCAAGCGCGGCCGCGTAACCCGTGCGGATATTGTCATTTATTTCATTCTTGAAGGCCTTGATGATTTCAGGAACGCTTTCCATGTCATTCAGCTTGGCCAGCGCCCGCGCGCACTGGGAACGCAAAAGGGCATATTCGCACTTCAGCATCTCGCGCAGTACCGGTATGGCGCGGCTATCCCCCATTCTTCCCAAAGCCCAGCAGGCCGCCTCGCTGACACCCGGTTCCCTGCTGCGCACCGCCAGGGCAAGCGCGTTGATCAATTTGTTGTCCGGAGGCATGCGCGCCATGGAAACGACCGCTTCGTAGCGCATGTTAAAGTTGGGATCATCCGCCGCCTGCAGTATTTCTTCAACCGTCAGGCGGCTTTTGGCGTCCCCCATCCGCCGGGTAAGTTCCATGCGCTGCGATTCATCTTCGGCAAGATGATAACGGAGCATGGAACTGACGGCCAGCAAGGGATTGCCCTCAAAGAAGAACGACATAAACTCGCCGGTCCGCACACTGCTGTCATCAAGGGCGTTGCGCAATATACGGAACGCGGCCAGACAACAGACAAGCATCAGGAAGAATAGAATCGTGAAGTTGTTAAAATGAATGAAATGCCAATCAAACTTGACTGACCGCAGGGCATCCAACAGCCAGCCATAAAAAAACGAACAACAAGCCGCCAGCACATTTTGCAGTGATGCATTCAGGGCCGTACAGGAAGCCGGACTCCGCGTCGTCGGCAGAACGGTAACATAAAAATAGCGGTTTGCTCCGGCGCCCCACCCCTGAAGGACAATGCCAAAAAAGGCATAAACAAAACACGTGCCGACAACACTCTGTTGATCCAGGCGCGGAAGAAGAAAAAGCAAAACAGGCACTAAAGAAAGACCTGCCAGCGCGCTCATAAAAACCGGCTTGCTCCCGAACCGGTCCGCGCTCCATCCCCAAAAGAAGGCCGAGAGCAAGGCGCCGGCCTGAAAACATCCGCTGAAAAGCATGATCAAATCGGCGCTGAATCCAATTCTCTCGTTCAGATAGAGAGGCAGGAAACCAAAACCGGCGAAGCCGATAGTAAGAAAAAGCGCGCCTTTTATCCATGTTCCAAACCTGGGATTGCGCAGCGCCTCCAATGTGTCGCCGATCAGCGTCCAATTCCGTTTTTCAACAATTTGGGGATTGCCGCCCGGCAAACGCCAGGCCGCGGTAAGACCGATAAAACCGAAAAAGATGCCGACATATATGGCCACATTATAGCCGAGTATCCCCGGCCAGTTTTTCAGAATCAGCACCGCGCCCAGCGAAGCGATTGCCGCGCTGATGTTCGCCACTATGGCATTGATAGCTTCAACCTTGCCGCGCGCCTTGGCGGGAATAAGCTCCAGCAGCCACGGTCCCCAGGCGGTCTCCGCGATCGCCCTTAAAACCGCGAAGAAAAGTATAATCAAGGCAACCCAGACAAAAGCGCTTGTATCTCCAAAACTCTTTGCTATCCATACCGCCAGCGGCAACAGCAAAACAATCAGATACCTGGCAAAATAGAAGCGGGTCACAATTTTTTTCGGCCCGCAATGCATAATCCAACGGGCAATAAAAATAGAAAGCAAAAATGAAAGCGGCAAAATGGAAAGAAGAAAGCCTATCTTTGTTTTTGACATTCCCAGGGCATTGCAAAACAACGGAAACAAGGGGCCAAAGAGGGTCAATATGCCAAATATGGTCGTCAACCCCGTCCATTGGTAAAACCACTGGTAGCTTTTCTTCTGCTGGATTGCGGTTATCATGGCTGACCGTAAAAAAGATAGTTTGTATAAGAAACTAAACCACATATAATGCCTAATCAGTTTGAAATTTCAATTAGAAAGCAAAAGAAGCCGTTTTGAGGCCAAAATGACGGATTCAATGGTTAATCCAGCTAAAGAACGCATGCTGTTTGAACGGATGCACCGGCTCGGCATCCGGGAAGGCGATTTGCGCGAAATTTTCATCCGCGGATCCGGCAAAGGCGGACAGAAAATCAACAAGACTTCATCCTGCGTCCAATTATTGCACGCGCCGACCGGCCTCCAGGTAAAATGCCAGCAGACGCGGTCGCGCGCAATGAACCGCTTTCTGGCGCGGCGCGAATTGTGCGAAAAAGTGGAGGAAAAAATTTACGGCGAGGAATCAGCGCGCCGGCAGGCCGCGGAAAAAATACGCCGCCAGAAGCGCCGCCGGAGCCGCCGCCAGCGCGCGGCCATGCTGGAAGCCAAATATTTACATTCGTTAAAAAAACAATCGCGCCGGCAGGCGGGGATAAATGAGGATTGAAAAAATTCAAAAATCTCCCGCTACTGGCGTAAAAATCGGCAATCCAAAATCGGAAATCGAAAATAAATAAAGCGCCCGTAGCTCAACTGGACAGAGCTCCTGACTTCGGATCAGGAGGTTGCAGGTTCGAATCCTGCCGGGCGCGCCCTTTGTTATCAATGGTTTGATTGACATACCCCCTGTTTTAACAAAGCCCACAAAACCATTCTTCTTGTTGTTTTTCTACATTTTTCTCTTGCAATTTCCTTTTTAGCGTTTATGATGTCCTTTGAAACGATTTGAGAAGGTATTTTCAAGAGGGATTATGACCAAGATATTCAAGATTCCAAGAAGTCCCTATTATTACATAAGACTTCGCATTGACGGCAAGGATAGATGGATCAGCACAAAGACAGATAACCCGCGGGAAGCAAGGAAATTTGCCGAAAGAAAACAAAGGCTTGTCCGGGGACTGATAAGTGTTGACGAGTTGTTAAACGAATCGGAAATATTACTGGCCGAATTACCGATTGACCAGCAGAATGAAAAGCGCGAACAGATTTTGCGCCGCCTTATCCGGAACCAGGCCGTATCCCTCCCCATTACGGAAGCATGGCAAGCTTGGCTGGACTCACCCCTGAAGGGCAACCCTTCCGAAAGAACGATCATGGGCTACAGCGCAATCTGGAAGCGTTTTAGCGGCTGGATTGCCAAAGTCTGGCATAAGATCAAATTCCTGCATGAAATCACAGCGTCGCACAGTCAAGACTATGCCGCCGATGTATGGCGTTCCCACGTATCCCCGGCAACCTATAACGCACACGTCAAATTTTTACGCGCCCTGTTCAACACCCTGAAGCTGAAGGCCGGTTTGTCGGTTAATCCCTGGGCGGAAATCAAGACAATGGAAAAAGCAACGCAAGGCCGCGAAAACTTCACCCCGGAAGAACTAGCCACGATATGTTCGAAAGCAACCGGCTCATTCCGGTATATGATTGCGCTGGGGCTCTATACCGGCTTGCGACTTGGCGACGTGGTAAATCTTCGCTGGGCCGACATCGGGCAGGATTCAATCCAGATCATACCGCTCAAAACGCGCCGGATGGGAAAGAAAATTACAATGCCAATTCACCCTGTTTTGGGTGTTCTGTTGAAGGAACTTAAAGACCAGGCGACTGAATCGGAATACTTGTTCCCAGTCGAGCGCAAAGCGTATGCCAAAGAAGTCAGCGGGGTTACAGTCCGTTTTCAGCAATTTTTGAATGACTGCGGGATTCAGACTACCGAGGACGGCGGCACACACCGGCGCAAGGCGATTGTCCGAAAGGGGTTTCACTCCTTGCGCCATTCCTTTGTCAGCCTTTGCGCCGCAAACCGGGTCCCGCAAGTGGCGATTCAGGAGCTTGTCGGCCACGGAAGCCCGGCCATGACGGAACTTTATAGCCATGCCGATTTTCAACAGAAACAGGACGCAATTGCAACTTTGCCCGCAATGGCGTTCGCAAACAACAAAGAGGAGGGAAAGAAAAAAGAAGTTAACGGCAAAGATAATAAACACCCGGCCGGTTAATACCGGAACGGGAAAGCGGGGCGCCGGCGCGCTATTAACATGCCAGCACCCCTAGATGACCGCAACCAAGTAAAGGAAAGTGATCACCATGAAAAAGACAGTATCAAATCAGAATAAGGCAGTCAAACACGAAACCGGCCGGACATTCATTGCAAGCAGAGCGGCCGGCGACAAGATGGAAGAACTGAATGGCAACGATGTATTTTCTCTTGTCCGAGATCAAAAAGGCCAGTTATTCACACGTATCATGCGTTATGAATTAAAACGGAAAGATGGCACATGGCGAAACCTGCCGTTCAGCATATTTGCCAATCCCCGCAAGATGCGTAAGCTGGGCTGGTGCGAACTGCCGCAAAGCCAGACGCGGGTGCGTTATGATATAACGCCGGTCACTCGGGAGCAAGCCGTCAAGTGGCTTGTCAAGGAACATATTCCCGAGGAGTTCCAGGCCGACATACTAACGGCACTGCACGAATTGAAGAGCAAGCCGATTTATCGAGGGCCTTCAATGACCACGAAAGCAGGCTTCTCTCATATCAAATTTTATAAGATTAAATCAGGGTACAATGGAATGCCTAAAAATGCGCATATAACCGTGAACACAGTCGCGCCTATACTAGAGGGTAATATCGTTTTAGTGGAATTACCGAAAAAAGGTATAAAGTTTTTAAGCCGCATATACAAGGCGTCAAAATCGAAATGGGTTTTACGCAAAAACGAAGACCCTTACATGGAGATACCATGCCATGCCAATATTTACCGTGTAGAAAGTTACTCGGTATATGAAAAGGGATACGAACCTTGGGGCGAAGAGAAAATTGCTTAATTGACCGATCCTGCCGGGTGGGGTTTAATCCCCTGCCCGGCAATTTAACGCATGGGTGATTTAACGAACAAGATAAAAAAGGCAACGGCGACCAGCCATGGGCGCAAGGTAAAGATCGTTAAAAACGATGGTCGAGAAATTGCCCTGGCACGGAGTTAAAAATGAAACCACTTATCAAAAAGGAAGAGGCGGCGCGCTTGCTGGCGATCGGAGTCCGAACGCTTGAAACCCTGATGAAAAGGGGAGAAATCCCTTTTGTCAAACGTGGGATATCTGTCCGCTTCCGGCCCGAATCTCTCGAGCAGTTTATTGCCAATAGCGAGATAAGAAAAGAAGGCTGACGGGAACAATATAAACAATCAAGAGGAGAATAAAAAAATGGCTTTGACACGTGAATATCGGGAAACCGTTGTGAAAAGAATCAAAAGCGATCCGCGTTTTGCCAAGGCTCTATATGCCGAGGCCGTTAGCGCCATTCTGGACGGTGAAACCGGCGAAGGGCTTTCCATGCTCCGGGATCTGGTTCATGCCGAAATCACATTCACGGAATTATCCAGACAGACCGGGTTCAATGAAAAATCCCTTCACCGGATGTTAAGCCGCCGGGGAAATCCGACAGCGCGAACGCTTGCCGTTATCATTCGGGCCATGTCCCAGGACTTGAAGGTTACGCCCAAAGTCAGGCTTGCTGTTGCATGATGGAAACAACGAACAAAGGATTGACAATATATCAGTTCTGATATACATTATTTTATGAATGCACAAGAATACGATTGAGGTTATGATTATGGACGCGGCAAAACGGAAACGATTGGAAGCGAAGGGCTGGAAGTTTGGCACAGCGCGAGAGTTCCTTAAACTCGCGCCCGAAGACGAAGCTTACATTGAAATAAAGCTTGCCCTGGCCGAGGCAATGGAACAGCGACGGAAAGAACGGCATATAACGCAAAAACAACTGGCCGAAACGCTAAAATCAAGCCAGCCCCGCGTGGCCATGATGGAAAAGGGCGATGTGTCCGTCACGCTCGACTTGATTGTCCGGGGACTTATTGCGCTGGGCGTGAAGCCCAAAAAGCTGGCGGCATTGTTCTGAAAAACAACGAAAGGATAGACCATGCCAAACAAGACAGAGTTGATACCGGCCGCAAATATCGAAAATAAAATCCTGCTCATCCGAGGCCAGAAAGTTATGCTTGATACCGAGCTTGCGGCACTGTATAAAGTTACGACCAAGCGGCTAAACGAGCAAGTCAAACGCAATAAAGACCGCTTCCCTTCGGACTTCATGTTTCGGCTTACGGCGCAAGAAGTTACACTCTTGAGGTCGCAAATTGCGATCTCAAGTTTTGATAATAACCGGTCGCAATTTGCTGCCGGTTCAGAACATGGCGGACGCCGTTACCTGCCCTATGCCTTCACCGAACACGGCGCCATCATGGCCGCCAATGTTCTGAACAGCCGGCAGGCCGTTCAGATGAGCGTTTTTGTGGTACGCGCTTTCATAAAGATGCGGGAACAACTGCTGAACCGGGCAGAAATGGAAAAGAGACTGGCCGACATTGAGAAAACATTGATGGGACACGACACTGCATTGAGAGACCTTTACCAGAAAATCAGGCCGCTTCTTTTACCGCCGCCGGCGCCGCCACGTGGCAAGATAGGATTCAACGCAACACCATGAACTTTAAGTCAATTTTTACAAGATGAAAATACAAAAATCAGATTTAAGACCAGTGGATTTTACGAATCCGGAACCAGACCTCATAGAAGAAAACGGAAAGTGGTTCCGCGTAAACGGCCGTGAGCGAAAGTCAATCAGCGCAACACAGGCCCACAGCTTGATCATACAAGGAATGCGAGATCTGGTGTGGACGTGCGATGATATAATAAAACAGGGTAAGTTGCTACACACGGGCGCCGCCAAGGAAACGGATCGGATTTAATGCGGATTGAGTAAAGATAAAACATGTCCGAAAACAGGCGATCAACATGGATGAGAAAAGAATTGAACAGTATAATATCAAGCACATGATCAAGCGCGCCATTCATGAAATGCAGGGAATTGCGGCGGCAATAACATGCGACGGGCAAATCAATGATACTGAAATTCAGTTGATAAAAGACTGGCTCAATAAAAACTTCCTTGCGCTTCCGGCCTGGCCGCTATCCGAATTGGCAACCTTGCTCCGCGATGTTCTGAAAGATGGGATAATCACGCCGGATGAGCGCATAAAGTTAAGCGATTTTCTGAAAAACATTTCAGCCGAAACGGATAAAACCGCGTTGCATATCGAAGGCGTTTTTACGAATAACCCCTCCCTGGTATTTACCGACAAGACATTCTGCTTCACCGGCAAATTCAAGTCCGGCAGTCGCGGACAAATGGAAAAAACCGTGGCGGAAAGAAATGGCATCGTCTCAAAAGGTGTTGTTTCAGGGCTTGATTATCTTGTCGTTGGGTCGTTGGGACAAGAGGCATGGAAATATTCCGGCTTTGGAGAAAAGATTCAAAAGGCGATGGATCATAACGCGAAATACACGGCCAAAATTGAGATCATCAGGGAAGAGGATTTTATAAAAGCGATTGAATCGAAGCCGGCGACGACCGACGGCAACATTGAAAAGGACGGCGCTTAAACGTGAAGGATTGAATTAAACATTTGCCCTGGCCGGCCAGCCGGGGAAGTCCTGCCGGCGGAAAGCCCTAACTTCCTGCCTGGCAGGCATACTTTAGGGAGTGAAATAAAATGTTTTATGTATGTAGTAAAAAAACGCATTAAAGGAAGGGAATATTTATATCTTTGCAAAACCCGGCGCAAAGGAAATAAAATCTGCCGTAAAACAATCTGCTATTTAGCTCCTTTACCACCCGGGCAACCTGATGAATGCGCTACAATAAACCGAGCGATTGAATATTTAAAAAAAACAAACAATAAGCAGAAGGTCGAAGGGGTAAAAAAACTGATTATCTTAGATCGAATATGCTCAAAAATAAAAACTCCATTATTGCCAACAGATAAGATGTATAGCGTTCTGGCCGATGCTTGTTACAAACATATCCGCGAAAATGTTTTCGATGAATCGTTTTTTTCTAATTTAGCCATTTTACTTGAAAACGATATTAAATTTCTAGAAATAAGGACTCTATTGGCCGCGCTATTAAAATCCTCGACAGAATTCCGTAATTATGAAAACCGCATAAAACAACATGAGGCAAACAGAAATATCACCCGCGCCAGCCAACTATTTAAAAACAGCCCCGTTGTTTTCCACCCAATGGAGGACAAAAATAAAATCTGTGCAGCAATATTGCGCACGGTTAAAAAGTTTCCCGTTCTAAAAACATACTTACTGGCAATCACCCGCCCATAGCATAGATTTTTACCTGAAATAGAAAGTTATCCTCCTTCGTGTCCCCCCCCTGTCGGCCTATACTTGCACGAGTTAGGCACTACATAATCCAAACACTGTTCCCTTCTTATGTTGAGGGGATAAATACGGCCGCGACAGGGTAAGACGAGGAAAGGACATAAATGCAGGAAAATCACGAAAGTACCGAAACAGACCGGCTAAGTACCTATTTATATAAGTAGAGGAAAGAAGCATTTTTTTTGGTTCGGCAATGCAGAATAAAAAATTCAGATGGAGGCACAACATGACAAACGAATTATCAACAAAACGGCGCTTTCTGGGCTTCACCCAGCAAGAGCTTTGCGAGCTCCTGCATCCGGTTTTACCCGAGTTGACGGAAAGTCGGCTCGCAAAACTGGAAACCGGCCGGTTACGGGCACGCGACGAAGAAAAACGAATTTTCAGCCAGTTGTTTCAGGCCAGAACGTGGGAGTTGCGGATTTAATGAAAGGAAATCACATGGAAAATAACAATCAAGCCCTCAATGTTTTTCTTAGGAAGTTGATTCTTGCACCGAACGGCAAGCGGGATATGGCCGTAAAAAATGCCCTCGCTCTGCTTGACGGCGCGCCGCCCCCCGATCAAATTCTGCTTACTGGCGCCGCGGCTGCCCGGGTGCTTTCGGTTTCTGTCGCAACATTGTGGCGTTTGCGTGCGTCTGGCGCTATCAAACCGATTTTTCTCCAGGAGGGCGGGCACCCGCGTTATCGCCGGGCGGATTTGGAGCGGCTGGCCGCTGGCGGCGGGGGTGTTAAATGAGTTTCGCACCGGAATTCTGCCATCATTGCCAACGGGTAACGGAGACGGTTTATCTGCCCTTGCGCGGCGGCCTGATCGGCAACCTATGCGCCGTTTGCCGGGCCTGCCGGAAGGGACGGCCGTATGTTTCAAAACGCGAATATCAACAATTTACCGATGCCTGTAAAGGCCAAAGGGGAAAAAATGAGTCTGCAACAAAATAGTTTTTTTAAAATCATGCGTTCGGAAGAAACCAGAGAATTATTATCAAACGACCATAATTCGTTTGTATTGCTGACACAGATTGCCTTTCGCGCAAAAAGAACGAATAACTTTTCCGTGCATAACCTTCAGCCAGGGCAAGCATTGATCGGCGACCACGAATCTTGTGGGCTTACGGAACAAAAATATCGGTCTGCAAAGCAACGGCTTGAAAACTATGGATTAGCAACATTCCGGGCAACGAACAAAGGAACCATTGCAACGCTTACAGATTCAAGAGTTTTTGACATCAACGCTACGCACAGCAACGAACAAAACAACACACGAATAACGGACAAGCAACGGACAAACAACGACTATCAAGAATGTAAGAATATAAAATATAAAGAGGGATCGGCTACGCCTCCCCTCGAGCAAATTTCAAAGCGTTTTCAAAAGCCAACCCCGGAACAGGTCACAGAATACGCCCGAAGCATCGGGGTCGTTTTGGACGGGCGGGCGTTTTGCGACAGCTATGAAGCTAAGGGCTGGTTGATTGGAAAGTCCCCAATGAAAAATTGGGAAGCGACGGTTCGCAATTGGAAACGGCGCGAAAAGATGTTTCCCGCGCCCGGCGGGCAGTCCAGCGAAAAACCGAAACAACCGGCTATGTCCTCAGCGGAAATTAGGGCCATGGTTGCCGGGCAAGGAGGCGCGCAATGACAATCACAAATCAAAACGAACTTGCGTTAATCGGAGCATTTTTAGCGGATGATTCTGGCCGGGCGATCGGTTTGGCGGTTAATAACGGAATAACGCCGGAATGGTTCATGGACATAGAATCGCGCCATGCGGTTGAAGCAATCCTTAACCTTTGGCGGAGCAACAGGCCAATTGATATTTTAACCGTGGGCGACGCTTTAGCAGTTGCCGGCCATGACCGTAGCAAAATGTTTCTGGATGCCTGCCTGGATGCCTGCCCAACATGGACTCATGCGGAATATTACCTTGATAAAATTCACGACGCCTTTATCAGACAAAATTTACAAAGTTTGATTGACGAATCCGGTGCATTTATTGTGGCACAATCGGACATACCCGCCGTAGACCTGGCCGCTGATATTCAGAACCGATTTTTCAGGCTGATCGGCGACCGCCCAGACGGACGGGGTCTGTCGGAGCTGGCCAATGAAATGGTGGCGCAATGGGAAAATCCAGCGCAAAAACCGGAAGCTGAAATCAACTGGCCGATTGAATCCCTGCAAAACCTTGTCGGCAATCTTTCGGATGAATATGCCATCCTTGCTGCCCAGCCATCAATCGGCAAAACTGCTTTTGCACTTCAAATGGCGATTCACCAGGCAGAGCAAGGCCGCCGCGTGTCATTTGCAAGTCTGGAATCCAGACGTGAAAAGATCGTTCAGCGTTTAATGGCCTGCATGGGTGGCTGTCATACGTTGGCCATGCGCCGAAACTATGCCCGTCCAAACGATTTTGAAAACGCGCGGGCAGTCGTTGAGCGGTTGAAAACGCTGCCTTTGAAGGTGACGGACACCGGCATGACGATTGAGCAACTCCGTGCCTGGGCATTACGTGAAAAAACCAACGGCTCAAAACTTCTGATCATTGACAACATGCGCCATATCCGCGCGAACAAGATTTTCAAAAATCGCTTCGACCAATTCGCGGAAATCAGCTTGCAGTTGAAATTTATCCGGGACGACACTGGCCTTCCGCTCATTGTCCTGCATCACCTGTCCGCCGAGGACAAGCTTGCCTGGTCGGCTGATATTCAGCGCGACGCAGATTTAATTTTTATCATGTCGCATGATGGGGAAAATTCAATCATGCCGTGCCGTGAAAATGGCTGGGCCGGAAAATGGATTGTAAATTTTGAGATTCAGAAAAACCGCGAGGGTCAGACGGGAACCATCCGGTTGGAGTTCGAAAAGCAAGTTCAGTTTTTTAAGGAATTTTAGACATGAATTTACGCGATTATCGACCAGAAATCAAAGCGATGATTCAGCGCGTGTCAGACGCCTGGATGCCGGACTATTTCAATAACAGCACAGACAAAAAAAATGTAGGAAGGAACCCTATGCAAAGAACATCACGAATCACAGTCCCGTTATCCGGCGGGCGGCGGGTTGATTTTTACACCGCCGGCCATGGATGGCGGATAGTGTGCGAAGACCACGTTGACCCGCGGGAAATCGCCGAAGTCAAGGCCACCGTCTTACAACGACTGGCGGATGAATCCGGAAGCGAACTTCGGGACGGGGCGGAATCCTACTCACCCCGCTTTGAACCGGGCCGCCCTGTCGGAGTTCGATACAATACGCGGCTGATCCCCCAACCGGGAGGAGGTGAAACGCCCATGCAATCGCGTGTAATCGTTTCTTCCTGCCGTCTAAACGGCAAGAATGGCTCCCGATACCACGGAGCGAACGATAATGGTTTTTAGCCCGTAAAGAACGATGTATTAAAAACAGAAACTGAAAGGAACGAAAAATGCCAAAAGTAACTAAGAGCGAAGAGTTGGAAACAAAACGTCAAGCGTTGGAGACCAAAATTAAAAATGTAACGCCCGGCGACGTGAACAGCGTGTTGTTGCAGGTCGCCCTTGCGTCCCTAGAAACGCAAATTGCGATACTTCATCACATTGAACGAAATGTCAGGAATTGAAAGGAACCAAACATGAACAATGAAATTCAAAAGATCGAAAAAAGATTAGCCGATACGGAAACAACCGTCAGCCAGATGAGCATGGAATTAAACAAAGTGACCGGCGAACTGTCAGCCCTTGACGTTTCCGCCGGGGACGTTGATAAAATCGTTGATACCCAAATCCGGTTGAGCACGAAAAAGTCAGTCTTGGAGAAAAGGGTTGAGCTGGCAAACATTGCGGCCGAGAGATTGCGCGGCGACCTCCTTGTTGAGCGCGAGCGTGAGTTGAAAGAACAGTTAAAAAAGATGAAAGAAAAACTTAACGAAGCGCGGGAAAATACCGAGTTCTATCTCATGGAATTAACCGGAGGGGGAGAACTTGCCCTGCATGAGCAAGGAATTGTCAAAGCCTTCGTCGAAATTCACAAGAATGTCCGACCGCTGATCGCCGAGGTCGAACAGTTGACACACCGCTACAATGAAGCCGAGGCCCGTGCCCAAGAAACCAATCGGAAACGCTTGATGGCTGAAAGCGCGGCAGTGGCCCAAATACAATCCGACGTGTTTGAGGGGAAAATTTAACCAAAAAAACGAAAGGAAAACACTCAATGAAACCGAAGCTGAATTATGTCCCTTGGAAAATTACCGTAAATAAGGATCATCTCGAACGGAGCGAAGATTCTTGCGAAAAACAGGCCCCGCAAGAAATTCATGATGGCATTCAGAAGTGGCGTCGTTTCCCGGTTACGTATGGCGACACGCCCCAGACAGCCGACACCGTCTATGTCCTGCTTGACCGTCTGCCGACCCCCTACAGTCTGCTTGACCCGAAGCACACCCAAATATCACGTGCCGAAAAAATCAGCCCATCTGAATTGCCGGCCGGTCTTCGCGAACTGTATGCCAGGCTGCAACAACTCGGACATGCTGAATAAAGGAGGGGATTAAAAATGATTATCACGTTTTTGACGGGGTTCGTTGCTGGCCTGGTGGCGGCGTTTGTTTGGGGATTATGGATCATAAAAAACAAATACGTTTATACAAAGCGAGGAGGTGAAAGATGATCATGTTTCTACTGGGATGCTTTACCGGGTTCGCAATATTCATGGCTTACGGCCTGTTTATCTTTTTTAAGACGAAAGGAAAAAACAATGTCGGCGACGATAAAATTCAACACGGATGAATTCAACCGCAATCTGGCGCGGGTACAGCAATTGATTGGCAGGAACGCAGGGTCGTATGTCCGCACCACGGCCCGGCGATTGGTCAGAAGTTTGGCTTACAACTGTCCCCGGGCTCCGACCAACATTCGCGGTTCGGGCAGGTTGCGGGCCGGTTTCTGGCCTGCGGCGATCGCGCTTGGTGTGAGAAGTATCTACACGCCGATTGAGAACATGGGAGAGGGCGCGGCAATTGATAGAACATCTGATGATAAGCCCTCTTTTACGATCATAAACCGGGTGCCTTATTACCAGAACCTGGTCCGTAAGGACTGGGTTGATGCGGCGAAGAGTTATGTTATGGGGAAGGCGGTAAAGGATCTGGAAAAATATGCAAAGGACACTTTTGAGCGTAGGGAATTAATTGACGATATAACAGCAGAATAAAGGAGAAAAAAACATGAGTATGGAATTACAGGCGATCGTGAGTTTGGACAAGTCAGGGTTCGCATCTGGAATGTCGGGGCTGGGAGCTATTTGCTCAAACGTCACAGGGAGCATGATGGCGGCGTTCGGCAACGTAACGACCGAAATATTTGCCATGACACGCGCTTTTGGGCCCATCGGCACAGCAGTGTCATCGTTAAAGCAAATTTCATCCGTGGGTATGGGCGTTCAGCAGGCTATGGCTGATTTGAAGGTAGAAACCGGCTTTGCGGCCGATGAAGTTAATGGGCTAACCTCATTGGCCATGCAGATGTCCATGAAGATGACGGCCGGAACCGGAGAAATTGTCAAGGCCATGACCGAACTGCATGGCGCCGGCGCGGAAACGGCTTCAACGATCCGTGACACTTTAACCCCTGCCCTTCACCTTGCCGACCTGGCCGGGATATCCACGGCGCAAGCGGCTGATACGCTTGTCAAGACGATGTATAATTTCGGCGTAGAATCGGGCAAGGCCACGGAGGTTCTGAATTCGTTTGTGGCAGTAGCCGGTAAGCAAGATTTGGCGGCATTTTCCGAAGCTATGCTCAAAGCCAGTCAAACGGCACATGGCTACGGCATAACCATGTCCGAAACGGCGGCCATGCTGACACTGTTTGAAAAAGCCGGTGTTGAGAGCACCAAGGCGGGCGCGGCATTCACGGGAATACTGGACAAATTAACCGATGCCGCGAAATCCGGAAAAGGCGCATTGGGTGAAGCCTTGGCGGGATGGAATCCGGCCATTGAAGGCATGTCCGGCGCATTTGCCAGATTGAAAACAGCGGGCATAGATACACAGGCAATATTCGGCGAGTTCGGCGACAAGGTCAAGGGCGCGATGCAGTCCGTGATTCAGGTCGGCAGTCCCGCGCTCCAACAACTGACTGCTGAATTTAACAAGGGCGGTGACGCGGCGAAGCTTTACGGTGAAAAGAACGATACTCTGGGAGGGAACATCAAAATGCTGACGAACTCAATCCAGAACTTAAACGTCTCGGCATTCCTACCCATGGCACAGTATTTGCAGAATGCGGTTGCGCATGTCCAGGACGTGATAAATATATTCGGCAAACTGATCACCCAGATACCAGCCCTTACCAGCGGCATCAGGGAAACACTCGGCAGTGGGATTACCAATCTGATAAATTGGTTCAAGTCGTTGGACGATTCAACCAAAGGAATTGTTGCCGTTCTTGGCGGTCTTTCCGTGGCGTTCGTGACGCTTGTTCCTTCCCTGGTTTCATTCAGCCAAGCGGTTGCCGCCGCGTCTATGTCAGCCCTGAAATCATTTCTGGCGTTCGCGGTTCCTGCCCTATCAGCCCTGGCCGCCTTGACCGTTGCCTTTGCCGCATTCAGCCTCGGGCAGACAATCGGCAATATCAAGGCCGGCTCAGACACGATCAACGGACACATTCAGACAATGCTGACGAGTCTACTTATCAAGTTCGAGGCATTCTATGACAAGGCTAAAAACTGGTTTGCCCAACTCATGACCCAGATCAAAGTCTTTGTATTAGACAATGCGCCCGGCATAATCGAATCCTTTTCCAAGATGCTTGCACCGATCATTGAAAAATTCGGCGAATTCCGGGCAAAAATACTGGAATTCCTCGGAATGAGCGAAGCAGCCGCCGAAGTCCGGAAGAACAGTCAGGCCATGGCGTCAGCCTTCAAAACGTTTGATTCTGGAGTTGCCCTGGATAATGCAAGGAATGAGTTGACCAAACTACAGACCGAAATGAAAAATATCTCGGACACTGAGGCCGTCAAACTCAAGGCCGCCATGGAAATGGCTGGCGCCGCCGCCGCTGAAAACCTGAAGAAAGGCATTGAACCTGCACAGGTGTTTGACAAATGGCTCTCTCAAATGGAAGAGAATGGCGGCAAGGTCTGGAAAACAATAGTGGAGGGGGGAGGTAAAGCGCAGGGTATGTTTACAGCCCTCATGGAAAAGCTGGGAATCACCGGCTTGTCATTTGACAACCTTAACAAATCTGCAGACGGTACAACCGACGCCCTCAAGAAAATAGGTACTGCGACCAATCAGGCCACCAAAGAAACGGACGGACTGAAAGTCAGCGTTACCGATCTGGTCGGCATGCTGGCGGCGTTCAAAAACAGTAAGATTAACACATTCGATATATCGGACTTCATAAACGCTATGAAGCAATTGAAGAAAGGCCTTGAAGGATTCACTCTGCCGGAAATCAATCTGCCGGATTTTTCAAAGCTCACAATTCCAAAGCTCAATGGTTTGGAAACTTCTCGCTTCATTTCAAGCATGCAGAACTTGGCGAAAGGACTGAAAGATATTAATTTTTCAACTGTCAACTTCCCGGATTTTTCTGGAATAAAAATTCCCAACCTAAGCAGTCATGCCGTAGATACGTTCCTTGCCAGCTTGAAAAAATTACACACTGGCTTAATGAATATTAACTTCGGCAGTCTCGGTAATATTAACGTGAATATCAAAGGCGGAAGTTCCGAGGAAACACTCGGCCAAATCTACAACCTGCTGAAAGGCGCGAAAGGAGTTATTTGGGCTTGAAAATATCAAACAATCAGAAGTCTTGGCGTAGAAAAGTCGTGGGTCCTTTTTGACGGGGGCAGTCCCTCGTTCCATCAAGCACCCCCGGCTTTTTCGCGCGCGTAACGTCCAAAAGGTAATGAGACGAAATGGCACACAGTAAGAAAGGTAAAGGTATGCAAAAAATAATGACATCAAAACAATTAACTGTCGCCCTGGGTATCGAACGTAAGACACTTCTACGTTGGATAAACGAAGGCTGTCCGGTTGCAGGAAAGAATATGACTGGTAAGACCGGCCGCCCCAGTTATCAATTCGACATCACCGCCGTGAAAGAATGGGCAGACTTGACCGGTAAAAAAGTTAAGGGAATTGACGGCGCGATTATTCAGGAAGCGATAGCTACACCGCCGGCGACCGATGCCGCCGATCTGGTCAATCAACCCGGGTTGATTGGAGCCCTGGAACGGACGCGCCAACGCGAAAAACTGTTAAATCAAATGCTCAAAAGACGCACGAAAGAAAACGCGCCCAAGGGTGAAATCGCCACTATCAATCGGATTTTGACTTCAGTAGCAACCGAACTCCGATTAATGGAAACCGCCGCCCTTGAATATCAGAGGAAAACCGGCGAGCTTTGCGACTTTGCGGAAGTGAAGCGGTTGTTTAGCCAGATTGCCAGCGGGACACGTGAAAGAATTATGGCTTTACCGAATGAGCTTGCCCCGGTGTTGCGGGAATATTTGCGCGACCCTGATGACGCGGGGAAGGTGCGGGATGAAATTGACCAGGCTATCAGGCACGCGCTGGCGGCATTGCCGGATGAATACCCTGACCCTGCGGTGGCTTCATGAATAACCAACACCGTTTTGAAATCTGCTGCCACGAGGCCGGGCATGGCGTTATCGGCCACGTGCTGGGCGTTTATAAAGTAACCGTGCTGGAGGTACTGAATGACACTTTTGGCCACTGTATATTTTCGCCCGATGGATTTGACACCGCGACAAACCACTATCAGGCCGAGCCACACTTGATTATGACTTTTGCCGGTAAGGAGGCGCAGCTCAAAGCCCAATTAACTAAGTGGACGATTGCCAAGCCTCCATTGCAACCAAGGGCCAAGAAGGAAAAACAAACGTCAGATAAGTTCCCTTGCCCACGCATTTCCCTGGCTCAAACAGGCTATGCCCGATCGCTTGAAGGAAAAAGCGAAAGTGACCTGCAGGCCGAAGAACGCTTAGCAGATTCTTTTTTTCCGCGAGAGGTTGCCGGGCCTTGGCTCTACTATTTGACCAGACGGACGAGCGTCATGGTAAATGAACATTGGCCGCAGATTCTGGCTGTTGCTGGCAGGTTGTTTTGGAAAAGCCAGGTATGGAAACGGGAATTCAATCAAATAATGAAAGGGACAATAAAATGCGTTCCATGACCTATACGCACGGTCAGCAGGGAAGTCTATGGCTTGAAGTTGACCGGCTGGGCCGCGTTATCGTTCAATCGGTTGGGCCGCTTTCGAAGGTTGCACGCGATGGCATGATTGAAGACGCGCTCTATGATTTGGCCCGGCAAACCAGAACACCAGTTAGGATACTCCGCGCTTGTATGATTCAACGGTCCACACCCTGGAATCGCCGCCTGCTGGCCGCCATATTGTCAATAATTGCCCGGTTTGCCGGGCCAATACGCCCGAGGACGGCGCGCACATGGTTGAAACGTGGTCATGGTATTTCAGCCAGGAACACGTCGAGCAGGTAAACAGGCTATTCAGGCATACTGCCCAAAATGGAACTGCATAATAAGGACCGTGGCGCGAAAAAGGCCGGTTATGGAATAATATTTAATAGGTTATTTTTTTCTTGTTCCCCGGAGGGCTTTGGTGTATTTTGATTGTATTCATATCGGAGATGTGCGGTCTATCAGGTGTAATAATATTACACCTGAAACCCGCACCGGCAAGGACGGCAAATCACAGGACCAATACATCACGTTGGAATGCCCCATGCGCAACAAGTCGGATGAGAATTGGCGGGTTGTTTCTCTATGTTTACAGAACGGCACCTTAAATGCGGCGGCTAACCGTCTTTATTACGCCGTATTTCAGGCGGTACTGGGTTACGCAAAGGCAAAACAAGGATATATATACGATCCCAATGTCAGCGCGCATTCAAAAATGTGGCAATATGTGGCTGCCGACAAAGGTGGGTATTCATACAGGCGCGTGTTTACAAAACTGATGGTATTGCGTAAAACCGCAGACTATGAACCAGAAACGCCGACCGAGAAGAACATTAAATCATTGATGGGGGATTCCGGGAGTATGCGCCAGTATTTCCTCAAGCTGGCAGAAAGCTGATTATGAATGCAAATCATCTGAACCTTGCCGAGATTACAACACAGGTAAAAGTCCGTATGCGGGATGCTTATCCTGCCTATCCTGTGACAGTGCAGTCGTCCCCAGATGACATGCTTGTCCTCTGCGTGCGTGTCTTTGCCGTGCCGGAAAACCAAATTGACGAGGTGCAAGACTTTATTTTTGATTTGCAGGACAGTCTAATTACCAAGACCGAGTTTGTCCTCCTGCCGATGATCAAAAGTATCGAGGTGACCCGGCAATATTATCCGAAACATTTACTGTCGGAACCGTCGTTGACTCTTCTGCAGACGATTGAGCTCTACTTATTTGAGAAGGTCCAGCAACCCAGCGAATGGCAACATTCACAACGCGATGCGACTTGTGTCATTGACTACCGTATGGTGCCAACTAAAAATGACTTTAACATGCACAATATTACTGGTGGGGAATTGACACCCGTACCGAAATGCAAACACGCTGTCTCAGCAAACGATGAACTTGCATTTGCAGCATAACAGCTTGAGAGGCAAAATATGGAAACCTTGAAAGACCCTGGAATTGCCATTGATCAAATACGACTTGTTAAGTCCCATGTGGAAATGGTGGCGAATTCGAAAGGAAAACCGGAGTACAATCCTTGCCTTACGTATCTTAACCGCTTTGAATCCGAAGACGGCAAAAACCTTGATCTTCTTGCTTCTTTTGACTTAATGCACGGCATGGAAAATCCTCTGTTTAAATTCACATGCCAGTTTGTCGTCCGCTACACGCGCCAAGATAGCAGCATGGTATGGAAGGATTTTACATCGCCTGTGGCACTGGCACACATCATCCCTTATTTACGGGAATATGTGAGCAACATTACTAATCGCTTACCCACGCCGGTCCTCTTGCTGAATCCTATTAATACCCATGCCATGATTGCAGAATATGAGGATCGGAAGCGGCGAGCCGAGCAAGCCAAAGCATCGGCTCAGGTTCCGCAAAAGCCGGTTTAAGAAAATCCGCATTATCATATATCTCGCCGTTCGTTCGCCGACACCAGCCATTGTAGAATCACTCAGGGGCGCCGGCCAGTCCTGGAATACAGACGATAGGATGGGACAGCCAGCGCGCGGTATGGCATCATCCTGTCGGAAGATGATATTAACCGACCGGAAAACATAACCATCTCCACACCGCCCGTTTTTGTGAAATCCTGCCGTGTACACGGGTGTTCTGGCGACTATCACATCCTGACCATGATAATATACCTCCCGGAAGAGATCGCCAGTTTTTGACCCGATTACACGGCATGAAATAAAGTCCCGCGTTCATGTTTGTCTATATTCCTTGCCTTGACCACCGGATGCGAAAGTGTTACTGACTAAAAGTCAGGAAAAAAGCGCTCTACATCCGCTTCTACTTTTCATGTCCATTCAAATTCATTCAAAATTCAAAAAAGCCTTTATTTTCTGAATATTTTAAGGTATTTTTTTCTCTTCGGATCAGGAGGTTGCAGGTTCGAATCCTGCCGGGCGCGCCAGCGACAGGCCAGGATGAGAACCGTGGTTCGAACTTGTCCCGCGGTTTGGCGGGATCCTGCCGGGCGCGCCACGCAGATCAGACTTTGAACCGTTGTTGGGTTTGAGGTTATAATCAATTCGATCATGGCTTCCGCCAGGATGGGAATCACCATTGTGCCTTTTTTTGTCTTGATAACACGCGTCGTTGGCGTAGTCTTTCCCCATGAACCTGAACTGGAACAACCTATGAACCAACGATATTCCTGGCTCATTATGGCGGCCCTCGCAGGCCTGTGCAGTTGCGGTAAAAAAGCGACCGCACCGGCGCCGCCTGTCCCGGTCGCGACCGCCCAGGCTGTCACCAAGACCATGCCTTTGGCGGTGGAAGCGATGGGATCGGTTGAGGCCTATAACTCACTGGAGATCATCCCGCAGGTGGCGGGGCAAATTCTGAAGCTTCATTTCCGGGAAGGGGACGAAGTCCAGAAGGACTCGCTTCTGGCGACCATTGATCCGGCCCCCTTCATGGAGGCTCTGCGCGAGGCGGAGGCGCGGCTGGCCAGCGATGAGGCAACGCTGGTTTTCAAAACCAGCGAGGCTGAACGGAACCGCCGGCTTATTAAAGAGGATGGCGTCTCGCGTTCGGAATTCGAAAATGCCCGCGCTGAAGCTGACGCCCAGAAAGACGTTGTGGAGGCCGATCGTGCTGTTGTCGAGCAAGAGCGCTTGAACGTCGGATATTGTTCGATTCGCAGTCCGATTCAGGGCCGGACCGGGGCGTATGTGGTCAATGAGGGCGCGGTGGTCGAGGCCAACAAGACGACCTTGCTGGTGGTCAACCAGGTCAAACCGGTCTACGTGACTTTTTCGGTCCCCGAAAAAAACCTGCCTGCAATCCGGACGGCCCAGGAAAAATCCGTCTTAACCGTGGAAGCGCACGTGCCGGGCGCCGATGCCCAACCCCGACAGGGCCGGCTGACTTTTATTGATAACACCGTGGACCCGGCCACAGGAATGATTCGGCTGAAGGGGACGTTTGCCAACACCGATGCCTTTCTCTGGCCCGGCCTGTATGTCCAGGTCGCGCTTATTATCGGGGAAGAGCCGGGGGCCGTTGTGATTCCGGCCAGCGCTATTGCAAAGGGACCAAAAGGCGACTTGGTGTTCGTAGTCAAGGCCGGCGGGGCCGCGGAGTTGCGTGCGGTACAGGTGCGCCGCATGGCCGGGGAAGAAGTGGTTTTGAACGGCGGCGTGTCGTCCGGAGAAATCGTGGTTACCGACGGACTGAACAAGCTGAAAGACGGAGCGGCAGTTGTTATCGCCAATACACCGGCTTCCGCCGCGACGAACGCGGCATCCGGGGCCAGGTGAAATGTCATGAACCTTTCAGAACGATGGATCCGGCGACCGGTCATGACCGTTCTGGTCATGTTCGGTCTTTTTTTCTTCGGGCTCCTCAGCTACCGCGATCTCTCCATCAACAACCTGCCCGACGTCGATTTTCCGACCATCAGCGTTACCGCGTTTCTTCCGGGGGCGAGTCCGGAGACCATGGCCGCGACGGTGGCCACGCCGCTTGAGAAACAGTTTTCGTCCATCGCCGGCATCGACTCGATGAGCTCATCGAGCGCACTGGGCGCCACGACCATTAACATCCAATTTTCCCTGGATCGAAATATCGATGCCGCGGCCGTTGACGTCAACACGGCGATTACGGCCGCCATGGGGGTGCTCCCAAAAGACATGCCCAATCCGCCCACGTTCAAGAAGGTGAATCCGGCCGATATGCCCATCATGTTCATCGCGCTGACCTCCGACTCCCTGCCGATAACGGCGTTGAACGACGTTGGGGACACGATTCTGATACCGAACCTGGCGACCATCAATGGCATCGCCGAGATCGACATCCTGCCGCTTCAGAAATACGCCGTGCGGATTCAGGTCAATCCCTATTCCCTGGCCAATAAAAAGATTGGCATCAACGAAGTCTCCGCCGCCCTTGCGGCAGGGAACGTCAATCTGCCGGGAGGCAAGATTGACAACGAGGCAATCGCCTACACCATCGAATCCAACGGACAGTTGCCCGATGCCAAGTCCTTCGAATCGCTGGTGGTGGCGTATCAGAACGGTTATCCAGTGCGGATCCGGGACATCGGCCGGGCCGTGGATGGCATTGAGAACGACCGCACTTGCGGTTGGTTCCTCGACCGCGGGGCGACCAAGGGGACCATCATCCTGCGGGTGCGCAAGCAGCCGGGCGCCAACACCGTGGATCTGACCACCGCAATCAAAGCCCGTCTTCCCCGCCTGAGAGCGATGTTGCCCGGGGCGATGGCCCTCCACGTGTTCTACGACCAATCGGACTTCATCCGCGATTCGATCATGGACGTGCAGATCACTATGGTTCTGACGCTCTTTCTTGTCATCGTGGTCATCTTCCTTTTCCTTCGCTCGATTAAGACCACGCTCATCCCCAGTCTGGTGATCCCCCTGTCGCTGATTGCCACCTTTTCGGTGATGCACCTCCTTGGATTCACCCTGAACACCCTGTCCCTGATGGCCATCACCCTCTCGATCGGCTTTGTGGTTGACGACGCCATTGTGGTTCTGGAAAACATCATCCGCCGGATCGAATCCGGTGAAAGCGCCTTGGAAGCCTCTATCAAAGGATCCCGTGAGATCGGCTTCACCGTGCTTTCGATGACCATCTCGCTGGCGGTGGTGTTCATTCCGATCATGTTCATGGGCGGACTGCTGGGCCGGCTGTTCCGGGAATTCGCCGTCTGCATTACCGCGGCGATCCTGTTTTCGGGAATTATCTCCCTGACCTTGACGCCCATGCTGAGCAGCCGTTTTCTGGGTCCCTTCTCCAAAAACAACCAGGGGCGGTTCCATGCCTCGTCCGAGCGTGCGTTCAACGCCTGGCAGGCGGCTTACGGCCGCAGCCTGAGCTGGGTGCTGCGCCACCGCCTTATGACTCTGGCGGTGACAGTGCTAATCACCCTGGCCATGGTGCGTCTCTTCATTTCTGTCCCAAAAGGATTCATTCCCACCCAGGACCAGAATTTTTTCCGGATTTTCACGCTCTTGCATGACCGGGCGTCTTTCGCCGACATGGCGCGGCACCAGGAAGCCATGGACGAGGAGTTGTTGAAAAATCCCGATTGCCGGGAGGCGCAGGTGGTCTCGATCGCCGGTTTTTCGGATGACAACAACGGCCTGGCGTTTGTGAGCCTGAAAGCGCGCGCCGGCCGGACAAAATCGGTTGATGAAATCATCAACGACCTCCGTCCGAAACTCAACCGGATTCCGGGTCTGATTGTGTCCCTGGTCAATCCTCCTTTGATTTCCATTGGCTCGCGGCTTTCAAGCGCCCAATGGCAGTTCACGCTGCTGAGCAGCGACCTGGACAGTCTTTATCATTATGGGGCGATCATGGAGGAGAAGATCCGCACCGTCCCAGCCTTGGTGGACGTCAAATCCGACCTGCAGCCCCGCAAGCCGAAGATCGAGATCACGGTGGACCGTGACAAGGCCTCCGCCCTGGGGCTGACTTTGAAACAGATCCAGGAGGCGTTTTATTCCGCCTATGGTTCGCGCCAGGTATCCACCATCTATACCGCGTCCACGTTCTATTATGTGATCCTGGAGTTGATGCCCGAATTCCGCCAGACCCCTTCGTCATTAGAAGCGCTGTATATCAAATCCGATCGCGGGCAACTGGTGCCCCTGACCACCGTCGCCTCCATCCGCGAAACAGTGTCCCCCCTTACCATCAATCACTCGGGGCAAGTCCCCTCGGCCACGATTTCGTTCAACCTCAAGCCAGGCCACTCGATTGGCACGGCCATTGATGAGATCAACCGGTTCAGCCGCGCTACCCTGCCGGCATCTGTGCATACCGCCTTCCAGGGATCGGCGCAGGCCTTCCAGTCGTCATTAGCCAGCATGGGGTTTCTGCTTCTGGTGACGATCCTGGTGATTTACATGGTCCTGGGAATTCTCTACGAAAGTTTCATCCATCCCCTGACTATCCTATCCTCACTGCCCCTGGCCGGTTTCGGCGCGCTGGCGGCCCTGGCCATTTTACACATGGAACTTGACATGTATGCCTACGTCGGCATCATCATGCTGATTGGGATTGTCAAAAAGAACGGCATCATGATGATTGATTTCGCTTTGGAGGCCGAGAAGACCCAGGGGCTCGATTCGGTGGCGTCCATTTATCAGGCTTCTTTGAGCCGGTTCCGCCCGATCATGATGACCACCATGGCCGCCCTGTTCGGCTGTCTCCCGATCGCCCTGGGGTTGGGGGCGGGCGGCGAAGCGCGGCAACCCCTCGGGGTCGCCGTGGTGGGCGGACTCTTCTTTTCCCAGATAGTAACCCTCTACGTCACCCCGGTCTTTTATGTGTACCTGGACCGGCTCAACCGGCGGTTCCAGCACGGCCCGGAGCGGACAGCAGGCAGAACATGAACACGAACCTATTTAACAACGCGTTTCCGTTCTTCAGGCTGTTCCAAAAACAGGCTCTTGCCCTTGGTGACGCGGCCAAAAAACTGGATGGCCTTTTCCACGATTTTAAGGCCGTCCCCGATCAATGCCGGCAGATAGACGCCCTGGTAGCGGCGGGCGACATGACCTGTCGCGAGATTGAGCGCGAGCTCTCCCTGACTTTCATTGAGTCCCTCGACCGTGAGGATATCCGCGATCTGAACCGCGCCTTCGAACAGTCATGCCAGGCGGTTCGCGCCGTGTCCAGCCGCATCGGTCTCTACGGATTCCGCAGCATTGAAAAAGGGGCGGGCGAACTGGCCTTTTGTCTGGCCGAGATGGCCGCCGAGATCGGACCCTTGCTCGAAATCGTGGTGCGGAAAGGAAACGGCGCCGCCAACCGCGAACGGGTGCGAAAGCTCAAGGAGGAAGCCGGCATGTTCCTCCTGGTCGGGCTTGGGGCGGTCTACGAATCGGCCGGCGGAAGCGTAGACCGCCTGTTTGAAGCCATGAAATGGAGCCAGATTTACGACCGCTTGGAAGACGCCGTCTCCTGCCTGGAGCACACCGCTAACGTGATTGAAAGGATGATCCTGAAAAAGGTGTGACTTTTTTAAATCTTTGTCAGACTTCCACGAGTTCGGCTTTAGCAATAGGACGCGGGGGGCGATGGCCGGAATGACGTATATCTTCAAGATGCAATTCAATGGCTTCGGAAATAAGATTTACAACCTCATGTTCTGTTTTTGCGGCGGCAACACATCCGGGCAAATCGGGCACATAAGCGCCGTAGCTGTTTTTGCCTTTTTCGATAATGACGGTATATTTCATGGCTATTCCTTATTTTTTTAATCCGGCTTGTTTCAAGACGCTATTTAACGTTCCTTTTGGCATTTCAACTCCCGGATGACCGGCCACCGTGACTGTGCCAAGCTTGGTTACATGATGAAATTGGCGATGACTTCCGGTAACACGGACAATAAACCAACCATCATCATGCAGCATTTTAATCACATCCCGTATTTTCACGCAATTGTTTCTTTCGTTAATCACATAATACCACAGGCATTTTTATTGTGAACAATTATTTTCGCGTTCTTGCCATGCCAAATTTGCACGTCCAGCGGCAGGGCTGTGATAATTACGTTGTCACCGGAATCTGTTGAATTATTTTAACCTTGTCGGCGGGAGCCAGCTGTCGGACTTGAACCGACGACCTGCTGATTACAAATGAACAAAAAGTGGTGATATTTTCAGAAAATAAGGGCTTTGGGCGTGTTTGTTATATCCAGCCGCTTTCTGTTACGTATTAAAAGACGTAGTAATTATTCACGGCTTTCTTTGTCGGTAATCAAAAATAACCCCGCTGAAGGCCTTGCGGCTGGTCCAGCGGGGGGGGCAATTAAACAGAATTTTTTTAAGCATAATCCCAATACCCTGTTAATCACGCAGCCGTTCATTTGGCCGTGGCAATCCATCGTTCCCGTTGCGGGCCAAGGATAATCAAATGATTGGCAAATTCGGCTTGTTCATGGTGGCGAAGGAATATCAAAAGCCGTTCCGCCAATCTTTCGGTTGATGGCGGATAAATTTTAAGCCGGATGACGCCCGGATGTCTGTCTAATGGCAAGACAGCCCAATCCCCGAAATGCTCGTCCAAGGTAATTAACGTGCGGTTTTCCGCAATGACCCGCGTCATGATCGCTGCGTCATCAGCGCGTGATTGACCGATTTCGCCGGCGCGCAGGATATCGTGGCCCTCGTTCCGCAGGCGGTCGGCAAGTTCAATCCTGAACATTTGGTCCAAATAAAGGCGCAAGGATTACCTCGCCGTGGTTTCCGCAAACTCGGTATTTTCGACAAACTCCGATGCATACTGCAAGGCGGCACGAATATCTTCCTCGGAGAGTTCCGGATATCCCCGCATGACATCCTGCCAACTTGCTCCTTCGGCAAGCTGCGCTATAAGCACAGCCACGGGAATACGCGTGCCGCGAATCACGGGCTTGCCGCCGCAGACACATGGGTCAATTTCGATGCGATGCATGTACATAAAACCTTTCCTTTCTTTTAGCTAAAACTATAACATTAATAGCCAGTTTAGAAAAGCGTGTAATTCAGGCCAGTCCGGTCAAGTTCGAATTTCAGAACCGATATGCCCGCGGCCAGCAAATATCATAAGTGAGGTACGCCCCCGATTTTCATGTTCTATATTTTCTTTAACAGATCTCGCGCATCTGAAAATATCCAAGATCGGGAACCCAAAGATAAATCTTTCAATACTTGGCTTACATACGAATAGATTCTCTTGTCGAGAGTTAATAATTTTACATAAGGAATACAACGAACATGAGAAAAATCAAACATGTCTCCACTTTTGGGAATATCGGCAAGATTTTTCAGGATTCTATGATGCACCTCGTATTGTAAGCGGATTGCAGGACATCTATCTGCGTCTTCATAAATCCATCTTGAAAATTTTCTCATAGCCGCTGGCGCGAAAGATATTTTCGCCACCTCAAGGTCGCGATTAATAACTGTTTCAAAATGCTTCTGCAAATTAGGCCATTTAGACAGATTTCTGTCTGCACGAAACACTTCTTGAGCCGCTCTGGTTTGTTTCTTATGGATATTAAAAACATCTGGATTTACCATCCACAATTCGAAGACAGCTTCGGCCAGGCTTAAACGTAAATAAAGTTTGGTCGGGGATGCGTCACCCATAAATGCCTTATCAAAACGATCAGTGAAGGGATTTACCTGTCTATATTCCCTGTGTTGCATGAAAGCCGTAACAGCCTCCCTTAATTCCATTTCATATAGCATAAAATCAGCAACGAATTTAACTGGCAGTCGTTCAACATGATTAAGCAAGGACATTACATCGGTTTTCGATTTTTTTTCAAGCAATGGAGCAGATAACTCCAAGATGTTCGCGCACGAAATAACTAGATTGTGGTTGCCCTGCCTTAACTGATGATCAAGTTCAGTCGGCGTACATGGCGAAGATCGTTCCATAATATTGATAATATCTTTCGTGTCGAGATAGATGTCCATTTGAATTCCATCATTTTTTTCAGATATTAAACCAATCAATCTGTTTTTCAGTGCGCGCCTATCTGTGGCCAGATTGGATTTTTTGGCGGACATTTTTCCGTCCGCGCCCGACAAAAGTTATAAGCCTATCCACCCGTGACGGATTCGGATGTGCCCCTATTCCTTCTTATCCTTGCTTATCAAGAAGAAATACTTTCTGTATTTATCTCAACATTGCCATGCCATCTAAAAGCTCTGCGATATCCCAACTTTTCAGCTTCAGCAACCGTGTGCACATAACATTCGTTTTTCTCTTCTTCTATTATGGTTTTGTCATATTGTTGATCAAAAGGGAGATGATAAATATGTTCACCCGTTCTTTTTGAGATGTTACATTTAATTTGCGGGTATGATTCAAGAGACTTGTTTTCTATAACCTTAACGTGAAGCGCTTCGGCAAATTGCTTGGCAGTTTTATCTAAGACCGTTGATGTGATCATCACAGAAATAATATTTTTTGATTTCATCAGGCCGGGCAATGAATATTGTTTCTTTAAATCTTGATTAGCTTCTATTATATATTTGACATACGTGCCAAATAGTTGATTGATAAAGGGGACGTGAATCTGGCGCTCTTTTTTCCAATACTTACACTGGACAATCTCTATATTCTCTCCTTTTTTACAGATAAGATCTCTGCCTAAATCCTCTATCCCATAACGTGCGCCATGATACAGAACATTAAAACCATCTTGCTCGTAGCAATATCCTATGTATCGTTCATAATCCAATCCAATCTCCCATGGTGACTTTGGCCTCTGATTCCATCTGTCAAGCGCACGTTGGTTTCGATCTGTCGGAGTCAATTTTTCATATTGACCTGCAGGTATCCAGCGTTTGACCGGGTCATCTTCTTGAACTTCATCCTTTTCGCGCAATTGCCGTGAGATTAAATCATCAATATCTTCAGCAACATATTCCTCTAGCCATGGAAATAATGATTCGTAATATTCGATCCTATACTTGGCTATGCGAAATAATTTCTCAAACGTTCGACGTTCAGCCTTGGCCTGACGAACTTGTTCAGCCGATTTTTTTGCGGGATGTTTTTTCCACCGAAGAATCTCAGAAACCCTTTTATCTCGAAGAGCTAAATAATCCGTAATGGCAGACGCAAGCCAAGGAAATCCCGTCGCTTTTTCTCTCAATATAGTTTCAACTGACTGTCTATCTTCTTGCCTTTGTTTTTCTGTTTCTAATAAGTGCCGTTCATAATCAGCCTTTAATTTTGCTGCTTCTTGATCAAGATCATTTTTTATCTTTAAAAGGCGCGCTTCTTCGGCGGGCTTATCTTGCCACCATTTATAAACATTCTTTTCCCAGTCGCTTATACCACGATATCTATCATACAAGCGATCCGATATAACCCGATAAAAGCCAGAGACAACAGGGCCTACGAGCAATAGAAGAATACCCCCAAAAAATAATATTCCTATGATATGGTCAATGCCTACATTAAAAGCAATAATGAAAAGTTGTCCGATAGAATTTAAAGGCCAATTCATGTGATGAAAACAAAAAGAGCTGCTAATAAACAGACTAGGCAAATCGAGGTCGGGCCTACCTCTTACACATTGCTATAGTTTATACCAGAGCAAAACTAATGAAGCAAGAAATTCTCCGGCAATGAAGCCTCTACGTTTTTTAATTTCTATATTTTTACACACCGATACTTCAAGCCATCCGGCCAGCCCGCCGCCGCTTCCTCCGTCGCCGACCTTCCTACGCCCGACGTAGCGGGCTTCGCGAAGGCGGGAGCGGCTATGGAGGACAAGTCCGCGCGGTCAGGCCCGCCCGGAACCTTTTACAGATCAATCCGGGAAATACGTCTTCGATAAGGAAAAAGGTGTGATCATCCGCCGCCCAGGACCTTGTAGAGCGTTACCAGGTTGGCAAGTTTGGCGAGGCGGATGGCGATCAATCCCTGTTGCGCGTCATAGAGCGAGCGTTGTGAGTCCAAAACGGCCAGGTAACGATCAAGCCCGTTGCGGTAACGCGAATCGGAGAGCCGATAGTTTGCGGCGGTTGAATCCACAAGCGATTCCTGCGCCTCCATTTGGTTCAGCAGAGTTCCCCGTTGAGCGAGGGCGTCGGCCACCTCCCGGAAGGCCGTCTGAATGGCCTTTTCGTATTGCGCCACATAAATATCACGATCAGCTTTTGCCATGCCCAGATTGGCAATGTTTCTTCCGGTGTCAAAGATCGGCAATGTAATTTGCGGCGTAACCGCCCAGACTGTCGAACCGCTTTTAAAGAGTCCGGACAGCTGGTCGTCCATTGTGCCGTAACTGCCGGTCAAAATAATTGATGGGAAAAACGCCGCCCGCGCCGCGCCGATGTTGGCATTGGCGGCCTTGAGTTGATTTTCGGCCTGCATAATATCGGGCCGGCGCTGCAGGACCGCGGATGGTATTCCGGCGCTGATATCTTTGAGCATGACAATCGTTCCCAACTCGCGGGGCAGGAGTTCTTCCGGCACCTGCGTCCCGGCGAGCAGGTTAAGCGCATTCTCATCCAGCGCCGCCAGGCCGGCGTATTTTTCGGCATCCACGCGCGCCGAATCCACACGGGTCTGCGCCTGACGCACTTCCAGCGCGGATGAATTGCCAATTTCAAAACGCCGCAGGATCAGCTCACAAGTTGCCTCCTGGCTGTCAAGGGTATCCAGGGCAAGACGCAATCGTTCGCGGTCGGCGGCAAGATTCAGGTAAGCGCCGGCAATTTCGGCCACCAGGGATATCTGCATGCTGCGCCGCGCCTGTTCTGTGGCAAGATACTGCTCCAGCGCGCGCGCCTTGAGACTGCGGATCCGCCCAAAGAGGTCCAACTCATAGGAACTGAACCCGACGTTAACGGTATAATAGTGGATCTTCACCGCATCATCAAAATTATCCGTTTTGGCATATACCTGTTGCCTGGTTTCCATGCCTGTGACATTGACCGTTGGGAGGAGATCGGCGCGTTTAATGCGATACATCTCCCTTGTCTTTTCAACAGTCAAGGCCGCCACCCGCAGGTCGCTATTGTTGGCAAAAGCCAGCTCGATTATTTTTTGAAGTTTACCGTCAATGTAAAAGTCGCGCCAGGGAATGTCGGCGGCCTGATTGGTTGCGCCGACGGTTGCCGCATTGGAGACTGAATTGCCAGGCCACGCGGCCGGGACCGGCGCGGCGGGCCTTGTGTATTTCGGTGCCATCGTACAGCCGGGTGAAAAGACAAGAATTACTGCCAGCAGTGTGAGATTTTTATTCATGATCATTTTCCCCTGACCGGGCCGCACTTTCCGAGCCAGATAGAGATATTGAAATAAAAACAATGCTTTCTTCTTTAACAATTTAAGCAATGGATTGTATCTAAGGCGGCAGTGCCGCCATCCAAAATAAACAGCTGGCGGACCGTTGCTTAGGCTAAAAACCCTGGCTGGCGCCTGTGGCAAGCTTCTCCACAAAATTGTCATATGCCTTAACGGAACGATCTAATTTCGCACTTCAAATGCCGGCTTCGGCATGCCGGACTGGCGAATGATTGGTTCTTTCTGAGACTTTATATCACTACCATCGCCAGATTTCCAACTATTATTAATAGTTCTGGGTCCAAACGCGCAGAATGCTTGACAGCCGCTTATCGTGTGGCAGTATTTGTGACATCGTAGTCTTTTCGACCGCATATTCTATGGCAGGTTCGAGCTCGCCACGCGCTGCGCGTGGTGCTGACGAGCGTAAATTTGATTGAACAAATATGGATTACAAAACATTGCCCTACAATCAGTCATTGGCGCTTTTAACCGATTTTTATGAGCTGACCATGGCATACGGCTACTGGAAGTCGAAATCCGACAATAAGGAAGCCGTCTTCCATCTGTTCTTCCGCGAAAATCCTTTTCAGGGAGGATTTGCCGTTGCCTGCGGATTGGAATACGCGATTGATTACCTGGAAAACTTCAAGCTGGATAAAACGGATATCGCCTACCTCGCGTCATTACATGGGAATGACGGAAAGCCGATATTCGAAAAAAAGTTCCTGGCTTACCTGGGCAACCTGAAGCTTGATTGCGATATTGACGCGCTGCCGGAAGGAACCATTGTTTTTCCCCATGAACCGCTTATCCGCGTGCAAGGACCCATTATCCAGGCCCAGATCTTGGAATCAGCATTATTAAACATGATCAACTTCCAGACGCTCATTGCCACCAAGGCCGCCCGAATGAGTATTGCCGCAAAAGGAGAACCAATTTTGGAATTCGGCTTAAGGCGGGCGCAGGGAATGGATGGCGCGCTTGCCGCCAGCCGGGCGGCCTATATCGGCGGCAGTGCGGCCACCTCAAACGTTCTGGCGGGAAAATTGCTCGGCATCCCGGTTCGCGGAACGCATGCGCACAGTTGGGTGATGTCTTTTGACAGCGAAGCCGAGGCTTTTAAGGCCTACGCCCGGGCCTTGCCGGACAATTGCACGTTTTTAGTGGATACCTTTGACACGCTGGCCGGTGTAAAAAAAGCAACCGAGGCCGGCAAATGGCTCAGACAGCAGGGCCACGAAATGGCTGGGATCCGTATTGATTCTGGAGACATGGCGCGCTTGAGCATCAAAGCCCGGGAAATCCTGGATGCCGAAGGTTTCCCGAATGCATTGATCGTGGGCAGTAATGAATTGGACGAGAATATTATTGCCGGGTTAAAAGATAGTGGCGCCAAAATATCCGTCTGGGGAATCGGCACCAAGCTGGTTACCGCCCATGACCAGCCCGCCCTTGGCGGCGTCTATAAGCTTTCCGCTGTCCGTGAACCAAAAGGAGAATGGAAATACAAGGTAAAACTTTCCGAGCAGGCGGCCAAGGATTCCAACCCCGGAATTCTTCAGGTACGCCGGTATTCGAAAGACAACAAGCCAATCGCCGATGTAATATACGATCAAAAAACAAATATAAGCAAGGGGTGTGAAGCGATGGATACCTCCGATATAACCAGGAAAACACCCCTCCTTCCGGAATACGATTTCAAAGATTTACTTGTCCCCATCTTCCGCAGGGGAAAAAGGGTCTATCCGCGCATACCGATCGAGGAGATAAAAAAAATCGCCCGGCAAAATCTGGACCGGTTTGATGCCGGCATAAAACGTTTTGATCATCCCGACCTGTTTCCGGTCGGACTGGAAAAATCACTCTACGCTTTGAAAACAGAATTAATCCTAAAATATTGTCGAAACGGCATCATGATTGAACGCAAACCAAAAGGAGGACAAAATGACGATTGAAAAAAGAATGGAACAAATGGAAAAAGAACTGATCAAAACGCGCCGGATGAATCGTATTATTGGAATTCTGGCCATCGGCGCCCTGGCTTTCATTACCATCGGCGCGACAACCGCGCCCGAAAAACCCGATGAAATCCGGGCAAAAAAGATCATCCTCGAAGACGCCGGCGGCAAGGCGCGCGGCAAGCTCTCAATCGGCGAGAAAGGGCCGGTCCTGGAATTAATCAGCCCCGACGGGAAAACATTGGCATCGCTTTTTGCCGAAGGCAACAGCGCCGGACTCCTGCTCACGGACGCGAACGGCAAACAACGGGTCGGCTTGAACGCCGGCAATGAAACCACGGAACTGTCATTCTCGGACGCGAATGGCGTCCAAAGAATATCGCTGAATGCACAGGGCGGGACCACAAAACTTGTTCTTAACGGCGCAGGCGGCAACCAGCGGATCGGCTTGAGCGCCCAGGGAAACAATGCCTCTATTACCTGTTTCGACGCAAACGGCAAGCCGCGGGCAAAAGCGGATTTATTTGACAACGCGCCCAATTTTACACTGTGCGGCGACACGGGCACCCCGTTCTGGTCGGCCATACCCGATAAATATACGGAATAATCGGTGTTGACAGCGGCACGGATTGATTTATCATCACCCATACATGCATAATTTTTGCTTGGTGGAGGAAATACAATGAAAATTAATTCCGGTTTCATTCGGTTAGGCATAGTTCTTTCATCAGTTTTAATCTTGAGCGGATGCGCCATGTTCAGGATCAAGGTTTCGGATACCGACGTCAACAAGATGCCGGAGATGGACGCTCGATACGGTCCCCAGGATCTGAGACGCTTGAGCGATGAAATATCAACCGAAATCGCCAACTGTTCCATCCTGACCAACCAGCCAACCAGCCCGATAATGATTATTTACGGCGTACAGCCGCGGACTGAGACGTTCGTTGACACCCAGGCCCTGACCGACCGCATCAAGACAACGCTGACCAAGACCGGCCGGGTTCAGTTCGTCAACGAAGCACGGCGCGATCAATTGATGAAGGAACAGGGGTTCCAGGCCCAGTCGGCCACGGATGATACCCGCACCGCCATCGGCAAACAACTTGGCGCGCGCTATATGCTGACCGGCGCCATTGTTGAAATGCGAAAGACGACCGGCGCCCAGGTCCGGGTTTCCAAGACGGAGCTCATGTATTACCAGCTCACGATGGACATCACCGACCTTGAAACCGGCATTGTCGCATGGTCAACTGAAAAAGAATTCGCGCGCGAAATGCGGCAACCTTTGATCGGATGGTAATCTGAAAGATAGAAGTCAGCAGCCAGTAGTCAGCGGTCAGAATTAAGATATGGAAACTAAATGCGCAAGAGATTGTTTCTTTTTGCGATTCTACCGGCACTATTGATCGCCGGCTGTTCGACGCCTTCAATCGAAAAAGCGCGGACTAATTTTTACGCCGGCCGTTACGCTGAGGCCAATGAAAACCTGAAGGAACTCCCCTCCGGCGACAAGGACGAAATCCTCTACTTGAGCGAACGCGGCATGATCCGCCATGCTTTGCGCTTGTATGACGAAAGCAACAAGGACTGGCGCAAGGCAACGGAAATCAACGAGCGTTTACCAGATTACAGCGTCACCAAAACAACCGCCAGTCTGGTCGTCAATGACCGGGTGTTGACCTACCGCGGCATGCCTTTTGAACGCACCTTTATTTACACTTTCCTGGCCAAAAATTATCTTGCCCAGTCCGACTGGGATTATGCCGCCATCTGCGCGCGCAATATCATCACCCACCTTGACAATTTGAACGGTTTCCCGGACATATCCTACAGCCGGTACATGGCCGGCTTCTGTCTGGAGCTGATTAACGACCGCGGCAATGCCGCCATCCAGTACAAGGCCGCCGGCAAAGCGATTCAATCCGTCTCAATTGCCCCCGATTCCGGGCAAATCAAGTCCACGTTATCAAACGCTTGCGCCGCCGCGCACTCAAACGTTTTAGCCCGGGCGGCGGACGCGAGAGAAGTTTATGAACTGGTCTGTTTCATCGGCATCGGCAAGATGCCGAAGTGGTGCCTGCCGGAATATGAATTTGACATGGCGCCTTATGCCGAGCTTTATTGCGACGATAAATACCTTGGGCAAAGTTATCCGTTTGCCAACACGGCGGAACTGATGAACGACAGCAAGAAACGGCTGGCGGTCATCCAGGCCGTGAAGGACACCAGCCGGATTGTGATCAAGGAAGTCATTTCCGAAACCGTTGAAAGCCAGAATGACGCCCTGGGCGGGATAACGCGGCTCATTCTTTTTTCCCTCGAACAGCCGGACACGCGATGCTGGGAAACTTTGCCGCTCTGGCTGGAAGTGGCCAGGGTCCCCTGCCCCGCAAGCCTGAAAAGCTACAAGGTGGTGTTCAAGACATCGGGCGGCGTCGCGCTAAAATCAAAAATAATCGCAACGCCGATCTCGCGCCGCGGCAATATCTTTGTTTCCTTCTGCCGGGACCTTGAGGAACAACCATCGAAGGCGGTCGCGCCGTGACCAACCTGCTAGATCTGCGGACCAACGGCGAGTTTGACCGAATGCTTCACACGGCCAACGATGCGAATCAGACTGAGTTCGCCTCTGGCTGGCGATAGGCTGAATTTGATGGTTCTGCCTCCTGCGGCTATAGTTTAATTTAAAATGCTCCAGAACCTAACCCGGCCTAGCCGGGTTAGGTTCTAATTAAGATTGTAGATTCGGGCGGCGTTTCTGCCGCCAACCTTCCCGGCTAATTCAGATGGCAGCTGATTAACGATGCCCCATGTTTCTTTCGATGTTGTCGGAAGATATTTTCCGCCGCCAGCGCCGATGGATGCTCCAAAGAAATCATCCGTTCCTGCCATGAACCTGTCTGGAAAATCGCCGATCAGTTTCAACCATTCCGGACGGATTTTCCCGTCTACGTCAACAATACGATTTAGCCTTAGCTTGCCATTCCTGTCATACAGACGCTCTTCACCACGCACAGAAAGATATAGATTTGGGTAGCTTTCGCTATCTTGTTGCTGGCCTCCCCGCATCAAGGCGTTTAAATGCACATGGGTATCAACATACGCAGTCTTATTCAATTGTTCTGCCTGCGCATAAACAAGCCCGCACTCAACAAATGACAGAATCATGAACCCCAATATTATCGCGCGCATATACCCTCCTTTCTCACTTAGACCGACTTTCGCAACTGGCGGCCATTAAGTATAAATGATCGCATGCAGTCACCGACCACGTCCTTTTTCCCCATTAAACACCAAAAATATAGAAAATTTATTGACCTCCCTGTCAAAAAAAATTTATCATACCCAAGTTGCGAAAGTCGGGCGAGCCTTGGCGAAGGCGGAAATCCGGGGTGGGTTTCCTGATCTCTTTTTTGCAACTGATACAGGCCCATCCCGGATTAGCCGGACTGGCGCGCACAAAACGCAAGCACCTGTTCGGCGACAATTGCCGGAGCCGATTTGGCCTCCAGGACGGCGGTTCTGACGCCGTCAATGTATAAAAAAACTTTATTTTTTCCGCAAACGACGGCGATATCCGCGTCGCGCGCTTCGCCGGGGCCGTTGACCACGCAGCCCATCACCGCCACGGTCGGCCAGATTCTGGTTTGAGGATTTTCTTTCTCCAGCTTCCCAAGTTGTTTTTCAATGGTGTGGGCGAGTTTAATCACGTTCATTTGTGCCCGTCCGCAAGTCGGACAGGCGATCACGCGCGGGCCATCCGCGCGGAGACCAAGACCGCCAAGTATTTCCCGGCCAACCCGCACTTCATTGGCGGGTGCATCGGAAAGTGAAACGCGGATGGTGTCGCCGATGCCTTCCGCCAGCAGGATCCCAAGCGCGACGCTTGACCTGACCGCGCCGTTGAGCAGTGTGCCCGCCTCGGTCACTCCCAGGTGCAGGGGATAATCGGTCGCTTTTGATAGAAGACGGTAGGCCTCAATGGTGCGCGGCACATCGGAAGCCTTGACCGAAATTTTTATGGCGCGATGTCCAAGGTCTTCCAGGATCCGCGCGTGGCGCAAGGCGCTTTCCACCAAGGCCTGTGCCGTGGCCGCGCCATGTTTGGCGAGAATGTCTTTTTCCAGCGAGCCGGAATTGACCCCGATCCTGATGGGCAGATTCTTCTCCTTGGCCGCTTGCACGACTTCCTTGATTTTTAATTTCGAACCGATATTGCCGGGGTTAAGCCGGAGACCGTCGGCGCCGCCGGCGATCGCGGCAAGGGCAAGCCGGTGATCAAAATGAATGTCCGCGATCAGCGGGATGTGAATCTTTCGGCGGATTGGGGAAATAGCGCGCGCCGCTTCCATGTCTGGAACCGCCACGCGGATAATGTCGCATCCAATCTGTTCCAATTCAAGGATCTGTTTGACGGTTGCCCTGATGTCGCGCGTCGGAGTCTTGGTCATGGTCTGGATTGATATCGGGGCATTGCCTCCGATTTTAACAGCGCCAACCGCGATCTTTCGCGTTGGATGGCGTTTGATCAGGAATGCTTTACTCTGACTTTTTCTTTGCTTGCTCCCGGTCTTCATCGCGCCGAATATCTATCATATCGGGATGATGCTGTCAAAAAGCGTTTGCGTAAGGATGGCGATAAAACCCGTCCTTCGAAATTTGCTTGTCGCCGCCTATTTTTTCAGGCAAAGTCATGTTGGATATGAACAATGACAACCATACAGAAGATCCGATTCCCCGTCCTGAAACGCAAGTGGACAGGATTGAACTGGCGCGCGCGGTTTATCGCGAATTTCATGCGCGTTGTTTTTGGTTTTTACGCAAAGACCTTTCGCCGACGGCCGCCGATCTTCCCGAGATTGCGCGCGGATTGCGGGAACATGGCGGGCGGCGCGGTTATGAATTGGCAGCCCGCTTATGCCCCTAACATCAATTCAACAGAGGATTTTACGATTACTGGCCGAACATCGTAATCCGGAAAACTACCTGGCCGGCGCCACGGTTTTGCATCGCGCATCCGCCAGTCCGCGTTATTCTCAGGATTTGGATTTTTTCCATGATGTTGAGGAAAGTGTGGCCGCCAGCGCCGAACTTGACGCCGAAGTTTTACGCCGGGACGGTTATGTCGTGGATTGGGTGTTGCGCGCGCCCACGTTTTACCGGGCTGTTGCGCGAAGGGATGAGGAAGAGGTTAAACTCGAATGGGCGGTGGACACCGCTTTCCGTTTTTTTCCGGTGGAGCGCGACGAGTTGTGCGGATTCCGCCTGCATCCGGTTGATGCGGCAATCAATAAATTGCTGGCCTTGGCGGGAAGACAGGAAATCCGCGATTTTGTGGATACGCTCTATGTGCATGAAACGTTGTTGTCGCTGGGAGCCCTGGCGTGGGCCGCCTGCGGGAAGGATCCTGGATTCACTCCGGAATTATTATTCGACCAAATGGGGCGGCATGCTGTTTATACCGAATCGGATTTGGCAAGGTTGGAACTGGCGCGTCCTCTGCGTTTGCCGGATTTGAAGCGCCAATGGCTGGCGGCCCAACAGCAAGCTTTGTCTCTGGTGCGGGCTTTGCCCGCAGGCGAACTGGGCTGTTTATATTTGGAGCCCAACGGCCGTCCGGTGACGCCTGACCCGAAACTGCCGAATTTTTCATCTTTACTCCGGCATTGGGGATCACTGAAGGGCGCGTGGCCGGTGTTGCGATAATTACATTTTCATCCGGCGAGATGTTTGATGGTCGCTTTCGCGTTGGACGGCGTTTGATCAGGAATGATTGGCCCTGCCTATCTCAAAATTCGCTTGGGCATGGCAGAGCTCCATGCCAATTTTGAGGTTCTACGAACTTTGCTAATTCTTCTTTGCTTGCTCTCAGTGTTCATCGCGCCGATGTTTCAATGTTTTTGCCGATAGCTTAATATTTTTTCTTTTTTTGTTGACTCGCCTACACATGTCGGCTTAAATAACCTACATATGTAGTTAATAAAGGAGGTCCGAAATGAAATTACCGAAGAGATTGCGTCCGCTGTCGGAGATACAAACACGTATAATGAAAATTATCTGGGACCGGGGCGAAGCGAGCGTCAGCGATATCCAGGCCGCTTTGGCGACGGATACCGTTCGCGCCCGCAACACGGTCCAAACCCTGCTGTCGCGTCTTGAGCGGAAAGGCTGGCTGAAGCACCGCGAACAGGGCAATACGTTCTATTATTATGCCGCTGTTGGGCAGCGCAAGACGCTTGCGGAAATGATTAGGCGTCTGGTGGACACCGCATTCGGAGGTTCGTCCGAAGGCTTGGTCATGGCCCTTCTGGATGAGCGTAATATTACGGCGGAAGAAGCCAGACGCATCAAAGCCATGATCGGCAAGGCCGTTCGTCACGCGGATATTGCCAAATCCAACGAGAGCAAAGAAACAGCAGGGAGGAAATCATGAATGCCATAACCGTGTTTTGTCCCAATGACGCATGGTTGACGTTTGCGGCCTCGGTCGTCATTCAGGTCACGGCGATTTCAGGGTTGGCCCTGACGGCGATTAAACTCGCCGGCTCTCGTCGTCCGGCATTACGCCACGCTTTCGGCTTGACGGCCTTGATGGTTATTCTGCTGTGTCCATTCATTGTTTGGACCGCGCGTCAGACGGGAATTGCCGTCCTGCCGGCAGTGTTACCAAAAATAACCTTTCGGGAGAGCGCTGTAGCCGGGGCAATGGCGCTGAATAACGTCCCTTTTGATATAAAATTACCGGTCGGTTCTGATGAACAATCATCGCATAAAATGGCATCAGCTCCGGAAATGCCGGCGACACGTGCGATTCCCGGTCATCGCAGTGTGCCGCAGTCATTGATTTTGGGAATAGTCACATTGACATGGCTGACGGGAATGGGTGTGTTATTCATGCGCTTGATTTATGGAATGGGATACCAGCAGGCTTGTTGCCGGCGCGCCAGACCTCTGGATATGAACGCTTATCGGAATGCCATCCAAAACACAGCCGCGGTTTTTGGACAATCCCTGCCACCCATCTTTGTCTCGCGCCCGGCGGATTTGCCTTTGGCGGCGGGATGGTTCCGGCCGCGCGTTCTTTTGCCGGAAGGCTTGCCGGAACGCATCACCAGCCGGCAATTGGAATCTATTTTACTGCATGAGTGCGCGCATATTGTGCGGGGCGATCAATGGATGGGGCTGGCGCAGCGGCTGGCGGAAATGATTTTCTGGTTCCATCCGTTCATTCACATGCTCAACCAACAAATCGGTCGGGCGCGCGAGGAAGTATGTGACAATTATGCACTACAGAAAGGAGGCGTGGAAGATTATGCCCGGACTCTGCTGCAACTGGCGGAATATATGCCGAGCTATTCGCATATTCCCGCCACTGCGGCATTGATCGGACCGAAATGGAAATTGGAAGAAAGAATCAAAGGTATATTGGATAAAAGGAGACAGATCATGACACATATCAATAAATTGGTGACAGTATTTACGGCAGTTGCTTTTATCGGCATTGCCATACTGTCCAGCGTCAAGGCAGAGAACGGCGAGAAAGCAGCCAACGTGCCGACCGAGGCGGTTAAATTGGAGGTTCGCTTTGCCGAGATTTCAGAGGCAGACATCGCGGCATTGGGATTGAAATCGCTTTCAACGGACAATTCCAATCCCGGTGCGGTTTGTTTGTTGAGCGTTCTGAATAAACCGGAATTGACAACCATTCTTGAAGCTTTACAACAGAAGACAGGTAATAACTGCTTGTCTGCGCCGATAGTAATTACAAAGAATGGTTCTCCGGCCGAACTCAAGATTACGAAAGAAGTGCCTTATCCGAGCCAGACGCAGTCCGCAACCTCAACAAATATCAGTTTTGAAAAGAGGGATATAGGTGTCATTCTGGAGGCTACGCCCACAGTGAAGGCCGACAAAGAAACGATTTCCTTGCTTCTAAAACCAAAAGTGGTTTTGGCGGAGTGGGCGACTGAGAGCCAGGGGGAAACCAAGTATCCGGTTTTTCACAGCCATGAAGCGATAATTCCGGTTGCAATAAAGGACGGACAGACCGTTGTGATGGGCGGAGTCAGACCGGCAGACAAGCAGGATAAGAACTTTCTTGTATTGCTTACCGCCAGCAGAGTTGATTCATCCGGTGATAAAAAAAATGACACCACAGATAATGCCAGAGTTATGACTCCGATGGAATATGAGGAGATACAAGACACCATTAAAGGAAAAACATCAGGCATCGGCGTCGTAATCACGTTTGATTCCGAAACCGGGTTATCAAGCATTATAAAGGTTATTCCGGACTCACCGGCGGATAAAGCCGGAATCAAAACAGGAGATCGGATTGTAAGCGTGAACGATAAGACTTACAAAGGCCGGCAGACTAATGACGTGGTCGCGGAAATTCGCGGAAAAGCAGGCGAGAAAGTTAGCCTCAAAATCCTCCGCGGAGACAGCATCATAACAAAGGAAATCGTGCGTGAAAAGATCGTGCTGAATCCGGTTCATGCCGAAACTCTGGCGAACAAGGTCGGCCTGGTTTCCATCCGGCATTTCGACGGCATGACCTCCGAATTACTGCGCGAGGCGCTTAAGAAGCTTAAAGGCGACGGCATCACGGCCCTGGTGGTTGATCTGCGCGGGAATCCGGGTGGGCTGTTCGATCAAGCGGTCAAATCGGTGGAATGCCTGCTCCCCAAGGGGGCAATTGTAGTGCGTATGGAATCCAGTGACGGCAAGGAAGATGTTGTCACGACAACCACGGAACCGATAATTCAGGGAATATGGGCGGCACGGATGCGGGCCGCTTTGTTCCGACCATGTTTCGATACGGACAAGGTTCGCCTGACATCTATATCATAACCCAGAATGCGTTGGCCGATAATAGTTATACCGACTACATTCGAGCTATTTATGGTCAGGCCATCAAGCTTCCGACAACGCAGGATGTCAACCGTGCTTTTCAATCGTATGCCGGCCGGATCCCGCAAAATGCCGGCGTAACCGTTGATAAAAGCGGCAAAGTGAGCGTTCAAGGCGTTCAGGGGGTCATGGAAATCAACGGCATTATAGCCAAGTCCATCTTTGAGATGAACAAGGATAAGCACGATTTTTATGTTGAGGAAAGTTATGTCATAGACTGGATGTATCCCTACCTTGCGCCGTGCGGCGTCATCATGCGGTTGATGCCTGATAAAATTAAGTTGACCGACGATATGATCGCCAGCGATACGCATTACTGGGAATCCCTGTGCCGCGAGTTGCTTGGCCGCTCAGATTTTGCGCAAGACGTCATGGCACAAAAGGCTTTCTCGAAGCTCCGTTGTGCCCAGGCCGGTATTTACGCCTTTCATAGCCGATATGATTTGGCGGAGGCCGCGTTCAAGCAGGCATTGGAATTGTATATTGTATCGCCGGAAACGAATTTTCGCCTGGCGGATTTATATCTCAAACAGGGCAAGGCAGAACAGGCGCGTGAAGTTATGGCGCTCTATCACTCCAAGGAACCCGGCGATAAAAAAGCCGGCGATTTCATAAAAAAGATCACCGCCATCATTGCCAAGTCAAAACAAAACCCCGAGTAATTTCAGCCCTGATTATCCATGCCGGCAAAAAACCGGCATGGATAACAAAACCGATCTAAAGGGCAATATCCTTCGACAATTATTTTTCGTCAGACGACCATAAACAGTTGATCGGGGCTGAATAGAAACATTGACCATGAGGGATTACCTGGTTTCCATCATGAAGGATAATCCCCATTAAAAAACGGGACTTAAGAGAATCCTTCAATGCGCGCATAGGAGTAAAGTCCGTAGAGTGAATAGCATGGGAGGCTTTGACTTCCAGCGCAACAACCCGGCCCTGCTGATCCTCCAGGATAAAATCAATCTCTTGTCCCGAAGCGGAACGATAATGAAAAAGCCGGATGAGATTTTTCTGCCAGGTAGTCTGTTTAAACAATTCGTTGGCCACAAAGTTTTCCAATAATCTTCCTTTTAAAAGACCGTCCGTATTCAAACGCCGGGTATCGGCCCCAAGCAAGTGGCAGGCCATGCCGGTATCACAAAACATGATTTTTGGAGCTTTAATCAGGCGTTTTCCAAGATTAACCGACCAGGCCGGAAGGCGATAGATAATGAATATCATCTCCAACATGCTGAGGTAACGTTTCAGTGTCGTATTCGGAACGGCACAGTCGCGTGTCAAATCCGAGGTGTTCAAAAGGCAGGCGGCCCGGGCGGCAAGGACAGCCAGCACATTCGGAATCGCGGTGAGTCCCTCAATTTGCGATAAATCCCGGATATCCCGTTGGATGATAGCCGTGAGATAAGAGCGGAACCATTCTGCCGCCCGTGATGACTTCCGGAGAATTGCTTCAGGATATCCGCCCTTTGTCAACAATTCCGGCCATGATGTCCGGCGGGCTGGAGGCAAGGGAATTTGTTTTGCTGAAAATATCTCGGTTAAAAAACTTTCGCGGCGTCCCGATAATTCTCCCTGTGAAAGCGGCCAAAGCGTGTGAATTTCCATGCGGCCCGCCAACGACTCCGATACATGCGGTAGTGCAAGCACATTGGCTGATCCGGTCAGCAGGAACATGCCCGGATGTCGCTCTCGATCTACGCGGAGTTTAATGGCGGGAAGCAGACGGGGAACTTTTTGAACTTCGTCAATCACAACCGGTAGAGGCAGATTCAAAACGAATCCTTGGGGATCGGCATCCGCGCCGGCGAGTGTTTGGGCATCATCCAGTGTATAATAATTGGCGCGGTTATGCCGGGCCCAATCAAGAACGAGAGTCGTTTTGCCGGTCTGGCGCGCTCCGGTTAACATTACCACCGGAGTATCGGCCATGGCATCGTTAATTTTGGCGCTGACGAATCGTTTAAACATGGCTGATAATTAGCCACTTAATGGATAAAAAGCAAGAATTATTTTACTTAACCAGCCTTTCTGTGAAAGCCGGACTGGATCTGCCATGCAAAATACCGGCACATGGATTGACAATTATCTGAAAAATATGGATGACAAGCGTTAATTATGGTATTTCCAGTGGATACTGTATGACCAGAAAATATAGGCTTTCAGGATACACAATATGCAATATTTTTTGCAGATTTATGTAACCAAACGGCAATTTAAAACCATTATATAGTAAAGGGAGAACGTCTGATGCAACCTAACGATGGGCAATTGCTGGCAAGGTTTCTCCAGAATCGCGACGAACACGCCTTTGAGGAACTCGTTAAACGCCATGCCGGCATGGTTATGGCGTCATGCAAACGGGTCCTTGGCGACGCTCACGATGCTGAAGAAGCCTTCCAAAATACATTCCTGGTGCTTATCCGGAAGGCCGGACTGCACCGGCAGGCGGAGTCTATCGGCGGCTGGTTATACAATGTTGCGACCCGGACCGCGCTTAATATAAGAGGCCGGCGTTTGACTCAAGCCAGCCGTTTCGTAGAGCAGGAGGAAATTGAAATGATACCCCGGACGGAAGAGATCAGCGCGGCATGGGAAGCGATGAAGGGCTTGTTGGATGAAGAATTGATCCAATTGGCCGATAAATACCGCCAGCCCCTGATTCTTTGCTATCTGGAGGGCAAGAATACGGAACAAGCCGCCCGGGACCTCGGGTTAAGTTATAGCGCGCTTAAAGTCCGGCTCATGCGCGGACGGGAATTATTGCGCAAACGTCTGGTCCGGCGCGGCATTGCGGTTTCGGCCGCTCTGTTGGGCACGATATTGGCTGAACAGGTTGCGCAATCTGCGGAAGTTGTCTCGGAAGTTCTCATTCAATCAACGGTAACGGCGGCCATGGCAGCGCTTTCCACAGTAACAACAGCGGGAATACTGGCCGGAGGAGTGAAAGGAGTTCTACTTGCCATGACAATGAAAACAACAGCGGCGATAATTGGCGGATTGATATTGCTGGGATTACTGGGCTCAATAGCATATTGGAGTCAAGGAAAGCAAAAATCATCGGCGGTTTGGGAGAACAAAATACCTCTACAAAAAAATCAGAAATTGCCGGCGATCAGCAATAATTTTACATCAAAATTATCCGAGACATTAATAGCTCAAACGGGGCTGGTTGGAAAAATCGGCAATTCGGGAAAAGAAAAACTACCGGTACAGCCGCTTTTAATTGGATTGAACAACTTCCTGAAAATGAATTAAGAAAAGAAATGTGGAAGGCTGCCGCAGGCGGAATGATTGACGCTATGTGTGTAAATAATGAGATTTCCAGTTTTAAAGAGGGAATCAACCTTATAGATGAAAACTTTCCCGAAAACAATGACACAAAAAAATGGTTGTATTGGCAAATGATAAGTATGTGGGAACAGCGGAACTCTATTTCTATTATTGATAATGAAATAACGGATTGGATTAAAACATTGCCTGGCGGCAAAGACAAGGATTCTATTTTATCAAGGTTTTGTCGCGATCAAAATTATATACAACAGATGTCTTGCCCGGATTTAATTCAATTGGCGTCCGGCATACAGGATGAAAAAAGTCGGCAGGATGCTTATGAGAAAATATTCGGCAGATGGGTCCGCAAGGATCCCGCCGCGGCAAAACAATGGATTCAAAACTCTGACCTGCCACAGTCTATAAAGGATAAATGGCTTGCCGGGAAATGAATTTTCCGACCCGATAATATGTTGGAAAACGCAAAATGAAAGGGCTATTTATCGGACTAATTCTTGGTTCAATCGCTGTCTGGGGTTGGTATCACACCGGCGGCAAGATTCATATCACGGAAATAAAAACCGTTACCACTACGAAAGAAATTTTTATATATTGACATTGCCTTGCAACCGGCTAATATTCATTCAGAAAGGTAATTAGCCGGTATGCACAATTACATTCACAGAACTATAGAAACTGATTGGGAGAATATTTCCCGCCAGTTCCCGGCGCTTCTGTTGACCGGTCCGCGTCAGGTCGGCAAGACCACACTTTTGGAGCATCTCCGCGAAAAAGGCCGCAAAATCGTCTCGCTGGATGATATCAATCTTCGAAGCCTGGCCCGCCGTGATCCAGCATTGTTTCTTCAACGTTATTCCCCGCCGGTTCTAATTGATGAAATACAATACGCCCCGGAATTACTTCCGGCCATCAAGAACGTCATAGATCGCGCTCGCGTGCCGGGGGCATTTTGGCTCACCGGTTCGCAGCAGTTCCAGATGATGAAAGGCATCACGGAAAGCCTCGCGGGACGGGTGGCAATCGTTCACCTTTTGGGGTTTTCGGCCCGCGAAAAGGAACAGCGCAATATACGCGTCTTTCCTTTTCTGCCGACCGGGAAAATACTTCGGGCAAGGTCCGAACCGGCGTCAACCACCGATCTGAATAAAGTGTATCAGACAATCTGGCAAGGCTCTTTTCCGGCTATCACGACCGGTCAGATCAAACATCATGATCTTTTCTACAGGTCTTATCTGCAAGCTTATCTTCAACGCGATGTGCGGGATCTTTCCCAAGTGGGTGATTTGGAAACCTTTGCCCGCTATGTCAGGGCCTGTGCGGCCCGGACGGCGCAGATGCTGAATTATACCGATCTGGCGCGGGATTGTGGCATAAGCCTCAATACGGCCAGAAATTGGATGTCTATTCTGACGGCCAGTTTTATGGTGTATCTTCTTCCGCCATATCATAACAATATAACCAAGCGTCTTTGCAAAACGCCCAAGCTTTATTTCCTGGACACGGGATTGTGCGCCTACTTAACCGAATGGACTTCCCCTAAAACACTGGAAGCCGGCGCCATGTCCGGGGCCATTCTGGAAACGCATGTTGTCGCAGAAATTTTAAAAAGCTGGTGGAACAGGATTCAGTTTCCCAATCTGTATTATTATCGCGACAAGGATGGCCGGGAAATAGATCTCCTGATTTCAAAAGATAACCGGCTTTACCCGGTTGAAATCAAAAAAGCGGCCAAAGTCAGTCCTTCGGATATCAGTTCGTTTGTGGCCCTGCGCCGTTTTAACCGTCAGGTCGGGGAAGGCGCCGTGGTTTGTTTATGTGCGGAGCTCTTTCCGATTGATTCGCATAATTCCGCCATTCCTGTAAATCTTCTTTAGGTTCGCCCTGTTCCTCAAGTTCGACTGCGATAATATTCTTTCAGATTTATGTAACCAAAAGCCGGCCATAACAGATATATAAGGTAGAAGAGGACCTCTGATGCAACCATTGAAACCAAGCGACCTGTTCGGCGTAGCCTTGGCGAAGACGGATGGACAATTATTGGCCAGATTCATTCAAAATCAGGATGAATCCGCCTTTGAAGATCTCGTCAAGCGCCATGCCACCATGGTCATGGCGGCTTGCAGGATGATTTTGGAGAATGTGCGGGATGCTGAAGAAGCATTTCAAAATACCTTTATGGTGCTGGCCGGCAAGGCTCATCAGCACACAGGCAAGAAGTCCATTAACGGTTGGTTGTACCGGGTGGCGGTTTGGAAGGCGCTCAATATCAGGAGTAAACGCTCGGTTCAAGCCCGGCATATTGTTGAGCAGAAGGATGCGGAAATGATTGCGGAACAGGAACCAGGTTCGGCAGTGGCCCTGGAATCTATAAAAGGCTTGCTCGCCGAAGAATTAAACCGGCTGGCGGACAAATACAGCCTTCCTCTGATTCTCTGTTATCTGGAAGGCAAAAGCGCCGAACAGGCCGCGCATGACCTCGGTTTAAGCAACAGCACCCTAAAAGTCCGTCTCATGCGCGGCCGGGAATTATTGCGCAAACGCCTGGTCCGGCGCGGCGTGGTGGTCTCAGCCGGTCTGTTGAGCACGGTATTAATGGAACAGGTTGCGCAATCTGCGGAAGTTGTCTCGGAAGTTCTCATTCAATCAACGGTAAAGGCGGCGACGGCATTGCTTTCCGCGGCGGCGGGAACCGCCGCAATAACTGCGGCAAGTAAACTGACAATCCTGAAAGGAATGGTGATGGACATGATATATAGCAAAACAGCGTTGGTGATCGGCGGATTGGCCCTTGTTTCCGTGCCCGTTCTGATATTGGGAAATATCCATAAGAACAAATCTCCTCAACCCAGCGCCAACATAATTCATTCAATCAAAGACGGCGGAGTGTCAAATCAGGTGGCGGTGTCGGCAACGAACGCGCCAACGTCCCTGACCGAGGCTGTAAAATCTGTCCCTGACAAAAACGTGTCCGCATCAAATTCAACAAATCTTCTGCCGGTCGCATCGGCGAGGGATTTTTTGCTTTGTTTAAAGTTTGCGTCGGAGTTGCTGGATTCGGATCCAAAAGAATGCTGGCAAATATTACGCCGGCTCGGCATCAATCTTTCGGACGATGAGTTTGACACTGCGTGGAACACTTACTTGAAAGAACATCCAAGGGCGGCAAGTCATGACAATTTTTGCCTTCAGGTGGCAATTTTTGATACATGGTTGAAAAAAGACCCTTGTTCCGCCGTGAACTTGATCTACCGTTTAAGCAAGCTTCCGGAACAGGACGTGACAACGGCCCAGGCTATATTGAACGACAATGGCTTATATAGTGTTGCTTCTAATGCAGAATCCATACCTTTCTTCGCGATGTCGGATGAAATGATAATTGACAAAGACGGAAAATATAATTATCAAGGCCAGGGGCCTGGCGGAACAATTGTCGCATTCCCGGATACCAAGCCATTTTTATCCTTTTTTTTGAAAAGGTGGGCGGTCCAGGATTATCAGGCCGCCCTGGCATGGGCAAAAGACTTGTCGGATGACAAGGAACGTCAATCCATGATCGAGGTTGTTGAATTAGGCAGGACAATCCGGACTGCTTTGAGCAATACTAATCCAAAAGAAGGGCTGGACACACTCTTTTCCATCGAAAAAGAATTTCAGAAAAGTAAAAATTATAGATGCTCTTTGAATCCTGAAGCCAGGGCAATTGGCGCTAAATGGGCGGAAAGCGATCTTAATGCCGCGCTTGATTGGGCTAGCAGCCAAACCGGCAGAACTGCCGCCGTTTTATGCGCACAGGAAAAGATTTATGAAACATGGACTAAAAACGATTTTCCGGTCGTGCTTGCCCTGATTACACAATCTGCCAAATATTATCCGGGTATAGACATGGCCGAACAAAAAATTGCCGAAACATGGGGTGAGGCAGACCAGCAGTCCGCGCTTGATTGGATGGAGCAGGTGTTGAGCAATCAGGAAACATATGACAAATCCCGGAAGGATTTGGCGAGAGTAATCCTTGACCGTTGGTCTTATGGCGACCCTGAAGGGGCGGCCACCTGGTGGTTGCAAAAATATCAGTGCGTTAAGACGGAAGATGATAGGCGGAGTCTTGATAAAATTATTTCAAACTGGAAAAAAATTGATCCTGAATCCGCAGATCAATGGGTTCAGACATCTTTGTCACCCGCGATGAGAGATTCCCTGGACCGGCAGCATCAGAGAGATAAAAACCTAATGATCGCAATTTCGGACGAAACAGCGCGTGGTAAATATCAAAATTTCATGAAAGACAAAAAAAATGCCGAGAAAGTCAAGGACGAGGCGTTCATGGATAAATTTGCGGACGATCTTTTAAAAGAGATCCGCGAACGCTCCGGCAAAGCGCCGGTCACCTTTTAGAATCCGGTTTTAGGCGTCGCCGATTTTGTATCTATTTAGCCATCCGCAGTAATTCCCGAATGTGGCGTTAAGGGCCATCGTCCGCAAGCGGACTTCCTACATGCATAACACAGCGGTCATGTAGGAAGCGCGCTCGCGCGCGATTCACTGCGGATGGCTAAATGATTACCCCCGATTTTTATGTCGTCGGATGGTTGACAATCCCGGGCCGGATGGTATGATGTTTTTAGATTTGTATGATCAAGGAGGTACTTGTATGAGTACGGCAACGGTTGGTTCAAGATATCAGGTGGTGATTCCGCGCGCGGCGCGCAAACTGATCCCCCTGCGGCCGCACACCAAGGTTAATATAGAGGTCCGTGATCATTGCCTGGTGGTTTATCCGGTCAATGTGGCGCGCTGGCGCGGTATAGGGAAAGCGTTGGCCAACGGCAAGGACGCCACTGACTATGTCCGCGCTTTGCGGTCCGAATGGGACCGCCGCGCATGAAATTGCCTTCCATTTTACACGGCGGCCATGACGTCATTCTGGATACGATGATCTTTATCTATCTTTTCGAGGACGATCAGAAATACGGACGTTCCTGCGAATGGCTGCTTCAGCAGGCGGCTGAGGGAATCTTTACCGGAGTGATTACGCCGGTGACGGCGGCCGAATTATTGGTTAAACCGCTTCAATCAAAACAAACCGCATTAGCCGACCATTATCGGGATGCGTTGCGAAGCTTGCCGAATATCCGATTGGTGAATATTTCTCCGGAGGCGGGATTTATGGCCGGCGCTCTCAGGGCAAAATACAACCTGCCGTTACCGGATATGATTCAAGCGGCGACGGCCATGGAAATAAACAGTACCGCCCTGATTTCCAATGACAAGGCCCTGCAACGTGTCAAAGAAGTGAACGTTATTCTGCTCGATTCACTGATCTGATCAAATCCGGAATTGATGATCCAGCTCGCGTTATTGATTTGCAAAAATACTATATGCAAATCTGCTTGCATATAGTAAGACCATCCGATATGGTATCGCCGTGATAGTTAAGCGTAAATATTGGATTACAAGCATCGAAAAAGCCTGGCGGGAACGTTCCATCGTCTGGCTTTCGGGAGTTCGGCGGGCGGGAAAAACGATGTTGTCCCAAAGTCTGGCGCACATCAGTTATTTTGATTGCGAATTGCCGAGAGTGCGCGAAATGATGTCCGATCCCGAAAAGTTTCTTAAGACCCAGCGCGGCAGGAGGATTGTGCTCGACGAAATTCACCGGCTGGGTAATCCTTCCGAGCTTTTAAAAATTGCGGCGGATCATTTCCCGACAGTCAAAATAATAGCCACAGGTTCATCATCCCTCAACGCTTCCGCCAAATTTAAGGATACATTGGCGGGCAGAAAAACGGGGCTTTGGTTGACGCCGATGATTTCGGAAGATTTGAGGAATTTTCGCGGATTTGAGCTTAAGCATAGGCTTGTTTTTGGCGGCCTCCCGCCTTTCTTTTTAAGCCGGAAGCTTCCGGAACGGTATTTTCAGGAATGGATTGACGCCTATTGGGCGAAAGACATTCAGGAGCTTTTTCGTCTTGAACGCCGGCAATCGTTTCAAAAGTTTCTGGAACTTCTTATGATTCAGAGCGGCGGTATTTTTGAGGCCAACAAGTTTGCAAATCCCTGCGAGGTCAGCCGCACCACAATCGCCAATTATTTAAGCGTACTGGAAGAAACTTATGTTGCTCATGTTTTGCGCCCTTATAGCACTTATCGCAAGACCGAGATTGTGGCCGCGCCGAAAGTCTATATGTTTGATACGGGTTTTGTCTGCTATTATCAAGGTTTGCATGACTTAAAAACAATTAATATGGGCCTTTTATGGGAACATTATGTGCTTAATGAGCTTCAGGCGAACCTGCAGTCAAGGCAGATCCGTTATTGGCGCGACAAACAGGGCCATGAAGTGGATTTCATCGTCATGCGCCGCGGCCAACCTCCCCTGGCCATAGAAGCCAAGTGGTCCAGCCGTGATTTTGATTCTGCAAATCTAAGAGTTTTCATGCGGCAATATCCGCAATCTCAGGCGTTTGTTGTGGCAAGCGATCTAATGCGTTCCGTGACAAAAGTTGTGGATGGAATACAGCTGTCATTTATGAAGCTTTCCGATTTTATCGAATTTATCGGCAGACAGACAATATGATGAATACTTATCACGAAAGAACGGGATCGAACCCCTTCGGATTGGTCAGGACAGACTAATTTTAGCTTTTAATTATTCATCGTCATCCGTTGCCGCTTCCGGCGCTGGAATCATGTTGGTACCCGCCTGCTGGCCGGCCGGTGGTTTGGACATGAGACGGATTTGGTAAAGCCGCTTGATATCGCGGCCGGTTATCAGGATGATCGCCATGATGAGCAGGCCGAAAAAGACCTGGTCCAGAAAGAGCACGACTTTGGGCGGCACAGGCCGCCGGATGATGATCTCCAACAGGGCGAAAACAACATGGCCGCCGTCCAGCACCGGCAGGGGAAGCAGATTTAAAATCGCCAGATTGACGTTCAGCAGACAGGTGAACCAGAGCGCGATTATGATTCCCTTGCGGACCATGTCCTGAAACATGTAGATAATCATCAATGGCCCGCCCAAAGCCTGCGAGGTGGCCTTGGCCTCCCTGGGCGTCATCAATGAACGGACAACACGCAGGACGAGCAGGGAGTGACTTTTCATCTGGGCGCCCGGGGTGATATGGACAACGCGGTCAAAATCCAGCGCGAGCGGATCAAAGCGGATGCCGATTCTTGCCCTTTTCAAGTCGGGGTCAAAAGAGGGCGTCACCTGCACTGTCAATTCCCGGCCGGCGCGCTCAATACCGACGGCAGTCGCCATTGTGGCGCGTTCGGAAACAAGGGCGATCAGATGATCTATGCTCAAGACCTCAATGCCATCAATTTTTTTAATCAAGTCTCCGTTTTGAATGCCGGCCAGGGCGGCGCTTGAATCCGGCTCCACGCTCAGCACCTTGCAAAGGGTTACTTCGTGAATTCCGGGCACCATCCTGAAACCCAACGGGTTTTTCTCGGTCGGCAGGGAGATTGAATTTGTCCCGGAAGGAGATTTCAGCAATAGTTGGACTTTTTCAAAGCGCGCGTTTTCCTGGATAACGTCCTGCCAGTTGTTGACTGCGCGTCCGTTGATGGCCAGGATTTCATCGCCGATGCGCAGTCCGCCGGCATAGGCCGCCGAATTTGTCTGGACATAACCGATGACAGCCGACCTTTCGGCGGGCATGGAAGGTTTGCCGGCCAGATAAACAATCCAGGCAATAACGTAAGCCAGCAAAATATTTCCCAGCGCGCCGGCGACGGCGACGATTATTTTTTTCCATGGGCCGATGCGGGGCAGGACGCGCGTTTCCGTTTCGGCGGAGCCTTTGTTCTGATGTTCAGATGTTGCTTCGCGGCCGTTTTGGGGTGTTTCCTTGGAGGGCTGGCCGCCAGAAGCGCTCGGATCCATCTGCGGCAGGGCCACGTATCCGCCGAGGGGGAAGATGCAGATTTTGAGGAGCACCCCGCCGACTTTCTTTTTCCAAATGGCCGGACCGAATCCGATTGAAAAAACGTCAATTACCATGCCGAGCGCCCTGGCGGCGGCAAAATGGCCAAGCTCGTGAATAAAGATGCAGAGGCCAAAAAGAAAAATTACGACGATGGCAATATAGATGAAAGAAAGAATTGTGATATGGTCCATATATTCCTTTAAGTTAGTCCGCCGCAGAAACGTTCAACATACAACGTCCAACTTTCAACATCAAGTTCGGAGTTTATCGTTCTGCCGCATGCCAAGGTTGAAGGTTGGAAGTTGAACGTTCAATGTTTCCTATGCCTCAATCAGCGCTTTCGCCTCTTCCCGCGCCCATTGATCGGCAAGCATGATTTCCTCAAGCGAAGGATTTTTATTGTTGTGATGTCTACCCATGACCTGCGCCACTATCTCCCAGATTCCCGAAAATTTTATTTTACCCTGGAGAAAATCATGGACCGCCGTCTCGTTGGCCGCATTTAGGACCGCCGGCATTGTTCCGCCGTCATGGGCCGCCCGGCGGGCCAGGGCCAGGCAGGGGAAGCGTGTTTCATCCGGGATTGAAAAATGCAGGGTGCCCAGTTCGGCGAGGTTGAGCGGCGGCAGTTTTCCGTCAAGCCGCTCCGGCCAGGTCAGGGCATATTGGATGGCAAAACGCATATCAGAGGCGCTGAGCTGGGCCAGAAGAGCGCCGTCAACAAATTCCACCAGCGAATGCACAATGCTTTCCGGATGAATCAGGATTGCAATCTGTTTAAACGCGACGTTGAAAAGCCAGCGCGCCTCCATCATTTCCAGCCCCTTGTTCATCATGGTGGCGGAATCAACCGTGACTTTTTTGCCCATGTTCCAGCGCGGATGTTTTAGGGCGTCCGCGATGGTAACCTTGTCGAAATCAATGACCGGGCGAAGGGCAAACGGACCGCCGGAAGCTGTCAGGATAATCCGGCGCACGTGAAGCGCAGGGTGGCCCTGCAGGCATTGAAAAATGGCGCTGTGTTCGCTGTCAATCGGCAGAATGACGGCCCCGCTTTTTTCCCGCGCCTGAAGCACATGGTGACCGGCGACCGCCAAAACTTCCTTGGTGGCCAAAGCCACAGTCGTGCCCTTGCGGAGCGCCGCCAGCACCGGTTTAAGTCCTGCCATGCCGACCACGGCGGCCACTACGATGTCCGCTTCGTTGAGCGCGGCCAGTTCTTCAAGCCCTTCCATTCCATGCAGAACATTTAATCCCGCCGGAGCAAGTTTGGCGTATTTTTGCGCCGTCGCAGGCGCGGCGATGGCGATATGTTTGACTTCAAATTGTTTGGCCTGTTGAAAAAGCCGCTCCGCCTGGCGCAGGGCGGCCAGTCCGATGATTTGAAAACGGTCGGGAAATTTTTCCACTACGCGGAGAACATTTTCCCCAATGGAACCGGTGCTTCCAAGAACAACTATTTTTTTGCGCGGAGAAGAGGCTTTAAGGTTAATCGTTGATTTCATAAAAATTGCGTTATTACCCGAGTTACTTGCAAAAGTCGTTAGGAACCGGTCGCGCGAAAGCGCGACCCTCCCAATATTGGCCTTTTTTTGAAAGGGAGGGACGCGATTCCTCGCGTCCGAATGGGTTGTCCTTCAGTCTTCAGCCTATTTTCAATTCATCATATCGTCGGCAAAAAAATACACACATAGAAATAAAAGAACGGAATGGCCGTGAGGAGGCTGTCGAGCACGTCCAGCAAACCTCCCATTCCGGGAACAATGGTGCCAGTATCCTTGGCGCCGCCGGCCCTTTTCAACAGGGACTCAATCAAATCGCCCGCCATGCCCAGGAGGGGGAGCAAAATTCCGAGAATCAGAGCATCAGTGATCGTCATCAGTTTATGTCCGAAATGGCCGCGGCACGCCAGAAACAGCAGAAGACTGACGATCAGTCCAAAGAGCAGGCCGCCGAAAAATCCTTCCCAGGTTTTACCCGGGGAAAGCCGGGGAAAGAGTTTATGCTTCCCAAAACGGCTGCCGGTCAGGAACGCGCCGATGTCGGCGCTTTTGACGACGGCGATGAGATAGAAACACAGCAGTCTTCCGGATACGCCCACGCCGTGAAAGAAATCGTTCTGGTCCCAGGATAAACCGAGTTTTGTGAAGAAATTGAAAAGGAATGGAATATACAATATTCCGAGAATTGTGCAGGCCATGGTGTTTATGGGCTGAGCATTGAGCCGCTGGGGAAACTGGCGGATGAAGACGGCCATTATGCAGACAAACAGAACGGCCAACTCGTATTCGGCCGCATTCGTCCCGCCGTTGAAAGTGTAGATGCAAAATGAGATCCCGATCAAAGTGACGCCGCCGGCGATCCCAAGATATTTATAGACTGATATGCCTGTTTGGCGGATGATGGCGTAGAATTCCAGCATGGCAATGGCGACAATCATGAGCAACATGGCGCAGATAAGAAATATCGGCGCCTTCACAATCGCCAGTCCGAGCACGCCGGCCAAAAATATTCCGCTATAGACCCGTTTATTGAGAGTGTGCATCCTTGTTATAAAACCAGAATTCAGAGATCAGCCTGACCTCTGGAACTCTGATTACTGACTTCTTTCTTTATTTCCACCCCGCCGAAGCGGCGTCCCCTGCGGGCATAGGCGGCCAGGGCCGCAGCAAAATCATTTTCGCGGAAATCCGGCCAAAGCGTTTCGGTCACATAGAGTTCGGTATAGGAGACTTGCCAAAGCAGGAAATTGCTTAAACGCATTTCTCCGCTCGTGCGGATCAGCAAATCCGGGTCCGGAATGCCCTCCGTGAAAAGGTGACGGGTAACGGTGGCTTCATCAATCTGTTCGGGGGTCAGTTCGCCGTTTTTGACTTTTTGGGCAATGGCGCGCGCGGCCTGGGTGATTTCATCGCGCGCGCCGTAGCTGAGGGCGAGGTTCAAATGATAATGGTCGTAATTGACCGTCGCCTTTATCACGCGGTTCAGAACAAGCTGGACGGCGGAAGGCAGGTCGTTGAAGCGGCCAATGGTCTGCAGGCGGATCTGGTTCTTGTGCAGTTCCGGCTCGTTTTCAATCACAAACCGGACAAGGAGGTCCATCAGCCCCATGACTTCGCTTTTCGGCCTGCTCCAGTTTTCGGTGCTGAAGGCGTAGAGAGTAAGGTAACGGACGCCTGTTTCCCGGCAGGCGCGCATTACGGCCTGCACTGATTTTGCGCCTTCGCGATGCCCCTCAATGCGCGGCAGGCCGCGCTGCTGGGCCCAGCGTCCGTTCCCATCCATGATAATGGCAACGTGGGTCGGAATTTTACCGTTGGCCGTGGTTGCTGGCGTCATTTATTAAATCCTGTGTTCCGCGAAAATAAATACGGCGTCAATTATGTTAATTTTCTTTTGCAAATCAAGAAAGATAATGGGGAAATCGGGCCGGATCCTGCTTGTAAAATGCGGCGGATTCGGATATTTTGAAGACCGAAACAATGAAACACAAAATTCTTGTCAGCAATGATGACGGCTTTCATGCTCCCGGAATTATCGCCTTATACAAGGCGGTTGCTGATCTCGGCGAAGTGACCGTTGTGGCGCCCGCCACGGAACAAAGCGGGGTTGGGCATGCGATCACCTCCTTCAACCCGATTAAGATCAAAAAACAGAAATTTGACGGACAATACGAGGGTTATTCCGTCACCGGCACGCCCGCCGATTGCGTCAAAATTGCCGCCAGTGTTCTGCTTGGTCAACTCCCCGACCTTGTTATCAGCGGCATCAACCTCGGCCCCAATGTCGGCATCAGCGTGATTTATTCCGGCACAGTTTCCGCGGCGGCCGAGGGAACAATCCTTGGTATTCCCAGCATGGCTGTTTCGCTGGATACCTTCAAAGATCCCTGCTGGGACACGGCCGCCCATATTGCCCGGCTGCTTGCCGGCAAAATTCTTAAAAATGGACTGCCTCCGGCCACCATGCTCAACGTAAATGTTCCCAATCTTCCTCTGGATAAGATCAAAGGACTTGTTATAACGCGCGTGGGGCGTTCGCGTTTTGCTGAAGTTTTTCACCGCCGGACGATGCCGCGGGGAGATGTCTATTACTGGATGGATGGCGAGCTTGTGCCGCTTGAAGATGTCCAAGGGACCGATATTCAGGCGGTCAGCGATGGATATGGATCAATTACGCCGATTTCCTTTGATCTCACGAATCACGCCGTGAAGCCGGAACTGGAAAAATGGAATTTAACCCTTTGATTTTGCTTGTCATTCCCGACCTGATCGGGAATCCAGAAAAAATCTCGCGCCACAGGCAGATCCGCCGTGGCGGAAATACTGGATTCCCACTTTCGTGGGAATGACAGAATAGAAGCCCGCAATCTTCTCTCTTTACTAACCCATTCCGGCATGGGTCTGTTTTTCTTCCACGCCAAACTCACGCAACTTGCGGTGCAATGTGCGGCGGCTGATATCGAGCTTTTTGGCGGCCAGGGTGCGGTTGCCGCCGGCGGCTTCAAGGGCCGCCATGATCATGCGCCGGTTTGTTTCCCTGATTGACCCCGCTGGAGGCAATGGGGCGGATATTACTCCGCCGGTTTGAGGGATGGAGCGTTCATTCTGGCGCACGGAAGCCGGCAGGTCGCGCAATGTCAGCGTGGTCTCATGACCGAGTACGACCATCTGTTCAATTACATTACGCAATTCACGGACGTTTCCCGGCCAATCATAAGACATCAAAGCGGCAAGCGCATCAGGGCTGATGTCTTTAATTTTCCGGTTGTTTTCGAGCGCAAAATCCTGCAGGAAATGTCTGGCCAGCAGAGGGATATCATCCCGCCTCTCTCTGAGGGGAGGAAGAGTAATGGTTACGACATTCAACCGATAAAATAAATCGTTCCTGAATTTTCCCTCCTGCGCAAGTTGTTTGAGATTATTGTTTGTGGCCGTAACCAGCCGGATATCGGCTTCAAGCGTCTCCTGGCCGCCGACTCTCTCAAATTTCCACTCTTCAAGCACACGGAGCAGTTTGACTTGGATCGCCGGCGCAATTTCTGAAATTTCGTCGAGGAACAGCGTTCCGCCTTCCGCCATCTCAAATCGTCCGCGGCGCCGTTCCACGGCGCCGGTGAAAGCCCCTTTTTCATGGCCGAAAAGCTCGCTTTCAAGCAGATTTTGCGGCAAGGCGGCGCAATGGACCGCAATAAATGGTCCGCGCGCGCGCGGGCTCAAGTTATGAATGGCATGCGCCACAAGTTCTTTCCCTGTTCCGCTTTCTCCCTGAATGAGCGCCGTTGCCCGCGACGGCGCAACCTGTCGGATTAATTTAAACAATTCATCCATCACGGGCGTCCGTCCGATGATCGCTTCCAGTCCGAACTTTTTATCAAGCTGAGTGCGCAGGCTCCGGTTTTCACGTTCAAGCCGTCGTGAATGCAGGGCGCGTTCAATCACAATTTCAAGCTGATCCAGGTTCAGAGGCTTGGTCAGGAAGTCGTAAGCGCCGACTTTCATTGCCTCGACGGCTGACTCAATACTGCCGTAAGCGGTGAGGACGATGCAAACCGGCTGGGATTCATGGGCAATGGCGCGCCGGACCAGCGTCAGGCCGTCCATGCCCGGCATGCGCAGATCGGTCAGCAATATATCCACGGGTTGCTCGGCAAGAAGCCGCAGGGCCCTTTCGCCGTTATCAGCCTGAATGATATGATATTTGCGGTTCAGGGTCCGTTCGAGTCCTTCGCGCGTATTTTTTTCGTCTTCAACAATTAAAATTACCGGCTTATCACTCATTCTTTCTTTCCATGTTTTGATGCGATTTGCGGTACACGGCGTTTGCGCGGCGCTTTGAGCAGACGCACCCGCCGTTCGTCCAATGGCAGATAAATGGTAAAATTTGTGCCTGATTTCGGCTGGCTGTAGACTTCAATCTGTCCGCCATGATCCTGAACAATACGCTGGACAATAAAGAGGCCCAGTCCGCTTCCGCGCTCTTTGGCCGACGGTCTGCCCGGCCAGGAATACGGTTTGAAAAGGTGTCCCATCTGTTCGGCCGACATGCCTTCGCCGTTGTCCTTGAAGGAAATGCCCAATTGCTGGTCATTACTGAAGAGAGTTACCGTCAAAATGCCGCCATTGGTCATGGCTTGAAGGGCATTTTTGATAATATTAAAAAATGCCTGCTTGATTTGATTCCGATCAACCGAAATAGGGGGAATAGGTTCGGGCACCTTCACATCAACAATGACATCACGGTTTTCTATTTCATGTTTCATAAAGGCGATTGTTTCCTTTAAGACTTCCTCTATTTTCCACAATTGCCGGCAGGGAACCGCCGGGCGGATTGCCTTGAGAAACTGGGTAATAATCATATTTAAACGCTCAACCTCGCCGCGGGCTACTTTGACCAGTTCATCAATGTTGTTCCGGTTGTGCTCCGGCAGGAGCTCAAGTTCCCGCTCCAGCAATTGCAGATGAATATGGAGCGAATTGAGCGGATTCCCAATTTCATGCGCCACGCCGGCCGCCAGAAACGTCAAAGCATTTAAACGCTCAGACATCAAGACTTTGATTTCCTTTTCCCGTTCCGAGGTTATATCGCGGAGAATAACAACCGCGCCTTTTGATTTACCTTCGTCAAGGGCAATGGGCATAATGTACATATTAAGAAAACGTTTTTCCGGATAGGTGATCTCGATTTCACGGCTGATCAGTTTCGACCACTCCTGTTCCTCAAGATTAAGAAGCCGCTCCCATTCAATGTCTTTTAGATATTTTGAAATCGGCTGCTGATAGGCCGCTTCTATCGTAAAACCAAACATGGCCGCCGCAGTGCTGTTGATGTAAGCTATGCAGCCATGCGTGTCCAATACAATAATGCCGTCGCGTAAAACATTAAAAACCGCTTCCAGCAGGCCTTTCTCCTGCCACAGGCGCAGAAACTGAGCTTGAAGATTTTGCGGATCAAGTTTGTCAAGCCTTTCTATCAGTTTGTCTAAAAAACCGGGTTTCATATTGTAGAAATCAATGGCAAACAGATACCTGCCGCCCAATAATGATTAAATCGTCTTTTTTTAGAAAAAGAAAAAATAATTGACAATGCAAGCTTTATGTAGACTATATTAACGGAATCAGGTAATTAAAGCAAAAAAGAGAAGAATTTGTCATGGCTAAAATACTGCTAGTTGACGACGAGGCAAGTATCCTCAGCGTATTAAGCGTCCTGCTTAAAGCCGAAGGGTACGAGGTTGTTCCGGTTGACAACGGAGAAAAGGCGCTGGAACTTATTAAATCCACGCCGTTTGATCTGATGATTTCCGATATTCGCATGCGTCCAATGGACGGCATAAGTCTTTTAAAGGCGGCCCGGGAACAGAGGCCCGCCATGTCGGCGCTTATGGTAACAGGTTATGGCACAATCGAAACCGCGGTTGAATCATTAAAGTATGGCGCCTTTGACTATATTACAAAACCGTTCAAGGTTGATGAATTGCTGATTACTGTTCAACGGGCCTTGGAATATAATAGAACCATTAATGAAAATATTGACCTTAAGGCGCAGTTGACCGGAAAATACAGGTTTGAAAACATTATTGCTGAAAGCCGTTCAATGCAGAATGTCTGCGAAATGATCGAACGGGTTGCGCCGACCGACGCAACCGTGTTGATTTATGGCGAGAGCGGAACGGGCAAGGAATTGGTCGCCAAGGCCATCCATGCTTACAGCAACCGCAAAAACAAGAAATTTCTGCCGCTTAATTGCGCGGCTTTACCGGAGCCCTTGCTCGAATCTGAGCTTTTCGGACATGTTAAAGGGGCTTTTACCGGCGCATCGTCCGATAAAACCGGTCTTTTTGAATTTGCAAACAACGGCACGCTTTTCCTGGATGAAATAGACTCCATGCCCCTGGGGATCCAGGCAAAATTATTGCGGGTTTTACAGGATAAGCAAATCAGAAAAGTTGGCGGAAACGAACCGATAACGGTTGATGTCAGGGTGCTTGCCTCAACCAATGCCCGTTTGGAACAATTAATTACCAAGGGAACATTCAGGGAAGATCTTTACTATCGCTTGAGTGTTATCCCTCTTGAAATAAAACCGTTACGTGAACGTACCGAAGATATTTTACCGCTTGTTTATCATATCCTCCGTCGCGAATTGGGACAAAATAAGGAATTGCCGCATATTGAACCGGATGTGCTTGCGCTTTTTGAGCAATATTCCTGGCCTGGGAATGTAAGGGAACTTGAAAATGCCCTTAAACATGCTATCACTTTTGCGAAAAGCAATATAATTACAAAGGATTGTCTGCCTTTAAAGATAATCCAAATCCCATTAGCAAAGGGATCAGAGATCAGACATGAAGATTATAGGGGAAAATCATTAAAAGCATTTTTGAGAATGAAAGAAAAAGAGTACTTGGCAGAGGTTTTAAAGGATACTAATGGTGATAAACAGAAGGCGGCAAAATCATTAAGAATTAGTTTGGCGACTTTATACCGCAAATTACCTGAAGCACAAGAATAGCCAAGATTTTTTGTGTTATATTTTAGAAAATGATAAAACGAGGGTAAAATTAAAAGAAAATGAGTAGACTGAAATTGGAAATTGGCACAAAACCAGAACTATTCATTAACAATGCCAAAATGTGTGAAGGCCAAATATCAGCTTTAGCTACAATACAAACTTGGCATAATTCATGCTCTATCTTATTATGACATTTAATAAAGAGAGGGGGTGGAATAGGTAAGCGACATTGAATATGATGAAATCAAACAAACATTGGTTTGTTAAATTAAGAAATGGAGAATTACAATGAAAAAAGGTTTTACATTAGTTGAGATTATGATTGTGGTGGCCATTATCGGCTTGTTGGCCGCTATCGCCATCCCGTCGTTTATGAAGGCCCGGACGACAGCGCAGAAAAACAGCTGTATTAACAATCTGCGCCAGATAGAGTCGGCCAAAGACCAGTATGCGGTTGAACAGGGAAAAACAAACGGATGGACATTCACCAGCGAGGAGTCGGCATTCAGCAATCTGGTTGGATTGGCATCAGGTTATATAAAGACAAATCCTGCCTGCCCGGCTTCAAGTAGTGACTGCGCAAAAGGTACAATCGCGCGTGCCGTGCTTGATTATACTGTCAATGCCATCGGAACGCCGCCGGTATGTGCAGTAGCTGGTTCTGCCGCTTCAGATCCGCATGTATTGCAGTAATACGGCAGCATAATAGCAATGGGCTCTACGAATGAAATATGTCGTAGAGCCCATTTTTTTGCCTTTTATCATGATTTCTGAGTCTGGATTCCCATTTTCATGGGAATGACAAATACGCAAAGCGCATGAAAACGGGAGTTTTTTCTGTCATTCCCGCAAAAGCGGAAATCCAGTTTTCTTGTCTATTCCATAAACCCGGCCTGGCGGAGGATGTCTTCCGTAATTGGTCTAGCCGGATTTTCCTCTGACTTCTGATCTCTGACCTCTGATCTCTGATTCTGTTCTAGCCGGCGGAATACATATTTCCCGATCAAATCCGTCTCTAAATTAACCGTCTCGCCCTCAGGCAACAGATGCAGGTTCGTATTAGCCCAGGTAAAAGGAATAATATTAACCGAAAAAGAGAAATCTGTCAGGGAGGCAACCGTCAAACTGATTCCATCACAGGCAACAGAACCCTTGGGCACAATCAGGCGCAACAACGATATATCGCATGAAAAATCCAGCCTCCAATCCCTTCCGGCATTCATTTTCCTGATCAATGTTCCCAAGCCTTCAACATGGCCCGTAATTAAATGGCCGCCGAGAGGCTCCCCTAGTCTTACGGCACGCTCCAGATTGAGCGGCGCGCCTGTTTGTTTTGCGTTCAAATTGGAACAGCGGACCGTTTCCTCAAGGACATCGCAGTCAAATCCCTGATTTGTTACTTGCGCAACGGTAAGGCAAACGCCATTAACCGCGATGCTTTCACCCTTGCTAAGCGGCGGATTCCAGCCCTGGGTTCTGATAATCAGACGAAGAGAACCATCCGCCTCTTTTTTGGCCGCTAATTTTCCAACTTGCTGGATAAGTCCGGTGAACATTGTCTTGCTATATAATAAGGTTGTGTCAAAGTTTACAGAACGCTGAAATTTGAAATGCGGCCTTCATGTTTTTGCTGCACCAATTTCTAATTTCCAGTTTCCAATTTAAAGCCATGAACGGCTACAGTTATGATTTGAATATGATTGCTTTATTTTACAGATTTAGCACGAATCAGAATATCATTACCAATTTTCCGCCATTCAATAAAGCGCAATCTGGGGGTCTTTGACAATTGCCAGCCATTACCGCCGATTGCTGAAATGGCGTTTTTGCCGCCGATCAGGCAGGGGGCAATGAAAAAAATAAATTCATCAACCATGCCGGCGCGGACGAGTGAAGAAGCGACTTCCGAACCGCCCTCGCATAAAACGTTCAGCAAACCCCTCCGGCCGATTTTGTTCATCAGAGCGGGGATGGATACCTGTCCCCGCTTTGAAGGCAGTAACCATACTTGCGCTCCATGTTTGCCCCACTCATGCCGCCGTTGTTCCGGGCATTGCCTGGTTGTTGCCATGATAGTTTGCCCCGCCGCTGAATCGCGCAGCGCCCGCGCTTCCGGCGGAACCAGACCTTTGGCGTCGAGGATTATGCGATATGGTTTCCGGCCAAAAGAATGTTTAGGCAAAAGGGAGGGATTATCAGCCAGGACTGTTCCGGCGCCGACCAGCACGGCGTCAACGCGCCGCCGCATGTCCTGGACAAAAAGGCGCGCCTTCTTTCCCGTGATCCAGCGCGATTTTCCCATGTGATCGGCTGTTTTCCCGTCATATGACATGGCCATTTTGAGAGACACGTATGGTTTGCCCGAGGTAATCCATTTTTTGAACGGCTCAATCAGCTTCTGTCCCTCATGACGGCATACTCCCTCAACTACTTTTATCCCGGCTCTTTTAATGGTCAAAATTCCGCGGCCGCAATGACGCGGGTTGGGGTCGGAGACGGCCGTAATAACTTTCCTGATCCCGCTTCTGATGATGGCCTGAACACAAGGCGGCGTTTTTCCGTAGGTACTGCATGGTTCAAGCGTAATGTATAAATTTGCGTTTCTGGCCCGCGGCCCCGCTTTTTTAAGGGCTATTATTTCCGCATGATCTTTTCCGGCGCATTGGTGAAAACCTGTGCCGATAAGCCGTCCATTTTTGACCACTACCGCGCCAACCGGCGGGTTGGGACGGGTCAGCCCTTCGCCCTTCCGGGCCAATTCAAGGGCGAGTTTCATCCAGTGTTCATGCTCTGCCGCTTCTTTTTTCATGTTTTGGCAAATATTTTTGTCGCAAACGGGTTGTCCAATTCCTATATTTACATCACAAGTTTATTTCGCGCAAGTTATTTGAAAAGGACACATGGCCGAATGAAGCCGGGTAAAAATATTATTCTTGTGATAATTTTGGCGCTAACGTTCCTGTCCTTCTTCAACACGCTTTCCTGCGACTTTACCAATTCAGATGAGGAAAAGTACATCATTCTTAATCCGGCCATAAAGGATTTGTCGCTGTCCGGGATCATTGGCATTTTTTCCTCCATGGATTTGAATTTGTATACGCCTTTGACAACCCTCTCTTTTGCCGTGGACTACGCTTTATGGCGGCTTAATCCGGCGGGATATCATGCGGTGAATCTGTTCCTCCATTTGCTTAATACCTGGCTGGTCTTCGGGTTTTGCCGGCGCTGGTCGCGGAGCAATATTACGGCCGGCATTGCGGCCTGTCTTTTCGGCGTTCACCCCGTCCATGTCGAATCCGTTGCCTGGATTGCGGAACGGAAAGACCTTTTATTTACAATGTTCGCCATGAGTTCATTGTTATTGTATGACCATTACCGGCAGTATCCGAAAAAACGCCTGGTTCAGGCGGCGGGTATATTTATGTTTCTGTGCTCGCTGCTGGCAAAACCGCAGGCCGCGGCTTTGCCGGCGGTTCTGTTACTGATGGACTATTTCCGTGACATCCCGTTTTGTTTCAGGCGAAGCCTGGTCCGGATATGGCCGTTTGCCGCATTGACGGTCATTGTGTGCGGCTTGACGCTGTATTTCTCGATTGTATCCTATGACCCCGGGGTATATGCCTATGCCAATACCTCTGTTTATGCGTGGTGGAACCGTCCATTCCTGGTTACGTATGGAATTTGTTTTTACATCGTGAAATTGCTCTGGCCCTTTAGCCTGACCGCCATCTATGCCTGCCCGCCTGAAGTCGAAGGCATGCTTCCTTTGGTTTATTATCTTTCTACCTTTGGGATAGCGGGACTATTTTGGGCGACTTGGCGGTTATGGAAACGAAAAAACGATTTTGTTTTCGGCGCCTTTTTCTTTCTTTTAATGCTGCTGCCGGTGATTCAGATCATTCCGTTTGGACAGGTTGTTGTCGCCGAACGGTATGCCTATCTCTCTTCCGTCGGATTATTTTTAATTGCCGGCCAAGTGGTTGCGGGAAAGATCAGGGAACAACCTGCATCGCGTTATCTGTGGGGCATGGCGGTTATATTTGTTATGCTTGGATTGGCGTGGTTGACATGCGAGCGGAACAAGGTCTGGGCAAACAGCGAAACGCTTTACACGGATATTATAGCCAAGAATCCGCATATTGCGTTAGCGTATAATAACCGGGGCGTGGCCCGCAGTCAGCGTGGAGATTATGAGGGAGCCGGCCGGGATTATGATGAAGCCATACGACTCGAACCGCGCTACGCGGGAGCATTTTTCAATCGCGGAGTACTGCGCGGCCAAACACAGAACATAACCGGCGCATTATCGGATTATGGCACGGCGATTTTGCTTGATCCGCGCTATGCCGCTGCGTATTACAACCGCGGCCTGTTGTTTGATGCGCAGGGCGATACTAACCGCGCCTTGCATGATTATACAGACGCTATTTCCTTGGATCCCAAATTAGGCTGGGCCTTCGCCGCCCGCGGTGTGATTATGGCCGAGCGGGGGCAATATGATCGGGCCCTGGCCGATTTGAAATGCGCGCTGCAACTCAATCCAACCAACGCCGTTGCTTATTTTAACATGGGAAAGGTCTATCTCGCGTTGAGCAATTCAGCCGCCGCCCGCTTGTGCATTGAAAACGCGTACAGTCTTGGACTACGACCCGAACAAAATGCGTCCACGAAACATTCCCTTTCGCCTTAAGCGGAGACGGATGGTTCGCAGGCTGTCTATTGTTTAACCGCCTCGCGGCTTGGCCGCCGCAGATCCTGCAGGGCGCGGTCCAGAATGCCGTTGACAAATTTGCCTGATTCCAGCGAGCTGTAGCTTTTCGCGATATCCACGGCCTCATTGATGGAGACGACCGGCGGAATATCCGGCCGGAAGAGCATTTCGTAAATGGCCAGGCGGATAGTATTCCGGTCAACAGCGTTCATTCTTTTGATTTCCCAATGCTCGGTGTAGGATTTAATCAGCGCATCAATCTGTTCAAGATTGGCAAGGACGCCATGGATAAGCTCTTCCGCAAACTTTTGCGATTTCAAATCAGAGCGTTTGCTCTTCCAGAATTCGGACAGGGCTTGTTGAATATTGCCAGGATTAAAATCATTCTGGAATAAAAACTGAACAGCCCATTCTCTTGCTGAGTGTCGGGTTGACATCTAATTTAGGTAGAAGGAAAAATAGACTGAAGGTGAAGGTTAATGCCATGCCGAGTTTGTTGATATTTCCTGGTTTTCCTTCAGTCCTCAGCCTCGGCCTTCAGTCTTTCATGTTTTTCATCAGGGATGCCATTTCAATTGCGGACAGGGCCGCGTTCCAGCCCCGGTTGCCGGCCTTTGTGCCGGCGCGTTCAATGGCCTGCTCCAGATTATCGGCGGCGACAATGCCGTCAATGACGGGAATATTTTCCTTCAGCGATATCTGGGTCAGAGCCCGGGCGGTTTGGGAATTGATCAGCCCCGCATGCGGAGTTGCTCCCTGAATGACAACGCCCAGGGCGATCAACGCGTCATGTTTTCCGGCAACGGCCATTTGCTGGACGGCAAGCGGAATTTCAAACGATCCGGGCACCCAGACCACCGTAATGGCATCTTCGCGCGCGCCATGCCGCTGAAGACAATCCAGCGCGCCGTGTAACAGTTGCTTTGTAAAAAGGTCGTTAAACCGGCTGATAACGATTCCGAATTTTAACCCCTGGGCATTCAACATTCCGGAAATTTGTTTTGCATTCATTTTCTTTTTCCTCCTTTTTTATGCGCATTTCATGAAGCGTGAAACGCATCCCGTCCACAGGAAGACGTAATTCGTATCTCGTGAAGCGTTGTTCGTCAGATTTTGACGATTCACTCTTCACAAGGACCGCTTCACGTATTTTACAACCAGTGTCCCATCTTCCGTTTTTTTGTCCGTAAATATCGCCGGTTATATTTATTTGCCGGCGATATAATAGCAATTCTTTCAATTATTTCCATACCATATCCTTCAAGGCCGATCACCTTGCGCGGATTGTTGGTTATAAGCCTTATTTTTTTCAAGCCCAGATCGGCCAGAATCTGGGCCCCGATGCCATAATCGCGCAAATCGGCGGCAAAGCCAAGCTTTTGATTGGCTTCAACCGTATCAAGTCCCTTCTCCTGCAGTTCATAGGCATGGATTTTTTGCGCGAAGCCGATGCCCCGGCCTTCCTGGCGCATATAGAGCAAAACGCCGGATTTATTGTCGGCTATCATTTTCAAAGAGGCGCGCAGTTGTAGCCCGCAGTCACAACGCAGGGAGGAAAACACGTCGCCGGTCAGGCATTCACTGTGCACTCTGACAAGAGCGGCTTTCGTTTTTTCCGGCTCTCCCATAACGAGGGCGATATGATACTCATTCTCCAGGGTGGCGCGATACAACTTCAGGGTGAACAATCCGAATTCAATCGGCAGGGAAACCTCGCGGACCAACTCAATCAATTTTTCCTGCCGCCGCCGGAAAGCAATCAGGTCCGAAACGGAAGTTATTTTCAACTTGTGTTTTGCGGCAAATTTCTGCAGGTCGGGCAGTCGCGCCATTTGGCCGTCATCCCGCATGATTTCGCAGATAACTCCCGATGGTTTGAGGCCGGCCAGACGGGCAAGGTCCACGGCCGCTTCGGTGTGTCCCGCACGCCGCAAGACGCCTTCCTCGCGGGCTTCCAGGGGGAAAACATGGCCAGGGCCGACAATATCCTCCGGTTGCGTATGGTCGGCCATCAAGACGCGTATCGTCCGGGCGCGGTCATGGGCGCTGATGCCGGTTGTAATGCCGGTCCGGGCGTCAACCGATTCCATGAATGCGGTTTTAAAAAGATCCGGCGCGTTTTGGGAACGGGGTTTGGCTATCTTTAATTCCGCCAGACGCTTGCCGGTCATGGCCACGCAAATCAATCCGCGGCCAAAACGCGCCATAAAATTGATGGACTGGCCGGTAATCTTCTGGGCGGCGATAATCAGGTCGCCTTCGTTTTCGCGGGATTTGTCGTCCACAACTATGACCATTTTCCCCCGGCGGACGTCCCGGATAATATTTTCAACCGGTTCAAAATTTGTTTTCATAAATAATAGCCCAAGTTCACGGTTTAAAGTTCATAGTTCATGGTTATTCTGACCCCGGAAATTTTTCCATGTCTTACGCATCAATATCCATTACCGCGGGGATAAACCGCCATTTTCGTCTCTCCGCCGCTATTTTCAAGTCCTGCTCGCAATAACGGAGCGCTTCCGCGGAAAACTGTTTGCCTTGCCTTGATTTGCAGGGGAACCCGAGAAGGTGGACGGAGATAAAACGTGAATTTTTCAGCCCCAGCGTTCCTTTGCCGTTGGAAACGTCCCACAATGCGGCAAGTTGTTTAAGCAAAGGATGTAAAAAGCGCCAGATCGTCAATTCCAGTCCTGTATCCAGAAATGAAAAAACCGTCCGCAAATTGAGGATCCAGCATGGGCCGTTCAGACTCCAAACGGAAGATGAAGGGCGGAGCGCGCGGACAAGGGCGGAATGGACGCCCAGACAGGGGAATAGATCGTCGGCAAAAACCGCGTCGGCGTATGATTCGGAAATATTCAACTCCGGCCCTTTTGTCCGTAATAAAGTCCGGGCAGTCTGTTCCTGGCCGACGGCCCAGAGTGCCCGGCAGATCATGATCAGCAGATAATCGGAGGGAATCAGAACGCCGTTGTCCGTCTCGCGTTCCGCCAGAGCGCTGTCCGACGGGGAGTCGGCGACTTGCCCTCCTCCATAGTTCTTTGAACGACGGAGGGAGCGATGGCGGAAGCCCGGGGAGTGGCGCGACACAAATTCCGCCACTGACCGGGCCAGTTCATCACCATCAAGCATTGCGGCGCTGTCCGGAAAATAAGATCCGGCGGACCGGATCTCGGCGGCGACGTGCCTTGTCAATATCTCCAAATCAGAACTGGCCGGTAAAATGGAATTGTTCCAGATCATTCGTGGCTGATGATACTTTTGACTTCGGTTAAAAACTGGTTGACATCCTTGAAACGCCGGTAGACGGATGCGAAGCGGACATAGGCCACTTCATCAAGTTTTTCCAGCCGTTCCATAACTTTTTCTCCGATAACATGACTGGGCGCTTCACGGTCATACTCGTTGTCTATTTCATGCATGATGGAATCGGCAAGGTTTTCAATTTGTTCCGTGCTGATCGGCCGCTTCTGACAGGCGCGCATTATGCCGTTGACCAGTTTATTCCGGTCCAGGTCTTCATGGCGGCCGTCGCGCTTGATTACTTTCAGGGCGGCCTTGACAATTTCTTCGTAGGTCGTAAAGCGGTAGCCGCATTGAAGGCAGACCCGCCGGCGCCGGATGATGTTCCCATCTTTGGCTGACCGGCTGTCAATCACTTTATCGCGCAAATGACCGCATTTCAGGCAACGCATATTCTTATTCCGTTAAAAAAAATCGGATCCCATCTTTCAAGCCAATAATGACCAAAGTGATACTAGCATGATCCTTAAGAAAAATCAAAGCCTGACCTGTTAAATTTTGCCGGCGGCCGGCTCCAGGTTTGAAGTGCATTGCGGGCAACGCACGGCCTGGCGCGGAATAACCGAACAGCAATAAGGACAGATTTTGGTTGCCGTGGGCGCTCGTTTAGCGGCTCCGTTTGCGATAGATATGGGGATTTTGGCGCCGGCATTCTTCAATCACGGCGATTTGACGGCGGACCTGTTCCGGTGTTATTTCCAAAGGAGCGCCGGTTGTAAGCGTTTTGTAGAGCATGCCGTAAAAGACAGCCGTCATATTGACGCTCGCCGCGGTGGACGCGGAATAGCCCGCTTTGTCTGCCTTGTTGCCGTCCGCAGATTCTGCCGGCCATTTTCCCTCGTGCCAATTAAGCGTTTCACCGCAATAGGCCGGCGAACCGTCCGGGTTGCGGAGCGGGGCTGTAATTAATTTCTGCCTGGGCGCTTCGTTCAGTTTAAAAAATTTCCACTCGGCATTATTGGCATTTGAGGCCTTCATTCCGCCGCGGGTGCCATAGATTTGGTAGGTTGCGGATGGATAGGCGCAACACGACGATATTTCAATGTCAATCAAAGGATGGCCTTTGCCGCTCAGGATCAGTTTGACATGATCTTCGGCATTGCCCCATGTGTTCGCGCAGTCCATGAAACAGCGCACCTCGGGCATGCCCTTGCCGAACAGCGCCAGAGCCTGATCAAGGGGGTGCGGCCCGGTGTTCATCAATGAACCGCCGTTGAAACTTTGCATGGTCTGCCAATCCCACCGGCGGGCATAGCCGTTAAAGTTAATGGAAATCTGGACGATGCGGCCAAGAGCTCCCGACTCAATTATCTCGCGGACCTTGACAAAATAGGGTGCGAAACGGGCCTGCTGGAAAATTGCAAAAACTTTTTTGGATTTTTTTGCCGCGGCAATCAACCGGTCAACGTCTTTGACGCTGGAAGCCAGAGGTTTTTCGCAGAGCACGTTCAAGCCGGCCCTGAGAATATCCAGTGTTATTGGAACATGCATATGGCTGAGCGAAGCGTTGACAACCAAATCAATATCATTGCGTTTGAAAAGCTCGCGATAGTCTTTATACACGGCGCAGTTATATTCCCGGGCCGCCATTGCGCGGCGTTCCGGAATCAAATCCGCCGCCGCCATAACTTTGTAATGTTCAGGATCCTTCAATAAATATTGCCCGTGAATATCGCGTCCACTGCGTCCCTGCCCGATGATGGCGACATTAACAACTTTCATTCTGTTTTCTCCTTTTTTTAAACAAAAACAATTCTGATTAAGTTGCAGTATCTGGAACCAACTAAAAACAATAGCCGCGGGTTTTCTGTTGTACAAGTTGATAATTATCGCTTATGATTATCGCTCTTGATTCGCAATCATGTCCGCAAATCAATAGTGAAAACCGCAGATATCAAAGCGATTATTTCAGCTTTGCGCCGGCATTATAATAACTGCGGCGCGCCAGTGGCCGCATTGATCCGGCGCCGCGGAAGCGCTCCGTTCAAGACGCTTGTCGCAACTATTTTGAGTTCAAGAACGCTTGACCAGACAACCGCGGCGGCGTGTCAAAAACTTTTCCGCGTTGTCAGGACGCCTGCTGATCTCAAGCGCATTGCTCTCTCAAAACTTGAGAAACTGATTTATCCGGTCGGTTTTTACAGGGTGAAAGCGCGGCAATTAAAAGCGCTGCCCGAAGCGCTTGACCGAATGTTTGGCGGCCGTATCCCCGCTGCGACCGATGATCTTATGCGCTTGCCCGGGGTCGGAAGGAAAACCGCGAATCTGGTCGCGGCGCAGGCGTTCGGAAAGGATGAAATTTGCGTGGATGTGCATGTCCACCGGATCAGCAACCGTCTGGGGATCGTATGCACAAAGAGGCCGCCGGAAACGGAATCAGCTCTCAAGCGCATTTTTCCAAAAAAATATTGGCGGGAGCTGAATGGCTTATTTGTGGCTCTTGGCCAGACAATCTGCCGGCCGCTGTCTCCGCAATGCGGAAGATGTCCGCTGAGACGATATTGCCGGTATGCGCGCCGCCGCAAATTAAAAGCCGCCGGTTGAAAATTTACAATTTTGTTACGCCAACCTTCCTTGCCTGTTAATAACTATCAGGCAATTTGTAAATATTTTTATAGTTTCAACCTGCTGACAGTCAATGGCTTGACTATTGTCGCCGACGATCCCTGGGGAAAATAATCATTTTGTCCGTTACCTTTTTTCCTTTTCGAACGATATACCTTATAGAGGAAAAAATATTTTCCGATAGGGGATGAAGCAATGAAGAACTCGATTACCCGATGGCTCCCCGCGGCATTGCTGATGGCGGCGGCCTGCAGATGCGATGTGTGCAGCGCGGCTTCTGTGGCCGGCGTATCATGCCTTCGGCTTGATAAATTTACGGCCTCGAACCTGTTCTCGGAAGCCGCCGCTCTCATGGAAAACGGCAGGACGCAGGAAGTTGTATCGGTCTATAATGATATCATTCAATCTGGGCGGTTCAACCGGGATATTCATGAGGCGCTTTATCGGAAAGGATTGTATCTGCAGGCGATGAAGCAGGATCAGGAGGCGATTGCCTGCTGGAAAATCCTGCTGGGTAAATACACCAATACGGAGTGGCACGATGACGCTCTTCTGGAAATGGGCAAAATCTATGCCCTGAACCTGAATCAGCCGGAAAAAGCTTTTGCCTGTTATGAGCGTCTGATTCGGGAATATCCCGGCAGCGAGCGGCTCGTGGAGGCGCAGTTTCAGCTTGGCGTGGCCGCGTATATGAAAGGCAATTACCGGAAAGCCAGGGTCTGTTTTGAAACAGCGCTCAAGAAAGACCCGCAGGGCGGATTGTCCGGGGAAGCGCAGGAATGGCTGAACCGGACAACAGGCGCCATGACCGGCGTGTTGGGCCTGCCTTCGCCGGAGCGCTCCGCGCAGGCAGGCGTCAGGAATTCATTGACACCCTCCGGACTCAGCAAGCCGACATCCAAACAGGATACGTCAAGTCGTAAAACTTCCGGCCTGCAGCGCGATCTGAGCGCGGAAGTGGCGAAGGCGGAAGCTATGCAGAACAAGGGCGATTACAAGGAAGCGTTAAAAGCCTTTCAACCTATAACCAGGAATTTTATGCGGGGTAAAGGATACGACCGGGCTTTATTCCGGATGGGACAATGTCAGGCGGCATTGGGTAATGAACAGGATGCCATGGCAACATGGGGAGAAGTTTTGCGGTTGGTTCAAATGAAACAACCCTGCGAATACGCGGATGACAGCCTCCTGGCCCAGGCGGATACGTGGCTGAATGCCCTGGATAATCCGGATAAAGCTTTTGCCTGCTGTCAGACATTGCAGACCGAGTATCCGGACAGCGATCTTATCCCGCAGGCCGAACATCTCATCGGATTAGTGTATTTCCATCAGGGCGAGTTGGACAAAGCCCGGGACATTTTTGAACAGGAACTTGCCCGGCGCGGCGCGGGGCTTGCAAAAAATCCGCAACCGGCCGGCACGAATGCGCTTGCCCTCCGTAGCTCTCAGAGCGAAGGAGGGCCTCTGACCGGCTTGGAACGATTGATTGCCGCCTGTGGGTCCCGGCAAGCGGCGGGTCTCTTCAAGGCCGGGATGAAAAACACTCCCCGGCCTGACCCCATGATCCAGAAGGGAGATATGCAGTTCACGGCCAAGGACTATGGCAAGGCCCGGCAGAATTACGAGCGGGCGATCCGGAAAGCGCCGGGGACCGAGCAGGCGGCTTATGCGCTCTTGCAGGCCGGACGATGCCTGAACCAGATGCGGCAATACCGGCAGGCGCTGTGGTGTTATGAGCAATTTTTGACCAAATACCGGCAGAGCCAGTATGCGGACGATGCCTTACTGCGGGCCGGGGTGATTTACGTTGGACCTCTGCGCAATATGGCTGCGGGCGCAAAGCTGTACATCACGATCCTGGAGCGCTACCCGGACTCAAACGAGGCGGAGACGGCCCAATATCATTTGGCAACATTGGCCTATTGGAAAAAAGAGTTTTCCAAGGCCCTGGCCCTGTATCAGCAGGTGGCCGAGACCTGGCCGGAGGGAAAATATGCGGATTTCGTGAACAAGAAAAGATTGCCGGAAATTCAGACGGCAATGGCACGCCACGGAACGAGGAGAACAAAATGAAAACAAGGATGCAATGTTTGCTTATATTGTTTGGGATTGGTCTGGCCGGAAGTCTGTTGGGAGAGATACCCCGCACGATTACCATTCCGGACAGTCCATACACGGCGTATGACATTCCGGAAGGGGGCTCGGATCTGGTGCTGTATATCGTTCCGGGAAATGACTACGCAATAGACGCTTCAGATATCTACATGCAGGACGAGAGCGACACGGTGCAATGGTACCCGGAAGGCGGAAACACGTATCGGATCGGAACGGTATTTTCCAGCCGGGAATACTTATGGGTGACGGGGTTGTATCATAAAGTTACCAGCAGCGGGGGGCCGGGGCCGCATCCCAAGTTTGACGCCAAGGTGAATGCCGTGGACGTGGATATAGCTGGCGCGCCAGTGGAGGCAACCGAGGAAACGGTTGGAGTCTGGCTCGGCAAGGGCGGGGCGCGGAAAGCGGTTTCCATATCGGCCGTAAAATGCAAGGGACCAAACAACAATCAGGTTCTGAGCTGGAGTTCGGCCAAGCTTTCCCTCTGGCCTGCGGCTTTGGGCGGGAATTCGTTGCCCGGTGGCTCCAAATCGCTGACGGCCAACTATACAACCAACTTTTATGTGCAGGGCGATATGGCGAGTTCCTCAATAAGGGACAGTGAAGTAGCCATGTCTTATTCCGATTCAATCAGCGGGGAGTCTTCGCATGACCGGGTAAAACTGACGGTGGTTGGTGGAACGATCACTCCCTTTTCGCAGGTTCTGGTCAATGGGACCAATGATGTGAGCGTAACGCTTTCGCCCAATCCGCCCGGGATTACGAATACGCTTGAGATCGTGTGTTTGAACGGGGACGGGAGCGCCCAATTTGTGCCGTCCGGCTCCACATCTTCAAACATCGCTCAATCCGCAACCGTGAAAATAAAAGGCTTGACTGCGAGCAGTGTAAGCAATAACATGATGTTGAAAATTGTGATGGGGGCTGATGTCCTGGCCTCCAATGTGTTCACGGTTGTTGAGCCGGTGGTGGAGATGAATCAAACAGAAAATCCGGAGACGATCTGCGATGACAATACGTTTAGTGCTGTTGTCCAGCCATCAGGTCTTTCAGTTTCTTTGTATCGTTTTGAGTCGCGACAAGCATCTGGTGGAAATTGGTCGACAATCACCAATGTCTCATCGTCGCCGATTTCATTTACCCCTCGGATTCCGGGTCATTTCAAACGAAGAGTTATTGCGGTTATTAATGGGACGGAATACACATCGTCGGAGATTGATGTGGAAACTAGATTCCCAGACAATACGACCATAGCAGGGAGCAGCATTGTGGAGGCTCAACGTTCTACTGATTGGACTGCTGCATCCGGCGCCAGCGGCGATCATAATGAGCGTGGCGGCTGGATCTACTTGGACACCCAAACCTGCACATACAGAGTAGATCCATGGCCCGTAGGTGACTTTTTCGGCGTTAATCCATCTGGTAATCCTGCGGATTCTGGCTCTGAATATTTCGTTGGCGAGTATCATTTACATGCCACATTACGGGATACGAATGATATCGCAAATGCCACCAACTTTCCGACGGGACCATCCCAGGAAGACATTGGTGCATCTACGGCGTCAGACACCCCGGGGCTCTTAAGAGACCGCCATGCAGATGAAATCGTTGAAACTGGACATACGGACTATTTCTACGGACCCACAAGAAGGACAACCTTACCATGAAGACTCTGGAATTTAACAACAGGCTCAATCAGTAGTTAACTAAGAATGAAAGGAAACAAAAATGAAAAAGACCATCATAACCATACTTGCTTGCCTTATTACAGGTATTACATTTGCCGTGGGTATCACAAACACACTTTCCCCTGATGAGTTTGAGCAGCATGGATTCTCTGTGATGTTTCAGACCAACAGTCCTGAAGAAGGTGTCATTACTGTATGCGTGTCGGCGCCACTCAATCACAAAGGAAATATTACTCTAAGTCAGATTGGGTTTTGCGTGGCAGAAAACGGTGCAACGCTCGTCTCCTCCAATGTGCCCTTTCAGGAACTCAGTAAAGGGTTTGCGACTGGCAAATTTGTCGTTCAAGCTAAATTAATCCAGGACACCACAATCCAGATCATTTATGGACCCGGCAGTGATGTCACATACAGTTTGGAAATCGGAAAGAAGGAACCAGCCAGCAAGATACCGGAGACGACTATGAAAAAAGAAGAGCGAAAAGAGAATGATAGGAAGGATCAAACCGTCTTTATCAAGACTGCTCGTACCGCTCTAGAAAAAATGAATGTGCCTGTTGCGGGTCGCCGGTCATCTGTGGAATACTCGGGTGAGGAGATAATAGTAAAATTTCACCCCAAAGAAGGAGATCGCGCTGGTAGCTTTATTGTCCGAATTGACCGCAAGACAGGCGAGATTCGAGATACAAAAATATGGAGATAGATCGGAAAATCGGGGCGTGTCTCGGCAATCAATAAATCATCTCAATGACGGATGAGTGGACAGGCAATCCGTGAAATAGATAAGCTATGCAAGTTCTTATTTTGGCCATTATCCTGGCGCTGGTGAATATCGTATCCTTTACTGACGCAGGAAGGTGAAAAAATGAGTGAACCATCTATCGCTAAAGTTCTTCCCGAGGAATATGCGGCGTACGAGCAAGCGCTGACCGGCGACGGCGGACTGAATGACGTCCGAGTGTGCTTGGCATTACTTGCCAAAGCCAGGGAGGCGCTTGAATGTTCTGTAGGGGAATATAGCCAGGAAGATATTAACGCCTACTGCGCGGCGTGGCGCCTGTGTCTCCGGACAATGCAGAACTCAACCGATCCAACCGCCAGAAAACTCATTCTTGACGCATGGAACAAATCCCTGCAAGAGGATAGCGACCTTGCTTCGTTGCAGATCTATGCCCTTTGCGAACACTGGGATCAAAAACTTCTGACGGACGATTTCTGGCAACTCCTGAGTCAAACGAATAAAAAGGAAACTGTTTTTGCCATCTGTTACGTTCTCTATGAGCGCGGCAATGCGGCGGATATAGGCCAATTGATGCAAAATGCAAATCCGGCGCTGATGTGGGATTTCAGAAAATCGTGCCGGACGCAAATGACTGGATAAGGAAGCGAACCTCATCAAGCGCCAACCCCATGACGAATTTCAGGTAGTTAGACTGTGGCATTGAGACTGTAAAAAATCAAATTTTCGACCATCCTCATCCCGCAGTCTATATTGCCTGAACGAAAAATCAGTCAAACGGGAATTAATGGAGGTGGCGCATGAAAAGCAGGGAAAGATTGAATTGCCGGCCTCATGAGGGGGCTGAAGCCGGGAACGAATTAAGCGATGATGCGGTCATTAAGCGTGTCCTGCATGAGGACATGAACGCGTTTGAAATTCTGATGCAGCGTTATGACCGCTGGGTGCGTTCTATTATAGCCAGGCGCGTGGCCTCCCATCAGGTGCCGGATATTGTGCAGGAAGTATTTATCCAAGCCTACCGATCCCTGCCGCATTATCACTTGAACACGTCGTTTCGATGCTGGCTGGCAATGATTGCTCTGAGGCGTTGTTACGATTACTGGCGTGCTGAGCATCGCCGCCCAAGTTGTGCCGTCAGCAACCTGAGCGCCATGGCCGCGGAACAGATGGAACAATTGTTTCAGGTCATGTCTTACGAGACGGCTCAATCGGAAATGGAGTTGGCCAGGATGCGAGAGGCGCTGGGCCGGGCCATGGACGGGCTTGAAGCCGATGTTCAGACCATCCTTTGGCTGATTTATTGGGAGAATCATTCTCTGGAGGAAACGGCCGCCATTCTGGGGGACACTCCGGAAAGTGTCAAGATGCGTGCCAGCCGGGCCCGCGTTCAATTGCGCCAATTGATAAATTCACCGCCAATTACAGAACAACCATCCATGCCGGTCAATATTTATCAAACCGAAGGCATGACCGTTGTTTCATAACTTTTTCATCACCGCCGATACGGGCCGGACAAGCTGAACCGGCGACTTTTTTGCCGTCATTTTTGCTTGAATCATTACAGATGTTAAATAACATTACATTTTTTTCTATTACTGCCATGAAAAAGAAAAAGTTCCCGACGTTTCGGTTAAGAAATGAAGATGGATCCTATCAATTGATTGAATATGATCCGAATCCGCCGCCTATGCCGCCGGGCTGGATTGAAAAAGTCATGACGGAGATCCGCAAGATCGGCCCGTTGCGGAAAAATTCATCCGCGAACGATGGAACCGGCTGATCATGTCTGAATTTTTCGTGCGCGGTTCCGCCTTTCGCGCTTCTGATTGCACAACACATCGGGCAACAGCCCCTGAATCTCCTCGCTCAGGAATTTTACGCTGAGCTTGCTGGAGGGGCGGCCTGCATGCAAAATTCTTTCCTTTCCAGGTGTCAATCCATTTGTGGTTAATACAGCTATTTCAATTTTACTGAAAAAAAGAAGGCGAATATCCGGGACTGGCTGAAAATTTACGGACGAAAAGCATTGCTTTCGCTGGTAATTCTGCTAGAAAATTAAAGAGTTGGACATTGTAAATTAACAGGCGGTTTGTCCGGAGGAGATAATAATATGAACATACAGGAGACCAAAAAGGGTAAAGTAAATGTCCTTGGCGTGGAAGGCCGGCTTGATTCAATGAGCTCGCTTTCCTTTGAAAATCATCTTGCCAAGCTTATTGACGCGGGTAACGTGTGCATTGCCCTGGATTGCGCAAAGCTCGATTATTTGAGCAGCGCCGGTTTGCGCGCTATTCTTTCGGCGGCCAAACGCACCAAACAGGCCGGCGGCAAGCTGACGCTGGGCAACCCCAGTCAGCAGGTCAACGAGATTCTTGATATTGCCGGATTCGCGAGTATCCTGCCGATCTTCAAAACAATTGATGAGGCCGTGGGCGCCTGCTCATGAATTTTGCCGAAATACTTTTTCTGCTTGCCCTGGATGAAAAACTGGGCGTGATCAGGCCGGAAATGGAACGCCGCCTGGATTATGCGCTGGCCGGCGCCATCCTGATGGACTTGGCGCTTCAGAATCGCATTGACACCGATCTTACCTGTATTCGCCATGATCCGAGAGAAGAAACCCGCGATCCTCTGCTTTTGCGGGTGGTTGATAAGAAACCCACTGGAGATGTTCTGCTGGATGAAGCATTAAAGGAGTTACAGCATAAAGCCGGCCCGCGTCCGACGCGCGATTGGCTGGCCCATTTTTCCGGCGAGGGCAAGAGCATCCGCGAACGCGTCCTGCTCCAGCTTGCGGCCTCAAAGGCGCTGGCTATCAAAGAAAAAAAGAAACTCTTTTTTTTCAAATCACGCCGATATTTTATAACTGATTCCAGCGAAATCGAGGCGGTCAAAGCGCGGCTGCGGGAGCTGGTGCTCGATGAAGAGATCCCCGACCCGCGCGAGGTCGTCCTCGTGGGGCTTGCGAATTCTTGCGGGCTTTTTGATGAAATACTTTCCCCCGAAGAAGAGGCGCGCGCCCGGCCGCGGATTATTGCGTTGCGCAAGTTTGACTTGATCGGGCAGGCCATGACCGGAATAATCCGCGAAATAGAACACAATATCACAACCGAGATGCATCCAGGTTGACTCTTATGCAGATAGCAGTTGAAGAAAAAGGCACAGCGCTGATAATCCGGCTTAGCGGACACATGGGGCATGCGTCGGTGGACGAACTCAATCATGTTTTTGATGAGTGGCTTGGCAAAAATATTCAAAATTTCATCATAGACATGAGCCGTCTGCAATATATCAGCAGCGCCGGCTTGCGCTGTTTTTTTGAAGCGTCAACAAAAGTCAGCAATTTGAAAGGCAAACTATTTCTCTGCGGCATGCAACCGGAGGTCAGGCAGGTTTTTGACGTTTCGGGGTTTACCTCTTTCTTTTCAATTTGCAATACGATGCAGAATGCATTGAAGCAAATTTAAAGGGACTAGGTTTTCCTGGTCAGGTCGGCAACGAGCTGATCGGCCTTGAAAAACTTCATCCAAGCCTCTTCGGAAAGGATTTGGCGGGCAATAAGTAAAATAACGGCTACATAAACGCCGCCGAAAACGAGCAGGCCGATTGCCACGGCCGCCAGGCTTTGGAACCACAAATAGATCCATACGAACAGGCCGGCATGCAGGAGAACAATGCCCAATGCAAAGAAAAAAATGCCCAGCCAAACCAGAAGCGCGGCAAGGAACCCCTGCCGGCCGCTTTTAATGGCTTTAAGATAATAGGTCGCCGCTTCAATCTTGACGAGATCAACAGATAGGCGGCGATAACGGTTGACAAACCAGAACGCAACCGCTGTCGCCAAACCTTTTATCAGTCGGTTAAACATAAAATCTCGTTTCCAGTATCCGCCCCAGGCGATGCCCGCGGCGTCTCGTGAAGCGTATTTCGCAGATCATTAACTGAAGAACGCTACTTTACAAGATACGCTTCACGCTCTATTTGCTTCGGCCAAGAATATATCCGATCAACAATGAGCCAAGGGCAACGCCGCTGATATAAGGCCACGGGTTTTCACGGACCTGTTTATCAACATCGGTCGCAATTTCCCTGACTCTTTCGGTCCCAATTTCCGAGGCTTGGACAGCGGCCTTCATGGCCTGTTTTTTTGCCGCAAGCAAGGCATGGGCAATATCTTCTTCCTTGTCAATCAAGGCCTCTTTCAGATGAGAGTATTTGCCTTGAAGCATATTCTGAAGTTCGCCCTTTTTTTCTTTTGCGGCTTCTTCAAGTAATTTCAGGGCTTCCGAGAGTTTTTCATTACCGGCGGTGACAACATTCATTTTTGTGCTCCTTTCATCATTCTTTTGGTTTAAAATATAACAAAATATTACCCAAGTCAAGCATAGAATAAAAAAAACTGGCCAACGCGCCGTCTTTCTTCTATATTGCCGTCATGCGCGTATTGGTTACAGGAGGAGCCGGATATATCGGCAGTGTTACGGTGGAAATGCTTCTTGACGCCGGCCATGAAGTAATTGTTTTTGACAATTTTGAACGAGGTCATCGGGCGGCGGTGGATGCGCGCGCCGGCCTGATTGCGGGTGATTTGCGCGATCAGGCCGCAATCGAAAACGCCATGCGGCAGGCAACCCCGGAGGCGGTCATGCATTTTGGGGCCTATGCGCTCGTTGGAGAATCCATGGCCTGTCCTGAAAAATATTTTGCCAACAATGTAAAAGGCGGCGTTAACCTTACGGAAGCAATGCTCAAGACGGGGGTGAAAAGGATTGTTTTCTCTTCCACCTGCGCCACTTACGGTCAGCCGGACAAAATGCCGATCACCGAAAACACCGTCCAGAAGCCGACCAATCCGTATGGCGAGTCCAAATTGATCTCCGAGAAAATTATGGATTGGCTGGGAAAAATCTATGGCATGCACTGCGTCTTCCTAAGATATTTCAACGCTTGCGGCGCATCCGCCAAATTCGGCGAAGATCACAGCCCGGAAACTCATTTGATTCCCAATATAATGAAAGCGGCGCTCGGCCGCGAACCTGAGCTTCGTATCTACGGAAACGATTACGACACGCCCGACGGCACCTGCATCCGCGATTATATTCACATTGAAGACCTGGCAAAAGCGCATATCCTGGCGTTGACCGCAAATCAGGCCGGCGCTTTCAATCTCGGAACGGGCGCCGGCTATTCCGTGCTGGAAATTCTGGAAAAATCGCGCGAAATCACCGGAATGGACATCCCGGCAAAAATACTGCCGCGCAGACCGGGCGACCCGGCGCGGCTCGTGGCCGACGCCTCAAAAGCTTCGGCGATTCTGGGCTGGCGGCCGATCCGCAGTTCACTTCAGGACATCATTTCAAGTTCATGGGCCTGGCATAAAAAGCATCCGAATGGCTATGGCGATTGAGGCGTGAAGCGTCGTTCGTGAGGCGTATCTCGTAAAAATGCGGGATTATAACAAAATACGCTTCACGCTTCACGAGATACGTGATATAAAAGCCGTAACGCAAGCCCATTGTCGGATTAAAACAAAGGAATACCACATTTAAGATTAAGATCCTATGGCCATTCCATCACTATCTTTTGAAAAACCGATTGTTGAACTTGAAGAAAGACTGCGTGAACTCAAGGAATTCAGCGAGTCGCACAATCTTGATGTCTCAACGGAACTCGCCGATTTGAACAGAAAAATTCACGAGACGAAGCGAAAGATATTCAGCAATCTCACGGCCTGGGATGAAGTCCAGCTTGCCCGCCATCCTCAACGTCCTTATACGTTGGATTACATTGAAAGGATGTGCGCGGATTTTGTGGAACTCCACGGCGACCGGCTTTTCAAGGATGATTTGGCGATTGTCGGCGGGTTCGCCTCTTTGGGATCGGAACAAATTATGGTCATCGGCACGCAAAAGGGGCGCGACGTTAAAAGCAACGTTGCGCGCAATTTTGGCATGGCTCATCCGGAAGGCTACCGCAAGGCTCTGCGGCTTATGAACCTCGCGGCTAAATTTTCCCGACCCATAGTTGCCTTGATTGACACCGCCGGCGCATATCCCGGCATCGGCAGCGAGGAACGCCACATTGCCGAAGCCATTGCGGTAAATCTCCGGGAAGCATTTCTCCTGCCGGTGCCGATTATTGTCACCGTAATCGGCGAAGGGGGAAGCGGCGGAGCGCTGGGGATAGGCGTCGGCGACCGCATACTTATCATGGAGCATGCCTATTATTCGGTGATTTCCCCGGAGGGATGCGCGGCGATTCTCTGGAAGGACCGGGCCTATGCCAGCAAGGCGGCGGAGGCGCTTAAATTAACCGCAAAAGATCTTCTGAAGGAGGGACTGGTTGACGAAATAGTTCCCGAGCCGCTTGGCGGGGCCCATCGCGATCCGGAAGGCATGGCCGCCAGCCTGAAAAAATGTCTGATAAAAAATTTGCATGAATTGAAAAAGTATCCGGCCGATATACTGCTTCAAAAACGTTATGATAAATTCCGGGCCATGGGGGTTTTCAGGACGGAAGAGAGAAGTCAGGAGCCCCTGGCCGGACTCCCTGGCCGGCATGAGCCCGGCTCCCTGGCCGACCCAAGTCGTATCGGGCAGGAGGAAGTCAGCGGTCAGTTGCCGGAAAGAAAAAACCGCAAGGCGGAAAAAACATGAACGGACAGGAATTCCATCCTTACCGCACGCATAATTGCGGAGAATTACGGCGAACGCATATATCCCGGAAGGTAAAGCTTTCCGGCTGGGTCTTTCGTAAAAGGGACCATGGCCAGCTTCTCTTTATTGACCTGAGAGACCACTACGGCATCACGCAGATTGTCATTCAGCCTGACCGTGATTTTTTTGATTTCTGCACCCATATCAAGCCGGAAAGCGTTCTGACTGTAACCGGATCGGTCGTTGAACGTTCCGCCGACACTATTAATCCCAATCTAAGCACCGGAGAAGTTGAATTGCTGGCCGAGACGGTTGCGTTGGAGTCAGTCTGCGACGCCCTGCCCTTGCAAATTGACAGCGAGGAAGACGGTCCTGAGGAAACGCGGCTCCGTTACCGTTATATTGACCTGCGGCGCGAAAGAATGCACCGCAATATAATCCTGCGCTCCCGAATAATCGCCTTTATCCGCCAACGCATGACGGAGCTTGGCTTCAATGAATTCCAGACCCCCATCCTGACCAGCAGTTCGCCGGAAGGCGCCCGTGATTATCTTGTTCCCAGCCGGTTGCATCCCGGCCATTTCTACGCATTGCCGCAAGCGCCGCAGCAGTTCAAACAACTGCTTATGATCGCCGGCTTTGATCGTTATTTCCAGGTCGCCCCTTGTTTTCGCGATGAAGATTCAAGGGCTGACCGCTCGCCCGGGGAATTTTATCAGCTTGATATTGAAATGTCTTTTGTGACCCAGGAAGACGTCTTTGCGGTGGTTGAAGATGTTTTCTCCAGAACTTTTGAAAAATTTTCAAAAAAGACGTTTAATCCTCCGCCTTTCCCGCGTATTCCCTACTCGGAGGCATTGCTTAAATACGGAACCGACAAACCCGACCTGCGCATTCCGATTGAACTAAGGGATGTTACGGAAATATTCAAAAATTCCGGCTTGAACGCATTCCGTTCGCTGATTGAACAGGGCGCCGCCGTGCGGGCCATCCCGGTCAAGGCCATCGCCGCAAAGCCGCGCAGTTTCTTTGATAAACTTACCGAGAAAGCAAAAACGTTCGGCGCAAAGGGGCTGGCTTACCTGGTCTGGTCCGATGATGCCGTCAAAGGTCCCATTGCCAAGTTCCTTGCACCGGAGCAATTAAACTCAATTGCCAGCGCCTGCGATATAAGTTCCGGCGACGTGGTTTTCTTTGTCTGCGAACGCCCGCCGCTTTTAAACCGGCTGGCCGCCGAAATCCGTTCAACCCTCGGAAAAGAGTTGAATCTGATAGATGAAAATGTTTTCAAATTCTGCTGGATCGTTGATTTTCCGATGTTTGAACGCGATGAGGAAACCGGCGCAATTATTTTTTCACATAATCCTTTTTCCATGCCCCAAGGCGGGTTGCAGGCTTTAAATGAGCAAGATCCTCTTGCAATCCGCGCCTGGCAATACGATATTGTCTGCAACGGCTGTGAACTTTCCAGCGGCGCCATCCGCAATCACAAACCGGAAATCATGTACAAGGCCTTTGCGATCGCCGGTTATAGCAAAGAGGATGTTGACACCAAATTTTCCGGCATGATCAACGCGCTTAGTCTGGGCGCGCCGCCCCACGGCGGCATTGCCCCCGGCATTGACCGGCTGGTCATGCTGATCGCCGGTGAACAGAATCTGCGGGAAGTGGTCGCTTTCCCGATGAACCAGCGCGCGCAGGATTTGATGATGGGCGCGCCGGCGCCGGTTACGGAAAAACAGTTGCGTGAACTGCATCTTAAAGTAATCTTGCCGCCGGTGAAGGAAGCAACGCCGGCCGGACAATAAATTGTCCCGGGCGCTGTTCAAAGTTGGCGGCCTGTGAAATTTACGTTTTGGCAGGTCCCGCCGGGTCGTAAGCATTTAGCCATTTGCAGAAATGATACAGTATTGGTGAAATTTCAGCCCTCCCGCTCATTCTCGCCCGTCAGCCGACGGGCTCCGAGGGATCCCAGGGCGGATAATCCGCTTTGAGGGCAGAAAATTTCACCAAAACCGATTACCGCAGTTGGCTAAATGGATACGCCGGGTCTTATCCAGAATGGGGCATTACATTTAATTCATGCAACGATATTTGTCTTTCCGTCCGGTCACAAAGATTTTTCACGCGGGCAACCCCGGAAGTAATATCATCCGGCCCAAGAAATACAGCTTCCTTGATTCCGCCTTTGCCGACGCGTCCGAAAAACTGCCTGGCCTTTTCATAATGCAAAGCCAAATCAACCCGCTTGCCGCTTGTCCGCCACGATTGCGCGATTCGCACCGCCGCGGTCCGTTGGGCCTCTTCCATGAACCCGACCGCCAGATCAATCTTTTCCGCTGTCGCGCCGGCCGGTATTGTTCCCTTCTCGCGGAGAAGATCAGTGATGACAACATCCCCAAACCCAAGGCCGACCGCCGTCATTTCATTCCCGCCCAGGTCGCTTAAAAGCCGGTCGTACCGCCCGCCGCCGAAAAGAGCTCTCATTTTATGTTCAACGGCGTAGGCCTCAAACACAATCCCGGTGTAATATCCCAACCCGCGCACCACGCCGATATCAAAGCTGAGGTAATTGTTTAAGCCGTAATCCGCCAGTCGCGGCGGCAACTCGGCCGCGGCCGCAAGCGCAGGAGTTTCCGGGCCAAGAAAAGAACGCGCCTCATCCAGATTATTTAACGCCATTATTTTAAATGCCGCCTGGATTGCGTCCTGCTGCAAGCCGGCCTTCTGCAGTAAAAGGGCGATTTCGTCATCCGGTATTTTTCCGCGTTTATCCAGTGCCAAAAAAGCCGCGGAATGATACTCATTTGATATGCCCGCTTTTAAAAAGAGATCGGCCAGCAGAGCGCGGCTGCTGTAATGCACCTGAACATCGCGCGCGTTCAAGCCAAGCGCCGTCAACGCGGAGAGCGCGCAAGCCAGCACTTCGGCTTCGGCGGACAATGAATCCTCGCCGACGACATCAAGATTCCATTGGTAATGCTCCCGCTTGCGGCCGCGGGTGGTGCGTTCGTAACGGAAACATTGCGCAATCGCAAACCATTTAAGGGGAAAAGAAAGCATGCCCTGTTGCGCGGCAATCATCCGCGCAAGCGTCGGCGTCATTTCCGGCCGGAGGGCAAGATCGCGGTCGCTCTTATCTTTGAAGGTATAAATCTGATCGGCGATTTCTTCGCCGCTTTTGCGTTTGAGGAGTTCCAGTGATTCAACGACACAGGAGTCATATTGGGCAAATCCGGAGCGCTGGGCGGCTTGCGTCCAAGCGGCAAAGACCGCGTTGCGCACCGCCATATCATCGGGATAGAAATCGCGCATTCCGCGCGGCGGTTCAAAATGGAGGGGAACGGCCGTCATCAGGTGACATTCTTCATGACACGGGCTTTCATGATCCGTCCCATTTTGAATTTAACAACTTTCCGGGACGGAATCGTGACAATATTGGCCGGTTTGTTCGGGTTGCGCCCAATCCGCGCTTTCCGGACCTGGACCTCGAAAACGCCAAAATTACGGAATTCAATATTTTCGCCTTTTGCGAGGCTTTCAATAATGTAATCAAGAGTCTTCTGTAAAACCGTCAAAACATCCTCTTGAACCAGGCCGGTCTCCCCGGAAATACGCATAACCAGATCGCGCTTTGTCATACCAGCTCCTTTCAAACGAAACAATTAAAATGCTGTCTGCTGTTTTTGCTGAACTTTTAAAAAAACTTTACAAATATTCCGAAGGAAAATCAAGTCTTTTTAAGTATTTATTTAATTAGATCCGTAAAATCCGTGTTGAATTGTGCTTGACTGACTGCCGCGCAACCTATTTTTTTACAAGAAAGGAATGTGCGATGATAAGCGTAAATTTTCGACCAGAGCAAATCAACAGCACGAAGTGACCGCAGGACAAGGAGTCTGCCTGCATTGCTGCGCAGGCGGACACAAGCAATTTTAAAACAACAGGCGCCAGATTAAGAACGCTCCGGCAATGGCGGCAAGCGCCAGAATAAACTTTAAAAGAAAATTACTGCTTCTACGCCCCTGTTCGGAATGATCTGCCCCGGCCGTTTTTGCCGGCATGGCCGGCCTTATGCCGGATTTAATGCGCCGTTTGCCGCGCAGCATGGTGCTGGCGCCGTCGGGCACCGGCGCGGATAAAGGCGGCCGGTTATGAATAACCTCATCAACATCGTCCAAGACTTCCAGCCAGGTTTGTTGGCGCATTGTTTTGTCCCGCGCAAGCATCTTTTCAATCAGCCAGGCGGTATTGTCGGAAATGGCCGGATTGATATCCATCACATCGGGCATATGCTCGGTCAATTTCCTGACCATGGCGCTGATCCCGGGTGTTTCGGCAAAGGGCGGCTGACCGGTCAGAAAATGATACAAAGTGGCGCCGAGCGCATAAATATCGGCGCAACAATCCACATTGTCTTCCCCTTGGGCCTGCTCGGGGGCGCAATAATGAGGCGACCCGATCATCGCGCGGCCCACGGTTATACCGGGCGCCAGACGATCCATGGTTTTGGCCAACCCAAGATCGGATAGCTTAACCGTGCCGTCCTCGTCTATGAGGATATTATCCGGTTTAATATCGCGATGGACCAGTTGGGCGCGGTCCCAGGCGTATTCAAGCGCAACCGCAACCGATTCCGCGATTAATAACGCGCTTTGCTCGTCAAGTTTTCCTTTACGGGCGACCCGCTCGCCGCTGGTTTCGCCGGCAACATATTCCATTATAAAAAAATAAACGCCGTTATGATCTCCGGCATCGTAAATCTGGACGATATTGGGGTGCCGTATTTTTGCCGCCGCTTTAGCCTCATGCCGGAACCGCAAGAGATAAGATTCATTGCCCGCCAGGCTTGGAGGTAATATTTTAACGGCCACTTTGCGGCCGAGTGATAACTGCACGGCCAGGTAGACCGTGCCCATTCCGCCCTCGCCGAGCACGCCAATAATCTCATAACCGGGTATGATTGGATAGGACATAGCGCCAAATTTCAATTTCCAAGCAACAAATTCCAAATAATATCCAAAAATCAAAATCCTAAACAGAAAATTTTGACCATTGGATATTGGGATTTATTTGTGATTTGGAACTTGGTTTTTGGAATTTCAGGTTTTACTCCACCGCAACCGACTTGGACAGGTTGCGCGGCTGATCAATGGGGCATCCGCGCAAACAATTGTTCAACCATTCCCAACGGGAATCGGGGCGATAAAATCGGCACAACACAGAATGTGTTGGTCTTCCGAATATTTAAAAAATATTTTTCCTGACGATCAACACTTCTCTTTCCCTGCCGGCGGAAATCATCACGATCGGAACACCGGCTTCCTTTTCAATGGTCCGCAAATATTCCCGCGCCGCCGCGGGCAGTTCCGCGAATGATTTGGCCTTGCCGGTCGGCCGTTTCCAGCCCGGCATAAAGATGTATTCCGGCCGAACCACCGCCGCATCCGCCGGATTTTCCGGCCACTCCGTCAATCTTTTGCCCCGGCAAATATAGGCCACGCACAGGGCTATTCGATCAAAAGAATCCAGAACGTCAAGCTTGGTTACGATCAGGCCATCCAGACTGTTCAACCTGACCGCCAGCCGCAACTGCACAAGATCAAGCCAGCCGCAGCGCCGCGGGCGCCCGGTGGTTGCGCCATATTCACCGCCGGCCGCGCGCAATTTTTCGCCAACCTCATCGTTAAGCTCAGTCGGACACGGCCCCTCTCCCACCCGGGTAATATAGGCCTTCGTCACCCCGATAATCTTATCCAGAAAGCGCGGGCCAACGCCGGCGCCGACGCCGGCCGCTCCGGCAACCGTGTGCGATGAGGTCACATATGGATATGTCCCCGCGCCAATATCCAGCATTGTCCCCTGTGCGCCTTCAAACAGAATATTTTTACCGCTCCGCCGGCCTTTTTCCAGGATTAGTCCCGTATCGCCGAGGAGGGGCTGAAGCCGTTTGGCCAGGGCAAGAATATCTTGCGTAGTGCGGTTAACATTACAGACCGTCCGCATCTGATGTTCTGACAACAATCCGCGTTTGGCTTCAAAACAGACTTTGAGGCGCGCGCGTAAAAGTTTCTCATCGAAAATATCCGCAAACCGCACCCCCACCCGCGCGGCGCGGTCGGCATAAGCCGGGCCTATTCCACGCAGGGTTGTGCCGATTTTAGCTTCACCCAGCCGGTTTTCGTTCTTCTCATCCAGGGCGATATGGCAGGGGAGAATCAAGTGCGCTTCAGCGCTGATCCGCAAACGTCCCGGCATTTTGGATGGATTTATCCCGACGCCGTCCATTTCTTTGACCAGTTTGTTCAAATTGACAACCACCCCGCCGCCGATCAGATTCAAGACATGAGGATGCAGAATTCCCGAAGGCAGAAGGTGGAATACATGCTTTTCGCCGGCATGATAAACGGTATGTCCCGCGTTGTCGCCGCCCTGAAAACGCACGACAATCTGCGCCTGGCCGGCGAGAGTATCCACCACCTTGCCTTTGCCTTCATCGCCCCATTGCGCGCCGACAATCACCACATTTGCCATTTATTTATCCATCCTTTCCTGGATCAAGATTTATCCAACCTGCTCTCCCAACTTGCCGATATTTTCAAATTCGAAGCACGTCGTCCCATAGGCAGATCCGCCTGTGGCGGAAAATCCGAAGCTCGAGACAAATTAAAAATTCGAATATTGAAAATTAAGCAATCCCGCATTCCGTTTTTCATTGTTTCTAATTCGTATTTTTTGTCATTGTAATTTGTTTCGTGCTTCGAGATTCGGATTTCTAATTTTTCCCAATCATTTACGCTTCTGTCTGCGCAATTCCGCAATCACATGTTCCACCTGGTCCACGGCCGTTCCGAGATAGCTTTCCGGATTGAGACAGCGCTCAAGGTCTTCTGCGCCCAAGAACTCGGCGAGCCGCCGGTTATTGCGCAAAACCTCGCGGAAAGGTCTTTTTTTCGTAAAAGCCTCGCCGGCCGCCTGCCGCAGCAGCTCGTGCGCCTCCTGTCGGCCAAGTCCGCGCGCCACCAGCTCGATCATGATTCTTTCGCTCATGATCATGCCGCCGGTCAATTCAAGATTGCGCCTGATGTTTTCCTTTTTCATGTCAAGGCGCGCAAGCACACCCTTCAGCTGGCGCAGAACATAATCGGTCAAAATGAATGATTCCGGAAAAATAACCCGCTCCGCGGCCGAATTGGTCAGATCGCGTTCGTGTTCCAGGGAAATATTTTCCAGGGCCGGAGCCACCAGGGCGCGAATGACCCGCGCCAGAGAACAGATTCTTTCGCTCTTGTGCGGATTGCGCTTCTGGGGCATGGTGGAGGAACCCACCTGACTGCCGCCGAACGGCTCATAAACTTCGCCTATTTCCGTCCGTTGCAGATTCCTTATCTCCTTTGCTATTTTTTCGGCGCTGGAGGCGATCAAGGCCAGGCAGAATACGACTTCGGCATGCCGGTCGCGCTGAATGACCTGATTGGCGACCGCCACCGGCGCCAGGCCGAGCTCCTGCATGACCAGCTTCTGCAGTTTTTGCGCACCCCTGCCGAAACTCGCCTGGGTGCCGACCGCGCCGGTCATCTTGCCGAACCTGATGCGTTCTTCCGCCCCGGCCAGGCGCTCCAGGTGCCGGGAAAACTCGCAGGCATAAATGGCAAATTTCAAGCCGTAGGTCGTGGGCACGGCATGCTGTCCGTGCGTGCGGCCAACGCAGACCAGAGCCTTGTTTTCAGCCGCCAGATCAAGCAGAACCTGTTCCACCTGAAAAACCTGTTGCCGAATGACCTTTAATGCAGCGGCAAGTTGAAGCGCCAGGGCGGTGTCCTCAATATCATAGGAAGTCGCCCCCAGATGCACGTATTTGCCGGCTCCCTTCCCGCAAACCTCGGTCAACGCCTTGACCATCGCCATCAAATCATGATGAATCTTGTCCTCAATGGCCTTTACCCGCGGAAGTTTGACATATTTTAATGCGGCTTTGCGGCTGATTTCCACGGCCGCGTTTTTCGGAATATGGCCCTGGCCGGCATGGACGCGCGCCAGGGCCGCCTCAACCCTCAGCCAGTTCTGCAGTTTGGCCTCTTCCGTGAAAAGATTTTTCATTTCATCGGAGAAATATCGGAATTCTATGGGATGAACGCTCATTGAATGTGACAACTCCAAAATTTTAAAAAAGAAACTTTCAACTTCCAACATTCAACTTTGAACAGGAAAAAAAATTCCCATTTGTTGAGGGTTGAGCGTTGGACGTTCAACGTTTCCTCTTTCTATCGTTAATTACTTCAAATATCCATTCTCGCGCAGGTTCCTTTCCATTCTTTCTTTTGCCGGTTCGCCGGTTATTTCAAACTCTTTGCCGGTTATGGTTTCATACGCCGCGATATAGCGTTTGGCGGCCTCAATCCGCACCTCAGCCGGCATTGACGGGGGCGTTCCTTCGCCGCGGAAGCCTTTTCCGGCATACCATTCACGAACATATTCCTTGTCCAGCTTGCGCTGGTCTTTGCCGGCGGAGAAAAGCGATTCGTAGGAATCGGCATGCCAATAGCGGGAAGAATCGGGCGTATGAATTTCATCGGAGACAATCAGTTTTCCGCCGCGCCGGCCCAGCTCGTATTTGGTGTCAACCAGAATCAAGCCGCGGGTGCGCGCAAAGTTCTGTCCATAATCAAAAAGTCTGAGGCAGATATTCGCCGCCTCATCAAAGGTTTCCGCCGTAACCAGCCCTTCTTTAATTGCTTCTTCGCGCGAGACCGGCCGGTCATGGGCTTCCAGTTTTGTGGTGGGCGTTATGATCGGCTTCGGCAGTTTTTGGTCCCGGCGAAAACCTTCCGGCAGAACATTGCCGCAATAATTTCTGATTCCCTGCTGATAATTAAACCAGAGCGAAGTTTTGGTAACGCCGGTGATGTAACCGCGCACAACCATTTCAATCGGCAGTTGTTCGCATTCGGCCACCACCATGACGTTGGGATCGGGAACGTCCAGAACATGATTGTGAACCAGTTTTTTTGTCTGCTCAAACCAGAAGGCGGCCAGCTGATTCAGGACCTGGCCTTTGAAGGGGATCGTGCCGAGCACGCGGTCAAATGCCGAAATGCGGTCGGTAACGATGAGGACGCGCCTCCCCGGTTGAAGATAGGAATCGCGCACCTTGCCGGTTTCCTTGGCCCCCAATCCGGGAAAATCCGTTTCCCGGATGGTTCGGTCAAGCTCCGCGCGAATTATTTTTTCCGGTATCATACTTTCTTTTATTTTTAAATATTTTTTCACCGCAGAGGCGCAGAGATCGCCCGCCTGCAACGCTATGCGTAGCATTGCGGGCAGGCAGAGGTAAAATCTAATCTTTTTTTTTGTTTCTAAAAATCCAATCCGACCAATTTTTTTGTTCTCTTATCTCCGCGGGCTCCGCGCCTCTAGCGAAGCGGGCGGTAAGATTATTCCGCTTCGGCTGCTTCTCCGCCCAAACTTCAGGTCAAGCCGCCATGCAAGAAGCCCTTCGCTCAGGGGTTTATGTTCAATCATAAAATCAAATGAGTATTTGAATCCACGCAACGGGTCGTCCGCCGAAAACGCTCCTTTTATCTCCGGATCATTCCAGCAATGCAACGGCAGTTCGCTCCATTCCAACAACCAGGCAAGGAGGTGCAAAAATATTTCGGCATCCACGCAATCCATGGGAAAAACCAGCCGCTCCCGTTCGCCGCGGGCGGAATAAATCCGCAGGCTTACCGCCCCGGGAGGACCGTAAAGCTCAAAATCCTCCAGGGCCTGCTGTAAAGCCTCATTAATTCCCGCGAGACTTAAATCGCCGCGATTCAGCTCGCGTTCAAGTTCAAACTCCGGGAAAAGCAGGGCCGGATTAAGCCGGCCTTCATTAGCCGTCTCTAGCGCAACTTTCCGGCAATGCCCGAAGTCCTCCGCCAGTTCATCAATCAGGGCGGACCAGAATTTTGCCGCCGTATTTGAAAACCGCCGGCCATGGATGACCAGCAGGTTGGCGCCAAAATGCATTCCGGAGTGTTTCTTCTCGGGGTTTTTAAGCATTTTTTATTCCGCGCTTCGCGTCCGCCATAGCCCTGTAGTATACGCTTCGCTCCGCACTTGGCGGATCCGTTATGGCGGAAACTACAGGGCTATGGCGGACGCATTTTACAAGATGGGGTGAGTGACGGGGTTTGAACCCGCGACTTTCAGGGCCACAACCTGACGCTCTGCCAATTGAGCTACACCCACCATTAAATTTTAGATTGCCGATTTTTACAAGGAATCTTCTCTTGTAAGCCATGGCTATGCGTTAGCCCGTATTTTTTAACAAAAACTAAATTATAAGCTATCGGCGGCGCAATTCAAACAGAAAAAGGAGTTCATCGCGCGTCTGCAGGAGCTCGGCCAGGGAAATGTCTCCCGCGATTTCAGATTTCAAATCCCCAATCTAAAATCTCCAGCCATAGGCTGGTCCGCCCCAGGCGGAAAATTCCAAAATCGTTTCACGCTTCATGTTCTTCCCCGAGGCCAAGGAGGTCAAGGACGCGATTAAGGTCTTCGGACGAATAATAATCAATCTCAATTACGCCCTTGGCCTTTTTGCCGTTGGCCAGCGTCCGGCAGGGAAAAATCCGGATGCCTGTGCCGAAATGCCGGTGCAATTGATCGGATATATGCTGAAGGTGCGAAGCCGGAATATCATCGCGGCTTACCCGCGTTTTTCTGGGCGCGTGGGTCAGCTTGGCCGCGGCCTTTTCAATCGCGCGCACCGACCAGCCCTCGTCCGCCGCCCGCCGCGCCAGAAAGCTCTTTTCCTCGTCCAATGGAATTGAAAGCAGGACTTTGGCATGGCCGGCCTGAAGTTTGTTTTCCACCAGCAATTGCCGGACTTCATGCGGCAGGCTTAAAAGCCGCACGCAATTGGCAATCGTGGCGCGCGCCTTGCCGACTTTCCGGGAAATTTCATCCTGACTGAGGTTAAACTTGGTAATCAGGTTTTGATATCCCTCGGCCTCTTCAATCACATTCAGGTTTTCCCTCTGCAGATTCTCAATCAATCCCAGTTCCAGCATTTCCGGATCGCTGACTTCCTTGACAATGGCCGGGATGGCCTCCAATCCGATGTGGCGCGCCGCGCGCCAGCGCCTTTCGCCGGTTACCAGTTCAAATTGTTCCCCTTTCCGGCGCGCCAATACCGGCTGTAAAACACCGTGGGACTTAATGGAGCCGGCCAGCTCTTCAAGTTCTTCGGGTGAAAATCGCTGGCGGGGCTGATAAGGGTTCGGCAGAATCTTGTCAACGGGAATTTTCCCAATCCCTCCGTCGCGCGGGGTTTCCTCCTTGATCTGCGGCTCCGGCGGCGTTTCCTTCAGCAGTGCGTTCAAGCCCCGTCCCAATCCGTGTTTAGCCATGATTGTTCCCTTTCAAAATAGTGAAAATTCTGCCGGCAGAATAAAGCCGTTTCCGGTCCCGGTCAAGAGCGAACTTTTTTCAAAAACGGATTGACTATTGTTTCGAATAATGTATATTCCGAACAATGAACTATTTTCGGAGGTTTTTAACATGGACAATCAAATAACCATTGAGCAATTCGCCGGGCGTCTCTGCGCCCTGATGCACAAGATGACGGGCAAGCTCCTGGCGCTTGACCGGAATTACCTCGCGCGCGGGCCGATCAACATCCCGCAGTTTTTTGTTCTGCACCAGATTGCCGACGGGGGCGAGTGTTCCATGAGCATGCTTGCCCGCAGTCTCGGGTTCAAATCTTCCACCATCACCTGCATTGTTGACCGCCTTGTTGCCCTGGGACTGGTCAAGCGCCACTCGCCGGAAAACAACCGCCGCCAGGTGTTGACGGAAATAACTCCCAAAGGAGCGCGGATGTTGGAACAGGTGCGGGCCAAAAGAAAACGCGCCGTAATGGATTCTTTTTCTCAATTAAGCTCCCAGGAATGCGCCGGCTATCTGGCGGTTATGGAAAAAGCGGCGGATCATATTTGCGGGGCAAAGGGGCATAAACCCGCCTCGAACAAAAACAGCCGATGAAAAAGACTTTCTCCCCCTTCTTCGCCAGTCTGTCCGCCTGCAACCCGCCTGTGGCGGGTAACATTGCGGACAGGTTACGGCAGGGCGCTTCACATGCCATGGCCGTTATCATGTTCTTTTCCTCCGCGGCCGGTTTTTGCGCGGAAACGGGCGGCAGTTCCAATATAAGCGGCGCGGTCAAAACGAACGTTGTATTTGAAAGCCGCGCGTTGACGCTGAACGAATGTTACAAGCTGGCGCTTAAGCAAAGCGAATACATCGCCATTGATTATGAAAAAATCAGGGAAGCCGAAGCCCATTTCCTCCAGGCCCTCGGGACCCTGCTGCCCCAGGTTTCTTTCTCGCGCCAGGATACGAGGAATGAATATTCCGACATGAATCCGACATATAACAAGTCTTATGAGCAGAAATTTACCTTCACCCAGGCGCTCTTTACGGGTTTCAAGGAATTTGCCGGCATGGCGGGCAGCAGACTTGAACGCAAACAACGCGAATACGAAAAATTGCGCGCCGAACAGCTTCTTTTCATAGACGTGGCCGACGCCTTTTATCTCCTTTTGGTGGAGCAGGAAGACATCGAGGCTTTGGAGACGATCGAAAACGCCTTTATTGATCGCATTGACGAACTTAAGACCCGGGAAAAAATCGGAAAATCCAGGACCAGCGAGGTGGTAATGACCGAAACCCAGCTCTATACGCTGGAAGATCAGATTGAATCGGTGAAAAGCAAGGAGCAGGTCGCCCGCGAACTCCTGGCGTTTTTAATCGGGGGGCCGGTCAATGAAATTATTGAACCGGAATATGACTTCTCGCTGAAACCGGAATCGGCCTATCAGGCCGAGGCATATTCCCGTCCTGATGTGCGGGCCGCGCATTTTGCTTGGCAGGCGGATCTGAAAGGCGTCATGGCCGCCCGAAGCGGCTTTTATCCACAGGTAAATTTTGAGGGCGATTATTATACCCACCGCTCTACCACGCCAACCGACAGCAGTTGGGGGGCTATGCTCACGATTTACGTGCCGATATTTGAAGGCACCATTACCTACGGGCAAGTCAAACAAGCGGTTGCCATCGCCAGGGAAAGCGAGCTCTTGTTTCAAAGGGCCCGCCGGGTGGCGGTCCGTGAGATTCACGATGCTTACGTATATGCCAACTCGGACATATTACGGGTCGGCATTCTGGAAAAGGCTTTAAAATCCGCCGAGAAAAATTACGATCTTCAGCGTCAGGATTACCGGCTGAGCGTGGTGAACAACCTGGATGTTTTGGCCGCACTGCAGAGTCTGGAGGATGTGCGGAGAAGTTTTATCCACGTTTCAAACGAAAGAAAACGTTTCTACTGGCAGCTCCTGGTTGCCGCCGGAGAAATAGACCTGGAGTAACATGACCCTTTCCGACATCTCGATTAAAAATCCGGTTTTCGGCTGGATGCTCATGATCGGCATCATGGTCTTCGGCGGGATCGGCTTCTCTTATCTCGGGATAAGCCAACTGCCCGACGTGGATTTTCCCATTGTTTCGGTCTCGATAACGTGGGAGGGGGCGGCCCCCGAAATAATGGAGACCGAGGTAACCGACTTTATCGAGGATGCCGTCATGAGCGTGGAAGGCGTCAAGGAAATCACTTCCGTATCCATGCAGGGGGTCTCGCGGATCACGATTGAATTCAACCTGAACCGCGACATTGACGTCGCCTTGCAGGAGGTCCAGTCCAAAATCTCCCAGGCCCAGAGAAACCTGCCGCGCGATATTGATCCGCCGATCGTGAGAAAAACAAACCCGGAAGACCAGCCGATCATGTTTGTGGCGCTTTCCGGCGACCGATCGGCCAAGGAATTGAATCATTACGTGAGCGAAACCCTGAAAGACCGGTTCACAACCGTTCCGGGGGTCGGCGATATCCGGTTGATGGGTTATATTGATCCCAACCTAAGGGTCTGGATGGATGCCAAAAAAATGCGCGAAAAAGAGCTGACGGTCGAGGATATTCTCAATGCCATCAGTTTCCAGCATGCCGACCTGCCCGCCGGCTATATTGACACCGGCCTGAAAGAGATCAACCTGCGCGTCTATGGCGAAGCCGCGACGCCGGAACAGTTCGAAAATATAATTATCCCCAACCGCGTGCGCGGAGGACCGATCTGGACGCAATTGCGCATCAAAGACGTCGGCACGGTTGAAGACGGTCTGGCGGACATCCGGAGGATTTCGCGCAGTTGGGGCAAAAGCGCGATCGGGTTGGGCATCGTCAAACAGAGGGGGGAGAACGCCGTGGCGGTGGCCGACGCCGTCAAGCATAAAGTGGAGGAAGTCCGCAAGAATTTGCCATCCGGCATGAAGCTCGACGTCGTCTTCGACTCAACCGGATTTATTCGCGATTCCGTCAATGAGTTGAAATTCAATCTGCTCCTCTCGATAATTTTGACTTCGCTGGTCTGTTATTTTTTTCTCGGCTCCTGGTCCGCGAATCTCAACGTCCTGCTGGCCATCCCCACCTCCCTGCTGGGGGCCTTTTTTGTGCTCTATTTTTGCGGATTCACGATCAATACCTTCACCATGCTGGGGCTCTCTCTGGTCATAGGCATCGTCGTGGACGACGCGATTATGGTCCTTGAAAATATTTCGCGCTATCAGGAGCAGGGCAAGCCCAGGAAAGAGGCGGCTTTGGCCGGCGCGCGCGAGATCACATTTGCCGCGATCGCCGCCTCGATCGCGATCCTGGCGATCTTTGTGCCGGTCATTTTCATGAAAGGCATTGTCGGCCGGTTCTTTTTCCAGTTCGGGATCACGATTTCCGTGGCGGTGTTGTTTTCCCTGCTGGAAGCCCTGACCATAACGCCGGCCCGATGTTCGCAATTTCTGGTGGTGGGGCATACCACCCGCCTGGGAGACTTTGTTGACAAACTTATGCAATGGTTGACCGGAATTTATCGCGCGGCGCTCGCCTTTCTCCTGGAGCGGCCAAAGACCGTGCTGACGATCGCAACCCTCATCTTCTTTTCCTCGCTGGCGCTGACCATGGTCCTGAAAAAAGAATTCATTCCCTCGCAGGACCAGAGTCGTTTTCTCGCGCGGATAACACTGCCGCTCGGGTCTTCGATCGAGAAGACCGACGCTGTCTTTAAAACGATCGAGTCAATCCTGATGCAGATGCCCGAAATGAGCACCTATTACTGCGCGGTCGGCAGCGACAGCGGCGGACAGGTCAATCAGGGCTCTATTTTTATCACCATGAAGCCCCCCAAAGAACGCCCCAAAATCAACGGCCATCACGAGACCCAGCAGGAATTCATGCAGGTAATGCGCAAAAAACTCAATGCCATTCCCGGCATTGAACGCGCGGTAATGCAGGACCTTTCGCTTACGGGATTTACGGCCAAGCGCGGTTTCCCGGTCGAATTCACGGTGCGCGGAATGGATTGGGACAAGCTTGCCGGCTTCAGCCGCGAGATCATGAAGCAGATGAAAGCATCCGACTTGATGACGGATATTGACACCGATTATCAACTCGGCATGCCGGAACTGCAGATATTTCCGGACCGCCAGAAGGCGGCACAACATGGAGTGAGCGTGCTGTCCATCGCCAATACCATTAACGCCATGATGGGCGGGATCCGCTGCGGCAAGTTCACCAGCAACGGCAAACGGTATGATGTCCGTGTCCGATTGGCCGAAACCGACCGTTCCAATCCCAAGGACGTCGAGAAGATGTGGGTGCGCAATCAGTTTGGCGAGGTCGTGCCCCTGGCGGATGTGGTCACGGCGGATGTCCAACCCTCTTTATTCTCCATCACCCGCGTGAACCGCGAGCGCGCCATCAGCATCTATGCCAATCCCGCGCCCGGCCATTCCCAGCAGGAAGCGCTGGATGCCGTGTTGAAAATAGGGAAGCAGGTTCTTCCATCCGATTACCACCTGGTTTTTTCCGGCGGATCACAGGCTTTCAAGGAATCGTTTCAGAGTTTGATTTTCGCGCTGATTCTGGGAATTTTTGTGGCGTACATGGTGCTCGGCACACAGTTCAACAGTTTCCTTCATCCGTTTACCGTGCTTTTGGCCCTGCCCTTCAGCGTTACCGGCGCTTTCCTGTTCCTTTTCCTGAGCCGGAATTCACTGAATCTTTACAGTATGATCGGGCTTATCCTGCTTATGGGAATTGTGAAGAAAAATTCAATTCTTCTTGTTGATTTTACCAATGTGCGCCGCAGGCAGGGCATGGGAGTCCACGAAGCGCTTCTGGATGCCTGTCCGATTCGTCTCAGGCCGATCCTGATGACTTCGATTGCCATGATTGCGGCCGCGCTCCCGGCCGCGCTTGCGATTGGTCCGGGATCTGAGACAATGGTTCCCATGGCCACGGCCATCATCGGAGGAGTGCTGCTTTCCACTGTTTTGACTCTTTTTGTCGTCCCATGCGCTTATCAAACATTCGCGCGCCTTGAACGCTCTTCCTCGCATGGCGCGGAAAAGTCAAAAACCAATCCTTGAAAAGGATTGCGGTTGTCAGGAAATGCCTTTTCCTATTACGGCAGACTTATCCGCAGAATCGTTGCCGTCCCGGTCAGGCCATATTTTGACAAAGCGGCCGGAACCAGCACGGTCATTCCGCTCTCAAGCCGCATTTTTTCAGAGTCGGAAGCCAGTTCCACGGAACCTTCCTCAACGAACAGGATATGAAACGTTTTGCCTTCCGTTGCGCAAGCCAGCGATTTTGCCAGGACAAGTTTTTCAAATCTGAAGAAAGGAGTGCGCAATAATTCAGCGGCGGCGTTCCCTTCCCGGTCAGGTTGCATTGGATGCTTGGCTGGATCAATTTTCGGCAAATCGGAATCGTCCCAGCGGATAACCTTAAGCGCTTTGCTGATCTGAAGCGCCCGGGGCTGGCCGTCCCGCCCGACGCGGTTCCAGTCAAAGAGCCGGAAGGTGGTGTTGGAATTCTGCATCACTTCGAGCATCAGGCATCCCTGGCCGATGGCGTGAATTCTGCCGCCCGGTATGAAAACGACGTCGCCTTTGGCCACCGGCACGACCTGAAGCAGGTCGCCCGTCTTGCCCTTTGCCAAAGCGTCTTTGAAAGACGCCGGGGTGACGCCTTTTTTGAACCCGACGAACACCGCCGCGCCCGGTTCGGCCGCGAGCACATACCACATTTCCGTCTTGGGATCGCCGCCGGTATTCCGCGCGCCGTCCGCATCCGGATGAACCTGGACGCTCAGTTTCTCCTTCGCATCAATTATTTTGATCAGCAATGGGAACTCGGCGCACGGCCGGCCGGCCGCGCGCCCCGTCAGTTTTTCACCGTATAATTTCATCAGGGTGAACAGGTCGCGGCCGGCAAGAGGACCGTTTATTACCTTGCTCATCCCTTCCGGGCGGTCGGCAATCTCCCAGGACTCCGCGCAGATGCCGGGGGGCAGTCCGCGGTTGTAATGCGAAGCGATTTTATCCCCCCCCCAGATATAATCCTTATAGACGGGTTGAAATTGAAGCGGATAAAGACTTTTTTTTTCCGTGTTCATGACGTCATGGTCAAAAATTGTTTTATCACTCTGGCCGAATCAGCGTCGGAAGTCAATTCTAATTTAGGGCGGTTTGTTTCAGAAAAGCGGAAAGAGCTTCTTCCCACGGACGGATTTTGTGGTCGATAATTTTCTGGATTTTAGCGATGCAGAATCGGGAATTCTCCGGCCGGATCGCCTTCATCGAGAATTCCGAACTTGAACAGGGGATGACTGGATTGACCAAGCCCAGTGTCCGGCCGACGAATTGCGCCACTTCAAAACGGCTCGCATACCCGGTGTTGGCAAAATGAAAAATGCCTTCGGAACGCTTGCCCAGCAGACAGCAAATGGCCCGCGACATATCAAACGTCCAGGTCGGAGCGCCGGCCTGATCGTTGACCACTTTTAATTCCCCGCCGTTTTTGGCGCGCTCAAGCAGTTTGGAAACGAAATTGATTCCATGTTTTCCGTAACTCCATTGGACGCGCATGATTGAGGAATGACAGCCGCTTTGCTTGAGCAGTTCCTCGCCCTTCAGCTTGGAATTGCCGTAGACACTGATCGGGCGGGGAACATCCGTTTCCAAGTATGGCCGGCTGGAACCGCCGTCAAAAACAAAATCGGTTGATATCTGGATTATATAAACATTATTTTTCCTTGCCCATTTTCCAAGCAGGCCGACCGCATCGCCGTTCACACGCATGGCGGTTTCGGGCATTTCCTCGGCTTTATCCACGCTGGTGAAAGCGGCGCAATTAACAACCGCATCCACGCCGGCCAGCTTCGTTTCAATATGCTCCGGATTGGTCAGGTCAAATTCCGGCAGGTCCAGGACGCGCGCTTGATAGCCCGCTTTTTCCAGACAGGGAACCAAATCCGATCCCAGCATACCCTTACCGCCGGTGACTGCGACTGTTGAGTTCATATATTGGGTTCTCCGCCAAAGGCGGAAAAGTTCACGGTTCACAGTTAAGGGGTAAAATTCAAAAATAGAAATTTGAAATTAGCAAGAAAGAGTTCCGTGCCAATTTCCATTTTCTAATTTCTCTCCATCACAAAATCCCGTCCTATGTCCTTCAAACGCGGATTACGCTGGTCCTTTCCGGAAAGGATCGGTTTTTCCACCGGCCAGGGAATCCCCAAATCCGGGTCGTTCCAGATAATCCCCTTTTCGCTTTGCGGATGATAATAGTCTGTGCAGGCGTAAAGAAATTCAGCCGTTTCGCTTAATACGCAGAAACCATGCGCAAATCCGGCCGGCACAAAGAGTTGTTTTTTGTTTTCCGCGGAAAGAACTTCGGCAATCCATTTTCCGAAAGTGGGCGAGCCGAAACGGATATCCACGGCCACGTCATAAACTTCGCCCCGAATAACCCGGACAAGCTTGCCCTGCGGTTTTGCGGCCTGATAATGCAATCCGCGCAGTGTTCCCTTGACGCTTGACGAATGATTCCATTGGATAAATTCAACGTCAATCCCGTGTTCGCGGAACAAATTACGCCGATAGGTTTCCATAAAAAAACCGCGGTTGTCGCCAAAAACCTCCGGCTCAATCACAATCACGTCCTTAATGGCTGTTGGTATGAATTTCATTTTTAAATCCTGGAAATAATGGACACGCGCCATGCCTTTGGCTTGGCAAGCAAGCTCGCCACGCTCGGAGCATGGCGCGGTCCCTGCTTTTTCTGACCGCTGATCTCTGGCTTCTGACATCTCTTTTCTTTACTTCTCCCCCGCCACCCATATTCCTTCCCATTTGGCTGGTGGCGCGGATATTAATTGCCGGCATTTGGCCGCATACGCCGCCGAAGCTTTGTCTTCGGCCTGTATTTTTTCAAAGCGGGCAAAAGCTTCCGCAAAACGTCCGGCATAAAAATCATTCAGAGCGCCGTTAAACTGCTCCAATATAGAGCGCCGTAAATTCCATTCTTCTTGAGACATGGGCTCATGGATGCGCACCGCCGCCTTTCTTCCGACCACGGCAACCTTTCCCAGCTCGCGCGCGGCAAATGCTTTGCCCATGGCTTGAAACGTCGTTTCCGAAACAATCGTATAAGTTCCGAATTGCTTGTTCACTCCTTCCAGCCTTGAAGCCAGATTGGCGGCGTCGCCGAGGATAGTATAATTGAAACGATTATGCGACCCCATATTGCCGACCACGACCGGGCCGGTATTGAGGCCGATGCGCATGAATAAATCCTTCCCGACGCGTTCCCGCAATGCCGGGCGCATTTCGGCAAGTTTGGCCTGGCAGCGCAAGGCGGCGCGCACGGCGCGTTCGGAGTGGTCCTCTTGAGTCAGGGGCGCGTTCCAGAACGCAATGATGGCATCCCCCTCGTATTTATCAACCGTTCCGCCTTCCGCCTGGATGATATCGGTCATGGCCGTCAGGTAATCATTCAGCAAGGCGGTCAGTTGCTGGGGATTCAATCCCTCGGAAATGGTCGTAAAACCCTGCAGATCGGAAAAGAATATGGAGAGCGTCCGCTGTTCTCCGCCCAGCGTAAGTTTATCCGGATCTTTAACCAATTGCTCAATCACATCCTCGCTCAGATATTGTTTGAAAGCCCCGCGGATAAAACGTTTCTGCTTGCCTTCGGTGGCGTAATTAAACAGGACGGCGGAAACCAGGGCCAGAATGGTTGCCGTCTCCGGCGCCATGAACGGCGCCCACCAGCCGCGCAAATAGGCAAGAACGCAAATGACGGCCGGCAAAGGCAAGGCGAGGCCAAAGGCAATCACATTATCGCGCGCGCTTTTTCCCAGCACGGCCGTTATTCCCCAAAGCACGGCCAGGCCAAGAATAAAGACGGCCGTAACACCACGGGGAAAATCGCGCATAAAATCACGCATCAATAGATCGTCAAGCATGGTGGCATGCAGTTCGACCCCGGTATATACCCGCGCCACCGGCACAGGACGCAAGTCAAGCAGTCCCGGCGCGTTACAGCCGATAAAAACATAACAATCCTTCAGGCTGGGCATGTCGTTCGCCGGCGGGGTTTCGCCCGCCTGCAGTTTTAATTCCGACTGAATCACGGCCGCGGCGCTGATGCGTTTATGGGTTCCGGATGGCCCCCTGAAATTAAGGATTGCCGCGCCGTTCCGATCAAGTTCAATTTTGTGCCCGCCGATTTGCACGGCATCTTTTGAAAAAACAACCGACGAATTGGTCGTAGCGGCCAGCCAGGCGGCAACGCCGAGTGATGGGACGGGGAAACCGTCAAAAACCGTGAAAGGTTTCAGGCGCCGGAAAATAGCGTCCGCGTCCGGCCTGGCAAAAACATTTCCGAGCAGGGCCGCATTGGCGGCAAGTTCAGGGATCGGGAACGAAGCCTTCGGCAATAATACTCCCCTTTTCCTTTTCAGATTTGCCAGCCAAGCATCCAACCCGGAAACTTTCAGACGGGGGGCGGGAATATTTGTCGGCCAGACGGTTTCACTGCCGGTCTCATGGCCGATAAACACGGCCTCAACAAAAGGCGGCGCGTTTGAGATTGCCGCCGCGAAAGTTTGATCATCCTCAACACCATAGGTAGATGGTTCCGTAAGCACAATATCAAATGCAATCGCTTTTGCGCCCTGCCGCCGGCAATAATCAAGGATTGGCTGATAAAGCGAGCGCGGCCAGGGCCAGCCGTAGGCCATTTCCTTTTTAACCCAGTCAAGGCTGGCCTGATCAATAAAAATCAGGCGGATATTCCCGGTAAACTTGCTTGGCTTTGAGAGGTTTTGAACGCGCCAGTCCCAGGTTTTGGCTTCAAACCGGTCAAGCGCGCCGCCACTCCACAAAACAAGCGCCACTATGCCGGCGCCAATCCCGATTAAAAATCCGTAGACTGCCTTCTTAACCATTTGACAGAACAATAAAGTTTCCGGGCCGACTGATCAAGAAAAGAAACAACACATTCAGACAGTGAAGCACCCCGCGGCACCTGTCCACCATAGCCCTTGGGCGACGGCGGAAGCCACAGGGCTTACTGGCGAAGAAGGGTGAACAACAGACCGCATAAAAATCGCCGCCTTTTATGATTCAGGGTAAAAAAGCTTGTAAATGTGATGACGTCTCAGGTACCAGAGACTCAACAGAGACGCGCCCATGCTCAGGATAAGCACAATCTGAATGTAATGACAACCGGGCCAGAGATGAGTTGTCAGGAATTCATCTCTTTCCGACAACATCGCCCCTGTTTTTGCCGCACCCAGCGCGATGCAAAACATGGCGGAACCGCTTACCAGGTTAATGAAGGCAAATGCCACGGAAAAATTGTCCTTTACGGCGCAAAAGACGTATTTTGTATTGGCGCTGGCAAAAGCCCCGCTTGCGGCAGAAGTTACAAGGGTAACACCCATCAGGATGCCGCCAGCTATCCAAATTTTAAGGCCAAAGGAAAAAATTCCCATAGAAACAACCAGGATCACGAACGCACCAAGCAGGGCGATAAAAGCGGAACGCGAAAAAACATCCCGCACAAGCAGACGATCGGCATAATGACCGCCGATAACCTGGCCGACGGCCGAACCCGCGGTGGAAACGGCAATGATCAGGGCAACCATCCCTTCACTGAATTTGAGTTCATAAAACAGCAATATTGAGAAGGGCGTCAAAATCAGCGGTCCTAAATTACCCATGACGGCGACATGGGCGGCCTGCCACAAGTCCTTGTTTTGGGCCACTTTTTTAATTTCAAGAAAGGCGGGATGGTCCCGTTTTTCAGGTAAATTTTTTGTCCCGTTGACCTTGTTCAAGAACCACATGTCAATAAAGCCCATAACAACGGCAAAAATCATGAGCCATAAGAAAACAATTCTTTTCTCCGCTCCCAAAAGCTCATGCCGCTCAACGGCCATTCCGATCAGGGGCGTGAATATCCCCATGATTATGGCACAAAGGGCGTTCCGGCGGCCCAGGAGCGAACCTAAGCCGTCTTCCCGAATGACCTGCTTGAGCCATGACTGGCAAATGCCGTTGACCAGAGCCGGGATCAGATTCATAAAGACATAAGCCAAAAAAAGCATTAAAACCAGCTTGCCCGCAAAAAAAACTGGAAAGACCAATGCCAGCACAAAAAAGAAAAGAAATCCCCGGCCCAGGGAATACATGAATATGGAAACTTTTTTGGGTTCAAATTTAGCCAGCGCCAAAGCCCCCGGCAGGCTAAGAAGCAATCCGGCCTGCCCGATTACGGGAATAAGGGTTAAAATAAAAGTTGAAGCGCCGTATTCTTTCAGCAGGGTGGTGATTACATAAGCGCTTACGGCGCTTGACATCATGGCCCCAAAAGCCATGGAGAGCATGAAATAATTGGCCTGTTGTTTATCCATGGCAATAAGAGCTTTGGATATTTTTCCTTGTCATTGCTGGTTTTTATATAATACTATCCGGCAGATTAAAATGGCTCTTATGGTAAAAAAAATGGACGATCTGGTAAGATATGAATTTAAAAAAAGCAGCGTTATTAAAGGCGCGGGCCTGGATACGGACAAAGCCCCCATCATGGAGAAAACCGGCGGGCGCACCTTGCAATACCATGCCCTTATGTATATTATAAAAGGCGCCGGCCATTTTGAGGATTCCAACACCATGCGATGCAAAGTAACGCCGGGAACGCTTTTTTACCTCCATCCGCAAAAATGGCACAACTTTGACCCGGATCATGGGACAATCTGGAACGAATACTGGGTGCTTTTTGACGGGGCAAAGGCAACCGAGATTTTTGGCAACATCATCCCAACGAATAAATCGCTTTACCAGATCGGCATTGACCAGGAATTTATTTCACTTTATGAAGAGCTTCATGACGTGTGGTTTTACCAGGGAAGAGGATTCCGGGAGTATTCTTTTCTTTTACTGCACGAAATCCTGACAAAAGCGTGGTTGCGCATCAACGGTTTTGCTTTTCAAAAAAGGAACGACTTGACGCATCGGACCAAAACTTTCATGATGCGCAATCTTTCGTCGCCGCAATGTGATTTTCATAAATTCGCCGCTTCTGAAAACATGGGTTACGAGAACTTCCGCAAGCGCTTCAAAAATGCGACCGGATTTTCGCCCAAACAGTATTTTCTACTACTCAAGATCAACCGCGCCAAAGAACTCCTTTTGCGACGGGATGAAAGGATAAAGAATATCGCCGAGAACCTGGGCTTTGACGGCCCTTATTATTTCTCGCGGCTTTTTCGCAAAAAGGAGGGTGTTTCGCCAAGGGAATATCACCGCCGGTATTTTGCAAAGCCTTGCAAAGAAGCGCCGTGAGGGCTTGATTAAAACATGCTGATAATGGTAGAGTTTGAATTGAAGAAACGGCAAAACGCCTGGGAAAAAACATGGGACTGAGCAACAAAGAAAAACTGGAACGTTTTTTTCTCGCCGTTATCAGCGAACAGCGCGAGGGACGCGGGGCCGATTTCCTGCGCTGGATGTTGCGTTATTTCTCTTATATCTATGGCGCAATTACGGCCGGCCGCAATTTCCTTTATGAAAAGAGAATATTCCGGCATCATACGCTCGGCTGCCAGGTAATCAGCATCGGAAATCTGACGGTCGGCGGGACGGGCAAAACCCCGGTGGTGGAGATTTTCGCCCGCGCCCTCCAGAAAGAGGGCCGCAAGGTGGCGATCTTAAGCCGCGGCTACAAAAAAACCGAGCACAGTCCGGCGAAAAAAATGCTGGATAAAATTACCGGAAGAGAAAGGCGCCGGCCGCCGCGGGTCGTTTCCGACGGGACCGCGCTCCTGCTTGATTCGGCGATGAGCGGCGACGAACCTTATATGCTGGCTTCCAACCTGCCCGACGTGGCCGTGCTCGTGGATCGGGACCGTGTCAAGAGCGGACGCTACGCGATTGACAAAATGCAATGTGACACCCTGGTTCTGGACGACGGTTTTCAGTACCGGAGATTGAAACACCGCCTGGAGATCGTCCTCGTGGATTTTACGAATCCTTTCAGCAACGGTTATGTTCTTCCGCGCGGCCTGCTCAGGGAATCGGCCGGCAACATTCGCCGCGCCGATTTTATTTTTATAACCAAATCCACCGGCCGCGATTCCGAAAAACTTAAGGAGCACTTGCGCGCCTTGAACCCGCGGGCGGAAATATCCGAGTGCGCCCACCGGCCCAAGCACCTCCAGAATGTTTACACCGGCGAGCGCAAGGACCTGAACTTCTTACAGCAGGCCAAGGTGGCGCTTGTTTCCGGCATAGCCGCGCCGCAGGGGTTTGAATCGGAAGTCAAACGGCTCGGAGCCACACTGGTCTATCTGAAACGTTTCGCCGACCATCACCGTTATCGCCAGCAGGAAATCATTGATATCATCAACAAGGCAAAAAAGAACCAGGCCGCGGCGATTATCACCACCGAAAAGGACTCGGTCCGTTTCCCGAAAATTGAGCGGCAGGACGTGCCGGTTTTTTTCCTGCGCGTTGAAATAGAACTACTCAGTGGTGTGGAAGATTTTTATGCATGCATATCCCGCATCTGTTTCCGCTGAAAACTCCAAAACCGGCTCCAGAGAACAGACGCTGATCGTCGGCTTGAACTGGCTGGGCGACAGCGTGATGGCCATGCCGGCTATCCAGGCCTTTGCCAAAGCCTTTCCCGAAAAACGTCTTACCATGCTTGTAAAACCGGCCCTTGCGGAATTATGGCCGATGCACCCGGCCATTGATGAGACCTGGGCTTGCTCCGAAACCTTCCTCGAAATGGAAAAAATCGCCGGACAAATCCGCGGACGCCGGTTTGAAACGGCCTTCATATTACCGCAATCATTCCGCTCGGCCCTGATTCCATTCCTGGCCCGCGTTCCCCGGCGAATAGGAATGCGGGGCCATTTCCGCAGCTGCCTTCTCACAAAGATCGTTTCTTTGCCTCCAAATGCCGGCAATATTCACCAGCAACAGGAATATATGGCCATCCTGGGCCGGAATGCGGACCAGGACGAATTCCCCGCCCTGCGTATAAGCAACACCCATGTTGAAAAGGCCGGAGCAATGCCGGGGCAAGGCAAAGAACGCTGGATTGGATTAATTCCCGGCGCGGCGCGCGGCCCGGCAAAGACCTGGCCGGCGGATTATTTCGCGGCCCTCGGGCAAATTATCCGGAAGAATCACTGGGGTAATATTGTTATCTTCGGTTCGGCCGCCGAAAAAGATCTGTGCGCCCGGATAAGCGCTCGCATTGGAAACAATGCGTCTGAAGGCGTGCTAAGCCACGCCAAGAGCGTGGTAAATCTTGCGGGGCAGACCAATCTGCCGGAGCTGGCCGCGTTGATGTCCCGCTGTTCGGTCGTTATCGGCAACGACAGCGGAGGTGTTCACCTGGCGGCGGCCGCGGGTGCGGCCGTCATAGTTATTTTTGGCATTACCGATCCGGTAAAGACCAAACCGCTTGGGCGCAAGGTTGTTATTCTTCAGGACAGTCGCCTGCGCGCCAGGGATATCCCGCGCCATTCGGCGGAGGCTGAAAAAAGTCTTCAAAAAATTTCGCCGGAACTGGTTGCGGAAACAACCCGCAATCTGATTAATGCCTGAAAAAATGATTTAGCATTGTATTACCCATGTCTTTAAAGTATAAAAATCAGAGATGAACAACGTTATTGTTTTTGTTATTCTCGCGGCATGCTTCATGGGCGGCTGCTGTCCTTGCCCTGATCAAGGAGGGCAAAAAGAACCGGGGAAAAAATCGGTTGTCCGGGAAACAATAGACGGCGTAACGGGTAAAACAGCGGTGGATAATCTAAAACGCGCGAAACCCAAAATTGACGCCGCCAATGAGGCGGGGACGCAGAAGCGGCAGGATATTGACGAGCTTACGAAACCATAAAATATTTATTCATGAATAATATACGTTTTTCGGTTAAAATATTGATGCTTGGTTGTTGTCTCTGGGCGTTTTCGTTTTACACCCTTTGCTATACTCAAGAGGAAGAGTCGGCCGAAGTTACCATACGGCTTGCCAATGGCGTGCCGATTGAAGGAACCTTCAAGTCAGCCGCGCCCGAAGGCCTGACAGTTCAATCCGCCAAAGGCACGAAGACTCTTCCCTGGAAATATCTTTCGGCCGGCACCCGCTGGCGTTACGAGCGTCCGATGCTGGCTGAACTGGAAGCCAAAAGAATAAAAGCCGAGAAAGAGGCCAAAGCAAAGGCGGCAGCCGCCGCCAAAGCCGCCGCGGCAAAAGCGGCGGCCACAAACAAACCTCCCGCCGCGGCCGCGACTACCAATCAACCGAAGGCAACCGGACAGAATGCCGGCGTTGCAACCAATAAAGCGGCTGCCAAATAAAACCTGATCATTCTGAAAAAGCGTGGTGGATAAATAAAATTAACCCACCCCTGCCATTGCGGGCAGGGAGGCATAGCCGGGGTGGGTCAGCCTGCATTGCGCTGACGAGCCGCCTCGAAAAGAAGAATAGTTGTTGCCGCCGCCACATTGAGCGAATCAACCTGACCGCGCATGGGAATACGCACCGGCAAATCGGCGGTTTTCATCCATAATGCGCTCAAGCCCTGATGTTCCTCGCCGACCACAATTGCCGTGCCGCGGCGCAAATCGGCCTGCGTATAGGCAAGTCTGGCATGAGGACTGGCCGCCACTATCTGGATCTTTTTTTCACGCAGCCATTTAATGGTTTCTTCCGAAGACGTCTCCGCAACCGGAACGGTAAAAATGGCGCCGACGCTGGCGCGCACTACATTGGGGTTATTGACGTCCGTGCAACGGTCGCAGACAATGACCGCGTCGGCGCCGGCGGCATCGGCGGAACGGAGAATCGTCCCGAGGTTGCCCGGTTTTTCAATGGCCTCCGCAACAACGAGCAGGGGCGAAGCCGGGAGCTTTAATCCGGACAAATCATATTTGACCTGGGGCACCAGCGCCAGAATGCCCCCTGGCCTTTCGCGGTAGGCCATTTTGGCGAAGACTTCCGGAGCGCAGGAGATTACTTCGGCGCCGGCGGCGCGGCATTGGCTGACGAACGCGGCTTCGTTGTTGCCGGCAAAAAAATCGCGACAGTAAAACAAGCTGGCCGGACGGCGATTATTTTTCAAGGCGCGCTGCAGTTCGCGTTCATCTTCAACAATCAGCAGACCCTGTTCGTCGCGGCGCGCGCGCTGGCGCAGTTTGACCACCTGTTTGACTTTTTCATTCTGCAGGCTGGTGATGCGCTGGTCTTTGCCTTGAATTTCACGGGTCATGGTTCAGAGTCCTCCGCCAGAGGCGGATCCGCCTTTGGTTAAAAGGTTGCCGATAATTTCCCAACGGTTATTTTACTTCCCGCCAATAAACCACCGAAAGCGAGCGCGGATTCATCCGCAGATTCTTGAGATTGTCAAGGGCCTCGGAGCTGTATAGAAGCGCCGGGGTTCCCTGGGCGGTTGTAATGTTCCCCCCGTCGCCGATTGAGACCAAGGCGCCGAACAGGCGGACAGTGCCCGTGGCCCCAAAATTGTTATTGCCAAGAAGGATTATTATTCCCTCATAATGAAAATTGCCTGAAGTAGTCAAGCTTACGCCATTCATGACAATTAAAACGCCGGCGCCGTCAAGATTGCTCGTTATGGTTGTGTTGCCGGCAACAACAGTAATCTGCGGATTGTCCCTGGTGCCCAAATCCGTGCCGGAACTGTATGTTCCTGAGAGAGTGATGGTGGCTTGTGGAATCCATATATCGGCCTTATCCTGCCAGTAATTTGAGCTGAATTGGCTTGTGCCGTTCGTGGTCGGCGGGTTGCCCACAATTGAGCCGGAACCGCTGGTGGTAACAATAGTGTCGGTGGTGGCTGAAAAAACTCCGGGCGCGGCGGGATTGGTGCTTACCGCTCCGGCGCATGAGGCGCCGTTGCAGTCAAAATTCGTCGGCAGACTGTAATCCTGGCCGTCAATAAGGGCATTACCGGAGGCGCTGACACGTGTATTCGTGCCATACACTCCCACTGCGCCGTCGGAAATTGGCGGCGGATAATTACCCGGGTCAACCAGGACCGCAACCTCAAGCACCCGGGAAACATTCTCATAAGTTCCCGTTGACCAAATGATTGCGTTTGACGGGGTCGTCATTATTGTCCGATACCTGCTCTCCCCTCCGCCGAAGTTGGTCGTAGCGTTGAAAGAACTGACTCCTTCGGAGCGTAATTCAGCCTTGGCCAGCTCAACGCCTGCTTCAGCAATGAAAAAAGCCTTTTCGTACCGGATTTCCCTGGCCACCCTTGTAATTTGGGAGCCGGTGCCGTAAAGCAATGCGGCGGCCAGTATGCCGCCGAGCGCGGCCAGAATGACCACGGTGATAAGGACAAAGGCGGATTCATTATGTTGTGTTTTCATGCTATGTTTCCTTGTAGCGCCTTAATTCCGAAGCGCGAAATCAGAAACTCGAAACAAATTAGAAGTTCAAATATCGAATAATAGACCATTCCACAATCCGGTTTTATTCTTCGTTTGGGATTTTGGTCATTTATATTTGTTTCTTGCTTCGAGATTCGGATTTCGAATTTTGGGCGCTTCCAGCCCGCTTTAGTTCGTGCTGCAAATGATCGTATAAAACGTCTGGCTCACAATTTGGTCCCCGGATGAACTCTTCCAGCTGATAATCATGGAAATTGCTTTGTAGCCGTTTGTCTCCGCCACTGAGCACTGTTTTTTCCCGTCCAGAGGCATAAAGAAAGCATCGGTCAGATTTGTCGCGGCATAACTCGTTATATTTGAATAAGAAGTTGAACGAAATTGCTCAAGCTCGGATCGGACAATCTGCAACGCCTGCAGGTGGCGGCGCGCCGTTTCAGCGCTGTGCGTGGTCCGGCTGAAAAGAAGGAGCAGGGCCGTGAGGGAAAGGATAAGAATAAAAGCCGAGACCACAACCTCAACGATGGTCACCCCCATCCGGCCGGCGGTGTTTGGATTTGTATCCGCAGTTTCGTCGTTCACTTGGCGTCTCCAATCGGTATTAAAGCCCTTAAATATCCAGGGCGGGTTCTCCTTGTTCCAACTTTTCTGTTGGCAGGCCGGTTTTTGAATCCGGATTTTTGTCTGTTAATCCGGGCTGACTATTCTTTCTTTCCTGTTGCTCCCGCGCATGTTGCCGGATCGCCTCAGAATCGGTGCAAAACTCATTGTAGGCCGCCGGCGCCGGATTTGCAGAAGGTTGTCCGGTGTCGGAAACGGATTTTGCATCCTGCCCGGGCGATGCGTTTTCCGCCATCGCTGGCATGGCTTTTTCTTCCGGTCCGGCCTTGGGTTGTGTGCCGAACAAACGGAACAACGATTGAAAAGTCAGCGCCGCCAGCATAAAAACGCAGACCACGCCTGCCGCAGTTGCGGCCCAAAAGGCAACTTTTGAAAATTCAGATTTCATGACGTTTATCTCTCGCGCCAGCCGGACCAGATATATTCATTTGTTATGGCCGGGTATTCAGGCGGCGGCGCTGTTTCCAAGCGCGTGTCAAAAGTGTAATTCTTGCGATAACCGGTCGGCGTTGTTCTTCCGACTGCACCGCGATAAAACTGGACTATACCGCCATAGAGATTGATGTATCCGGCATAACTTCGGTATGTGTTATTGACCATGAAACTGCCGTCGTCACCGGCGGAGGTTGAACCGCCCACCGCCATGATGTGCGCAAATATGTTGATATTGTTTGGAGTATTATCGGGAAGAATAACATTATGGTTCGCAACCAGTCCGAGGGCGTCATCGGAAATATTGGTGGTGCCAAGGGTGATATTGGTATTGGCATAGGTGAGATGATTGGTGATATAGATGTCATTATCCGTCACGATTGTAAGCCGGCCGTCCAGAGTTCCGGCCACATAAACGTCTTTTTTATTTGAACCAGTGGCAGCGTTCGTGACGTAAATAAGCCCATTGGAAGGAATCGCCATAATGTTATTTATCCAGTCGCTGCGCGAATTGGAAATGGCCATGTTTGTGCCCGAGAGGGTGATCCGGGTAAGTCCGGTTACCACAATATCGGCTTTTTGATAAAGAGCATCGAAACTAACCGCCGCCATTGACTGCGACGGCGCATTGAAGAGATAGCCGGGGCTCGGCGTGCCGTTAAACTGGGCTCCGTCCGGGCCGCTCCCCCAGCCGCTCTTGGTGGTGGAAACGAGCGCGTTGAAAATCGGATTACCGGTTAAGTAAAGCCAGGTATTGGCGTGAACCGGGCCGTTGAAAACCTCGCCCGATGTAATCCAGATTTCCCCGGGCCCGGAATTATACCACAAGGCGTATCTCGCCCAGCTCTCCTGATGGACGCCGTCAAGGAGAACGGTTCTTTTCATGCCTTCGATCGTTCCAATGGAATATATAGAATAATATACAATTTGTCCCCCCTCCGGATCGGGGTCATCGCCGAAGGATATTCCGGAGCCGCCGATATTAAGCCACCAGTCGCCCATGGCCAGTCCGTTTGTGCCCCGGCTGTCGTTGGTGAGCGCGACCGGGAACGATGGGGCGGAAAAATTATAAGCCAGATTGCGGTCAAGGGTGTAAGAAGCGCCGTCCACAATGATGGTCTGGTCCGCATTGCCCTTTGGTTTTACCCGGACAAGGTAAGCATCGCCGGAATAATCCTGCAAAGATGCATCCTGCAAATCATCCCGGTCAAATGCCTGACCGTCGGTGGTCATCAATAAAAATTCATGTTGGGGAGAATTATTCGGGTTGATATTAACCTGGCCGGAGACGGTATGGGTCCCGCCGGTTCCGGCGGTGTCAGGCGTGGCCAGGATATACGCTGAATATGTTGTTCCGCTGTTGCCGATAGTCCCGGTTAAATTAGTAGGCACAACTCCGCCATTACGGATATAGGCCACCGCCCGTTCAGCCCCGCCTTCGGCGGCATAAAACGCCTTTTCCAGATTGACATTTCTGCCGGCAAGTTTCAACTGAGTACTGCTTTCGGTCATTAGCCCTGCGGCGAGAATGGCGGCGATGGCGGCGAAACAAACAACGGCTATCAGTACAACCCCCGACTCGCCTTGGGCCTTATTCCTTTTTTCATTGTTTTTCATGGTTTGTTCCTCATTTTGACCAAAGTGCCGACCGTATTGCTGGAAGCAAACATGCCGTCGCGTTTTTCAACCGTCAGTTGAATGCTGACCGTCCCGCTGGCGCTGTTGACTGTTGCCGTTGCGGACGAAACATCCCTGCATATTATGGCATTGGCATTCGACAAGATTTTCTGTGGGCTGTTATAATAAATATCCTGGGCCACTCCGGATAAATTAGAGACAATCATGTGCCAACTACCGCCGGAATTTATATTAGTAATCATGCTGGCCGTCCTCAGTCCACTGTTGGTTTCCATTCCGTAGACGAGGCGGGAAAGGGCCAGACTGCTTTCCCGCACGGTTTGCATGCTGAGCGAGGTGGAGTGCCATATTTTGTTGCACATGATATAAACGCTGATTGTGCCCGCCACCACCAGCCCGAAAAGCGCCGTGGCGATCATGACTTCCAGGAGGGTGAAGGCAGAAAAAAATGCAGAATGTAGAATGCAGGATGCAGAATTTTTTTCACCCATGACGGAATGACATTCTTTTTTCATTTCTTCCATCATATAAAATTCATTACACTGAAATGTTTCTTCATTTTTCATTCTACATTCTGCCTTTCCTCACTGGTGCAACTCGGAACTGATTGAACTGGCCAATGACACCGCTGAAGTGGTTTTGCCGACGGCATTGACCCATTTCACGGTGAGAGCGATATCTTTTACCCTGGCAGAGATATTACTGCTTATCGTATAAGAACCGGTGTAAATTCCGCTGGAAAAACCGCGCGTTCCAACAGGCAATGCAGAATAGTTAGAGGAACAAATAATTTCCATTTGTTGCCGGGCAATATGAATCGCCTCAAGCCGGTTGTCCGCAATGGCGGCCGACCGCCTTGATTGAACGAACGAGACAACAAACGCAGACAAAGTTAATAAAAGCAAGGCCGTTGCAATAACCACTTCCACGATTGTAAATCCCGCCTTCCGGTCTGAAATGCTATCCGCCACTGGCAGGTTACAGGCGGGTGGCGGTATAAATACTCTTCTCATCCTTTTGTCAGCCTCCTCTCCCCTTATTTTTAATACCTGAAAATTGCACGTAGACGTGCAATTTTAACCCTCCGGGCCGTTAATGTAAATGGAGCATTTTTTGTGCCATATTATTTCGCGCAAATGAGAACGAGGTTGTTCGCGCATGTCCAATACATCGCATTTGTATTTTTCTATATAATATACTATGCTATGGACAATGCAAGGAATTAAAAGTACTACATGAACTCTATTCTGTTCCGTCACTTGAAAAAAACATTGGTACTCCTTTTTGGCGGAACTGTCCTGCTTATTGGGATTGTTTTAATTTTCCTGCCGGGGCCTTCTTTTATCGTGATTCCACTGGGGCTGGCAATTCTGGCGATTGAATTTTCCTGGGCAAGAAAACTTCTTAAAAAAGTTCAAAATACGGCGGGAAGCAAAATATCACGATGGATTCCGCGGAAATGGCGGATTGAGAATCAGGAAGATGATGCCTCGGCGGAAGGGGATAAAAAGTAATTGATATTAAAAAAGTCTTGATTAATCGGTTGGAATAACAATAAATACGCAGAAACGAATTTTTATTTATCCATGCATTCAGCTCCGGTCATAGAAGGTTATAAAATTCTCTCCAAAATCGGCGAGGGGGCGACCTCCATTGTGTGGAAAGCGCGCCAGCTTTCGCTGGATCGGGCGGTGGTGATCAAGGTCCTTTCCGACAAATTATCCAAGGAACACGAGGATGCGAAGCTTTTTTTGACGGAAGCGCAGACGGCCGCAAAACTCAAACATAGTGGAATTGTTCAAGTCTATGATTTCGGACAAATAAAAAATGACGGCCGATATTTTTTTGTGATGGAATATGTCTCCGGCTATACCGTCGGGGAATGGGCGCGCCGCCGCGGCCGGATAAAGGAGCCCGACGCGGTTATCATAGCGCATCATGTCGGCGAGGCTCTTAAATATGCGTGGGACCAGGCCCATGTTATTCATTGTGATATCAAGCCCGATAATCTGATGGTGGATGCCGACGGCACCGTCAAGGTTATGGATCTTGGCCTGGCTCACATGGTCAAGGGCATGTCTTCCGGCAAGCCGGAAGATAACGTTGTGATGGGCACGCCGAATTATATGTCGCCGGAACAGGCTGAGGGGAATAACAACCTGGACTGCAGAACCGACATTTATGCGCTCGGCATGACGCTTTATCACGTTTTGACCGGCGCGCTGCCCTATGGCAATGGCGATACTCTTGACATTCTTGAAAAACAGATAAAAGAGCCGCTGGCGAGTCCGCAGGAAGTCAATCCCGATTTATCCGCGGATATGAATAATCTGATCCTGAAGATGACGGCCAAAAACATTTCCGAACGTTTTCAGAACTGGTCGGAAGTCTTGCGCGCCATTGTCTCTTTATTGCATAAACAGCGGGCCACTTCCCTGCCTGCGGCGGACAAACAGGAGGAAAAACGGGAACACGTAGAACAGGCCGGGGCAAGTAAAAAAGCAAAACCCGATGATGAGATGAGTTTGGAAGAAGAATTCAAGGAATGCCCTTATTGCGCCGAACCCATCCGGAGAAAAGCCATTCTCTGCCGGTATTGCGGGAAGGATTTGAGAAAGCTGGCCGGTAAAACCAGCGCGCCGGCGCAGACTTCGGTGAAACTGCATTTAAAGCCGGTTGCCATGCCGGTTCCGGCGCAGACGGAAAACATAAAAAAGCCGACAGGGAAAGCGTCCCGCCGCCATGGCTGGGGCGGAAATCTGCGGATGATCCTCTCTTTACTGCTTATTGGCTTCCTGATCTATTACTGGTATAATCAGTGGAAATATGAACGCGACATTATGGCGCCATGGAAAATAAAATTCATGCGCCAGGTTGGCGAGCCGGTAAAGACGGCCGTGTCCCCGTTCATTAAACAGATCAAAGGCTTTTTAGGCAAAGATGTTGAAGAAAATGACAAATCGGATGCAGATTCATACCGCGAATAAAAAACTTTTGCCACGGCTCAAGGGCGGCAGATCAAACCAGGCGGCCAATGATTGGGCAACATCGTAAAATCCGTTACGGATGCCGAGTTTTCTTCCATTTTCTTCCGGTCTGTAGACCAGGAGCGGCACGTATTCCCTGGTATGATCCGTTCCGCGGAACGTGGGATCATTGCCATGATCAGCGGTGATGATCAGGAGGTCATTTCCGCATAGGTCGCCGAGCGTGGTCTCAAGAAAGGCGTCAGTCTTCTCCAGCGATCCGGCATATCCGCCCGGATCACGGCGGTGACCGTAAAGCATGTCAAAATCAATCAGATTGGCGATGATCAAACCCGGCGACTTTCGTTTGATCAATTCGGTTATCTTTGCCTGGGAATCGGCGTTATTACCGGTATGGAACGAGCGCGTGATTCCGCGCCGGTCATAAATATCCTCGATTTTGCCGACGGCCGTGACCTCTATGCCGGCCGCGGTCAAATGTTCAAGGACGGGGGGTTCAGGCATGGGAAAGGAATAATCACGGCGGCCTGTTGTGCGTTTAAAATTACCCGGTTCGCCGGTATATGGGCGGGCAATCACTCTGCCTATCCGGTATGGATTGGCAAGCCGCCGGGCTGTCTCACAGCCGCGGTATAGTTCCTCAAGCGGAATAACCTTTTCGTGGGCCGCGATTTGAAGCACCGAGTCGGCGCTGGTGTACACTATCCAGGCGCCGGTTTGTATCTGTTCCGGGCCAAGTTCTTCAATAATAAACGTTCCGCTGGCCGCTTTGTTGCCGATGACTTTTCTTCCGGTCTCGGTCTCGAAAGCGCCGATCAGTTCCGGCGGAAAAGAAGGCGGTTCCCTGGGGAACAGCCGGAATCCCTCCTGCAGTTCAAGTCCGGCGATTTCCCAATGCCCGGTGGTTGTATCCTTTCCTTTGGAAACCTCCCGCATTGCGCCGTATGAGGCCAGCGGCTTTTCGGCCGGCGGAACACCCGGGATGGATAGTCCCGGCGTTATCAGGGCGGGGATATTACCAAGCCCCATTTTCTGAAGACAATTCAAATGTAATCCGCCGGACGCCTCGGCCGTATGAACCAGCGTATTCGCGCCGGTATCGCCAAAGTCGGCGGCATCCGGCGCCGCGCCGATGCCGACCGAGTCCAGAATAATAAGTATTGCCCGTTTTGTTTTCAAAATTTGTATCTCGTGAGTCAGTTGCAAAACTATAAAAAAGCGGCCAAAATGCCACCCTCGGCTCGGCAAGGATGCCTCGCCCTACCAAAATCGTTTCCTAAAGGTAGGGCAGGCGCGTCCCTGCGCAGCCGTTCTTCTTTTGCCTTTGCATCAGCCGGACAAATCGGTTTCCGTCACAATCGCCACGCCGGAACTGGTTCCGATCCGCGCGGCCCCGGCCCTGATCATTGTTGAGGCGTCCCGGCCTGAACGGATACCGCCGCTCGCCTTGACCAGAATTGCCTTCCCGGCTGTTTCATGGAGCAGGCGGACGTCATCTTCCGTGGCTCCGCCGGCGAGTCCGGTGGAAGTTTTGACAAACTGCGCGCCGCCGTCAATGACGAGTTTGCAAGCCGTTATTTTTTCCTCCCTGGTTAAAAAACAGGTCTCAATGATTACTTTGACGGTTTTGCCCGTGGCGGCTTTGACAACCTGTTTGATATCGTCAAGGACATGCCGTAAATTTTTGTCCTTCAGCGCCGCGATCGCCATTACCATGTCCAGTTCATCGGCGCCCTCATCAACAGCCAAGGCCGCTTCCTCAGCCTTTATGGATGAAGCGTTATAACCGAAGGGAAATCCTATAACACTGCCGGTTCTGACTTCGGATCCTTTGAGACATTGGACTGCGAGCTTAATTCGCGCCGGAGGGACGCAGGCTGACGCAAATCCGTAATGGCTGGCCTCGTTACAGAGCCAAACGAATTGCTTTTCGACCGCCTCCGGCTTAAGAAGGGTGTGATCTATCAATGGGGCTATTGACCGGCCGGCGGGCGTTATCGGTTTAAATGACAAATTCAAATTATTCATGCTAAATTATATGTTATATGATATAATAACAAAAAAACAGAGCAATGTTCTCAAAAGAAAAAACTATGCAAACTGCGATGTTTTGGCATTCTGCCGGCGACGACAAAGTTGAGTGCGAGCTTTGTCCGCATCATTGCCGGATAGCGGATGGAAAACGCGGCCTTTGCGGCGTCAGGCTGGCGCAAGCCGGCCGATTGTTCGCCGCCGGATACGGGTTGGTCTCATCGGCGCATAACGACCCGATTGAAAAAAAACCGCTTTATCATTTTCACCCAGGCGCACAGATATTCAGCGTCGGCGGATGGGGATGCAATTTTAAGTGCAAATTTTGCCAGAACTGGACCATATCCCAGCAGGTTGATCTTGACGGCGCTTCCCTTCAGCCGGAAAAAATTGCGGCCGCCGCTCAAGCGGAAAAATCAATCGGCATTGCTTACACTTATAACGAACCCCTGATCAATATGGAGTTTGTGGCCGAATGCGCCCGTCTGGCGCGCGGGGCCGGTTTGGTGAACGTGCTGGTCACCAACGGATACATTGAAAAAAAACCGGCTGAATTTATCCTGCCCTTGATTGACGCGCTCAACATTGACATCAAAAGCATGGATGAGGAATTCTACAGGAAACAATGCGCCGGCTCGCCTGGGCCGGTCCTGGAATTTTCCAGGCAGGCCGTTGCGGCCGGTTGTCACGTGGAAATCACCAATCTCATTATTCCCGGATTGAATGACGCCGATGAGCAGGTTAAACAATTGGCGGCATGGGTGCGTGCCAATCTCGGCGAAAAAACTCCGCTTCACTTGAGCGCCTATCACCCCGAATTCAAGATGGAAATCCCGCCGACTCCCGAAAAAACGCTGGAACGCGCTTATCGGATTTGCAGGGAAAAACTGTCTTATGTTTATGTGGGCAATCTGTTTTCTGATTCGGGCCAGAACACGTTTTGCCCGCAGTGCGGAAATCAATTGATTATCCGCCGCGGATACAGTGCCGCCATGGTTGGCATTAAAGGAAAACTTTGCGCCAAATGCGGACGCCCGGCCGATATTGTTATGTCCTAGGCGCTGCGATCATGTTCGAGCAGAGGGTTCCGCTCTCACCCCGCAGACTGAAAGAATTGGTGATATAAGGCACGGACATATTATTGGTGGTCATGTCTTTATTGCTTACTGAATCCACCCACATTCCCGAACCGGAACAACGCACGAAATTGCCGCCGTCACCGCCGTGATTTCCGCCCCAGTTGTTCCTGACATCGGTAAAGTCAACCCCTTTTACGCCATTCATATCGCATAACAACACATAATTTCCATCCACATCCGTGCGGCCGGCTATATAATGGTAACTGCAATTGTTTGATGTCATCACATCGAGCGACGCGCCCACCTGGTGCATCGCTCCTTTATTGGGTAATCCCGCGGCGGTAGGGCAGACAAAAATACCCGGGCCAAGACTTTTGTCTTTTACCAAAGCGCCGATGTCAGTGGAATTGGAACCGACCAGATAAGTAGCCGGGAAAGCCGGCCGGAATGAATCGCGGGGATCAAGCCCCCAGGCCGCGCAGGCTTTATAAATGCCGTTCATGTTTGAAAGACAATTGACGCGCCGCGCGTTTTCACGGACTTTTCCAAGGTTGGGCAACAACAACGCCGCCAGAAGGGCGATAATTGCAACCACCACCAGCAATTCCACAAGGGTGAAAGATTGTTTATCACGCAGCGAAACCGCACGTGACAGGTGAATTCTGCGCCAGATCTTGTTCATTTGTATTTTTCCTCCTGTTTTAGGACTCGAAAATTTACACTAAATTAAAATGTAGACATTTCAGCAAGAATGTCAACATTGTTTTTATACCATTTTGGGAAACGTTGGACACTCGTGCCCCCAACGTTTCCCAGTGGGGTTGCCCAGGATTGACGGACACGGTGGGCGAAGTAGAATAAGAAAGGAGAAGCCAGCCGTGAAATACAAAAGGTATGCTGAAGAATTCAAGAAGAATGCAGTAAACATGCTGGTAATGGGCGGAAGGCCGCTGAAAGTACTGGCAAGCGAGTTAGGCGTGAACGATACAGCCCTGAGGACATGGAGGAACGAGTATCTGGAAGAAACAGATCGGCATCCCGGAGGGGGGGGGGGGGGGAGAGAGAAGGGATGCCAACACCGCGAGAGATGGCCGGAGAGATAAGTCGGCTGAAAAAAGAGCTGGCGCACGTGACGTGGCAACGTGAACCGGGACGGTTCGCCCTACCCGCCCGGAATATGGACGAAATAGGCAGGGCGAATCCCACGATGCGCGCGACAGGGCCTCCGGCTGAGCCGGTATGCACGTCAAGAATCGAGCATGACGCAGCCATGCTTCATTACAAAAAAAATCAATATAACCTTGACCTTTCATTGCCAAGAGCCAATAATTTCAAAATAGATCGTAAAGAAAGAAACAGATGATCAATCCGGCAAACATTTTGAAAGTTACGGCCTTCAGCATGGCGCTTTGGCTTCTCGGTATGCACGGCGCCCTGGCCAGCATGCCTGCAACGCTGGCGGGCAGCGATGCAGACGGGCGGGCAAACAATGTGCTGGTAGCCAAAGTCAACGGCGCCATCAGTCCTGTCACGGCAAAATTCATCACCGAAGCCATTGAGCGGACAGAAACAGACGAAGCCGTCTGTCTTATCATTGAACTGGATACTCCCGGCGGACTGGATGACTCCATGCGCGCAATTATCAAACGCATGCTCGCCTCAAAAGTTCCGATTGTTGTTTATGTGGCCCCTTCCGGCTCGCGGGCCGCATCGGCCGGCGCATTTATCACCCTGGCCGCCCATGTCGCCGCCATGGCGCCGGGCACCGCCATCGGCGCGGCCCATCCGGTTACGCTGATGCAGTCAGGCCCGATGGATACGAACATGAGCGCGAAGGTCACGCATGACGCCGCCGCCTATATCCGCTCAATCGCCGAAAAGCGGGGACGGAATGCCGGCTGGGCCGAATTGGCCGTCCGCGAAAGCGTTTCTCTTTCGGAAACGGAGGCTTTGAAAAAGAAAGTGATTGACCTGATTGCGCCCTCCCTGCCCGCCCTGCTGGAAGCGCTTGATGGCCGGAGCGTCAGCGTCGGCGAGGCATCCGTCAAGCTGAACACCAAAGACGCGCGAGTGACGGAGATAACCATGAACTGGCGCGATATGTTCCTGGAAGTCATCGCCAATCCGAACGTTGCTTATGTTCTTTTCATGTTCGGCTTGCTGGGGCTCTATTTTGAGCTGGCCAATCCCGGCGCCATTCTGCCAGGCGTTGTCGGGGCAATTTCCCTGATTCTTGCTTTTTTTGCGTTCCAGACTCTTTCGGTCAATCTGGCCGGCATATTGCTTATTGTGCTCGGCATTATTCTGCTTATAATAGACGTAAAAGCCGCCACGCACGGCGTGCTGACGGTCGGAGGTTTGGTTGCCATGTTTATCGGGTCGCTCATGCTTTTTAATTATGATGATCCGGCATTCCGCGTTTCTTTGCGGGTTATTATCCCGGTTGTGCTCGCGGTCGGTTTGTTCTTTTTCCTGGGCACCTGGCTCTCAATCCGGGCCTTGACCCGCAAGCCGGTCAGCGGCGCGGCCGGATTGATCGGCGAAAGAGGAGATGCGCGCACGAACATTGACAGCCGTGATGGGCGGGTTTTTGTGGCCGGCGCGCATTGGAACGCGGTGTCAGAAAGGCCGATTTCTTCCGGCGCTAAAATTATCGTTGAAAGCGTTGACGGCATGACGCTGCGCGTGTCGGAAGACGGCAAATAAAACAAAAATAAAAATCACGCGCGAAGCGCGTGATAAACTGAAAGGAGAATCCCATGGGTCCAGGCATGATTGTTTTTTTGGCAATAGTTGTCTTTATAATTGCCAACAGTGTTCGCATTCTGAGGGAATATGAACGGGGCGTCGTTTTCCGCCTTGGCCGGTTTGTCGGCGTGCGCGGTCCGGGCCTTATCATCCTCATCCCGCTTTTTGAAAAAATGGTGCGGGTTACCCTGCGCACCGTGGCGCTGGATGTTCCCCCGCAGGAAGTCGTCACGCGCGATAACGTATCCGTCAAGGTGAATGCCGTCATGTATTTCCAGGTTTTTGAACCCGGCAAGGCGATCATTGCCGTAGAGGATTATCTCTATGCCACCTCCCAGATGGGCCAGACGACCCTGCGTTCGATCCTCGGCGAGCATGAACTGGATGACCTCCTCTCCAACCGCGAGGCGATTAATCAGAAACTGCAGAAAGTCATTGACGAGCGCACCGATCCCTGGGGGGTTAAAGTCAGCGCCGTTGAAGTCAAGGACGTTGATTTGCCCGAAAATATGAAACGCGCCATCGCGAAACAGGCCGAGGCGGAACGCGAACGCCGCGCAAAGGTGATTCATGCCGACGGCGAATTCCAGGCGTCAAGAAAACTGAAAGACGCCGCCGACGTCATGGCCGTCCAGCCGGTGGCCGTTCAGTTGCGCTATCTGCAGACGCTGACCGAAATCGCCGTGGAAAAGAATTCGACCATCGTCTTTCCCCTGCCGATGGAATTCCTCAGCTATTTCCTTAAGCCGAAAACAAAGGATTCATAATTCCCGGCAGTAAATTGGACCGCCAAAGGCGGTAACTTTTTCCGAGGTAGGGCGGGACAGCCTTGTCCCGCCGTGCTTCCACCGTTCTGACGGCCGGACTGGGACTGCTCCGCCGAAGCAACGCCTCCTGGCTGCGACCTTCCTTCGCCCACCGGCCCACCGAAGCGAGGGCTTCGCGAAGGCGGGAGGCTGGACAGTCCGGCCCTACCATTTTCCATGACTGTGGCATGCTCACGGCTCACCGGGACGGTTCGCCCTACCCGTCCGGGATATGGCCGAAATAGGCAGGGCGAATCCCGCGCGGCGCGGGACAGGGCCTCCGCGTTATGCACGTCAAGAATCGAGCATGACACAGCCATGACCATTTTCAAATTCCCATGTTTCAACCTTGACATTTGTTTAACCGTTTGATTAAATCAATGCATTAAATAATAAAGGACCTTATGGGAAGATACGATTCAAACCAAAAACACCGCGTCCTGGAAGCGGCCGTGGCCGTGTTCGCCGACCGGGGACTGGAGGGCGCCACCATCAGGCTCGTCGGCCAAAAAGCCGGCGTCAACAGCGCTCTCATCTATTATTTTTTTGAAAACAAGCAAAAGCTGTTTGAGGAAGCAATCCGCATGGTCTTCCGTGATTTTCTCGCGATGCTCGACAGTCATAAAAAACCTTTTGAAAATGCCCGCGCCAGAATAGATTTTCTCGTCAACGGAATTTTTGACTATTACGAAACGCGCCGCGCGCGCATGCGCTTGATGATGCAGGTCTTTAATCTGCACATCCGCCTGCTGGCGGATATTATCCTGGATGTTCTCAAACAAAAAGAGGCGCTTCCGCTGGCGGTTCTGCAGGACGGCATTTTGCGCGGGGAGTTCCGGCCGTTTTCACCCCTTCAGCTCTGGTGGAACCTGCTGGGCATGTGTATTTTTACCATCCAAGCCCAGGAAATCGCATCCCGGCTTGATCAAAAAAAAATTCCCCTGGATTTGCCCGCCCTGCCCGAACGGAAAAGACAGATGGTTGAATTGTTGCTTTCGGGATTGGTTGTTTTGAAGAAAGATCGTTGTAAAATTCATCGGAATACGGACGCGATGAAACGCCTCCCTCCACGACAATCAAGCGCAAAATAATTTTGAAATTCAAAAAAACAGGAACAGGAAATATGAAAATAATAACAGCAATAATATTAGCCATAACGATTTTAACCGGCGGTTGCGCTTTTAACAGCCGGAAGCCCGACGGCTCGGGCACGATTGAATGCACCCAGGTTGACATTGCCCCGCAGGTCGCCGGACGCATTGTTACCCTGGTCCCGCAGGAAGGCGACCTTGTCAGGCAGGGCGATCTGGTTGCCCGGCTGGATGCGGCGGATTATGAGTTAAAACGGAATGAAGCCGGTTCCGCCGTGGCGGTCGCCCGCGCCCAGCTCGAATTACTGCTGGCCGGCAGCCGGGAAGAAGACATTGAACGCGCGCGGGAACAAGTCATGGAAGCGCAGGCCTCAGCCGAAGCCGCCGAAGCCGACCTGCGCCGCATCAGTTCTGTTTATCAAAGCGGCACCGCCACGCAAAAACAGATGGACGACGCCAAAGCCCAGGCTGATCGCACCAAAGCCGCTTTGGCCGCCGCCGGTCAGAATTTGACCAAACTGGAAAAAGGCAGCCGCGAGGAAGAAATCCGGCTGGCGGAAGCGCAAGTGGCCCAGGCGGATGCCCGGCTGGCGCTGACGGAAAAGGCCGTTGCCGACTGCACCATAACCTCTTCCATCAACGGCGTGGTCACAACCCGCATTCACGAGGAAGGCGAATTTGTTCCCATCGGCGCCCCGCTCATCGCCGTTTCCCGGCTGGATGAAGTCTGGCTTTCAGTTTATGTGCCCGAAACCTCCCTGGGCGGCGTCAAGATCGGCCAGAATGCGCGGGTAAAAATTGACGGCCGGCCGGATTTTTTTGAAGGCAAGGTAACTTACATCTCGCCGACAGCTGAGTTCACACCGCGCAACGTTCAGACTCCCGATGAACGCGCCAAACTGGTTTATCGCGTAAAGATTACCCTGCCCAACAAAGAAGGCATTTTCAAGCCGGGATTGCCGGCGGACGGATACTTAAGTCAGAAGCCGGAATAAGGAACACAAAAAATGAAGGTCGTAGAAAATAATCCGGCGGTTTTGACCAGAAATTTGACAAAATCATTCAACAACCTGAAGGCTGTTGATGGTCTGACCCTCTCCGTTGAAAAAGGGGAAATGTTCGGGCTCGTCGGCCCGGATGGCGCCGGTAAATCCACCACGATCCGCATGCTTTGCGGAATTTTAAGCCCCACTTCCGGCAAGGGATGGGTGGCTGGATTTGATCTGGAAAAGGAACGGCCATTGATCAAGCGGCGCATCGGTTATCTTTCCCAGAATTTTACCCTTTACGGCGATTTAACGGTGGACGAAAATATCGAATTCTTTGCCGGAATTCACGGGGTCAGCATGTTTAAGAAAAGGCGGGACGAACTGCTTGAATTCACCCGTTTAACTCCCTTCCGCGGCCGCCTGGCAGAAGCGCTTTCCGGCGGAATGAAAAAAAAGCTGGCTTTGGCCTGCACCCTGATTCATACGCCGGATATAATATTTCTTGATGAGCCCAGCACCGGCGTTGATCCCGTTGCCAGGGGAGAACTCTGGAGCATTCTCAGTTCAATCCTGGACGGGGGCGTGACGGTTTTTATGACCACACCGTATCTTGACGAGGCCGAACGCTGCCGCCGGATCAGTCTTATGCATCAGGGACACGTTGTCATGACCGGCACGCCGTCCGCAATCAAGCAGGCCATGCCGGGCGCCATGTACGATTTGTATTGCGCCGATGCGGCCGCCGCCTATCGGTTATTGCGCGCAAAATTACCCGCAACCAGTCTGGTTTTATACGGCGACCATTTGCGCCTCTGGAGCGACGGCGAACAAAGCGTCCGGGAAACCGCCGCCTGGCTCGGCAGGGATATCAAGGAGGTTACCCTGACCAAAACCGATCCTTCCCTGGAAGACGCGTTTGTGGCGCTCCTCGGAACAGGCCAACCCAAAGGGAAACGGATATGACTAAAATCAGTCTAACCATCTTATCTTTAATATTATTTCTCTCATTTGCCGGACAAAGTCCGGGGGAGGAAATCGGCATCGAACGGATTATCGGCGACGTTCTTGAACACAGTTATCAATTGAAGATAGCCGGCGAACAGGTAGCGGCCGCCGAGGCGGTAAAAAAACAGGCTGACGCCGCCCTGTTTCCCTCCCTTGATCTGGACGGACGCGCGGCGCACTATGAGGGCTTGAAGGAAAATAATTTTCCCAATTTTGTGATTCCGGCCATTCCCGACCGTTACGGGGGCGGCGTTACACTTTCCCAGCCCCTTTATACCGGCGGGAAAATTTCCGGGCGGAAACAAATGACGGATGAACAGCGTCTTTCAGCCCGGTCGTCATTCATGGCCCGCCGCGCCGATGCTGTTTATCAGGCGCAGGTCGCCTACTGGTCATGGTCAAAGGCTTTTTATGCGGCCGAATCTTTTCAGGCGGCCGTGGCCTGGATGGAATCCCATGACCACGACATCAGTAATTTACATGCGGCCGGATTAGCGACCGAAAATGACCGGCTCTCCACAAGCGTCCGCCTCGATCAGACCCGTCTGCGTCTTGAGGAAGCGTTACGCTATACACGTTTGTGCCGAGCCGTTGTTGAACGGCTTACCGGAAAAACATTATCCGCGGCGGCGGCGCCCTCAAGGCCTGCCTGTGATGAGCCAGCCCCCGTTGCCGGCGAGCAGGAGTTGATTCAGGGCGCGCTTGCCAACCGTCCGGACGTTCAGTCCCAGCAATCAGCGTTCAATGCCGCGCGCAAAAATATTCAAATCCAGAGCGCGGATTATTTTCCGCAGTTTAACGCCAATCTCCGCGGCGAGGTCGGCCGGCCGAATCAGTTGAACATACCGCCCCAGGACCAGTGGCAATTCGATGCCTTGATCGGGGTTTCCGCCTCATGGAATATCCTTGATTGGGGACTGACGCAGGGAAAAGTCAGCGAGGCCCGGGCCAAAGCCAATCAGGCGGGGCATCAACTTTCCCAATTAAACGAGCAGGTAATTTTTGAAGTGCGCCAGGCGTTGATTAATCTGGAAAATGCCCTTACGCGAGCGCGCGTGGCGCGGCGCGCGGAGGAAAGCGCCCGGCTCGATTTGAAAGCCGCCACTGATCTCTGGCGGAACGGACTCGCGCGGCATTCCGATGTGCTTGACGCTCAGGCGCGGCTGACGGACGCCGGCTTTGATCTTGTCAACGCCGGCGCCGATGTCGCCCTGGGCCGCGCCGAACTTGACCATGCTTATGGCACGAATGCCGAACTCGATCCTCAATAACCATGCAAGCCGAGCCCCTATCCGAAACGGTCGTCAGCGTGACCGGTCTCACAAAAAAATTTGGAAAATTCACGGCCGTTGATCATCTGTATTTTTCAATTCACCGCGGAGAGGTCTTTGGGTTCCTTGGACCCAATGGCGCCGGAAAATCCACCACGATCCGCATGCTCTGCGGCCTGTTGGAGCCGACCTCCGGGACAGCATCCGTCGGCGGGTTTGATGTCGCCCGCAATCCGGAGAACGTGCGCGCGAATATCGGATACATGTCGCAAAAATTCAGTTTGTACCGGGACTTGACCGTCCTTGAAAACCTGAATTTTTTTGGCGGGGTCTATGGGCTGGCGGGGGAACGCTTGAAAAAACGCCGGGCGGCCGTGATTGATTTCGGCGGATTGGCCGGACTGGAAAAATCGGTGACTGGCACGCTTTCCGGCGCCCTCCAGCAGCGCCTGGCGCTCGGCTGCGCCATTTTGCATGAGCCGCCGATTCTTTTTCTGGATGAGCCGACGAGCGGAATTGATCCGATATCGCGCCGTATGTTCTGGGATATTATCCGCGAGATGGCGGCGCGGCAGGTTACCATTCTGGTTACAACCCACTTCCTGGACGAGGCCGAACTATGCAGCCGGCTTGGATTCATTGCATCGGGAAAACTGATTGCCATCGGAAAACCGGATGAGTTGAAGCGAACGGCGGTGGAAGAGGACCTTTTTGAAGTGGTATTACCGCTTCTTTCAGGCGCGCGAGAAATTATCCGGCGGATCGAAGGTGTGCAGGATGTTTCCTATTTCGGCCAGAACCTCCACGTCTTTTGCCGGCGGGGCGCTTTCCAGGCCGACAATCTGGAACAGGAAATTCGCAAACGCGGCCTGGCGCCGCTTGGTTTGCGCGCCATCGCCCCGCGTCTTGAGGATGCATTTATCCGGCTCGCGGAGAAGGATGTGAAGCGGGACTCGTGAAGCGTAGTGCGTATGAATTAACGAAATACGCTTCACCCGCCTGCAACGCTTTGCGCCCGCCTGCAGCGTTATGCGCAGCATTTCGGGCAGGTAGCACTGCGGGCAGGCGAGATACGAGGTACAAATAATATTATGAACCGTCTTTGGGCCATATTTATCAAGGAAATCCGGCAAATCCGCCGCGACCCGCTTTCGCTCGCCCTCCTTATTTTTGTGCCGGCATTTTTACTGCTGCTTTACGGATATGCGCTTTCATTTGACGTCAAGCATATCAGGGTGGCGGCGCTCGACGAGGATCAGACCCGGGAAAGCCGTTTTTTACTGGACAGTCTTTTCCAAAATCCTTATTTCAACCGGGTCGGAACTCTTTCTTCACGATCAGAAATTGACGACTGGCTGAAACGCGGAAAAGCGCGGATTGTATTGGTTATTCCAAATGATTTTACCAGACGCATGGCGCGCGGACAGAAAGCGGCCGTGCAGGCTTTAATTGACGGAGCCGACGCCACCGCCGCTAATGTCGCCGTCGGATATCTTGACGCGCTGGCGGAAAAAATAACGCTGCAAATGACCGTAAACAGACCGGCTTTGCCGGTCAAATTAGAGCCGCGGATCTGGTTCAATCCGGACCTGCAGAGCGCCCATTTCCTTATTCCGGGGCTGATGGGCATGTTGCTGATGCTTTCCGCCGTTATCGCCACCTCGCTGTCCATTGTCCGGGAAAAAGAGCGGGAAACCATCGAACAGATCAATGTTTCCGCCGTCCGGCCCGAAGAGCTGATTATCGGCAAAATATTGCCTTATTTTTTAATTTGCCTGCTTACCACCCTTATTGTCCTGGGAGTCGGCTATTTCATCTTCGGGGTCGCCATTCGCGGATCGCTCTTTCTGCTTGCCGGCGCTGTGCTGATATTTCTCTTTGCCGCCCTGGGAATGGGCCTTTTAATTTCGTCCGCCACAAGTTCCCAGCAGGAGGCCTTTCAACTGGCCATAATCACCACCCTTCTGCCCTCCGTCATCCTTTCCGGCCTGATTTTTCCGATCGCCAGCATGCCAAGATTGATTCAGGGAATTTCGCTCCTGGTACTGCCGCGTTATTTTGTCTCCGCCATGCGGAGTGTTATTTTAAAAGACGCCTCTTTTTCCATCATCTGGCCGCAACTGGCGGCCATGATTGCGCTGGGGATCATTTTCAACCTCCTGGCGGCGCGATTGATGGGACGAAAAGCATGAAGGAAACACCGGCTTGAATAATCAAAAATCAAAAATCGCCCGCCTTGTGCGGGTCCGCCTCTGGCGGAAAAATCGAAAATGGGCCGCGGGCAGAGCCCGCATTAGATGCATGGTGGTCAAAGAGTTCGCGCAGATTTTGCGCGACCGTAATCTTGTCCGCCTGCTGGTGGTGGCGCCGCTCGTTCAGCTTCTTGTCATGGGTTTTGCGGCCACGACGGATATCCGTGAAATCCGGCTGGCGGTGCGGGATAACGACCATTCCTGGCACAGCCGCGAATTGTGCCGCTCGCTCGGCGCCTCCGGATATTTTAAAATCATCCATGCGGCCGGACCGGAAACCAGCGATGGATCCCTGCTTGTTTCGGGCCAAGCCGGCCTGGCGCTGGTTATCCCCGAGGAATTTGAAGAACGGATATTGAAAGGACAGTCCGTTTCGGTGCAGGCGCTGGTGGATGGGGCTGACAGTAATTTCGGCGTTCAGGGACTGGGCTACCTGCAGAAAGCGATCCGAACCTTTACCGCCGGACTGGAGGAGCGCCATCAAAGCCGCGCCGGCCGTTCGTCCCTTCCTTCCGTGGCCGTTGAAAGCCGGGTATGGTATAATCCGGGGCTTGTTTCGCGCGTCTATATGGTCCCGGCCATAATGGCTCTTTTACTGCTGGTAACAACCATGCTGATCACCAGCATGGCCCTGGTCAAAGAACGCGAAAACGGGACAATGGAACAGTTGATTGTCACTCCGTTGCGTTCCGGCGAGATTATTATCGGCAAGCTTTTGCCTTTTGTGCTCATCGGTTTTATTGAACTGATTTTTGCCGTTCTGGTTATCCGCTTCATTTTTCAGATTCAGATGCGCGGCAATATATTATCTCTGCTCGTTTTGTCCCTCTTCTTTTTATTGACAACTTTAGGGCTGGGGCTTTTCATTTCCACCCTGGTCAAGACCCAGCAACAGGCCATGCTCGTGGCCGCATTTTTTGTGATGATGCCTTTTGTGCTTCTCTCCGGATTTGCCTTTCCGGTTGAAAACATGCCCAAGCCGATGCAGGCGCTCACCGGCCTGATTCCGCTCAAATATTATCTCATGGCCGTGCGCGGCATTTATCTCAAAGGACAGGGCTGGCTGGAATTCTGGCCGCAGGCGCTGGCCCTGTTGGTCTGGGGTATCGCCATACTGGGCATTGCCGCCGCCAATTTCCGGAAGAGACTGGATTGACTCAAAAACAAAAGACCCGTTGTTATTCACAACGGGTCTTTTATCCAAAAAACTGACAACAATCCGGTTATTGAGCAACAGGCGTATCTGCCGCCTTTTCAACCGGCTTGTCAGCGGGTTTGTCTTCCGCTTTCTTCTCAACCGCTTTGGGCGCGCAACAGGACATGAAATCGTCCTTGGTCAAAGCGCCGCATTTATCCGCATCCATTGACTGCCACTTGGCCCGGCTGGCTTTCAATTCGTCCGCGCTCAGTTTGCCGTCGCCGTTGGCGTCCAGATCCTTGAACTGGGCGGTGCGATAAACAACGATCTCGCCGACGGTAATCGTGCCGTCGTTATTGGCGTCCTGCTTTTCAAAAATGCTTTTCTTGTCTCCGCAGGCGGCCGCGGCCGGCTGATCCTTGGGGGCATCCTTGCCGGCAAAGAAAACAATATATTCCTCAACTGTAACCACGCCGTCCTTGTCGGTGTCCATGGCGGCGAAGCTCTTGTCCGCGCCGGCATTAATTTCGTCCGCGCTCAGTTTGCCGTCGTTATTGGTGTCCATTTCCTTGAACCATGTTTCGCGGCAGGCGACACATTCGGCCTGTGAAATTTGACCGTCTTTGTTGACGTCCATCTTCCGCATAATACATGTCTGTTCGCAGACCGCCACCGGCGTCTTTTGTTCAGCCACAGCCGGATCGGAAACAGCTTTCTGCACATCGGCCTTGGGCGCCGTATCCTGGGCGCAACAGACCGCGTAAGCCGCGATGCCGAGCGCGCACGCAATCATTCCTGTCATCAATCGTTTCATCTTGCCTCCTTGTTTGTTTTGCCATCGGGAGCTTTCTTTTTATTTTACCGGCCTGGCGGATAATAAATCGAAAACATGCCTGATGGCCTGTTGCGGAGAGTGATAATAGAAATGTTTCAGCCGGAGTCAAGCGCCAATAACATGAAGTTAGAAACTAAGATTAACGGTGGCGCCAAGCGAACCGCCTTCGGGATTGATCATATACCGGGATTGGCCGATGTTGCCGGACATGTTTTCCATCCAGTCATAGCGGCCAAAAATGCCGACTCCAAGTCCGTCAATGATCCGCAGGCCAAGCTGGGCCTGGACAAAACCGCCGAATTTGCACTCTGAATAATCCTGGCTGTCCGTCCAGGTTTGCAATTTTTCAGGACTGCCGTTATTGTAGGAGGCATAGAGCGTTTCCGTGTAAGACGCCTGCATATTGACCCAGTTGAAGGTCGGCCCGGCAATACCTGAGAGCGAAAGCCGCCAATAGTTGGCCGACATGAGCATGCCAAGCGACATTGTGCCAAGATTCATATCCAATGACTGCTGGATGCTGTTGTAAGCATTGTAACTATAAGCCCCGGTCTCAACCGTGCCGGCCCCGCGGCGCGCATCCGGAATATTATTGATTACCGGCGCCTCGGAGAGGGAATAAACATCCTCGTCATACTGGGCGTAATTTTTCCATTCCTGCCTGTCGCTGAAATTAGCATACTGGGCCGCATCAGAAAAAGTGGTCCGTGAAAAATCAAGATGCAACCCCGCATCCAGCAAGCCATAGCGGTAGAGAACCCTTTCCAATTGAATATAAGGCGCGATTTCCCGGTCGGAATTGTTATGCGTTTCGCCGATGGCAGCTTCCGTACTGCGCGTGTACTCGGTATAAGTCCTTCCCACATAATGAAACGCAACCGAGTTGCCTTGAGCCTCTCCGCCATCCCAATCCTCCGTGCCGCCATCCAAATCCGTATAATCGTCTTTGTGGACATATCCATCTTCGTAATTCCGGTCCGAATAAGAACTCAAATCGCCGGCCGGCTCATAACGGCGGAAAACATCGCCGGCCTTGGCGGGAATATTGTAGTTTTGCGAGTAGGAATATGTCTTGAATGACTGGCTGTGGATCATTCTTAAGAGAACTCCGGCGGAGACTTTCCATTTACCGGCTTCATCAGGGTTTGCCGCGCTTTCAAGACCGCGTTTCCACCAGCTTTTCCCTGCTGTCTCAGCAAGTTCTTCGCCAGCCTTCAACTGCGTCTCGCCTTTCTTCGCCCGGACCTCTTCCTGTGCTTTAATCTTGGCTTCTATTGCGGCTTTCTTATCGGATTCTTCTTTTGCCTTTGCCTCGGCCATGGCTTTTTGTTTGGCCTTTATTCTTTCCCGGCAGCTGAGTTCAAAACTTTCACGCGCCTGTTTAGCCTCGGTTTCCCTGGCCGCGGCAATCGCGGCGGCGTCCTTCGCCTGGACTCCTTTCGCCGCGGCTTCCTCTTGAGCTTTGCGTTTCGCCTCAGTAAAGGATTCTTCGTCTGATGCCGCCTTTTTCGCGGCTTGCGCGGCCCTATCCGCTTCCATAGCTTTTTGTTCAGCCTCGGACTTGGCGGTCGCCGCTATCTTTTCCCTGACTTCCACATCTTTTCTGGCTTTCTGCTCCGCCGCCTGTTTTGCTTTTTTCTCCGCTTCGGACTTGGATTTGATCTTTGCCTGCCGGCTGATCTCAAAAAAAGCTTCCCGTGCTTTGCTAGCCTCGGCTTCCCTGGCCGCGGCAATCACGGCGGCGTCCTTCGCCTGGACTCCTTTCGCCGCGGCCTCCTCCTGAGTCTTGCGTTCCGTTTCGATAAATGATTCCTCGCCTAAAGCTGATTTTTTCGCGGCTTGCGCGGCCCTATCGGCTTCCGCAGTTTTTTGCCCGGCTTCCGACCTGGCGGCGGATGCCATCTTTTCCATGGCTTCCACATCTTTTCTGGCTTTTTGTTCAGCCGCCTGCTCCGCCTTTGCCTCCGCCTCGACCCTGGCTTTTGCTTCAGCAACAGCCTTTTTCTCCGCGGCTT